>Ga0207681_10000234_pt1 | contig 43018 bp, 45 predicted proteins | sample KBSS53metaG_FD_184324 | JGI IMG/M metagenome (GOLD analysis project Ga0207681, IMG submission 184324) | Switchgrass rhizosphere microbial communities from Kellogg Biological Station, Michigan, USA - KBS S5-3 metaG (SPAdes) (version 2) | ecosystem: Host-associated > Plants > Roots > Rhizosphere... | reverse complement strand
CAAGCTTGGCGAACTCAAGCTGCGCCCCGGCATGCCCGCCGAAGCCTTCATCCAGACCGGCTCGCGGACCATGCTCTCCTACCTGTTCAAGCCCCTGTCGGACCAGTTCGCGCGGGCCTTCCGCTGAACCTCGCGCGGAGACTGCGGAGCAGCCGGCGCGGTTCGCCCAGGAATTTGCGAGTGGAAGCTCCGCTCAGGCCAGCTGGCGCCGCAGGGTGGCCAACTGGGCGCGGTAGAGCATGGCGGTCTGATCATGGATCAGGCCCGCTTCCCACGAACCTGCGGTCCGGGCGAGGCGTTCCTCTTCGGCGATGCGTCGCTCGCAATAGTGCAGCTCGTCTTCCTTGGGTCGACCGGCGCGCGAAATGAGGCGGGATTCCGCCGGGTCGGTCTTGTGGATATTCCAGAACATTCTTGCGATCCTGTGCCCATCGGCAGTCCGGACCGGCCGGGCTGCCGCTCTCTCCAATCCCCGATTACCACCGGTTCCGGGGCCAAGCTTTATGGAACATCAATCACATAGCTGCGTTATCCGGGTATACTCCCGATATTAGGTCCAAATTCAGGAGCGAACGGCGAGGCTTGCCTCGCTGTGAGGGAGCGGCGCGGGCAATTTGCCCGCGATGGAAGGAACAGGACGATGGCGCAGGCAGTCCTGCAAGCGCTGCAAGAGCTCTCTCAAGAGCTGGGCATCCAGATCGTCGCCCCAGAATATGGCATCCTTGTCGCGCTGCTGGACACTACGGGAATGACGCCTGAGCAACTGCGCGAGGAGTCCTCGCTCTCGCGCTCCGGGTTCTTTCACGCAGTCGACCGGCTCAAGCACTGGGATCTGATTGAATGCACGACGAGCGTTGAGGACCGGCGACGCAAGATATACCGGCTCCGCCCGCGCACGACCGCGATGATGATTACCAACCTCAAGCTATTCCGCCGCTCGATGTCCAGCTTTGCCGTCTCCAGCCTTCGTCGGCGCGACAGCAACGGTATGAGCGGCGAACCGGAGGCCTCTGCGGAGGAACGCCTGACCATGCCGCTACCCAACCTCACGCCCGATTACCAGGTTTTGCTGTTCTTGTACCTCGAACCGGGCTCGACCAACGGCCAGATCGGCGGAGCGATCGCCGCGTCGCCCACCCGCTTCCAGACGACGCTCGGCCGGTTGATGGCCATGGGCCTCGTCACCCGCGCGCAGGATGGCGCCGACAAACGGCGCAAACGCTATGCCCTCGAACCCCGGGTGAGCAAGGCCATCGCCGCGGCGATCGAGCGGGTGATGCACTGGCTTGACCAGGTTGCATCCGAGGATGCCGCCCCGGCGGCGCCCACCTTGCAGCCCCGCCAGGCCAGGGCCGGTTAGGCCCGGTCACGCCGGGAGCGCGGTTCCGGGCTTGAGCCAGGTCGCCTCGATTTCGTCGCGCGCATCGGCCCAGTGCGGCGGAATCTTGACCTTGCGCGGGCTGTAGCTGGGCTTCAGCACGATGAACATGCCGGTCAACACCGGCTTGAAGAACCCGATGACCGAGCGACGGGCCGCGACCTTGGACTGGGCGACCTCTTCGGCCGACATGCTGGACCGATCGACGGCGAGCAGGTACCGAAAGACCTTCGCGTTCATCCACTGGAACGCGACCACCTGGTAAAGATAGCCCCACAGTCGGCGGAAATAGCCACAGCCAAGCGCGGTCAGCACGTCATGGCAAACTGTGCGATGCTCGAATTCCTCCATCATGTGCCAGCGCCACATGGCCACGGCATTGGGCTCGGCATCCTTGAAGATGTCGTCCATCGAACCGTCGAACCAGCCGCTGGCGATCGGCGGAAGCATGGATTCAAATCCCTCGCAGTAAGCCACGAGGAACGGCAGCGACTTGGTCGCCAGCAGGCGCTCGTAATGAGCCGCGATCATCCGGTCGAATTCGGGAAGGCGATCGTAGCCATCGGCGAGCAACCGGTCGTTGAAGCCTCCGTGGATCGTATGATGGCAGGATTCCTGCTTGATGAAGATCGAGATATCCTCGCGGACCTGGGTGTTGCGGCCCATGTCGTCGGGAATGGCGGCCCGGGCCCGGGCCATGACGCGATTCAGGAACCGTTCGAGATGAGGGATAACGATCGAGTTCGCGTTGAGGAACTGGCCAAATTCCGGAGCGCGGGTCACCCAGCGGCCGGTCACCCGGGAAAAATCGAACGAAGGCATGCGGGCGCGCACGGCACTCTCCTGTCAGTGTCTGCTTCAATATCTGCTTCAATATAGGCGTGCCTGTGACCCTCAGGGAAGGACCGGCGCCACCTGATCATATCAGGGCGCTCCCGCGATCGGAAGACGCCCCTCTTCGCGGATCAGCGGATGAACTGCTTGATATAATCCTCACCCATGCCGTGATCGCGATACCACTGGTCGCAATAGCCGAGCAGGCTCAGGCAGTTCTCGTGCCCTATTGGCTTGTCGTCGTCGTCGAACATGACCATGCCGCCGTGCATGATAAACAGGGCCGTGGCCGCTTCCTTGACCATCTGCGTGTGAATATCGCCGGTCGGCTCCCAGGCGAAGGTGCCGGCCTCGGCCACCCAGGGGTGTTCGGGATAGTACCACGAACCGGAGATCGTATAGCAGAACACCGGCCCGTCGTGCGAATGGCGGCCGACCTTGCCCGGCGTAGGATAATGCAGCACGTTGACCGTGACCCCGCCAGCCACATCGAACATCAGCGGCAGGTACCAGTGACCGCCGGGACGCTGCACCCACTGCGGATCGCCGAATTCGGGAATCTTGACCAGCAGGTCCTTGGGCATGTGCAGGCCGGCCAGGCCAGCAGGCCGGAATTCCTTGGGCTGCGCGTTCATTCTATCTCTCCTCGAGCGAGTGCAATGAACGGCAGCTAGAGGGGGCAGGTGGCGCACTTCCATGCGTTGAATCAAATTTCGCGCGCAGAATGGCCGTCCCGCCCCGACGGCCGCCCGTCAGCGCTAGCCGCAGGCTCGCAGCACGGCGGGAGTGGTGCGCAGACGATGCGCAAGTAAAGCAGGAGCGAGGCGTGCCGCGCATAGTGGCGAGCAAGTTGGACCCGTTCGCCAGAGGTAACTTCATCAAGGCCGACTCCCTTCCGAACGCCGGTAAGCCACTGCTTCATCGCAGCGTCCGCGCATGCCGTGCGGAGCCGCGGCGCAGCACGGCGCCGCGTTGCCCCCGGTCAGTACGAGCCGCAGGCGCGCAGCACGGCGGGAACGGTGCGCAGGGCAATCCGCAGGTCGAGCAGGAGCGAGGCGTGCCGCGCATAGTGGCGATCGAGCTGGACCCGTTCGCCATAAGTAACATCGTTGCGGCCCGAGACCTGCCACAGCCCGGTCAGCCCCGGCTTCACCGCACAATAATCGGCAAAGAAGGGGCCGTAGCGCGGAATTTCCGCCTGAACGATGGGCCGCGGTCCGACCAGCGACATCTGCCCGGCAAGAACATTGGCCAGTTGGGGCAGCTCATCAAGGCTGAGCTTGCGCACCAGCCGGCCCAGGCGCGAGACGCGCGGATCATCGCGCAGCTTCTGATCGGCCGTCCATTCGGCCCGGGCGTGGGGGCTGGCGGCGAGGAGATCAAGGAGCCGGCGTTCCGCATCGGCATGCATCGTGCGCAGCTTGATGCAGCCGAACGGCCGCCCGTCCCGGCCGACCCGGCGCTGAACGAACAGGACCGGCCCCGGGCTCTCCAGCCGCAAGGCGAGAGCCACCATGATCAGCAGCGGCAAGGCCAGCCCCAGCAGCACGGCACCACAAGCCAGATCGGTGGCCCGCTTGAGACTGGCGGCCACGCCGGTAAAGCCGCGCCGGATCGGAAGGCTTCCCGCCTCCGCAAGACCCGCGCCCGACCCAGGCAGACCCGGTGATGCCAGCGGCGGCAGGGCGATGTCCCAAGGGCTTGCGAAGGGGCTCACCCTCCGTTCCAAATCAAGGACACGTGCGTCAGAGGCAACATCGGCCGGAGCAACCGCGCTAGGACAACTGGCCACATGCCAGGCAGCGCCCGGCAGGCCCCGGACCGAGGCAGCAGCCATTGCCCGCCCCGGGCCAGTAGCCGTCGCCCACCCGGCAACGGCTGGCCCCCCCGGTCCCGCTCCAGCCGGGAGCGCCCCGCCGCGATCGCCTCCGATTGCGGCCCACTGAGGCATTGCGATCGCCGCGACCGGTGCAACTGCCGAGCCGGCGATCGCGCCCGGATTCCCCGCCGCGTCAGGTCCGCGGGCCGTCCCTGCGGGCTGGAATCGGGAATTGAGCTGGCTGGCATTGAGCATCGGCGGCCCCGGCGAGATCTCCTGCAGGGCAGGAGGGCATGGCTAGAATAGCAAGCCCTGCCGCGGGTCTGACCGTGGCTTCTACCTAGCCCTTCCCGGAGACGTCTCCGGATCGGAGGCAAATGCCCGGACAGCGCCGGCGACGGCGGACACTGCTGATCAGAAAGTGCGCTCCGGTATGCGGATCGTATCGCCCGGCTGGACGGCCGTGGCGCTGGTCAGGCGAACGGCGCGTTCGCCGGGTTCGTTCTCGCTGCGGATCAGGGCATAGCCCTGGTTCGCGCGGTAGGTGAACCCGCCGGCCTTGGCCACCAGGGCATAGACGCTGAGCCGTTCCCTATAAGGGAACTCCCCCGGGCGGGTGACTTCGCCCAGGATGTAGACCGGGCGGAAGTTGACCATTTCAACCGACACCTGCGGGTTGCGCATGTATTCGCTGCCGAGGCGGCGCTGGAGCAGGGCGGTGAACTCCGACACGGTGCGGCCTTCGGCGGCGACTTCGCCAAGCAGCGGAAAGGCGATGGCGCCCTGCGCGGTGACGGTGAATTCCCCGGTCAGGCGATCTTCTCCATAGGTGGCAATGCGCAGGCGATCCCCCGGGCCGATCCGGTAGGCAAAGCTGCCGACCGCCGGGCGTTCAGCCAGGCCTGACGGCGTACAGCCGGCAAGCCCGGCCAGAGCGCCGGCCAAAGCGGCGGCAAGAATGGCCCGGCGGAGCGGAGCGGGCGATTGGACGAGATGGCGCGGCATGTGAGACAGGTTCCCCCCGAAGTGGTCACCTGCGTATTTAACCCGATCTGCGCCCCGCTTGTGGCCAAGTGCCTCCACTTCGGTGCAAACCCACATCGCTCCTGCAACTGCGCTGCAAGCGGCGAGCAGCACCCGGCACGCGCCGGGACCGGCGTAAACTGGTTTCCTGCCAGCGTCCGATGGCCTAGGCTGGGCCGATGACCACGCCGCGATTTCTGGCCGGGCGGCTGCTGCTGGCCATGCCTGGAATGTTCGATCCGCGCTTTGCCCGCGCCGTCATTGCGATGTGCATCCATGACGAGAACGGTGCCATGGGCGTCGGCGTCGGACGGCTGCACGAAGGCCTGCGCTTCCGCGCGGTGCTCGAGCATTCGGGGATTGATCCGGGCGAGGCGCCCGATGCGCCGGTCCATGTCGGCGGACCGGTGGAGCAGCAGCGCGGCTTCGTGCTCCATTCGACCGACTGGGGCGGCAACGGCACGGTCGAGGTGGCCCCGCTCTGCGCGCTGTCGTTCTCGGTCGACGCGCTGCGCGCGATTGCCGAGGGGCGCGGCCCATCGCGCTGGCTGTTCGCGCTCGGCTATGCCGGGTGGGGCGAGCACCAATTGGAGGACGAGATGCGCGAGCATGGCTGGCACGCCGCCGCCGCGCATCCCGAAATCCTGTTCGATACGCCGGTGGCCGATCGCTGGCAGGCCGCGTGGAAGGCCGAAGGGATCGACACCGCCCTGCTGGCGAGCGAAACCGGCCACGCCTGAGGGCAGCGCCGGATTGGCCATCACGGGCATGTGCATGCCCCCTCGGCACTTGACCATCCCGGCCGGATCCCGACATCTGGGCCCAAGAGGATTATCCCATGCGCGCTGCCGTTTTTCGTACCGATTCCCGTAAGCTGTCAGTGGAGACCGTGCCCGACCCCACGCCCGGCGAAGGCCAGGTCGTCGTCAAGGTCCACCGCTGCGGCATCTGCGGCAGCGACCTGCACATGGCCGAAGGGCACGTCCACTCCTTCGCGGACGGCGCCATTCCCGGGCATGAGCTGGCGGGCGAAGTCGTCGCGCTGGGGGCCGGGGCCACGGGCGTAGCCATCGGCGATCACGTCGCGGTCCTGCCATTCGTCACCTGCGGCAAGTGCGCCGCCTGCCTCGCGGGTGACGCCATGGGCTGCCGTGCCTTCTCGATGTTCGGCTCGGGGCGCGGGGGCGGCTATGCCGAATATGCCCTGACCAATCCCGGCTGGTGCGTCCAGCTGCCACGCACCCTGGGCTTCGACGATGGCGCGCTGGTCGAGCCGCTCGCCGTCTCGCTGCGTGCCGCCCGCGTTTCGGGCATCCAGGCGGGCGACCGGGTGCTGGTCCTGGGGGCGGGGGCGATCGGCCTTGCCGCAACCTATTGGGCCCGCCGTTACGGCGCCTCGCGCATCGCGGTCTCGGCCACCTCGCGCCGGCGCGAGGCCATGGCCCGGGCGATCGGGGCCGATGCCTTCCTTGTGCCGGAAGAGGGCCGAACCCTCGCCGATCAGTGCCTGGAGGCGCTCGGCGCCCTGCCCGACGTGGTGTTCGAATGCGCGGGCGCCTATGGCTCGCTCGACCAGGCCATCTCCGCCGTGCGGCGCGGCGGCACGGTGGCCGCGCCCGGGTTCCACTGGGGGCAGGACAAGTTCTTCGGCATGGGCGCGCTGATCAAGGAAGTGACCATCCGCTACACCAACATGTACACCACCGCCGAGTTCGCCCGCGCCGTCGACACGCTCGACCTCGGGCATGTCGAACCGCGCGCGATGATCACCAGCACGGTCGACCTGGCCGGCGCTCCAGCCGCCTTCGAGGAACTGCGCGGCGCCAACACGCAATGCAAGGTGATGATCCGCCCGTGGTGATCCGCGCGGGGCGGCTCCACAAATCCACCGCTCCCCGCTAGGCTGCGGCCATGCTCGACCCTTCCGCCGCCCGGATCGACCGCGACTTCGCCCGGACCATCGACTGGAACTTGCTGAAAGTGTTCCTCGAGATCGTCCGCGCCGGCGGCATCGGTGCGGCGGCGCGGACGCTCGGCAAGCAGCAGCCCAGCATCAGCGCCTCGCTGAAGCGGCTGGAAGACCAGCTTGGCGCCCGCCTGTTCGATCGATCCACCGCCGGCATCCGCATCACCCCCGCGGGCAAGGCCCTCCAGGCCCTCTGCGAAGACCTGTTCGAGACCGTGCGCATGGCCCAGCACCAGGTCGCCCAGGCGACCAAGCAGGTTGGCGGCGCGGTGCGGATCCAGCTGGTCAGTTCGATCGTCTGTACCGAGTTCGACGAGGCGATCGCCTCGTTTCACCGCCGCCACCCGGCGATCACCATGGAACTGCGCGTGTCGCCTTGGCGCGGTGTTCTCGAAGCGCTCGCCTCGGGCGAAGTGGAAGTCGGTATCGGCTACGAAGGAGCGGCGGGCCCGGAACTGGTCTACGAGCCGATGTTCATCGAGACCCAGCAGCTCTACTGCGCCCGGGCCCACCCGCTCTACGGCCGCAAGCTGGAGCGGCTGGCCGACCTTCGCCGCGAAGGCTTCGTGCTGACGGGGGCCGACGAGCCGGAGGCGGTCACCCGGCTGCGCAGCCGGCACGGCCTGGGCGAGGAACAGGCCGGCCTTGCCGAAGACGTGCACGAGGCACTGCGGCTGGTGTCGATGGGTGTCGGCATCGGCTTCCTGCCCGAAGGCGCCGCGGAAAGCGAAGTTCGGGCCGGCCGGCTATGGCCGCTGCTGCCGGACGAACAGCAGGTCGCCTACGAAATCTTCCTCATCTCGCGCGCCGATCCCTCGCGCGACACGGCCACCCAATTGTTCCTCGACGAGATCCGCCGGCGATTGCGCGCGCGCCGGCCCTCATAGCCTTTACCTATGAGCCTCGTCATTATTTGATAGCTAGCGGTATGAGCCGAATCGCGTAGCGTTTCGCCCATGATCCTGATGCAGACATTTGCATGACCATCCTCGCCGGCCTGTGGCAGCGCCTGCTGCTCTCGCGGCCCGGCCAGCCGGTGGATACCCTCACCCGGGTGGATTGGCTGCAGGGGCCCGTGCTTTACGCCGACCTGCGGCAACCGCCTGAGTTGACCGGACGGATCGCCGCCTCGTGCCTGGCCGAACTCAGTGTTGACGAGGCCCGGCTGCTGGCGACGCAGGAAGGCTTTGCCGGACGCTTCGCGCTTGCCGGCAACCTTGCCGAGTGGCACCACGAGATCGATTTTCGCCCCTGCCCGCTGGGCGATCGCGGCCGCCTGGAAGACCATGGCGACCTCCTTGTCGAGCACGGCGTCGATGCCGACTATATCGAACACTGGCAGCGCGAACCGGCGCCGCGCGGGGTGCCGAGTGGCTCGGCCCGGTTCGTGTCCGAAGCAGACGGGCGGGCAGTTATCCTCGTCCGCCATGGACCGCGCTTCGCCTATGCCCGCGCCCGCGGCATGGCTCTTGCTCCGGGCGAACTGGAGCGCCGCCTCGGCTCGGCCAGCGCGGCCGAAGCGCGCGGCCTTATCGACTGCGAGATTTCCTTCGGCACGGTGACGCCGCAAGGCTGGCGGATCGACCGTTCGAGCCTGCCCTGGCGCGTGGGCGACCTGCTGCTGAGCACTGGCGCGCAAATCGCCGGGGCGCGGCTCGACGTGGCCGATACTGCCGCCGATGGCCTGCCCTTCGCCCGCCGGTTGCGGCTGGTGGAACTGCATGGCTCGCTTCTGCCGGATGACAGTGGGCTGCAGCCGGAAGCCCCGGCCCTCCCGCCCGCACCCGGCGAAAGCACGGGCCCATTCCAGTCGATACCGGTCATCGATATGGCTGCGCTCGGCGGCGGCGATCCCGCCGCGGAGGCGGCCTGTGTCGCGGCGATCTGCGAAGCGGCGGCCCAGGTCGGCTTCCTCATGGTTACCGGCCATGGCATCGCGCCGGAAGTGACGGCGCGGCTGCAGGCAGCGGCACGGCGGTTTTTCGAGCAGCCGCTGGCCGCCAAGCAGGCCTGCTACATCGGCCAGTCGACCAATCACCGCGGCTATGTCCCCGAGGGCGAAGAACAGCTCGGCGATCCGGGCCTCGATACAACGAACAAGGTCCCCGATCGCAAGGAGGCCTTCGACCTCGCCCTCGATCTCGCCGCCGATTGCGTCCCGGCGGGCCATCTGATGCTCGGGCCGAACCAGTGGCCGGCGCTCCCCGGCTTCCGCGAGGACGTCATGGCCTACTATGGCGCGGTCTTCGCCGTGGGCCGGCGGCTGCTGCGCGGCTTTGCCCTTGCCCTGGGGCAGCGCGGCGATGCCTTCGACCACCTCGTGACCATGCCGCCCAGCCAGCTGCGGCTGATCCACTATCCCCACGATGCTGCAGCCGCCGACGCGCCGGGCATCGGCGCGCATACCGACTACGAGCTGTTCACGCTGCTGCTGGCCACGGGGCCGGGCCTGGAGGTCATGAACCAGGCGGGGGAATGGATCGATGCTCCGCCCGTGCCCGGCGCGCTGGTGGTGAACATCGGTGACATGCTGGAATACTGGTCGGCCGGGGCCTTCGTCGCCACCTCGCACCGGGTCCGCAAGGTCGGCGCCGAACGCTGGTCGTTCCCGCTGTTCTTCGCACTCGACTACGACGTGGAACTGCGGCCGCTCGGTCAGCGCGAAGCCGCGCCCATCCGCACCGGCGAGCATCTCTACGCCCAGACGGCGCAGACCTTCCGCTATCTCAAGGACCGCGCCCTGCCCGAGGCTGCGCGCCCGGTCTCCTCGTTCGGGCAGGTCGCCCGCCACCGCCATTCCATTCCAGACGCCGCATGAAGCGGCGGAGCCCAGAGGGGGACGCATGAAACTGACTTTCCGCAAGACCTTGCAGGCAGCGGCGCTTGCCAGCCTGGTGCTGACCGCGGCCTGCTCCGGCGCCAAGAAGGAGGCCGCCGCCCCGGCCGCCGAGGCGCCCAAGAAGGAGTTCAACATCGGCTGGTCGATCTATGCCGGCTGGATGCCCTGGCCCTATGCCGAGAAGAGCGGCATCCTCAAGAAGTGGGCCGACAAGTACGGGATCAAGATCAACCTGATCCAGGTGAACGACTACGTCGAGAGCGTGAACCAGTACACCGCCGGCAAGCTTGACGGCGTGGGCGTCACCAACATGGACGCGCTGACCATCCCCGCCGCCGGCGGCAAGGATACCACCGCGCTGATCATGGGCGACTATTCCAACGGCAATGACGGCATCGTCATGAAGCAGGGCAAGTCGGTCGCCGATCTCAAGGGGCAGACAATCAACCTCGTCGAGCTGTCGGTCTCGCACTATCTCCTCGCCCGCGCGCTCGAGATGAGCGGGATGAAGCTGGCCGACGTGAAGACGGTCAACACCTCCGACGCCGACATCGTCTCCGCCTTCGCCACCCCGCAGGTGGGCACCGTGGTAACTTGGAACCCGCAGCTTTCCGAAGTGAAGAAAAGCGGGACCGAGGTGTTCGACAGCTCGAAGATCCCTAACGAGATCCAGGACCTGATGGTCGTCTCCACGCCCACCCTCGCCGCCAACCCGGCCCTGGGCAAGGCGCTGGTCGGCGCCTGGTTCGAGGTGCTCGCGCTGATGCAGAAGGGCGGGCCGGAAAGCGAGGCGGCGATCGCCGAGATGGCCAAGATGAGCGGCACCGACGTCGCCAATTACAAGGGCCAGCTTGCCACCACCTACCTCTACTACAAGCCGGCCGATGCGGTCGCCTATGTGACCGGGGCCGATATCATGAAGCACGAGGACCTGGTGCGGCAGTTCTCCTTCTCGAAGGGCCTGTTCGGACCCAACGCCACCTCGGTCGACGCCATCGGCATCGAGTTGCCGGGCGGGCGCGTCCTTGGCGACAAGGCCAATGTCAAGCTTCGCTACAATGCCGACTTCATGAAGCAGGCCGCTGACGGGAAGCTCTGAGCCGCCGCTTCGCCGCGCCTTTGCCTCCACCCTCCGGTGAGGCAGCAAACTGGGCCCCGGACCATCGGTCCGGGGCCCTTTCTTTTGCGCCACGCGGAGGCAGGGGATTGCGTCTCGCTGACCTGGCGGTAAATACACAGCCCTGCATACATAAATCCGGCGCTCGATGGCGCAGCGGGAGAGTAGAATGACCCAGGTTCCGATCACCGATTCCGTCCCAACCGGAACGCCTGTGGGCGAACCACTGCGCGTGGCCAGTGCCGATGCAATCCAGTGGGATGCCACGTGTGACCTGCTGGTGGTCGGCATCGGCCTTGCCGGCGCCAGCGCCACCCTGCGCGGCAGCGAGCTCGGGCTCGACACCATCGCGGTCGATCGCTTCCAGGGCGGCGGCGCCAGCGAGCTCAGCGGCGGCGTGGTCTATGCCGGCGGCACCCATGTGCAGGCGGAGCTGGGGATCGAGGATTCGGTCGAGAACCTCTACAACTACATCGGCCATGAAACCGGCGACCTGATCTCCGAGCCGACCTTGCGCAAGTTCTGCCAGGACAGCCCCGGCCAGATCACCTGGCTGGAGAAGTACGGCGTGCCGTTCGGCGGCCCGGTCGCGATGCGCAAGGCGTCCTATCCGCCTCGCGGCCATTACCTTTATTATTCGGGCAACGAGACCAGCCCGGAAGGCAAGGCCCGCGCCACGCCGGCCCCCCGCGGCCACCGCGCCCAGCCGACCTTCAAGACCAAGGAGCGGTTCTCGGGCCTGTTCATCATGTCCCAGCTGAAAAAGGCGATCGCGGAGGCCGGCAATGTCCGCCGGATGTACCAGGCGGCGGCAAGGCGGCTGGTGGTAGATGCGCAGGGACGGGTGATCGGCGCCGAGATCTGGCAGATTCCGCCCGGGTCCGTCGCCGCATTGCTGCACGCCAAGGCCTACCTCGCCGGGCGGCCACTGGCATTGGAAGCCCTGAAGCTGAACGGACCGCTGTGGCGGACGGTGGGCTGGCTGGAACGCAAGTTTGCCAAACCGAAGCTGGTCCGCGCCCGCAAGGGCGTGGTCCTCAGCGCCGGCGGCTTCATTCACAACAAGGCGATGACCGACCGGCACACGCCGCTTTACCAGAACATCTTCCGCCAGGGCACCCAGGGCGACGATGGCTCAGGCATCCGGATCGGCGTTGCCGCAGGGGCGGCCACCTCGCAGATGAGCACCATCTCCGCCTGGCGCTTCGTGAGCCCGCCCTACGATTGGCCGAAGGGGATTTTCGTCGGGCCGGACGGGAAGCGGTTCACCAACGAGGAACTCTACGGCGCACGCACCAGCCGTGCGATGTTCGAGAAGGCTGGAGGACAGGGCTGGCTGATTGCCGACCAGTCCCTGATCGACAGCGCCCTTGCCGACATCGCGACCGGGGAGTTGCAGGAATTCCAGGTCATGGTCGCCAAGACCTGGATCCGCAACGCCAAGAAGGCTGACACGGTCGAGGGGCTGGAACAGGCGATGGGCATGCCCACCGGCTCCGTTTCCGGCGAAGTCGAAGCCTACAATGCGGCGATTGCCGCCGGAACGACAGACCCCATGGGCAAGTCGGACTACATGCGCCAGGCGCTGGTCAAAGCGCCGTTCTACGCCCTCGACATCTCCAACCAGACCACCGCTCCCCTGTCGGCGCTGACCATGGGCGGGCTCAGCCTCGACGAGGCTACCGGGTCGGCCCTTCGGGAAGATGGTTCGCTCATTCCCGGCCTCTATGCCGCCGGGCGCAATGCCACGGGCATGTGCTCGAACGAGTATATCAGCGGGCTGGCCCTTGCCGATTGCATCTGGTCGGGCCACCGCGCGGCTCAGTCGGCCGCGGCCAGCTGAGGCGCCGGGACGGGCGGCTGCCGGCCTACTGGACGATCGGCAGCCGGAAGCAGCTGCGGGCCACCGCATCGCGGTGGTCCAGCAGCAGCTGCGGCAGCGGCTCCTCGAGCACGGCCGAGGTGATCGCGCCCATCTCGCGGTAGAAGTCGGGCATCGGGCACAGCTCGGGCGCCATGGCGTCGAGCAGGTTGGAAAAGGCCGTCCAGTAGATATCCGCCGCCGTCAGCGTCTCGCCGACGAAGCCCGGCCGCCCCAGCGCGCGCTGCGCCGCCAGCCGCCGTGCCAGCAGGGCCACGATCGCATTAACCCGCCTTGCGGCATGTTCGAGCGGCGCGGCGGAGCCGTATTTATGCCCCAGGCGCGGCAGGGCCTTCACCGAATCCTTGCCGGCCAGCATCAGCAGGCGCAGGTTCCACCCCAGGCCGTCTTCCGCACAGATCTCGTGACACAGGCCGAACATCTCGGCCCGCAGGTCCTCGTCGGCCGGGACCAGCCGCGGCTCGGGCGCAAGGCGTTCGGCCAGCATGAGGATTTCGGCCCAGCCTGAGCGCGGCCGCTCGTCCTCGTACATGGCAACCGGGGCCGAACTCTGGCCGGTCCACTCCTGCAGCTCGGCATTGGCCCCGCCGGCTTCCTGGGCCACCGCTGCATAGGCGATGCCCTTGAGATCGAGGATTCCCATCGCGGAAACGCCCCAGGGGCCCGGCACCCCCCGCGTAAAGGCAACCCTCAGCCCTGCCAGTCCGCGCGCCTGCGCCACTGAAATGTAGTCCATGCCCGCACTCTCCCTCGCGCCGTCAACGGGAGGGGCGGTCTTCCCGTCGCCCCTCCCCGCCTGCCGGTCAGCCGGTTTCGCGGTCGCCCATCTGCATCTTGATGCGGCCGGTCATCACGCCGGCGGTGAAGCCGCCATCGGCATCGAGGATGTGGCCGTTGACGTAGGTGGCCGCGTCGGAATTGAGGAAGATCAGCGGATAGGCCTGCTCGGCCGGGGTCGAGCGGCGGTTGATCGGCTGGGTGTAGATGTCCATCACCTGGGCGCCGCCGACATACTGCTCGAAGTCGTTCATCATCGGGGTTTGCGTCGGCCCAGGCGCGATCGCGTTGATCCGCACGCCCTGCTTGATGAACTCCTGGCTGGCCACCTTGGTCCAGTACTGCATCGCTTCCTTGGCGAAGGAATAGGGATCGCCCAGCGTATCCAGCCGCTGCTCCACCCAGGCCACCGCCGCGTCGAATCCCGGCTGGCCGATCAGCTCCTCATGGAGGGCGGCGCGCGCCATATGGCCCATGCCCGCGGTGGAGGTGATCGTGGCGATGGCGCCGCCCTTGCGGATCTTCGGAGCCCACTGCTCGGTCCAGTAGCGCATGCCGATGTAGCTGACCTTGATCACGTCCATCGGCGGGAAGGTCTGCGGCAGGCCCGAGCAGTTGAACAGGCAGTCGATCTCGCCACCGATCGCGGCAACCGCCGCATCGATCGAGGCCGGATCGCGCAGGTCAACCTGGGTGAAGGAGGCCAGGTTCACTGGCGACGGCTTGATGTCCACGCCGTGCACTTCGGCGCCAAGGTTCACCAGCTCGCGCGCAGCGGCCTCGCCCATCCCTGAGAAACAGCCGGCGATCACCACCCGCTTGCCTTCGAACGACCACACTCCCATTCCACCTTCTCCATCCGTCTGGCGTTTTCGGCTTTACCTCAACCGGGGACGAAGCGTGCTCGTCCCCCCTTGACTCAGGCCGGCTGCGGCGGGACTGTACCGATTAGTTTAGTCGCCGCAAGAACCAACGAGAGGTTAGCAGAAATGGCCACCGCCGCCACGACCGTGGACGTACCTCCCCATGTCACCCCCGACCGCGTGGTCGACTTCGATTTCTACAACGATCCGCGCTTCGCGGCGGACGACATCCACACCGCCTTCGCCAAGATGCTCAAGCAGGTGCCGCCGGTGTTCTGGACCCCGCACAATGGCGGCCACTGGGTGATCGCCGGCCATGAGGAACTGTTCGAGGCGTCGCGCAACACCGAGCTGTTCTCCAGCGCAAAGGGCGGCCTGCCGCCTTCGCCTTATGAGCCCAGCCAGCTCCCGATCAGCATCGATCCGCCCCGGCACGCCATCTATCGCGAACCGCTGGCCCGCGCCTTCTCCCCCAAGGCGATGATGGCTCTCGAAGGCGATATCCGCACGCTGGCGATCGAACTGATCGAGAAGGTCCGCAAGGACGGCAGTTGCGATTTCGCCGCAGCAGTGGCCGAGCCGCTGCCGGTTACGATCTTCATGAAGCTGATGGGCATGCCGCTCGATCGCCTTGGTGAATTCCGGCAGTGGGTCAACGATCTGCTCGCCAGCGGCGATCCGCAGATCAAGTCCGATACGATGCGCAAGATCATGGCCTTCAACGAGGAAATGGTCCGCGCACGCATGGCCAGGCGCGAGGACGATCTGGTGAGCCGCCTGCTGGATACCCAGATCGAGGGCCGCCCCATTACTCTCGAGGAGATGCTCAGCTACTGCCTCCTGCTGTTCACCGCCGGATTGGACACGGTGATGAACGGCATGTGCTACGGCATCCGCCACATGGCCGAGCATCCCGACCTCCAGGCCGAACTGCGCGCCCATCCCGAGCGCATCACCGATGCCATGGAAGAGGCCCTGCGCCGCTATACCTTCACCCAGCCGGGCCGGATCGTCGCCCACGACGGCGAGGCCTTCGGAGTCAGGTTCCGCAAGGGCGACATGATCCTGCTGGCGCTCGCGGGGTCGGGCCTCGACGAACGGGAATTCGACCACGCGCTGGATTTTGACCTCGCCCGCGAACACAAGGCCCACATTGCCTTCAATTCGGGCCCGCACCGCTGCGTCGGCTCGCACCTCGCGCGGATCGAAATGCGCATCTGCTATGAGGAAATGCTGAAGCGCCTGCCCGAATTCCGGCTCGATCCGGCCAACCCGCCCCGCATGCACGGCGGGCAGGTCATCGGCTACGACAGCCTGCCGCTGCTGTGGGACCCCGCCTGAGGCTGGATCCCGCAGCGCCTGCCCGCTCAGGCTTTCACCCGGGCGGCGAAGCTCTTGCGCAGTTTCTGGAGCTTGGGCGGGATAATGGCCAGGCAATAGGGATTGCGCTGGCCTTCGCCCTCCCAATACTCCTGGTGATAGTCCTCGGCCGGATACCACGGGGCCGGGCCCTCGATGGTGGTGACCACCGGCTGGGCCCGCTCCTCCTGCGTGCGGGCGATCGCCGCCTCGGCCTCGGCGCGCTGGTCGGCATCGAGCGGGAAGATCGCGGAACGATACTGGGTGCCGACATCGTTGCCCTGCCGATTGAGCTGCGTCGGATCGTGAGTCGCCATGAAGATGTCGAGCAGTTCGCCGTAGGAAACCACATCGGGATCAAACTTCACGCGGATCGCCTCGGCATGGCCCGTGCGCCCGGTGCAGACCTCGCGGTAGGTCGGGTTGGCACCGGCCCCGCCGATGTAGCCGCTTTCCACTTCGCTCACCCCGATCACATCGCGGAACACCGCCTCGGTGCACCAGAAGCACCCGCCCGCCACAATCGCCTCTGCCATGCCTGCAAACTCCTTCATCGGTCCGGGGCAGAGATAGGGGGCGGGCGCGGCAATGTCATCGCCCCGCGGTGGACTTGGTCCTTCGCGCGTCCTACTTGGGGGCCATGTCCGAAGCCGCCCGCCAGATCACCGTTGCCGCCCTCCAGCTCCCGCTCGGCTCGGCCGACGAGGGCGAGAACATCGCCGCCGTCGCGGCCCTGGTCGAGCAGGCCGCCGGGCAAGGCGCGCAGATCGTGCTCCCGCCCGAGCTGTTCTCCGGCCCCTATTTCTGCAAGGTCGAGGACGAGGCCCTGTTCGCCCTCGCCCGCCCGCTGGCCGAACATCCCTCGGTCCGGGCCATGCAGATGCTTGCCGCGCGCCTGAAGATCGCCATTCCGACCTCGTTCTTCGAGCGCGACGGGCACCACTACTACAACACCCTCGCCATGATCGGCCCGGACGGCGAGATCATGGGCTCCTACCGCAAGAGCCACATCCCCGATGGTCCCGGCTATGAGGAGAAGTACTACTTCCGCCCCGGGAATGACGGCTTCAAGGTCTGGGACGTGATGGGCACGCGGATCGGCGTCGGCATCTGCTGGGACCAGTGGTATCCCGAAGCGGCGCGCGTCATGGCCCTGATGGGCGCCGAGCTCCTGTTCTATCCCACCGCCATCGGCACGGAACCCTACGATGCCGAGCTCGATACCAGCCGGATGTGGCGGCGGGCCATGTTGGGCCACGCCGTGTCCAACTGCATGCCGGTGATCGCCGCCAACCGCGTCGGCACGGAAGAGGGCCAGCGCTTCTACGGCCATTCCTTCATTTCCGACGAATGGGGCGATTTCACCGCCGAATTCGGAGCGGAGGAAACCGGCGTGCTCGTCTCCCGGATCGACCTCGCCCGCGCCGCCCGCCACCGCGCCGGCATGGGCTTTTTCCGCGATCGCCGCCCCCAGCTCTACACTCGCATCTGCGAGGATATCTGAGCCGGCACAGCTATCTCGTCGCCCTCGGCTCGAACCAGCGCCACCACCGCTTCGGCTCGCCCGAACAGGTGCTGCAGGAAGCCCTGGCACGGCTCGGGGGGAGCGGCCTGCAGGCTGGTCCAACAGCGCGGCCAATGGCTTCGGCCCCGATCGGCCCGTCGAGCCGCCGCTATGCCAATGCCGCCACCATCATAACGACGATGCTCGCACCGCCCGCGCTGCTCCATCGCCTGCACCAGATCGAGCGCGAGTTCGGCCGCGTCCGCCGCGGCCAGCCCTGGGCCGCGCGCGTACTCGACCTTGATATCGTGCTGTGGAGCGGCGGCGCCTGGTCTTCGCCGGGCCTCACCGTACCCCACGTCCACTTCCGCGAACGCACCTTCGTCCTGCGCCCCGCCCTCGCCGTAGCTCCTGACTGGCGCGATCCCCTGACCAGCCTTTCGCTCCGCCACCTCCACCACCGCTTGACCCGGCCAAGACCGGTCCCTAGGTGACGCGGCGTGGTCGGGCCCTTAGCTCAGTCGGTAGAGCAACTGACTTTTAATCAGTAGGTCGCTGGTTCGAACCCAGCAGGGCTCACCACATTGTATTTTCAACATTTATTGTTGCATAGAATAACCCGAATTTCAGCGCCATTAAGCATCCCAGTAAGCACAGCGCGGCGAAGCGGCCAGCGTGCGGCAGGAAACTGCCATTCGGTCGCACGCATGGATCGCCAGAGCCGGAACAGCCCCCATGAGATGTCAACCAAAAGTTGACTTGTTGGATTTAATGCCCAATTGGAATGCTAAGCAGGGCGGCGAATCACGCCGTGTCGTTTGTCGCCTTGAACAAGCCCGCATGTGCGGCACCCGATGGAGTGGCTTATGAGCGATCTGCAGCGAGCGCTCGATATTTTCGAGACCAAGTTCGGCAAAGTTGGAAATGTGAAGTTCCTTCTGACTGGCGGAATGAGCATGGACGACGTGTCCGCGGAGTTTCTGGCCTTGGCCGAGTCCGTGGCGAATGACACTGCGCGCATGCTGGACTCGTATCCGGAGCCTGACCTCGCTCAGTGATGCAGTTGCATAGAATAAAAATCTCTATTAGCCCCGCCCGACATAAGTTTGGCGGGGCTTTCTGTGTTTGAAACGGCTGCAAGAATAAAACCGTTGCTGGTGGCGCTCGACGACGAGGTCCCGCTGACTGAACCGGTGACGATCGATAAACTGATTGAATTGACAAAGCGATTCACAAGCTTTTCCGACATCCGCTTGGTACCGATGGGGAAGTCGAGATCAATCGCTGGCAGCCATGTCGCCTTTCCCGAAGCCAACATGGTCGTGATCTTCTTCCGAGCTTGCCTGGGCCATCCGATTGGTGAACCAAATCGAGAATGCCCGACATGCCGAGACGCTCGCTTCTTCATTGCTAAAGAGCTTAGCCACGCGTTCGATGGCGATGACGAGCGCACACCGCCAGGCGATGCCGAAGAGATGCTGCTGAAGGAAACGTTAGCAGGATCATACTCCGGAAAGCAGGCGCAAGCGGACTTGCTTGGATCAATGTGGGCGGTCGAAATGCTCTTCCGTTACCACAATCGCGTTTCCATAACCGGAGATGGAACTTTTCCCGCACAGGCTCAACTCACAGCTTCGCGCACAAGCGGCGATTACTCATATTTCGCGAAACAGTTTTGCGTACCGGTCGTGGTTGCAGAGTTGGGCCTTCGGGACAATGTCCTCGCCAGCATGAAAGCACTGCGCAAGTACGTTGGCCTGCCACTGTTCCACTACCAGCCTGGAAATTGACCTTGGAAAAGAGAAAATTCATTTTCGTATCTCGCGCACCTATTCCGACGCATCCTTTGCTTCGTTAGCTGCATCCACCGCCTCATCCGCAGATCGCGCCGCATCGTCAGCAGCGGACTGGGCGTCCGGCACCACGTCGCGCCAATTCTCGTTCGCAAACCGCCCCACTTGGCTTTCCGCCTAATCTGCCGCCGACTTGGCTGATGCAGCTGCATCACTCGCGTCATCAGCTTTCTGGCGGGCATCGTCGAGTTGCGCCCGGAGCTGGCTATTCTCGTCTTCCAGTTCTGTGATCCTGTTCTGAAGCTCTTCCCGGCTCGGCCCGCAGCCTGAAAGCAGGAGAAAAGCCCCGAGAATCAATCGACGCACATTAAGCCCCCATCCCATCACATCAGCCGGCGGGCCGGCTACCCCGGTGAATGCCGCATCACTTGTCTGCCTGACTATGGGGATTATGCCATTTGGATGCGGCTGGATCAGGACCTCATTCGTGAAATGCTGCTGGTAATCGAGGCCAGCGACAAGTCGCCTCAACACTGGGTCCAGATAGACGTTCCGCCGCACTCAGCCGAAGTCATCTCTTATCACGTGCACTTGCTGTACGAGGCAGGAATTATCGACGCGCAAGACGCCAGCTCGTTGAGCGAATACCGGTGGCACGCCAAGCGGCTCACATACCAAGGCCACGAATTTCTCGACGCTATTCGGGACATTTCTGTTTGGCGAGCTACCAAAGCCGCAGCCTCCAAGGCCGGTGGGGCAAGCATCTCGTTCTTGTGGGAGATTGCCAAAGCCGAGTTACGAACGCGGCTTGGGCTTCCCATCGGATAGCGCAGTTTACCGCCCGCGGCGGGAGCGTTGCGCGCACTGAAAGATGCGATTCGAGCGCTGGCGAACGTAAGTCGATCAAATGATTCGCTGGCTACCCAGCGGCCCTTCGATTGTAAGCTCCTTAATGCCGTGCCTACCGGAGTCGTACGTACAGAAATACCGATGCTTAAGATTGGCTCCGAAGGCGTTCACAGCCTTAAAGCCTCGGGCGATCTTCAAGTCATCATCTTTCCCAATGCCAACGTTCCACGTCCAATCCATGCTGCTATCGCCAACAAGCGCACTCTTCACGGCCATGTCGCAGGCGCTGACAATCTCAGCCTCGTGGTTCTGAGCCGCTTTCTGAGCGTCGCTGGCCATGCACATCGGTAAGGTTTCGGATGTGCAACTCTCCTCCAAGTCATTGGCCGCCAGCTTCATGTCGGTCGCGCGCTCCAAGGCTGCTTGGGCTTGAGTCTGCGTAACGACAAAGCGGTTGCCGTTCTTGCAGTCAGCATACCAGACCACCCCGGACTTGCTGGATTTTCTAGTGATGACGGCAGACGCTTCCACACTGTCGCACTTGTTGCTTTCCGCTGCTGCGTAGATCGCGCCCGGCTCCAGGGCCGCGACACGCGAAAACAGCTGTGGCCCAAGCGCGTTGTAAACGTCACGGTCCTGAGATGGCGTATAGGCTTCCACGTGAGAGATCGCGTCCTTGGCCTTTTTTCGAATGGTGGACTGCGCGTCCCCGCCGTTCGCTTTGGCCGGTGGGGTTTCTGCTGGTGCGGGTGGTTGCGTCGCCACCAGAAGAATAAAACTGGCCGTCCCACCGATCACATAATGGCGCCGCCGCGAGCCGGAGATGATGGGCTTGAACGACCCAATTACGCACGCCACGACGACAGCCAACAACAGGTAATGCATTCAAATCTCTCGACTCGTAGGCTGAGATGAGCGCAGCCAACCAGTGGAACAGAACACGTCAGTCATTATCGGGTGGTTAAAACCTCACGGGCGAGCTGACCTTAATGCCACGGCGGTTGCCGCTTGCTAAGGTGATCTGGGGTTCCCAAGGTCTGCGTGGATGGGCGCGGCAGTTGCCCGATGCACCAATACGTAGCAGTCTGTTCGCATGCGCCGGAATCCGCCTCGCAGCCCAGCCGAGAAAGCCATCTCGCTCGAAGACTTCTGGCCGCGTGCTCATACCCTAGAGTACCTCACGTTCCTGGTCGTTGCCCTTGCACGCGCCGGTCTCGATGAGAATCATCTGGCACCATACCAAGACTCGCTTCTCAGGGACTTGCGCGACCCACTCGACGAGGAAGCGCTCGCCAAGATGCTGGCGTACTGGGATTTGATCTGGAGCGGCTAGCTCAGCGTGGCCGCAGCTATCTGCCGGGAGCGCCTGCCTAGCCCCGCATCGACGTGCTCGGTTCTGCGCCCGCGGCCTCGGCAATGCATTCCTCCGCCGCCGTCGCTTCAGCGATGAGCATCCGCAATGCTTGGGCCGTATCCTTTAGCAGCTGCGCGCTGACAGGCCGGTCTCCGTTGATGAACCGTCGAAGTGCTCGTTCGTCGATGCCAAGCCGGCGAGAAGTGGCAGTCGTGCCGCCGAATATCTGGACGCAATGAGCAAAATGTCCGGTCAGGTCCGACGGCGATGAGGGCACGACTTGTCACTCCTGTTGCAAAGACATCCAGACGTCGCGCAGCACGTGGCAGCATTGGAGGCTTCATCCTTGCCCCCTACAGGATGGACAGTCACTGTCATCAAAGAAGACGCACCACCGCGTCCCAGAGCGCAAAACCGCCTCCTGCGGCGCTCTTCAACGGGCGCACCATCCAGATTTCCGCGGAGGGCAGCCTTGTTTCGGGCCGGTACAGGCGCTTCGGCGGCCGTTCCACATCGTGCATGGGCTCCATCAACTTCTGGCTCCGCCACCGCGTTAGCGCTAGACGCCCGAAAACGCCCCTTGGCCGTCGCCGCCGGACAGAATGTGACAATGGACTTCGATGATCAACTCCGGCGCTACTTCGCCACAGCCGACCTTGAGGCGATCTCACCGGATGCGTTGAAGGCGGGGATCGAGAAACTGCGGGTCGATCTCGGACTTGAACAGGATCGAGCGCGGCGCTTCGCGTTGTGGAGCCTACTCTACATGCTCGGCGCATCTCCCGATCTCGACATCGCCTTCAAGGATGCCGCGGATCGTGATGCTGCCCGTGATTTCATGGACATGATTGAAAGCAGGCAGCCTGAGTAAGCCTCCGGAGATCGCTCTGGTCGTGCGTGGATGTTCCTGAACGAAAGGCTGCTTTCAGGGAGCGGCGAACTAAGATCGACGATTGCTATGTCGGCAACTGCGGAAACAGCAACTGACCATTCTGGAAGGGCGGCTTCCGACCAGTTCACGCCATTCAGCAGCAGGCGCCCGAATGTCCGCTCACGCCGGACCCGACATTTGAATACGTCTGGGCATCCGGGCTACTCACGCCCAAACAGCGGTCGACCAAAACTTAGTCTGCCAGTCGCCAAGTCAATCGCCAGGTGCTGAACTTGGCTCAGACCCTGTTGGGCCTGCCCTCGGGGCAATCCCATCAGAAAGCAGTCGTGGATCGCCACCTCGAGCCATCAGGTTCGACGATACTGCCCGCTCGCAGGCAAACGGCAGAAGGGCAAGCGGTCCTCCGGCTTTGGGCCCCGTACCTGACAAGCCCAGCCCGCCGAACGGTTGCACGCCGACGACAGCCCCCGTCATCGGCCGATTGATGTAGAGGTTGCCGGCGGGAACGAGGTGCTTGATGCGCTCGGCAAAACTGTCGAGCCGGCTGTGGACGCCCAGCGTCAGGCCGAAGCCCCTCGCAGCCAGCCTGCGGGCGAACGGCTCGAGCTCATGCGGGGCGTAGCGGCAGACGTGGAGGATCGGGCCGAAGACCTCGCGATCGAGGAAATCTGGCGCGCCCACTTCGGCGATGACCGGGGTGACGAAGTGGCCCGGCAAGATGCGGGCAGGGCCTCGCGCGATGATCCGGGCTTCGCGCCTGAGCAGTTCGACATGGGCCTCTAGGGCTGCCTTCGCCTCGGCATCGATCACCGGACCGATATCGGTCTGCGGCCGAGCGGGATCACCGAGCTCGAGCGTGTCGAGCGCTCCGGCGAGCCCCTCGAGCAGGTCGTCCGCGCTTTCATTGGGCACGAACAGCATGCGCAGGGCCGAGCAGCGTTGGCCCGCCGATCCGAACGCGGAGCGCACGGCATCGTCGATGACCTGTTCGCGCAGGGCAGTGGTATCCACGAACATGGCATTGATACCGCCGGTCTCCGCAACGAAGGGAATGATCGGACCTCCGCGCTCGGCCAGCGCGCGCCGAATGGCCCGTGCGGTGTCCGTGCCGCCAGTAAAGGCCACGCCATCGATAGCGGGATGGGCTACGAGCCTCGCTCCCACGGCTTCGCCGGTCCCCGGCAGCAGGGCAAGCAAGTCAGCCGGAACGCCCGCGGCTAGGCACAGCCGCACGACTTCAGACGCGATCAGCGGTGTCTGCTCGGCGGGCTTGGCGATAACGGCATTGCCGGCGGCAAGTGCCGCGGCCACTTGCCCGGTAAAGATCGAAAGCGGGAAGTTCCACGGCGAGATGCAGGCCACCACGCCCCGTCCCCGCAGCTCCCATTCGTTCAGTTCCCCGACCGGGCCCGGGAGCGACACCGGGCCCGCAAACTGCTGCTCCGCCAGCGAAGCGTAGTACCGGCAGAAATCGGCCGCCTCGCGGACCTCGGCGACGGCATCGTCGTACGTCTTGCCCGCCTCGAGCGCGAGCAGCGCGACAAGGCGGTCGGTGTGGTCCTCGATAGCTCCGCCGCAGGCGCGCAGAATGGCAGCCCTCGCCGCCCCTCCTGCGTCATTCCAGCCAGGTGCCGCACTCCGCGCCCGAGCGACGGCAGAATCCACTTCGATAGGGCCGGCTTCAGCGACGGTGCCGATTATGCCCAGATCCGCAGGCGAATGGACCGGCCGTCCGTCACCCGAAAGCTGCCGGCCCGCAATGATCGGCCCGGCGGTGAGCGCCTCAGTTCGCAGGCTTGCCACCGCCGCCGCAGCGTTCTCCCGGACGGAGGCGACCGACAGGTCGCGGCCCAGCGGGTTGAGGCGGCCTTCACCATAGAGCAGGCGCGGCAGGGGGATATTCGAGTTCGGGCCCGGGCTTGCGGCCAGCTGACGATAGGGGTCAGGCGCCACCTCGGACGGTGCGATCTCCTCGTCGACCAGCCGATGCACGAAGGAGCTGTTTGCGCCGTTCTCGAGCAGGCGCCGAACGAGATAGGGCAGGAGTTGCTCGTGCTCTCCGACGGGCGCGTAGGTCCGTACCGTCAGCGCACCCCAGCGCGCCTGCGCCGCTTCGTACAGCGCCTCGCCCATGCCGTGCAGGCGCTGGAACTCTATCCCGCGCCCAACCTTCGCTGCGAGCTGGCGGACAGCCGCGAGAGTATGTGCATTGTGGGTGGCGAACTGCGGGTAAATAGCCTCGCCTGCTGCAAGCAGTTCGCGCGCACAGGCAAGATAATTGACATCGGTCGCGGGCTTGGTCGTAAACACCGGATAGCCGGACATGCCGGAGACCTGCGCCCGCTTGATCTCGGTATCCCAGTAGGCGCCCTTGACCAACCGCACCATCAGCCGGCGGTGACGGCGCCGAGCGATCCTGATGACTTCGCCGATCACCGCCACGGCCCGAGGCTGATAGGCCTGCACCGCCAACCCCAGGCCGCGCCAGTCTCCGAGTTCCGGCTCTCCTGCCACCCGGTCGAACAGCTTGAGACTGAGCACCAGGCGATCCGCCTCTTCGGCGTCGATCGTCAGGTTTAGGCCGAAATCAGCTGCCGCCCGGGCCAGGTGCCGGAGCCGCGGATAGAGCTCGTCCCATACGCGGGCCTCGTGGGCAGCTTCGCACCGCGGCCAGAGCGCCGAGAACTTGACCGATATCCCGTGCCCGAGCTCTGGGCCGGAGCCGCACGCAGCCTCTCCGACTGCCTGGATCGCAGTGGCATAGCGGCGGAAGTAGCGGTCGGCGTCCGCCACGGTGCGAGCACCCTCGCCGAGCATGTCGAACGAACAGAGCAGGTGCTCTCTCTTTGCCCGCGCCAGCGCGCGCCCGATATCCGCACCCAGTACGAACTGTCCGCCCATGATGCGCAAGGCTTTGGCCACCGCAGCCCGCAGGACCGGCTCGCCCAGTCGCGCGGCGAGCCGGTGGAGGAAAGCGCCTGGGTTCTCCCTCGCTTCGGCATCCGGTTCGAGCAGCCTGCCGGTGAGCATCAGCGCCCAGGTCGAGGCATTGACAAATAGGCTCCGCGAATGACCGAGATGCCTCACCCACTCCGCGGAGGCGACTTGCTCGGCGATCAGCCGGTCACGCGTCGCCGTGTCGGGCGTTCGCAGCAGCGCTTCGGCAAGACACATGAGGGCAAGCCCCTCGCGGCTTGCGAGCGAGTATTCCCGAAGGAAGCGCTGAACCACACCGTGGCGTTCACCGATCCGCCGCGCTGCGCAGATCAGTTCAATTGCATCGGCCGCGACCGCGGCACTATGCGACGGGTCGAGCACCGGATCAGCCAATAACCGTCCGACGGCCTCGCTCTCCTCCGCGTATTTGAGAGCGTCCAGCGCGTCCAAATGGTCGAACTCGCCCATCGGAGTAATTTGCGCCCGGCCCAGCACGAACGCAAGGTTCCGCCAATCGGCGAGCATCAAGCGAAGCTGGCTCGGGCGCCGTCGGTTTGGCGTTCAAGGAAGTCCTGCACAATCGCAGAGCAGCGCCTGCGCAAGTGCTGAGCCGCGCTACCTCCCGCCCATCAGGGCCAGCAGCCGGCGCTCTGTTGTTGCGAGGCCCACCTCTGCGGCCGGGCGCATCAAGCGAACCACCTGAGTAGCGCTCGCAATGTCCGCCTTGGCGATCCGCACGGCCTTGAGCTTGGGCAGCAAGGCGGTGAGCCACCTGGGGCGCCGTCGCCGCCAGGCGCCCGGGCCAACCAGAATCGCCGCCAACTCCCAGATGCCAGGTTCGATTTCCGCCAGTTCGATGTCGTCAACCACTCCGCAACTGTGGTCGTGAAGATCGACCAGTGGCATGTCGAGGAAGGCGTCGGCGATGTGGTGGGGATCGGCCGCTCTCACAGCTTGCCTCCCAACGTCAACAGGTAAAGCGGCACGGCCGCGACCGCCGCCAGCACGACGAGGCCGTAGAACAGCCAGCCGAGCCGGCGTGACCAGGGCCCGTTCACCTGATCGCGCATCAGTACGGGATCGTTGCCGGCGAGCAGCAGCGGCAGGAAGCTGAGCGGCAGGACCACGATCGAAAGCACCACCGCGTAGTCTGCCAGATCGGTGACTTCGACGCCGGTGCAGACCAGCGCCAGAGCGAGCGCGAACACGACCAGCCAAGCGAGGGTGAACAGCGGCGTATCCTGCGGGGGTCGATGTCTCCCCCACCGCCACCCGAAGAACTGGCTCACTGCATAGGCATTGGCGAGGCAGGTCTCGATCGCCGCTCCCGCGACAGCGGTCAGGATTCCCAGCAGACCCAGGATAACGCCGAGCTTTCCGAAGGCGAGCCCGGGTTGGAGCACCACGGCGCCAACCTGCTCGGGCGAGATGCCGCGTGGCCCGAGTTCCTGCGCTGCAAGGCAGAGCAGCACGATGGCCATCAGCGCGCCGAGACTCATGCCGACGATGGAGGTGACCCTATTGGTCGACAGGTCTGCCTTGCTCCAGGCATCCTCGACTCCGCCAGAGGAGTAGAAATAGAGTTCGTAGGGGAACATGATCGCGCTGATCAGCGCCACGACGAAGTAGCCGTAAACGAGCATATCCTGCTGAGAGAGGCCGGCCGGCACGCGTGGGACCAGCCCTGCGGCGATGTGGCTCCAAGGTGGATCGAGGGCTAGCAGAGCCGCGGCAAACACGAGCATGACGAGCCCGAGCAGGCCGTAGCTGCGCTCGATCCACTTGAACGGCAGCAGCCAGATCGATGCGGCGAAGACGGTCGTGGCCAGCGCCGCCAGCAGAAGGTAGCTGCCGCCGGTAAGCAATTGCAGAACCAGCGCCACGCCCCCGATCTCCGCTGCGCAGGTGACGAGCGTGCTCACGAGACCGCCAATCAGCGTCACACCGCCGAGGGTAAGGCCAAGCTCCTTGCGAATGATCGTGAACATCGGCTGCCGCGACACGGCGGCAATCCGTCCGCTCATCTCGCCAAAGACGATGATCCCGACCGTCGCCAGCACGATGACCCAGATGAGTGCATAGCCGAACCGCGCTCCGGCCTGCGAGACGAACACCAATTCGCTGATATCGACAAAGCCCCCCACGGCGGTGAGGATGCCGAGCGTGAGCTCAAGCGGCTTCAAGGGTTGCCTCTCTGGCGCGCAGCGAACGGGCAGCAGCCCGCAGCCGATCTGGCGTCCCCGCATATCCTGCCACCCCGTCGACGATCCCGGCGGCGGTCGGGTCATGCGGGCGCAGTTCTTGCGCCGATTGCTTCAGCTGCTGCACGCCTTGCCGCTGAAAAGCCTCGAGATAGGTGCGCGGCGTCCGTCCGGCATCGGCCTGTTCCGCTGACCAGGCCAGTTCGTTCAGAACGCTCTCAGTCGTTCGCAGGGCTTCGCATTCGCTGCGGGACTGCGACCCACATCCGACCAAAGCCAAGGCGATGCCAATGCAAGCAGGCTTCATGCTTCGCCAACGGAGCGCCGCAAATTGCGTTCCGTCCATCGCCGCGCCACCATGCGGGAGTGGGCAACGCGTCTGAAACGCTTCGTCCCCCTATGGTGGGATTGGGAGGCCGACCAATTCACGCCACTCCATCGCACGCGCTTGAATGTCCGCTCATGCCAAAATCTGTCCGGCGAGCTACAGGAACCTCGCGTAAAGCTCTCCCGTTAGCCGCTCATGCAGTCGGTACGCGTGCCCCCAATCAAGCAGCCGGGCGATCTGATCCTGGCCAAGCTGCATGTCTGGGCGAACGAGTTCTTCCTCCAGGTTCCGAACATCGCTGCGGCAGCCGTGTTCTTGCTCCTGGCGTGGGGGCTTGCCCGCACGGCAGCGTGGGGCGTGCGCAAGCTGCTGAGCCGGCGAGAGCGGATCGATCTTGGCGAACTGCTGGCGTCCATCGCCTTCGGGCTGATCATGCTACTGGCGCTGATGGTTGCCGCCGCCATCCTCTTCCCCAGCGTAAAACCCGCCGATATCCTGGCCACACTGGGGATTGGCTCGGTTGCCATCGGCTTCGCATTCAAGGATATCCTGCAGAATCTGTTTGCGGGCCTGCTCCTGCTGACCAGGCGCCCATTTCGCCGGGGAGACGAAATTGCGGTCAAAGACTACGAGGGAACGGTCGAGCACATCGAGAGCCGCGCCACGCTGATCCGCACCTATGATGGACGTCGAGTGATCATACCGAACGCCGACATCTACACCGGGGTGGTCGTGGTCAACACCGCATTCGCGACCCGTCGCGACGAAGCCGATTTCGGGATTGGGTATAACGATGATCTGGCTGGGGCGATGACCTTTGTCACCGACACGATCCGGCGCATCGACGGTGTCGAGACGGAGCCCGGCCCGGAAGTCATCGCGGTGGAGTTTCGCGATGGCGACGTGCGCCTGCGCGCCCGGTGGTGGACTCGTTCGGCGCGCAGCGAGGCGGCCCACATCCGCTCGCGGGTGGTCGAGGCGATCCTCCAGGCGTTTCGTGCCCACGGCGTGGATCTGCCGTTCCCAACCCAGATAGTCCTGCTCCACGACCGCAGCGGACAGAATGAAGACGACCGCTCAGAGCAGCGCTTGCGCAGCAGCTGAGGCGCGCTGCTTCCCGCCCTCCAGGGATCGCAAGTGCTTCGACGTTGTTCCCTCGTCGGCACGAGGAAACGCCGTGGGCGAGGCGGGCGCGGGCCTGGGACAAGGATATGCTCATCAAGCCTCGAGCGGCCCTGGCGTCAGTTATGCTTGCGTTGCCTCTGCTGCTCGGCGCCTGCCAATCGCAGACGGCGTCGACCGACACGGTATTCGTCTCGAACGAAGCGAGCGGCGTGGTCCACGTGCTCGACGGCGCCAGCGGCAAGTCGGTCGGCGCCTTGGCGACCGGCGCCCGCCCCCGCGGCCTGGCGCTCTCGCCCGATGGCCAGGTGCTTTACGTGGCCGCGAGCAAAGCCAACCGGATCGAGGCCTGGTCGGTGAAAGAGCGGCGCAGGTTGGCCATGTGGTCCTCTGGGTCGGACCCGGAGCGCTTTGCCGTGAGCCCGGACGGCAAGCGGCTCTACATCGCCAACGAGGATCACAGCGCCGTCTCGTTTCTCGACCTGCCCAGCGGAAGGATCATCGCCGAAGTCAAGGTCGGTCCCGAACCTGAAGGCATGGGAGTCAGCCCCGACGGAAGGCTGGTGGTGGCAACCGCCGAAGCATCGAGCACAGTTCATTTCATCGACGCGACCAGCGGCCGGCTGCTCGTGAGCGCCCCGGTCGGCAACCGGCCGCGCGGCGTCCTCTTCGTCGGCGGCGGGCGACAAGTCTGGATCTCCTCGGAACAGCGCGGGCTGATCGCGGTATTTGACGCGGCCACGCTGCAGCGCACCGGGACGATCGATCTGGTGCCGGATTTCCCCGAGGCCGAGCAGGTCCAGGCCGTCGAGATGCACGCAACACCGGACGGCAGGCGCGTGTTCGTCTCGATGGGACGGACCAATCGCGTTGCCGAGATAGACCCGGCCACGGGCAAGGTGGTCCGGTCCTTCGCGACGGGTGAGCGCACCTGGGGCCTGGCTATTTCGCCCGATGGCAAGCGGCTTTATGCCGCCAGCGGGCTGTCCGGAACCCTTACCACGGTCGACCTTGTCTCCAATCGCGTGGTGCGCACCGATCAGGTTGGCGGGCGGCCGTGGGGCGTGGTGGCGGCGCGCAAATGAGCCGGATCACCCTGCTCGCGGGCGCAGTGGGCTCGCTTTTGCTCCTGGGCTCATGCTCCGCCTTGTCGCGCAAGCCGCTCCGGGTGTGCGCCGATCCCAACAACCTGCCGTTCTCCAATCGGGCCGGCGCGGGATTCGAGAACAAGCTGGCGGAGCTTGTCGCTACCGATCTGCACCGCCCCTTGCAGTACGTGTGGTGGGCACAGCGGCGCGGCTACGTCCGCAATACGTTGAACGCTGCACAGTGCGATCTGTGGCCGGGGGTGGCGAGCACTGTCGACATGATGGCGACAACGCGGCCGTACTACCGCTCGACCTACGTCTTCGTGACCCGCAGGTCGGCTGAGCTGGGGGGATTGACGCTGGACGATCCGCGACTGCGCAAACTGCGGATCGGCGTTCAGATGATCGGCGACGACGGAATGAACACTCCGCCCGCCCATGCCCTCGCACGGCGCCAAATCATCGACAACGTACGCGGCTACATGGTCTATGGCGACTATCGCGAGGCCAATCCGCCTTCACGGATTGTCCGGGCCGTCGCTGACGGTGAAATTGACGTGGCACTGGCTTGGGGCCCCGTGGCGGAGTGGTACGCCCGGACCTCGACCGTGCCGCTGCGGATCGAGCCGGTCACGCCGTGGCTCGATCAGGCGCAATGGCCAATGACCTATGACATCTCGATGGGAGTGCAGAAGCACGATCAGAAGCTGCGCGCGAGTCTCGACGCGGTGCTGGCGCGGCGCCGCAGCGAGATTGCTGGTCTGCTGGCCAGCTATGGGGTTCCCCTCGTCCAATAACGGGGTGGAGATTCCACCAAATACGGTTTGCAAGAAGCTGCTTGGAGTGCCGGCGTCTGGAACGGGGCGAATGTTGTGTCGTTTATGCGGCAAGCAAGTCGGCAGGCCTGACGAACACCGGCCCCGACGCCTAACAAGGGGATGTGGTCGCGTGAGGCATGATCCCGACGCCGGGACAGTCGCAGCGTGAAGTCGATCTGGCCGGTTTCCGTGCTGATGATCCTGCTGGCGGCCCTAGTCGGGCTCGGCGCAGCGGTCCTGGCGACCACCTATCCGGCTCCGCACGCGACATTCTCCGACAGACCGGTCGTCTATGGTGCTCTTCCGGCACCGCAGGATCGGGCGCGGCTGGCCTCTTGGGCTCAGCCCTCGCCGGACGGGCAATGGACCTGGCAACTTGGCGACAGCGCCGCCTCGCGATTCTCACCGCTAGACGAGATCAACGCCAGCAATGTTGCCCAATTGAAACCCGTATTCACCTTCGACACTGGCCTGAAGCGTGGGCATGAGGCCGGCCCGCTGGTGGTCGGCGATACGATGTATGTCACCACACCCTATCCCAACGACGTCTATGCGCTCGACTTGACCAGGCCGGGCGCACCCGTGAAGTGGCAGTATCATCCGCAGTCGCAGAAGGCGGCGCAGGGCGTCGCCTGCTGCGATGTGGTCAACCGGGGCGCCGTTTACGGAGCGGGACGGCTCTACTTCAACACGCTGGACGGCCAGACCATCGCGTTGGACGCGGCGACGGGCCACGAGGTGTGGAAGGCCAAGCTTGCCGAGATTTCCAAAGGCGAGACGATCACCATGGCGCCGCTGCTCGCCGAAGGCCGGGTGCTGGTGGGCACGTCGGGCGGCGAGATGGGCGTGCGCGGAAGCCTGGCGGCGCTCGACGCCGCCTCGGGTAAGCTGGTGTGGCGGGCCTACAGCACGGGGCCAGACAAGGACGTGCTGATGGGGCCGGAGTTCAGGCCGTTCTACAAGCAGGACCAGGGCAAGGACCTGGGGGTGAGCACCTGGAACCCGGAAGGGTGGAAGATCGGAGGGGGCAATCCGTGGGGCTGGGTGTCCTACGATCCGGAACTGCACTTGATCTTCTATGGCACCGGCAATCCGGGGCCGTGGAACCCCGACCAGCGCCCCGGCGACAACAAGTGGACTGCCGGCGTCTTCGCCCGCGACGTGCGCACCGGCCAGGCGCGGTGGTTCTACCAGACCAGCCCGCACGACCTGTTCGACTACGACGACATCAACGAGAGCCTGCTGCTCGACATCCCGACGCGGCAAGGGCTGCGCAAGGTCGTCGCCCGGCCAGCACGTTCCGGCTTCTTCCAGATCATCGACCGAATGAGCGGGCAGGTACTTTCCGCCAAGCCCTTTGCCTACATCAATTCGATGAAGGGCGTGGATCTGATCTCCGGCCGCCCGATCATGAACCCGGACAAGGAGCCCAAGGAGGGCCGGACCACCCGCAACATCTGCCCGGCCGCGCCCGGCGGCAAGGACTGGAACCCGGTCTCGTTCAGCCCGCGCACCGGCCTCGTCTACATCGCCCATAACAACCTGTGCATGGACGAAGGCGACGTGGACACCAACTACATCGCCGGCACGCCCTACCTCGGCACGGAGGCGCGGATGTATCCGGGACCGGGCGGAAACCGCGGCGTGTTCACCGCTTGGGACCCGGTGGCGGGCCGCAAGGTCTGGGAGATCCGGGAAGACCTACCGCTGTGGAGCGGGACCCTCGCGACGGCGGGCGACGTGGTGTTCTACGGAACCATGGACGGCTGGTTCAAGGCGATCGACGCGCGCACCGGACGACTCCTGTGGCGCACCAAGCTGGTCAGCGGGATCATCGGCATGCCGATGACCTACAAGGGGCCGGACGGGCGGCAGTACGTCGCGATCTTCGCCGGGGTCGGCGGCTGGTCCGGGGCGATTGTCAGCGGTGCGCTCGATCCGGGCGATCCGACCACTGCGCTCGGCTTCGTCAACGCGATGAAGGACCTGGTCAAGCGGACCGACGCGGGAGGGAGGCTCTATGTCTTTGCCTTGCCGCGTTAGTCTGCTGCCGCTGGCCGCGCTCACCCTTCTCGCCGCCTGTGGGCGCGAGACGCGCGACTTTTCCAACAAGATGATGGATTCGCCCCACCGCGGCGCGAAATTCGCCGGCAACGCTTGGCGGATTTCCAATGGGGCGCGGCTGTTCGTGTGGATGAATTGCGCCGGCTGCCATTCGCATGGCGGGGGCGGGATGGGACCGCCACTGATGGACGCAAAGTGGCGCTACGGGTCGTCGATGTCCCACGTGGCCTATACCATCCTCAACGGCCGGCCCGGGGGAATGCCCGCATTCCGCGGAAAGATCACCGAGGACCAGGCCTGGGAACTGGCTGCCTATGTGCGCTCCATGTCGGCCCGGACGCGGCGCGATGCACTGTCCGGGCGGGCAGACGAGCCAGCCAACGTCGAGCCCCTTCCGCTCGAAAAGCGACGGCGCGCGCGCGCGGTCACGCCGGAGCAGGACGCGGCGCAGAAAGAGAGCTCTAAGATCGAGGGGACCGGTCCATGAGGCGCGGCGCAGTCCTGCTGGTCATGGCGCTGGGCGGGTGCTCGGCGCTTTATGGGCCGCAGTCGAGCGCGATGGGCCAGGGCATGGAGAGCGCCCATATCGGGAACCTGTTCGACCTGTTCCTGTGGGTGACCGTGCCGATTTATCTGGGGGTGATGGTCTTCCTCGCCTTGGCGATGCGGCGGCGGCAGGCGATGGTGCAGGGCGCGGCCAGGCCGGAGCAGGAAGCAGGCTGGCGGCTGGGCCTCGTGCTGTTTGCCGTGACCTCCGCGCTGATCCTGTTCGGGCTCTCGGTGGCGACGTGGTTCACCGACCGGGCGATCGCGCGGGCCGGGGCCGGGCCGGCGCTCTCGGTCGAGGTGATCGGACACCAGTGGTGGTGGGAGGTGCGCTATCACGATCCCGTCGCCGGCCGCGAGCTGCGGACGGCGAACGAACTGGTGATCCCGGCGGGGGCAACGGTGAAGGTTTCGCTCTCCTCGCCCGACGTAATCCATTCGCTGTGGATTCCCAACCTGGCCGGCAAGCAGGACCTGATCCCGGGGCGGACCAGCGACGTGGTGCTGAAGGTGCCCAAGCCCGGCGAGTTCCGCGCCCAGTGCGCCGAGTTCTGCGGGCTGCAGCATGCGCAAATGGCCCTGCCGGTGAGCGTGCGCGCGCCGGGGGGTTTCGCGAAGTGGTACAATGCCGGACTAGCGACGCCGCCGGTGCCGGGAGGCGGGCCGGAATTCGCCGGCTATTCGCTGTTCACCGGGCGGCAGTGCGCCTCTTGTCACAATATCGCCGGGACGCCGGCTTCGGGGCAGGTCGCGCCCGATCTCACTCATTTCGGCAGCCGGACGACGATCGCCTCCGGGGCCCTGCCCAACACGGCGGCGAGCCTCGAGCGCTGGATCGCCGATCCGCAGCGAGTGAAGCCGGGCACGCAGATGCCGCAGGTGCCGCTTTCGCCGGAGGAACGCGCGGCGGTGGTCGCCTATCTGGAGAGCCTGAAGTGAGCGAGCGGACTTACCTGCGCGACGGGCCGGACCTGACCGGCGCGGCCCTCCACGACAAGCTGGCGCGGACCTGTGGCGACCGGCCGGGGTTCTGGGGCTGGGCGGCGAGCGTCGATCACAAGTCGATCGGGCGGCGCTATCTGGTCACGGCCTTCGTGTTCCTTGCACTCGGCGGCGTGCTGGCGCTGGCGATGCGGCTGCAGCTTTCCGGGCCGCAGAAGGCTTTGATCGGGCCTGACCGCTACAACCAGATCTTTACGATGCACGGCACGACGATGATGTTCCTCTTCGCCGTGCCGGTGATGGATGCCGTTGCGATCTACCTGTTGCCGCTGATGCTGGGAACGCGCAACCTCGCTTTCCCGCGGCTCAACGCCTTCTCGTGGTGGATGTACGTGGCGGGCGGATCGATGCTGTGGATCGCCTTCGTGCTCAACGCCGGGCCGGATGCGGGCTGGTTTTCCTACGTGCCGCTGGCCGGGCCCGAGTTCTCGCCGGGCAAGCGGGTGGATTTTTGGGCGCAGATGGTGACCTTCACCGAGGTAGCCGCGCTGGCCGTGGCCGTTTCCATCACTGCGACGATCCTCAAGGCCCGAGCCCCGGGGATGACGCTGGCGCGGATGCCGGTGTTTGCCTGGTCGATGCTGGTGGTCTCGCTGATGGTGATCTTCTCGATGCCCTCGATCGCGCTGACGAGCGCCATGCTGATGGCCGACCGCATGGTCGGCACGCAGTTCTTCAACCCTTACGAATATGGCGATGCGCTGCTCTGGCAGCACCTGTTCTGGTTCTTCGGGCACCCCGAAGTCTATATCATTTTCCTGCCGGCCACAGGCTTCGTCAGCGAAATCGTCCAGGCCTTTACCGGGCGGCAGGTATTCGGGCACACGGCGGTGGTGCTCTCGCTGGTGGCGACCGGGCTGCTCGCCTTCGGGCTGTGGGTTCACCACATGTTCGCAACTGGCCTGCCACGGATGGGCTATGCCTTCTATACGGCGGCGTCCATGGCCGTGGCCGTGCCCTCGGGCATCCAGATCTTCTGCTGGATCGCGACGATCTGGACCGGGCGGCCCCGCTACCGGCTGCCGATGCTGTGGGTGGTGGGGTTCATCGTAACCTTCGTGGCGGGTGGCCTCACCGGCGTGATGCTGGCATCGGTCCCGCTGGACCTGCAGGTGCATGACACCTACTTCGTTGTCGCCCACTTCCACTACGTGCTGATCGGCGGAGCGGTGTTCCCGCTGCTGGGAGCCGTGGTTTACTGGTTCCCCAAGTTCACCGGGCGGATGATGGATGAACGCTGGGGCAAGCTGGCCTTCTGGATCGCCCTACCCGCCTTCCACCTGACCTTTTTCCCGATGCACTACCTCGGGATCATGGGCATGCCGCGCCGGGTCTATACCTATCCCGCGGGAATGGGCTGGGACACGCTGAACTTGATTTCGAGTATCGGCGCCTTCCTGTTTGCCGGCGGGGTGATGGTGTTTGTCGGCAACGCGCTGTGGTCGCTGAAGCGTGGCGAGGCGGCGCCGGCCGATCCCTGGACCGCGCATGGGCTGGAATGGACGACCAGCTCGCCGCCCGCGCCCTACAATTTCGCCCATATTCCGGTCGTGACCAGCGCGACGCCGCTGTGGGACCCGGAGCGGCCGGTGACCCGCGGCCTGCGCGTGGAGGACCGTGAGGTCCTGCTGACCACGGTGTTCGAGGCCCGGCCCGACCTGCGCGAGCCTTCGCCTATGCCCACGTTGTGGCCGATGATCGCAGCCCTGGCGACGACAGTGCTGTTTGTCTGTTCGATCTTCACGCCGTGGGCGATCGTGATCGGATCTGTGCCGGTCGGGGTGGCGCTGATCGCCTGGTTCTGGCCCAAGGACCGCGGGCCCGAAGGTGAGCCGGTGGTAGACTGACATGGCCAGCACCGCACCTTCGCCGCAGCCGAACTTTGCGCTCGATCTCGAGCCGCTGGAGACTCACGCCTTTGGCAATCGCTCGCTGACCTGGTGGGGGATCGTCGCCTTCTTCTTGATCGAAGGCACCGCCTTCGCGCTCGCGATCGCAGCCTACTTCTTCCTGATGAGCTGGGACCACGCCTGGCCCCCGCCGCCGTTGAACCCGCCCGACCTGCTCGCGGGCACCCTGTTCACCATCGTCATCCTGCTCAGCGAGATACCCAATACCCTGATCAAGTGGGCCGCGGAGAAGTATGAGTTGCCGCGCGTGCGGGGCCTGCTGGTGCTGATGAGCCTGATCGGGCTAGTGTTGCTGGTGGTGCGCGCGTTCGAGTTCAATTCGCTCAACGTGTTCTGGTACCAGAACGCCTATGGCTCGGCGATCTGGATGCTGCTGGTCCTGCACACCACCCACATCGTGACCGACTGGGTCGATACTTTGGTCCTCGCCGCGCTGATGTTCACGCCGCATGGGACAGAGGGGCGACGCTTCGTGGATTGCTCGGAGAACGCGGTCTACTGGCGGTTCGTCTGGCTGTGCTGGCTGCCGATCTACGCACTGATCTACTGGCTCCCCCGACTGGTGAACTGACATGCCCCGCACCGATCTGATCAAGCGCCCGCAACCTTTCATGGCCTTACTGCTGGTGGCTGGAGGCTGGGCGCTCTCGCACCAGCTGGGCTCCGACAGCGTGTTCGACGACTGCCTCTCCCGAGGCGGGCCCTTTGTCGTCTTGGCCTCGGTGGTGGGGCTGGTAATCACCGCGGCAGGGGCGATCTATGCGGCGGCGAGCTGGCGCGCGCCGGAAGAGAGTGGACGCTCGTTTCTGGCGGTGATCACCATGCTGCTCGCGCCCATCGCGGGTTTCGCCATGGTGATGCAGCTTGCCGCCGGCCTCATCCTGCCGCGATGCGCCGCCTGATCCGCCCGCCCGTACTGACCCTGGCGGCGCTGGGCCTGCTGGTCGCGCCGGGCCTTGCCGAGGCGCACGCCGGCCATCATCACCAAGCGCCGGAATGGACCTTCGCACCGGGTGTGGTCATCCCCTTGGCGCTGACATTGGTCCTTTATATGGTAGGCTGGATACGGTTGGCCCATCGCTCCTCACTGCGGATGCCGCGCCACCGCGCCGGATTGTTTCTCTCCGGTTGGGCAACCATGGCTGCAGCGCTGGTCTCGCCGCTGCACGAGGCGGGCGAACACTCGTTTACCCTGCACATGATCGAACACGAGCTGATCATGCTCCCGGCCGCGCTGTTGCTTGTCGCCTCGCGCCCGGGCCCCGTGCTGCTGTGGGGCCTGCCGGCCCCGCTGCGTCAGGGCCTCTCCCCCTTGCTGCGGCTGCCGCTGTGGCGCTGGCTCGCCGCACCGCTCGTGGCAACGGGACTGCAGGCCGCGGCGCTGGTCGGCTGGCACATGCCGGCCCTGTTCAACCGGGCGCTGACTTCCGAAGGCTGGCACGTGGCGCAGCATGCCTCGTTCGCGGGCACGGCGCTGCTTTTCTGGTGGGCCATGTTGCCGCGACGCGGCGCGGAAAGCAGTCTGGTGGCGTCCATCTGCCTGTTCGTGACCTCGATGGTCGGTAGCGGGCTCGGAGCGCTGATGGCGCTTTCGGCGAGCCCTTGGTACCCCGCCTATGCTGCCATGGGAGCCATGCCGTTTGGCCTCTCCCCGGAAATGGACCAGCAACTGGCGGGCGTGATCATGTGGGTGCCAGGCGGTCTGTTCCACCTCGGGGCCGCACTGATCCTGCTCGCCCGGTCGCTGATGGGGACACCGGCCCGGCGTCAGCCCCAGAAGTTGTCCACCACCGCGTAAGCGATGGTGACGGCTGCGCCGACTAATACGAGCCCCGCTGCGCCAACTTGCCAACCGGAGCCCTGGGTGCCGAACAGCGATGTGACGAGACGGGTCATACCCCCACAACTCCGGCCGGTGGCGGGGGTTTCCGTTTCTGGAGGTGCTCGGCTTCGAGCAGGGCCGGATTATGCAGCCGGGGCCTGAAATTTTCTGAGTCGGCGCACTTCTCCGCGTACAGATGGTCGCCCTCCTTTCGAAACCCAGGCCGTAAAGGTGCGCCTGACCCCCGACATTCCAGACCGTTTGGACGAATTCGCTGCCAAAAGGGGCATCGGGCGGACGGAAGCACTCCGCCGCGTGATATCCCTCTCCTTAGACTCCGGCCTCCGCGCATTTACGTCTGTCCCTTCAGCCGTGATTTCGCCAGAGTGCCTGGGCGAACCCACCAGACGAAAGGCCGCGATGATGAGCATGCTGCAGGACAAGGTGATCGTGGTGACGGGCGCCGGCAACGGCATCGGCGAGGCTTCGGCCAAGTGCTTTGCCGCGCACGGCGCCCGCCTGCTGATCTCCGATATTGCCGGCGACCAGGCCGAGCGCGTGGCGGCCGAGATCCGCGCCGGCGGCGCCCAGGCCCAGGCGATGACGGTCGACGTGACCGACGAGGCCCAGGTCATCGCCATGGTCGATGCCGCCGTCAGCCGCTATGGCCGCCTGGACGGCGCCCTCAACAATGCCGGTGGCGGCTGCGCCCCCGCGCCAACGGCCGAAGTCACCCTCGCCGACATGCACCGGGTGATGGACCTCAACTTCACCTCGTCGTGGCTGTGCACCAAGTACGAGATCCAGGCCATGCTGAAAACCGGCGGCGGCTCGATCGTCGCCACGGCCTCGGATGCCGGCCTGCTCGGCACCCCCAACATGGCGCCCTATGCCGCCGCCAAGGCCGCCCTCATCAACCTGATCCGCACCGCCGCCGTCGAATACGGCAAGCATGGCATCCGCCTGAATGCCGTCTGCCCCGGGGCGACCGCGACCCCGGCGCTCCAGCGCATGGCCGAGCAGGTCGGCGGCGATATCTCCGTGATCCTCGGCGACCGCCCGATTCCGCGGCTGGGCGAACCGCGCGAAGTGGCCGAAGCCGCGGCCTGGCTGCTGTCCGACCTGTCCTCGTTCGTGACCGGCCAGCCGCTTGCCGTCGACGGCGGGTTCAACGCGGCCTTCACCTGAGAGACCCTGACCTGCTCTGACCGCCGCGCCCCGTCAGAGCCTCTCGACCGAGCGCATCGGCCCGGGCCCGGGCTCGGTCTCGTAGAACCGCTCGCTCCACTTGCGCATGGCGGTGTAGCCGGCAATGTCCTTCTTCGAATAGACCGGCTTCTGGACGAAGACCTGGTGGCGCCACATCCGCGCGTCCTCCTCGAACAGTTCGACCGTGCTGCGGGCAAATTCGCGCAAGGGCTCGGGCATGACATCGGGCGAAGTCGGATCGCGGGGGAAGAAATAATTCACCCGGAAGTCCGAAGTCTGGTCGTCGACCGGCGTAGCCGTGAGGATCAGGCGGTATTTCACCGAGCCGCCGTCAAAAATCGTGTACGACAGGCTGATGCAGGGGCACAGCACGAAAAGACTGAGCGCCTTCTCCTTGGTCTTGGGCGAATAGAACGCCATTTCCGAGCGCCAGGCCCCGCCGGAAGTATCGAACCATTCGAGGTCCGGGGGGATCGGCGTCCCGTGGGTGAAGTGGAAATGGCTGGTGTCGGGTGAATTCTCGACCACCATCTGCGGGTGGATCGGCTCACCCGGCTTGTTGACGACCGCATCTGGCCAGCAAGGGTAGAATTCCGCTTCGTCGGCCACGGCTTGGGGTATGTCCCGGAACAGGTCGGGCAGATCCCACCCCTCGCCGCGCGGGCCGCCGCCCGCCGGATCGTGCCACATGAACATGATCCCGTGGCGTTCGATGGTGTGGAACTTGCGCAGCTTCGCGCCGGTGGGCTGGTCCTGATAGGGGACGAGGGTATTGGCGCCCTCGCTGTTCCATTCCCAGCCATGGTACGGACATACGATGCAATCGCCCTTGACCTTGCCCCCATAGGCAAGATGCGCGCCCAGGTGCTTGCAATGAGCCTCCATCACGTTGAGCACGCCGGATGCCGAGCGATAGGCGACGAGGTCCATCCCGAAGTAGCGCAGAGGCTTGACGGCGCCCGGCGGGATTTCCCCGCTCCAGCCGATCTGGAACCAACCGGTGGGCTTCATCGACAGCTTGATCATCGGGCCGAAATCCTCTTCGCAGATGCCCCGGCTCACCTATCTCCCTTGCCCCAGGCCCGCAAGATATTTCGAGTTTCGAAATATCTCTGGCGCGTCCCATCCCCTGGTCTATGCTCCACGCAGCCCAACGGTGTAACCGCATGAACGACCCCGCCTCCGACGCATTAGCACTGACCGCGCGCTCCGCCGCACCGAAGGCGGCCGTCCCCCTCCCGTCCGGCCCCATCGGCCGGTTGCTCGCCTCCGTCGGCAACCTCTCCTACCTGCTCAACGCCATCCACACGCAATATGCGCAGGACAATGGGCTGGGCACCCGCGCCATTCATACGCTGAGTGCGATATCGGAGGGCCACGTGACGCCCGGCGACCTTGCCCGGCTGATGCTCCTGCCGCCAAGCGTGGTCTCCGGCGATCTCAACCAGTTGCGCGATGCCGGTCTGATCCGGCGCGGCCGCGATCCGCGTGACGGGCGCCGCCTCGTCTATGGGCTTACGGCGCCGGGCGAGACCATGCTGGCAGGGGCGCACCGGCTCTTCGTGCAATTACTGGGAGAGAAGCTGCAGAGCCACCCGGATGCCGAAGTCGCCAGCACCTTGCGGCTGCTTTACAACCTTACCAGGCAATTGCGCGAGAGCATGGGGTGAGCATCGCGGATGTGCCGGCCGCATGAGCGGTCGCAGCCATCGCTTGCGGGGCCGGCCCCACGAGGTCTACCTCTCGCCCCTGAGAGGAGCCGATGATGGCCAATGACCCGACCGACGAACTGCAGATCCGCAATATCATTGCCCGCCTGGCCCACGCGGCCGACATGGCTGGAGAGGACCAGCTCGATACGGCCTATGTGCCGCTGTTCACCGAAGATGCCGTGTGGGAAGCACTGCCCGGCGCGCTGGGCCCTTCGGCCATTCGCAACGAAGGCATCGCCGCGATCCGTGCTGCCGCCGTCGATCGCCGGCGGGCGGGAACCAGCGGGCCGGCAGCCGGATCGATGCATCTCGTCACCACCACGGCCCTGGCCATCGCCGGGGACGAGGCCAGCGGCCTGTCCTGCTTCATGGTGATTGGCGGGGCCGATCGGGCCATCACCGCCGCGGCCCGCTATGAGGACCGGTTCCGGCGCGTGGATGGCCAGTGGCGTCTCGCCCACCGCACCGTCCGGCCCCGCTGAACACGCCGGGCCCGCTCAGGCGCTCCACCGCGCAACGAAGAACCCGTCCAGCCCGCCGGCGGCGGCCAGCATCCCGGGATCGGTGCGCAGCCAGCCTTCCGCCGTCGGCGCGAGCCCGGCGGGCAGCTCCTCCGCGCGGATCGGCAGCCGCTTCAGCGGAACCTCGGCAGCAATCGCCTCGCCCTCGTCCTGCTCCAGCGAGCACACCGCGTAGACCAGCCGACCGCCGGGCTTGAGCCACCCTGTCGCCCGGCTCAGCAGCCGCTGCTGCAGCTCGGCCATTTCGCGGATCTGGGTGCCGGTGATCCGGTGCAGCACGTCCGGGTGCCGGCGGCAGGTGCCGGTCGCGGTGCATGGCGCGTCGAGCAGGATCGCATCGAACCGCTCCTCGCCTGCCCAGTCGAGCGCATCGGCGACGACCACCTCCACCGGCAGGCCGACGCGGGCAAAGTTGGCCGACAGCCGCTCCAGCCGCTTGGCACTGGCATCAAGCGCCACCACGTCCCACCCGGCGGCGGAGAGCTGCATGGCCTTGCCGCCCGGGGCCGCGCACAGGTCAAGCGCCCGGCCGGGCCCGGACCCAAGCAGGCGCGCGGGCAGGCTCGCGGCAAGGTCCTGCACCCACCAGGCCCCGTCTGCAAAGCCGGGCAGCCGCTCGATCGCCTCCCCGCGCGGCAGGCGCAGGTGCCCCGCCATCAGCGAGGTGGCGCCAAGCCGTTCGGCCCACTCGGCGGTCGTCGCCGGGTCCTTCAGCGTCAGGTCGAGCAGCGGGGGCTCGGCCAGCGCGGCAGCGATGGCCGGCGCCCGCTCGCCCCAGCGCGCCGCCACGGCTGGCGGCAGGCTCGGCTGCGGCGGCAGGGCGGCGCCCTGCCGGGTCAGCGTGGCGAAAACCCCATGCGCCAGCCGCTTGGGCCCGCCGGCCAGCAGGGGCAGGGCCGTGGCGACCACCGCGTGCGGCGGCGTCCCCAGCCGCAGCCACTGGGCCAGCATCAGCCGCAGCACGGCGCGCGGCTTGGCATCATCGGGCAGCGGCTGGCGGGTGGCGCTGTCAATCAGGGCATCGAGATCGGGCAGCCAGCGCAGGGCTTCGGCTGCGATGGCGCGGGCCAGCGCCTTGTCGGCATCGGCGGCGAGGCCCTGCACCGCGTTGTGCCCCGCCTGGTCGAGCGTTTCGCCCCGGCGCAGAACGGCATCGAGCAGCTTGAGCGCGGCGCGGCGGGCGGGAAGGCCGGGAATATCCATGGGGTGCCCCTAGATGCGATTGCATTGGCTGGCCAGAGCGCCCATGTCACCGCCATGACAGAGCGCGCCACCAAACGCCCGGACGGCTTCGTCAAGCCCGCCCACTGGACCACCGAACCCGCGCCCCAGCCAGCGCCGGCCAAGGATGAACCCGATCCCCAGGGCCTGTCGCCCACGCGCTACGGCGATTGGGAGAGGAACGGCATCGCCGTCGATTTCTGAGCGGCCTGCCCCTTGATCTCTTCCCGCCGGGGAAAGATACGCACGCTGAGAGCGAAGCGAACTA
>Ga0207681_10000233_pt1 | contig 43095 bp, 60 predicted proteins | sample KBSS53metaG_FD_184324 | JGI IMG/M metagenome (GOLD analysis project Ga0207681, IMG submission 184324) | Switchgrass rhizosphere microbial communities from Kellogg Biological Station, Michigan, USA - KBS S5-3 metaG (SPAdes) (version 2) | ecosystem: Host-associated > Plants > Roots > Rhizosphere... | reverse complement strand
CACTCGTCTTGGCTTTCTCGTTCAGCTTGTCCCACGCCGCTTTGTCCGGCGGTGTCCAGGCGTCCGGCTCCTCCGTGGTGGTGTCCGGCTCCTCACCGTCGTCCGTGGTGGTGTCCGGCTCGATGTCCGGCTGTCCGTTGTCCGTGCTCACCTTGGTCTCCTCACTGTCCGCCCGGCACGAAGCGCCGCGCGAGCCCGTCTCTCCACACTATCGGCCAGGGCGGCACCTTGATCGAGCAGTGCCGTCGCCGCGCGCCGCGATGCCGCCCCCGACGCGTAGTCGGACCACTGGTACACCACTGAACGCCGCGCCTCGGCCGCGAGCCGGGCGGCGGGGTCCAGCAGGGACCTGTCGGCAGGTGGCGGGCCTGCCGGACCGTCGTGTAGCGCGATCCGACAGCGGCAATTCGGGTGCAGCGGCGGCCAGAGCAGTAGGTCATACACGGGCAGACCGCCAGCGGGATCGAACGTCAGGCCGTGCGGGAACTCCTGATCCGGCTCGGTCGCCCATCCCGCGTACGCAAGGCAGTGCAGGCAGGCGTTCCGCTCAGCGACCCAGATCGTGCGCTTTCCGGCAGCCCGAGCGGTGTCCGCCGTACCCGAGTTGATGCCGTCATTGACGGCGTACCGGACCGCGCCGCGCGCCTGAGCGAGCCCGGCATTGGCGCGACCGGACACTCTGTCCAGGTCGCGCCTAGACGCGAGTCCTGTTGCGGCAGCGATGTCCGCCGCCTCGGACAACTTCCGCCGGACAGCGCCGTTGATGTCCGGCACCCTGTCCGGGCCGGACACGGACACGCTGTCCGGCCTGTCCGCCCGGGGCAGGCTGTCCAGAGCTGTGCGGACACCGAGCCGGACAGCGCCGTCCATCCTGTCCGCGAGGGCAGCGGACCTGTCCGGCCAGGACACGGAACGCAGGCGCTGCGCGAGCGCGTGTCCGAGCGCCACGGCGGCTGCGCCAGTGATGGTGCCACCCGCTACGGCCACCGTGGCGACCGCGAACGCCGCTGCCACCTGTGCGGCGATCGGGCCGACCACGGCGGTGACGGCTGCCATCTCGTAGGCGATCGACTCGTCATCCGGCACGGCCGGAACGGGCTGCGTCACAGCCAGACCACCGCCGCTGTGTTGATCAACAGGTGCAACGTGTTGTCTGCGATGATCATCAGCCAAACGGACAGCCATGGCGGGGTGTCGGCCGGGTATCCGGTGGCAGTGCGCTCGGCCGGTCGATATGGACCGCGCGGCGCGAGCTGGTTCTTGATCCACACCACATGACGCGCTAGGCGGCACCGATCGATCACGGCGTGCGTGCCGCCGATGACCAGCAGTGCTAACGGAGATCGAGTGACCAGCAGATACGGAAGGGTGTACGTGACGGCGTGTGCGACGGCGGGCCACCACCGTTTCGTCTTCTCGTTCGCCATCCAATGCGACTGAATCAGGTAGTCGCCTACAAGATGAGCCAGCACAATCCCCAACGCGGTCACTCGGCCTCCATCTGCGCAACCTCATCCACAGGCTTATCCACAGGCTGTGGAACGTCCTTCTCTCCGTCGCCACCGATCGCCGACTCGCCCGCGTCGGACATGATCTTGTCCACCAGCGCGGACACCTTGGCAGCGTCGATGATCCCCATGGACACCGGGCCGGACAGCTGGTTGAGCGCTTCACCAAGGCTGGACAGGACGGCTACGCGCTCGCCCCAGAACCGCTCGTCCGCCTTGGCGTCCAGGAACTCAGCGACCTTGGACGGCAGGTAGCCCGCCTCCGTCAAGATCTCCTCCCGAGGTACACCCATGCCCTCACGGACGGACGCCACGGACCACCAGTCCGGATCGGACGCAACGTCCGGAGGCGTCCAGGTGACGTCCAGTTCGCCGGCCTCGACACCTACCAGCTCCAACGCGAGAGAGTAGGTCTCGCGGATGAACTGCAACAGGTAGCGCTTAAAAACCTTCTCCCGGTCACGGAGCGGCCTCTCCGCGTACCACCGGGCGATGCCGGACAACTGCTGACCGGTGGACGGGTCGAACTCCCACGCGGGAGTGTCGGTGGCTACCGCCATGAGCGGTACCCACTGCTCTACCAGCTTGGTAAGTTGCGTCGGGTCCGGTGCGGGAAACTGGATCACGCTCTTGGTGGCCCGGTAGATCTTCTCGGTGCCGGGGCCACCCGGCTGCGCGGTCTGCCGGTCCGCGTCCGGTGCTTTCGCGTCGTCCCCCCAGTTGACCGTATCCCTAGCGGTGTCCTGAGCGGCAGTCTCGTCAACCAGGCGCGCGCGCTCCGGGTAGCCGTGCGCCTCAAGGTCCACATCGACCATGGTCACAATCGCCTTGGTGATCGCATCCTGCGGACCGTACGCGTCGATGTGCTGCGGCCGACCGTACGGCAGCCCGGTCCGCAAGTGCTTGATCACGATCTGCGAAGCGTCGTACCGAACCGGCCACTCTTCGCCCTCGATCATCTCCGGGTTCCACTGGACAGGGTCCAGGCCGGACGCGCCCGGGTCCGAGATCCACGCCTCCATGTACCCGAGGTAGTACAACTCGGCGTGCCAGACCGCGCCCGCGTCCGTCTTCTCCGACCAACGCCGGATGACGTACCGGCAGCGCCGGCCATCCTCCGATTCGTACATGGCGCGGCAGTTCAGGGGTGAGTGGTAGGTCAGCTCCACGCCGGCCTCACGGAGCAGCTTCTCAGCCGGCGTCAGGACGCCATCATCCTCGTCATCTCCGGCATCGACCGGCCAGACGAACACGTACGCGTCGCCGTACGTGGCTACCCGATCGATGATGAACGGTTCCTGCACGTCCATGTTGTTAGCCTTGCGGATCAGCTCGATCCGCGCGTCCACCGACTCCCCTGCGCTCGACGTGATCGAGGCGATACCAACGCGGTTCGTCAGGGCCGTGATGGGCTTGCGAGCGAGCCGGAACCGGTACGCGTCGCCGCTACCGCGCAGGCGCTCCCGGATCTTCGCGGACGCGAACCGCTCAGGGATGGTGCCGGTCGCGTAGTCGTCGGCGCGCCGGTAGGCCTCGATATGCTCCTCGATCGCGGTGAATCCCTCGATCAGATCGGCGCTACCGCTCACAGGTAACTCCTCGTCTCGGCCGTGATGGGTGCCAGCGGCACGTCTTTCAGGAAGAACAGCACACCCGACACCACGGCATCGGCGACATCATCGTACGGGGCGCGGGGGAACGCGACCATTTCCTCCTCGGCTGCCCGGATGCGCTCGGCGTGAACGACCATGCCGCCGCCGCGCTGGTAGTAGTCCAGTGCGTAGGAGAACCGCACCTCCTTTGATTCGGTGGACGAGTGCACCAGCAGCTTGACGGGCAGGTCGTGAAGCACGGTGAACCACAGCTCGCCGCCCTGGTTCACCTCGACGCGAACGGCCCGGATGCGCTCATACTCGGTCAGCTTGCGGACCACCCACGCGCGCAACGCCTCCCCGGTCAGGCGGATGCGCCCGGCCGCGACCACCAGCACGCGCGGGGGATGCTCGGGCATCCGGGGCCGGTACGCGACCACCGACCATCCCGTGTAGTCGGAAGTGCCCTTGGTGGTGACGGCCGGGTCGAGCTGCAACAGCCAGCGCGTAGGGGGCGGCCCGGACCACTCATACCTGAAATCGTCCGACGTCCAGTAGTCGCCGTCCATGCCCAGCGGGTCATTGAGGTAGTTCTTGGCGTAGCTGCGCGTGTGTTTGATCGAGAGTAGCCAGTCCAACGGCCACTTCTCCGGCCACATCGAACGCTCGGTACCGTCGTCGTCGGTCAGGATGGGCACGTGGTGGTGCGCGCGGATCTTCTCGTCCGTGATCCACTTGCCCTCGTCCGGCTCCAAGGTGCCGTTCGCCGACTTAACAAGCTGATGCATGACGCTGCCGGGCATGGTGACGGTGCCGACCATGACGACGCGGGCGCGGATGTTCAGCGGGAACAGTGCGTCCGTGATGGTGCCCAGGCGCTTCTTGGCTTGCTCTGGGCTGTACTGAGCTTCGTGCGGCTCAATGTCGTCAAAGATCAACAGGTCTGGCCGTTGCTCGCCAACTTTGAGTCCGAGCGTGGCCGAGTCAACGCCTTTGGCGGCGAACACGAACCCGGCCTTGCTGTGGAGCATGCCCTGCCGGTCCCCGACAGTGCCGCCAGACTGTTGGCGCGCCGGCTCGCACAGTTCGGAGTAGTCGGCGCGCAAGAGGACGTTGCGTTCGAGCTCGCGTTTGAACGTGGTGAGGTGGCCGGTCGCCTGCGCGTCGGCGTTGGCGAACGCGACCGCGAACCGGATCAGGCCGTTGACCGCGCCCCACATGGGCAAGACCAGGAACCACCACGTTGACTTACCGGTCTCGCGTGGCGCGATGAAGGCGTGCCGTTCCTCTTGCGGCTCGGGTAGCCCGTTCGTCCAGGTGAGCGCGGTGCGTGCCCACTCGTAGTGGACTTCGGCGAACGTGATCCGGCCGTTGGGGTCGCGCAGGTGGTGTGGCATGTAGATGATGGCGAACGCGACCGGATCCTTGGCTAGCTCGCGCCGGATGGCGGATCGCTCCTCGGCTGTCCGGTGCGGCAGGTCCGCGAGGATACGACGCAGGCGCTTGTGCCAGTCCGCATCGTATCGAGCCACGTCCCCTATCGTACGGCAAGATCCCCCGGACCGATCGGTCCGGGGGATCTTGGTCGGATCAGTACCCGAGCGCGCTCACGCACTCATCCAGCGCCTTGGCCGCGTCGTCCAGCACCTTGGGCGCGTCGGGACTACGCAGGTCCAGGGAGGCCAAGATGTACGCAACGTCGTCCAGGGACGTCGTAGCCGGCGTTCCCTTGCTGAACCAACGGCGAATGGATCTGGCCGAATGCTGAATGTCCCAGATCACCTCACTGATCAGATCGAACGCGCTCTCGCTCCACGGGTCGAGGCTGGTCAGTTGGACGCGTGCCTCTTTGATCCGCTGCACATGCACCGGAAGTCTGGTCATCGGGAAGCTCCCTCGCTCGCTGCCTGCCTTGCTGCGTCCACTATAGCGCATGGGAGCGCATGCCGCAACAGGAAGCGGCCCGGACCTCCGAAGAGATCCGGGCCGCGATGAATGGGCTAGTTCCAGATGACGTCGTTCCGCACGGGCCACCTCCGTTCCTGCTGTCCGTCCAGTACAGCGGACGTAGGCAGGGTCAGGGTGCCCCGTATCGAATCGTGACCATGCCAAGCGCGGACGTGTCGATGTGGAGCAACGACGACTCGACAGAGCCCAGCACGTCCGGATTCAATACGGCGCGGCGCGTGTCGGTGCCGGACACGTTCGACGCGTACTTGATCAGCAAAGCGGCGATGATGTCGCGCAATTCCTGGTTGGCACGCTCCGCGTCCAGGGTGCGCGCCTCGGCCGCGATCAACGGGTCCTCACTCACTCTCGTCTCCCTGGTTCAGGTACGCGCCCGCCTCCTGAGCGACCTTGCGCGACGCCTCATCCTCGCCCGTGTTGATGTTCAGCTTGGTCGCCTCATCCACGCCGAACATCTTGCGCTCACGATCGGCGGCATCCATGGCTGTCTTGTACGCGTTGAGCCGGCCCGAGTAGTCCCGGACCCAAGCCCCCGTCTCGGGATCAACTACAGGCTCGCCATCCTTGCCGGCCACCACCGGGGCCGGCAGCATCTCCGCGATCTCCAACGCCTCGGCGCGGATGTGCCGGTAGAACTCCCGGATCTCGGCCCGGATCTCGGTGCGCTCCTGATCGGGGATGCTGTCACGCACGTGCTTGATCGCCTCGGACACCGTTGACTTGGCAACACCGTCCCGTTCGGCGATCGCTTCCAGGGTCATGCCCCGGACCGCGTAGTCCCTCCACCACCGACCATTGCGGCCCGCCTTGCTCACATTCTCAGCCATGAGATCCCTCGTGTTCGGAAACGTACGGGCCGGAGTGCCCCAGGATGGCACGTCCGGCCCGCTGTACGCCACGCTGAGCGCCGAAAATCGGCAAGGCTACCCGAGACGCGAAACCCATTCACGCAACTGATCAGCGGTCATGTGGTGAGTCAGCAAGTTTTGCGCCCACTGAATACGATCCTGCACCCGCTGTCCGGCTGGCTGCCAACGTGACCAAAGTTCCAGGTTCTCGGGTCGGTTGTCACTGCGGATGCCGTTGATATGGTGCACGCTCTCATGCGAGGTTAGCGGCCTGCCTAGCTTCCGCTCCATGACCTGCCGATGCTCCGGCAGCCACACACCACCAGCGCCTACAAGCACGTAGCCCTGCGTGCCAACGCGCCGCTCCCCGTCTTTCGGACGCCGTGAGGCCTGTACCTGCCGGTTGCGCGCCGACCGGCAGGCTGCCGAGCAGTAGAGTTTCCGGTAGTACTGCGGCGGGAAGTCGAAAACCCTGCCGCACATCTGGCAGTCCGCAGACGTGCACTTCTCCCGCGTGGCAGAATCGCTCATGCCGGCATCCCTTCACGATGCTCGCAAAATGATCCACGGAGCGTTGCCGCGCTCCGTGGATCATCCTATCAGGATCGTGAAACATACTCCAAAACGCCACGCTGAGCGCCGTTCATGTCTCGGTGGTACCTCGCATAGCATCTCGAACATGAGAGGGATACGCGACCACTGGACCGACTAGATCGTGAACGGGACAGATCTGAACGCCGCTCACATCGACTCGGGTGGATGAGTTGCCGAACGGGTCGCGGTTGCGCACGAGGTGTTCGGCGCAGAGCGTGCAGTGCGGCGTTTTATTCAGCTTCATGGATGCCCCAGCCCGTCTCGCGCTCCATCAGGTGGCCGGCGGGGGTGATGGCCGGTCCGCTTTCCTCGATCAACACCGCGTCCGCCGCGAGACGCAACGCGCGAGACACCCACGCCGGGTCCGGTTCACTGTGCTGAATCGCCATGCGGAAGGTGCCGTCCGGACGATCGTGTATCTCCACCTTGATCGCGCGCGGCGGCACGTGCGTCCCGGCCGGCGGGAAGCCGTCCGGGTCAACTCCGTCGTCACTCATCGCCCACATCAGCTTTCCTGACTGCTAGCACGATCGAGCCAGGATCAAGCGTGCGCCACACGAGCATTTCGCGCGGCGCGGCGATCATCTCGACATCCGTGATCTCGACTCGGGCCCGCCCCTCGGCCCCGTCCGGCGTGCCGTATCTCGCCACCATGGCGGCGAGCATCATCCGGGTATCCCGCAACTCCTGTAACAAGCGGGCGATCTCATCGTCTATCGCCTTGCCGATCTCTCTCCCGAGATTCATCCGCCCGACTCCTTGGTCACCTTGTGCCTGCCAGGCAGTGCCTTCCCGGCCTCCCGACAATCTTGGATGATCTTGATGACCTGTTCCTTGGTGATGTCATGCTTGGTGGCGATGTCGGTCAGGCGCTGCCCCGCGTGGTGTGCGGCCCAGACCTTGTCCTTGATCGCGACGAGCTTGTTCCGCCACTTCACCGCGTCCAGCCATGACGGCAGCACGCGCCCGGCCAAAGCGATGAACTCGCGCACCTCCGTCAGGTTGCACCCGGTGTACGGCGGCAAGCTCGGCCCCAGCACAAACGTTGACTCGGCGGTCGAGTCCTTGTAGATCACGATGCATCGATTGCCGGAGTCGGGGTGCAGCATCCGCAGCGCGATGCGAGCGCCGAACGCGCACGGCTTGCCAGTCACGCCATGCACCGACCATCCACGCGAGTACGTCTGACCGACCACCCATCCCGCCGCCTGAGCCTCACGCTTGAGCCGCGCCGCGCCGGTAGGCAGCTCGACGCCATCCGGCCACGGGTCCCGCGAGGTGTGCTCAGGCTCCGGGTGCGCGGTGACGCTCTCCTCCTCGGGCGTGGCCCTGAGGGCTCGCCAGTACGCAACGCCGTCCGCCGGGCTCATGCCTCGGGTCTGCTCGACGGTCACCGCCCAACCTCCAACGTGACCGTGCCCCCGGCGTAATCCCACGACGCCACGACCTCCGTGTCTCCGTCTCCCAGCTCAGTGCCGTCCAGGGTGACCCGATCAGTGCCAAGGCGCTTCATGAGTGCGGCGATCAGTGCGCCAGTGCCGTGGTCGAGCGGTGCACGTGTAATGCGGATCTCGCTCACGATGCCTCCCGCATGGTGCCCGGCCGGATGCGACCGATCACCGCGAACGCCGGAGGGTTGTCCAGGTAGTCCGCCGCGCGCCGCAGCGTGGCGGACTGGTGGAACCCGATGAGCCGATTGCAGGTCTTCGCGTCGAACGAGCCGCCGCAGAGTAGGCCCCGCACGAACCCCGTGGTGTGGTCGTGATCGACGGACGGCAGGCGCGTACGGAAAGGGCGGTGGCAGATCGCGCAGCCACCGCCCTGCTCGCGCCAGAGAATGCGGAACGCGTCTTCGGTCAGCCCATACTCCCGCAGGATGTGCGAGAAGTACTTGCGCAGGCGCGCTTCCTGCTCGGCCTTGGTCGCCTTAGGCATTGCCGTTCAGCCACTCGTCACTGATCCGGTAGCACGCCTGCGTGCGCGAGTTGACCATCCGGTACGACTTGACAAGCACGCCGAACCGGTACGCGGACAGCAACAAGTTCTTCACGGTGTCCGGGCTGGCCCCGCAGCTTTCGGATGCGTACGTGGCGATCTCGCTCGACGGCAGGAACTCGTCCGGCTTGCCGTGCGCCTTGCGCAGCATGTTCCAGGCAGCGCGCCACGCGGGACCGGTCTTGGTCCCGCCAAGCGGGTAGTTGCTGCGCGGCCGATCGTTCAGGGTCGGGGCGTCGGTCGGTGGTGTCATCATGCCTCCACTATACGGGACGGACCCCTGCGTGAACAGGGGCCCGGTCGAATTGATTGGTCAGGCCGGCGGGCGCTCGACCATGCCTACGCCGACCCACCGGGCATTGATCTCGTCCGTGAAATCCTCCGGAGGGTTGTCCCACACGACCCGGACCATGTCTCCGTCCAGCCCGTCCACCTCGACCACCCGGAACAGGCGACCCGTGGCCGCACCGTTGTGCCGGAACCTGACCACCTCGTCAACCTTGTAGGGGGCCGGGGCGGGGGCGGCCCGCTTGCCCGGGTCGGCAGAACGCTCGACGCACCGCTGATGCACCGGACCTTGCGCGCTGCCCATGGCGTACCGGATGCGGTCCCGGCCGGCACGCGTAATCCGCCGACCGCACCACGTCTCAGAATCGTCGCGGGCGAGGTGGATCGGTGCGGCGGAGAGAGAGAGCCGGGTAGTTCCGGACCGACCGGTGGTGACCTCCTCGACCAATCCGTCAGCGAGCGCCGCGCGGATGGTCCGGTCCAGCTTGGTCGGGTCGATCGCGCCGGCCAGCGTGGCGGTCTGCTCGATGCGCCACTGGTGGTAGAGGGTGCGCGTGATCGCGGTGCCGTGGTCTAGCAGCGCCAGCAGCTGCCGCAAGTCCGCGTCGGGAATCGCCTGGCCGCCCCACGTGGTGACGCCGGGCGAGAGCTGGACCTTGGCACCCTTGGCATCCGCCCCCTCGGCGTCGAGCTCGGCCAGCACGGCCCGTCCCTCTTTGGTCAGGCGCACGGTACGCGTGTCGCGGCCGGTCCGGTCGATCGGCACCACCAGGCCGCGACGCTTGAGCGCGGCCATGGTCGGGCCGGGCGCGATCACCTCGCCGCGCGAGAGCGCCCGCAGTGCGGCTACCTGGCGCTCGTTCAGGTCGCTCATTCTCACTCCTTGTGATCGGGGTCGTTCCTGCTACCACCACTATAGCGCGGAAGCCCCTCCGGCGTCCACAGGCCTCTTTGGGCCTCTGCGCGGTTGATCTTGGAAAGTCCCTGACCTGGGCAAACTCCGAAAGTGCAAGAGGTGCAAGGGTCTTGACCATACGCGTGTAGGAAAGAATTACTTAGAGAACTTTCCCTAAGACCCTTGCACCTCTTGCACTTTCGGAGTTTGCCCAGGTCAGACGCGGGCAGGGCGGCCCGAAGACCGCCCTGCCCGCTCCGACTACGCTCCGTCACTCATCCGGGCCGACGAACCTCACCCCGAGGTAAGCCATGGTCCGCTTCGGCAGCGCCAGCGGCACGCCCCACGACAGCGCCGGCCGAGACAGCCCGGCCCGGGTGGTGCTCACCTGCCTTTTCGCCACGAAGCTGGGGACCTCGGAGTGCTCTTCCAGCTTGGCGGAAAAGTTCTGCTCGTTGAGTGCCCGGTGCCCGCGCGCCTCCACCCACGACCGGTAGGTGACGTACAGGTCCTGTGACGGCACCCACGCGCCCGGCTCGAACACGCAGTTCTGCGCGAAGAAGCCCAGCAGCACGTCCGACTTGTGACGCCATGCGGTGGTGGCCGACGCCACCCGGTCGGGGATCGGGAGCGTCTCTAGTGACCTGCCGATTTCGTACCAGGTGCGTGCGCCGGCCACCAGCCACGCCAGGGCCGCCGAGAGCGCCTCTGTGCCCTGCAACCGCTCTTTGATGCCCGAGCTACCCAGCCTGTGCACAGCGGGGTCTGTGACCATCTCAGGGGTCGCTACGTACTCGTAGGGGAACTCGACCCGCAGCAGCCGACGCCACGTGCCCCAGTCGGTCTCCGTGACGATCGGGACGTGGTTGGTGTTGAGGAACAGCGAGTGATCGGCCCCGAACTCCACGAAGTTCTTGAACAGGAACCGGCCCCGGATCGTGCCGGTGCCCACTACCTCCTTGACGACGTTGGCATCCAGGTGCCGGCCCTCCGGCGTCTCTTCCAGGTAGCCGAACCGGACCCCCTGTAGCGTCATCTTCTCCGGGGTGGCTGCGCTCTTGTCCGAGCTTCCCTTGAGCAGCAAGGTGTTCGGGATGTGCGCCGCGTACGACCCGAGCGCGCGCCGGAGTGCGGCCAGTAGCGTCGTCTTGCCGTTCTTGCCGCCACCGGTCAGGATCAGCAGCCGCTCGTCATCCGGCTCATACCCGGTGGCTCCCTGGCCGAGCCGCACCTGCAACCAGTCCCGGATATCCTCGGGTACCGCTTCCAGGGCCTGCGCGAAGTCCGCCGAGGTGGCGTCGGGGTTGTAGCTGACCTCCGTGATCTTGGTCAGCATCAGCGCGGGATCGTGGCTGGAAACCTTGCCTGTGGTCAGGTCCACCACCCCGGCCGGCGTGTTGAGCAGATCCGGCCACGTGTCAAACTGATCGATCTCGCGGATGACCTCCGCGCTGCCTTTGGCTAGCCGTAGCACGGCGGACAGCCGTGCCGCGCTCTGCACCTTGCGCCACCCGTCCACTTCGTACGGGTCGCTGGCCTTGCCTGCCTTGATCCGGTCCGCTTCCTCTTGCAGCGCGTGCCGGTACTCATCTCTGGCGTACTCCCGGACGGCCTCTAACACGGAGTCGTCGTGGCATGGCGTCCAGCGTCGGCCATCGTAGGCGTACCAGCCCACGTTGACGACGCTGACGTACCGGTCCGCCAGCGCCTCGATCACAACCTTTTCGGCCAACGCGGAGTCGGTGAATCGGTCCTCCGTGGAGTCGGCGCGCGGAGGCTTGTCCGACCGCGCCCGTTCCAGCTCGGACACCGTGCCCCCGGCCGCGAAGTAGTCGTCAACGCCCTTGGTCGGGGTACCCCCGCACGCGGCCGGCACCACCAGGTACCAGACTTTCGCGACACCCTTGTACCGCAACCAGCGCCCCAAACGGATCATGGCTTGCTGAACGGCCGGCTTCTCGGTCGTATCAGCATCGAAGCATATGTATACCTCTCGGCCTCTCAGTTTGACATCTTCCCAGTCACCGAGGGTTGCGTGGCCGTTACGCCAGTTGAACACTCCGTCGAGCGCGACGGTGCAGACATCGCGAGACGTGAGGCTGTCTGCCTTCTTCACGCCCTCGGTGATCCACAACGGCCGTTCGGGATCTTGAATCCACGGGACCAGCGTCGGATCGATCTGGCCCCGGTCCGCCGTCCAGCGCGGGTGCACGTCCAGGCCGGTAGCGCCGCGCGCCGACGCGTACTTCATCGGCTTGCCCTCGCGGTTCGGCACTGGACGCCACGGCTTGACCTGTCCGGCGTTGCGGACGCCGCGCGGCGACCACTTCGGTAGCCAGAGCATCGGAAAGTACGAGTCCTCCCGCGCGGCCCAAGTCGGGAAACCCATGGCCTTAAGCTGTTCGCGGCGGTCCCCGACCGCGCCGAACTGCGGCAGGGTGGGGATGGAGTCGCTGTCCTTGCTGCGCGGCCGGTCGATCGAGACGTACCCGCGCTCCGCGATCACGGCCGGGTCAATGGCGCTGGCAACGGTCAATTCATGCCAGTGCGCTTTGGTGATCGGCACGTCCGGCATGTAGTTTCCGCCACCGACCACTGTGCCCTGCGAAGTGACAGTGATATCTTGCATGTGTTTGTACTCCTGTTGTTCCTGCTGCTGAGCGCCCCCGGTGACCGCCGGGGGCGTCTTGGTTTTTCGGAGGGGTCACGATCGTATCCGTGTGTCCCTCGCATCACGCTAGTCCCATTGGTGGGACTACTGCGTGCTCACTTCCCGCTACTGCGCGTCACGCTCCCGAGACATGCGCGCCGCCTCGATCGCCTCTTCGGTCAGATCGGGGTACGCCAAGATCCCGCGCGCCATGATGATGCGGCAAGCGTCCGAGCGCGACCACGGCCCGGATGCCATCAGGATCTTGATCGCCTCGTCCATCTCGCGCGTGATGGCGAACTCCGCGCGCCTCTCTTTCGGCCCGGTCGTCAGTGCCGTGCCATTGGTGCGTGCCACCGCTTCCCTCCCCCTTGTCACTCTGTTCACTCGACTTACTAAGATCGTAGGGGGTTTGCCCTTCCCTGTCTAGACGCCGTGCCGTATAGTGGGGGTATGAGCAAGGACATCGAGATCAAGATCCTCCCCGCTTTTCACGAGAGCGCGGCAGCGTTCGGCCCGTGCGCCGGACCGTTGGGAGACTCCACCCCGGACGGCGACGTGTCGTGGGCGTGCGCCGGCTACGGCACTGAGCGGATCGACCCGGAGTCGTGGGAGCTGCGCACGATCATCGTCTGCGGACGCTGCCACTCCCTCCGCGAGGGCCGCGTCATCCAGGGTGCAGTAGAGAGCATGATCGGAGAGAGGGCCGCATGAGCACCACCGCCAAACTGGTCCGGGACATCGAGACCCGGGCCAGTGAGACCACGCTCAACCCCGAGACGGGCGAGTGCACCGTCAGGATCGAGACGACCCGCAAGGTGCTCCTGAGCTTGACCGGCGCGGAACTTATGACCGCCGGGTACGGGTACAGCCGGCCACGTCAGCTCCTACCGGACACGCTGGCGCTGCGGTTCCGGGATGGCAGGCTGATCGAGATCACCGTCGTCGGGGGCCGCCTGACCAAGGGCGGCAAGCCGGGCAAGCTGCGCGACGACGTGGCGTTCAACCCGGACGGCACCCGGCGCTACTACTCCGACGTTCGCGACCCGGCCCCGGAGGACATCATGGCTATCGTTCGGCGGTACGCGGCATGACCGAGTTGGAGGCGGCGCGGCTGGTCCGGGCCGGTTTGGACCTGCTGATCAATGCCGTTCCGGACGTGCATAAGGCGATCATCCTCGACCTGTTGGCCACGCGGAACGGGTGCGCATCCCTAAACGTGGAGGCAATGGAGGCTGACGCCCCGCCGTGGTCCCACGAGCCGGCCCCGGCCAAGCCGATCCCGTGGTCGCAGGTCAGCCCGGGAGACGAGGTGCAGGCACCGAACGGCACCTGGTACCGGGTGGACGCGTGGGCGCGGATCGGGGGTCAGGTCAAGGTGTTGCTGATCGGCCCGGACGGCGCGAAGATCCCGAGCAACCCGAAAGCTGCGGACGCGGTTCCGACCCGACGCGGCGCGACCGGGCAGGCGGCAGACATCTTCCGGGCCGGGGGCCTGGACGTCGAGCAGATCAAGGTGGAGGTGGCGGCATGAAGTGCATCGACCTGCATTCGGAACCGCGAGACGCTACCGGCTACGTCCGGTACGTGCGCCGGGTAGACGGCGCTGAGCGCGTTATCGGGCCGTACTGCGATCCATGCCAAGCGGAGCACTGCGTCCGCCTGTGGACCGACTATCACAGCGGAGCGGATCAGGCCGGCGCTGCGCCGCTGGACTACCAAGACGGGGCCGCGATGACCCGTGAGCAGCGGATCGCGAAGCGGACCCGGGACCCGCTGGACGAGATCGTGGAAGAGTCGCACGTCTCCCCGGCCTCGGTCTCCGAGGTGGCGGACGAGATCGCGCGGTACGTGATCGAGCTGACCGACTCCGGCGCGGCGCGCGGCCTTCACCGCGAGGTGATCAACCGCCTCAACGCTGAGTGGGCGAAGCGGAACCGGGCGTGCCGGCAGGGTGCCCACCGAGACGAGAAGATCGTTGCCACGAACCGGGTTCGGTACATCGGACCGCGAGGTGGCAGTCAGCAGTGGACCACCGACGTGTGCGCGCGGCACGCGGAGATCATCCGTGCCAGGCTGGTCCGGCAGGGTAACCGCAACGTGCGGATCGTGCCGGCCGGCTGGACGCCGCAAGACGACTGCAAGACCCACCTGGGCACCGGTCAGGTGCACAACCTGGACACCGACAAGGCCGCGATCCTGGCGCGGATCTCGGCGGATGCTCGGGAGTGGCCCGAATAGCTGACCGACCAACCTGGACGGACCCTCTACTGCGGTAGGGGGTCCGTCTGCTATAGTGGATCGAGCAGAGCAACGGAGAGGATGGGGCATGAGGGATCAGACTTGTGACGCGTGCCTACGGAACGCGCTGTGGCGCGTTCCGCCTAACTGCGCGTGCCGGTTGCGCGCGTTCGGCGGGGAGCGTCTGCACTACTTCGCGTGCACGCAGCACATCGCAACCGTGGTCAGGGTGCACACTGAGAGCCACCGGACGCACGTCGGGCAGCGCGCATCGGAGATGATCATTTCGGAGATTCCGAAGTGAGCGCGCTTCTCCCCCTGCGCAGCTACCAGCGCGCCGCCCTGGACGCGGTACGCGAGATCCTTACCGAGGTGAACCGGCCGGCCATCGTGCTGCCCACCGGTGGCGGCAAGACGGTTGTCTTCGCGCACCAGGTATCCGAGTGGCTCGCCGACCACCCCGGTACGCGGGTACTGGTACTGGTGCACACGGAAGAGCTGGTGCAGCAAGCCAAGGCGAAGATCCTCGCGGTTGCGCCCCACCTGGCGGTGGGCATCGTGAAAGCCAAGCACAACGAGGTTGTGGCAGACGTTATCGTCGCGTCGGTGCAGACGCTGCGCAACGCCAAGCGCCGGACGCAGATTCAGCGCGTCTCCCTGGTGATCGTGGATGAGTGCCACCACGCCACGGCGGCCACGTACCGCGCGATCTTGGAGCACTTCGGGTGCATGCGCTCGATCTGCCAAGAGTGCAGAGATGCATCCGAGCAGGTATCGCAGGATGAGGGTCGGCGCGTGTGGCCGAGCTACTGCCCTGATCCTGAGTGCGGAACCATGAAACGGCCCACCCCCGCGATCGGCTTCACGGCCACGCTCGCCCGAGGTGACGGCGGCCCGCTTGGACAGATCTGGCAGCGGGTGGCGTTCAGTCGGGACATCGCGTGGATGATCCGTAAGGGCTACCTGATTCCCCCGCGCGGCAAGCGGATCGAGGTGCCGGAGCTCGACCTGTCCAAGGTCAAGAGATCGGGAGGAGACTTCGCGGAAGGCGCGCTCGGTGACGCGCTGGTCGGCTCGCTCGCGCCGGAGATCATCGCCAAGGCGTACCTGGAACACGCGAGCGACCGTAAGGCGCTCGCGTTCTTCCCGACCGTGGCGTCTGCGGAAGTGGCGGTGCAGGCGTTCCTGGATCAAGGGGTGGACGCTCGGGTGATCCACGGCGGCATGTCGCCGCTTGACAGAGCAGAGGCTTTGCAGTGGCACCGACGCGGCACCGTGCTGATCAATTGCATGATCCTGACCGAGGGGTTCGATGACCCCGAGGCGGACTGCATCATCATGGCGCGGCCCACGAAGAGCAAGCCGTTGTACATCCAAATCGTGGGGCGCGGGCTCCGAGTGGACACCTCGCGCCCGTACGCGGAGCAAGACTGCCTCCTCATGGATGTGGTCGGCGTGACGGCGCGGATGGACCTGCGCTCCATGGCTGACCTGTCCGACAAGGACGTCAGGGAGCCTAAGGACGGGCAAACCCTGCTCGACCTGGAAGACGAGTTCGATTCGGGCGAGGGGATCGAGGAAGACCCCGAGGAGCACTACGCCGGACCGGTTGAGGTTCGAGACTTTGACCCGCTCGCGGCCAGGTCGTCTCGGGCCTGGAACAAGACGAACGCAGGCATTTACTTCCTGCCTGCCGGCAAGAGCGCGTATGTGTTCCTGGTCGAGATGTCGGACGGGTGGGCCGTGGCGTGGGCCAGCAAGGCGAACGCGCCGTACGTCTGCCAACTCTCGGCGCATGACGCCGAGTGCGAGCCACGCCACGGCAAGCGGGGCGCGTTGACCGAGCATCGCGGCATGGATCTTGAGATGGCGATGACGTGGGGCGAGGATCTCGCGGTGGACATGGGCGCGGACCCGATGGAGACGTTGACCAAGAAAGCGGCCCCGTGGCGCAAAAAGCCGGCCAGCACGCAGGCTAAGGGTATGGCGCAAGGTCTGGGAATCGCGTTCCAGTCGGACATCAAAGCGGGGGAACTGTCGGACCGGATTAGTAAGGTAATGGCTAGCAGGCGAATCGATCCAGTGGCATCCGCCCTGATCGAGCGAGCGCGGACGATGGGAGTGGCGGCATGAGCACGTACGGGAACACGTTCGATCGGCTGGCCGAGGAATGGTCGGTGATCGAAAACGCCCACGACCGGGAGCACCCGGACCGGGACGAGTGCGGAGGGGTTGGCGCGTGCACGATGATGCGCGTTGCCGACGACCTGGAATCGCAAATGATCGACGCGTTGGAGCAGTGGCGGAAGGGTGCGCGCTGATGATTCCGCAGGGGTATCCGTTGTGGGCGGTGAATGACCAACTGCCGTCCGTGTCGTGGGCAGTGATCGGATGGATGGAGCGCACCCCGAATACGGCCCTGCCGGTAGTGGTGCCGGTAGCAGGGGGCGTGCCGGTGGCGTGGTCGGGTGCGGACGGAGAGGCCGTGCGCTGGACCTTCACCACCACCGACCCGCGCCCGGACCACGCGCGGCATGGGCTGAACAAGTGACCGCGCCGACCGCAGACCTGGACGACCCGTTCGCCACGCCGGAGGACACTCGGCAGGCGAACCGCGACCGCATTATCACGGGTGGGCGGTACCGCCTGCCGAACCGGGACGGCTCGCCGCATCCCGGCGGGTACATGCGGACGTCCAACCTCGTCAGCGCCTTCTCTGACCAGAAGGCGCTTCACGAGTGGGACATGAGCACTACCCTGGCCGGACTGGTGGCCGATCCGAGCATCTTCGCGGACATCGCCCGAGTGATCGGCGGACTGGACGAGATCACGCCGGACGCGGTGAAAGCCATCCGCGCCGAATTGCTCGAACTGGCCGAGAGGGCCAAGAACGCGGCCGGGGGCGGACGCGGCGCGGAGCGTGGAAACCGGGTGCACGCCATTGCGGAGGCGGAGTGGCGCGGCCTGCCGTACGCGGCGGGTGACAGCGAGCGCGAGTTGATCCGGCTGATCACGGTCGCACTCAAAGAGGCGCAGCTCCGGCCGATTCCGGGGATGCAGGAACGCATCGTGATGGTCGAGCGCCTGAACGCGTGTGGCACGTTCGATACGTTGTTGGAGGATCTGCTCACCGCGCTGATTCACATCGGGGACACCAAGAGTCAGCGCAAGTTCTGGTCCTATCAGGAGGTTGAGGCGCAGCTCTCGTTCTACGCGCACGGGGACGCGATGTGGGACCCCGGGGCGGGTGCCTGGATCGACATGCCGTATCAGATCGAGCAGACGCGCGGTGCGGCCATCTGGTGTCCGGACGACCTGACCGCGCAGGTGGTTCCGCTCGACCTGGAACGCGGGTGGGAGACGGTCCGCATCGCCAAGCTGAACGTGGAACAGCGATCGGCGTGCAAGTCGGCCAGGCAGGCCGTGTCGGGTGTGCGCCTGACGTGGGCGCAGTCCCGGCCGAACCTGACCGAGGTGTACGCGCGACTGCTCGGGTCGATCGAGACGCGGGAGGACGGCTCTCGCCTCTACCACGAGGCGTCCGAGCTGGGGATCTGGGGACCGGAGCTGGCGCAGGTGGCGCAGCTCAGACTTGCTGCACTATAGGGGTTGACAGACCCTACGATCTGAGTAAGCTTGGTACCAGAGCAAGGGGAACGGCGAGCGGCCGGAGTGATCCGGAGTCAACTCGGTTCCCCTTGCTCGCCAAGAACGAAGCGCGATGACGGTAGCGCTCTACAAAAGAACCCGAGGTCCCGCGAACCCGGCATCCGGGGAACGCAACCAACAGGGAGACAGATGCCGAGTGGTTCCCCGTAAGGGACTGGTGGGGAGTCCCTTTCGGGGGCGCTCTCAACGGTTGCGCCGGGAGGACCGATCAGGCCGGCGCGGCACTCCCCATCTCGCCCCGGGCGGACGCGCCCGAACGGTAAAGCTCCGGCTGGCCCGGAGCGAGGTGGTTCAAGTCCACCAAGGGGCACGCGAGTACGGCAACCGGGGTCGCATCCGGAAGCCGGGCAAGCAGACCGCGCAGATGGTTCTATTGATCCACAGTACCGGGGCCGCGAACCCCGGGAACCGGTGATAACTGGTGGGTTCGATTCCCCCCGTGGTTGCGAGTCGGACCTGACTCGGTTGCACACGGACCGAGCTTGGACGCTCTGAAAAAGCAGCCCGGCCCCTGCTTACTGAGGCCAAGCAGGGGCCGGGCACCCACAACAGTCCCAGAGCAGAACAGGAACAGAACATGACGGACACCATGACCGACCCGTTCGCCACCGCCAACACCTCGGACGACCCGTTCGCCACCCCGACCGCCGACTTCACGGTCATCGATGACCTGGACGGCCGGCTGGTCGCCATCGTGGGCCTGCGGATGGAGAAGGGTCGGGGCAAGTCGGACGGCAAGGAGTACGACAAGGTGATCGCCGACGTGATCGTGATCGACGGTCCGACCACCGACAAGATCCCGAGCCTGCCGCACACCGTCTCGGAGATGCACCTCTCGGCCGGCATGGTCGTGGGGCAGATCCGGCAGTACGTGGGCAAGGGCACGCCGGTTCTGGCCCGGGTCAACTCGAAGCCGTCGAGCTTCAACCGGAGCGTCAAGGCGTTCGGCCTGTCCGACCCGACCGATCAGGACAAGGGCAAGGCGTTGCCGGCGTACCGCGCGTACGTGGCTGCCAAGGCGAACGACACGTTCGCCCGCAGCTGACCTACCCGCATCACCAGAAACGGCCCGGACTCCTGAGGGGGGAGTCCGGGCCGCTTTCGCGTGCGACGATTGACGTATGGAACTTCTACCGGGAGACGTGGGATTCGCTACGATCGGCGGTCGGTTGGGGGTCGGTGTCTCCATCGGTCAGGCGATCATCGGGGATGGGTGCCGGTTCACTCACGCGTGGATCTACGTGGGTGACGGGGACGCCTTGGAGGCGATGCCGGGCGGCGCTCGGGCGCGACCGTATGCGCCGGGATACGGTCCGATCTACCGCCTACCGTTGACGACTGAGCAGCGCGCGAGCGTCGCTCTGTACGCCCGGCAATTGATCGGCAGGCCGTACAGCTTCGCGGACTACGCGGCGCTGGCACTGCACCATCGCGCGCCACGGGCGCGCATCACGGCATGGGTCCGCCGGTACGTCACGGACTCGGGTCACATGATCTGCTCGCAGCTGGTGGACTACGTGCTGTGTCGGTCCGGGTATCACGTGTTCGATGACGGTCGCTTGCCACAGGACGTGACCCCTGGGGATTTGTACTACGCCTGCGCCGAACAGGGGGTCCGCGTTGTCCGGTAAGCAGACCATACCGCCACCACGATTCGGGTATGAGGGCCGGCACCGTCGCCTATGGATGGAGCCGAGCGACGCGGAGGAGCTCGGCATCGCCGGCCTTCTGTTCCTGGCCGCTGGATTCCTTGCGTGGTGGGGGGTTGTGCTGATGAACTCTCCTGGACTATAGTGGACGTATGACGAACCTCTACTTGTACAAGGTGACCAGCGACGTGACCGGCGAGTACGACACGTTCCAGAGCGCGATCGTGTACGCGGAGAGCGCGTCGGACGCCGTGAAGGTGGTCTTGGAGACGATCGGGGACCGACTCAACGCGCCGGACGACTCGGGGACGTGGGCTCCCCTCGCGTCGAACGCTCAGCTCAAGGCGAAGCGGGTCAGCATCCGGCGCGGCCCGATCATGGCGGACGGCTACCCGGGCTGACCACAAAGGATCAGGGCCGGACTCTTTGCGGAGTCCGGCCCTTCCGCTATAGTGGAGGTATGGCAGACAACGGAAAATCCCTGGTCAGTCCCAACTCAACCCACCTGATCCACTACCTCTACTCGGCCGGCCCTGGGCAGTTCTCCACTGGCTGTGCGGCGTACACCCTGCCTGCGGGGTGGGTACCGGCCAACTACGAATGGGTCACGGGGCAGCTCCGCGAAGCATTCGGGCAGTCGGTGGTCGTCACTGGCGTTACGGCGTTCGAGCGGCCCACGATCAACCGGGACGCGCTCCGTGAAGCGCTGAACGATCTCGCGGACGCGGCAGACGCGGGTGCGAGTCAGGCCGCGCTGGCCGAGGGTCTGCGGCGCATGATTCGGACGATCAAGTGAGTCGGGACGAGATCCCCTAGCCCTGGACAATGGACAGCCCCGGACAGAGATTGTCCGGGGCTTCCTCTTGTCCGTGTCCATGTCCGTCCGCTATAGTGGAGGACAGCAGACGGACAACGGAGGACAGCGGACATGGACAAGCGCGCACGTACTCTCGGGTGGCTCGGCCTGATCGGTGGCGGCCTGATCTCGGTGGCCGGCAACATTCGCTCGCTGTGGATTCCGGCTTACACCGAAGTGGTTGACTGGCACAAGCTGCCGGAGCACACCCCACAGGACCCGGGTGCGTTCGTGCTGGCGATCGTGCTGCCCCTCGCCGCACTGGTCGGCGTGGAGATGGTCAACGCGTGGTCTCACCTTCACAAGGGCCTGAGGTTCGGGGTGCTGGGGCTGGTCAGCTTCGCCGCCCTGGCGTCGAGCTTTGTCCACATCGTGACCGTGTTCATGTGGTACGGGCAGCCGATCCCTCTGGCGATCCTCGGCGCGGTTGCAATCGACGGCATCATGATCCTGTCCGGACTGGCGCTGTTCACCAAGCCGAAGATGTCCGATGTCCAGAAGGACAAGGACAAGGACAAGGACAAGGACAAGGACAAGGACACGGACACGGACACGGCGGACAGCGCGGACGCGGACACCGCCCCGGACACCGTGCCGGACATGGACACCCTGCCGGCCGCTCCGGTGGACATCATCCCCTCGCCGCGCCGTCCGCGAGCGTCCGCTGCGTGGAAGCTGGACGCAGCGGAGATGATCCGCAACGGCGACCCGGACAGCGACCGGGGGATCGCAGAGAAGATCCTCGCGGATCGACCCGACACCTGGACCGGTGCTGACCCGATCGAGGCGGGCCGCAAGGCGGTGTCGCGCCTGCGAGCGAGCCTCTGACGGCACCAACAAAGGAACCCCCGGACCTAGGTCCGAGGGTTCCTTTTTCCCAGCGTACGGGGCGTACAGAGGGCTACGACCCACCTCCCGGACCCAACTCAAGTCGGCCGTGGCGCGCTTCGCGCCACTCGATCAGCGCGGCCAGGTCGTAGAGATTCGGCTTGCCCGGGCCGCCCACCTCGGCCGGGATCGGGAACGCGTCGTCGCGCTTGCTGGCGACCCGCAGCGCCTCCAACGTCAGCCGCAGAGTGTCCGCAGCCCTGGACAGCGAGGTGAGCTGTCCGCGCTGTCCGGCCAGCCTGTCCGCCTGGACAGTCTCGCCCTCGATTGTCCGCCGCCGCTGTCCGGCCACGCTGGACAAGATCGGCTCTACCGGGTCCGGTCCGGACAGCGCGAGTGTCCGCGCCTCCTCGTCGGACAGGTACGGCACCCGGACAATGGACACCCTGTCCCCCTGGACAAGCGCCCAAATCCCGCGTGGGCCGGACGGACACACGACGTACGGGACATCGGTCAGCATTGTCCATGTCTTGCGCGTCCACTTGGCGATCATGCGTGACTGGAAGCTCTCTCGCGTGTCCCCACCGTTGGCACCGAGTGCGTTCGCGGACACGCGCTGCCCGGCCACGGTGACGAACATCAGCACCTGCCGGCCGAGGTTGGTCACGTTGGCGATGGCCTGGATTGCGGGGGAAAGCAACGGCGGCTCAGTGACGTCCGCGTACGGATCATCCTTGAGCAGGGCCGCGTTCTCCCGCTTGATCTCGGCGCGGCGCTCACGCCAGTAGGCGCGCAGCATGGCGGTGAGGCTGTTCAGTTCCTCGACCAAGATGTCAACCGGGCGATGCGTGCCCAGCAACTCTTTCGGGCCGTGCATCCGGTGCCGCAGCTCGACATCGACCATCACCAGCGCTTCGTGGATGTTCTCGATCTTGTAGAAGTAGAGCGCCCGGTCACTCGGAAGGTCATCGGCCCACGGGTGTGACATGCGCTTGAAGTCCAGCACGATCAAGCCGTTGCCCTTGGACATCCGCTTGGACAGCACCACCCGGACCAGGCTGGACTTGCCGGTCCCCGATCCACCGGACACGAGCAGGTGCGGCGACTCCTCCTCATAGTCGAGCGCCACGGGCACGTGCCCCTGCGCGAATCCCACCACGGGGTGCGTCACGTCTGCCGCCTCGATGGCCGGCATGACCTTGGCCGCGTCCAGCTTGTCGGGCGGCAGCGGGAACGCGCGGAACGTCACGTGCGCCCGTCCGCCAACCTCTTGCCAGTCCCCCTCGGGGTTGGGGATGCCGAGGCGCGCGCCGACGTTGGCGACGATCCGCTTTTTGGTGCTGGCGTCCAGTGGCACGGCCGGCAGGAACAAGCGCGGCATCGTGGCATCGCTCGGGATCTCTTCGCCGCCCTCGCCCCAACCCTTGGGCAGGTCGAGCATCCGCAGCGCCTCACGCTTGCGGTACGGCACGCCAAGAATCCTGGTCGCTACCTGGACGCTCGGGTAGATGAACTCTCGCGCCGGCTTGCGGATGTCGTACGCATGCCTGATCTTCGGGACCACGATGATGCCAGCGGCCATCGTGCCCGCGCCCGCGTAGCCCTGAAGCAGATCGAACCACGGCACGCCGGTCCAGGCCGGAGGGGCGGCGTCGAGAAGGCGGTACGGCGCTTCCACGATGTCCGCCAGCGCCTCCGCCCCGAGCAACGCCGCAGGCACGCCGATCAGCGCGTTACGCCGGGCTACCCGACGCCAGCGCGCCCGGGTCAGCACCTGGTACGGACGCAGCAACGGGTAGCCACGGTCCATCGTGGCATCGTGGAGGAACGTCGCGTTGTCGCCGGGGCCTGCGATCTCACGGCCGGTCACGAAGTAGCGCCAGAGCACCCGGCCCGTGAACAGGGTGAATCCGACCGGGCTCATGATCTTGAATCGAGACGCGGTTAGCCCTGGCTGTGGCGTCGCGTCTCCGCTCGTCTGTCCGCTCATACCTATGATCTTACCAAGATCATAGGTAATGTCCTATGGGGCAGCCTTCCGCGATCGGCGCACGTGGGCTATAGTGGGGGTAGTTGAGTGAGGGGAGGATCCACGATGGATCTACTGGTGATCGGGTGGCGTCGGCGATGACGTGGGCGCAGGCGATGGAGTACGCGCTGGATCTCGCGTGGGCGCACGGGCGCAGGTTTCGGGTGGTCGGCGTCTGCAAGAACGGCGCATGGGTCTACTACCCAAGGTGCATCCGATGAGGATGGGGCGCGTGCAGCGCCGGGTGTGGAACCGGGCGAACCGGTCCCGGCTCGGACTGGTCAAGCCGAGCGGATGGCGCGAGCGCCGGGCGTGCAAGCGCCTTGCGGACCGGGCGCTACTCAAGCCGGCATTCGGCTACCCGGACACATGGAGGAACGCATGAGGCAGACGAAGCATTTGTTTCTGGGCGGGCCGCTCGATCAGCAGTGGCTGGACGTGCCGCGCCTGGAAGCGATGGTCGTCGCGGTCGAGTGCGCGACCGGGCCGACCACGGCGCGGATGGTCCACTACCGCCGGGAGTACGTGTCCCTGCCGGGATGGGTGGTGCCGCTGCGCATGTTCGTCGCGGTTGGCCGGCACCAGATCGAGCAGGGGGACGTGCTGCCGGGCTGCGTGGCTGGCGAGACGCTGGAACGGTCCCCTGCCCCCGGCAACTGGATGGGGATAGACCACCACGGCGCAGCCCTGCACCGCGCCATCAATGCACGGGGCTTCCGGCCGTGAAGAAGATCCGGAAGTACCTCAAGGTCGAGCGGCTTTGGCTGTACGTCTACGTCTGCCGTCGCCCGTCCGGGTGGTGGCGGCACTACGGCTACGCGGGCATCACGAACAGCCTGTTCCACCGGGGCAAGCAACACGAGGCGAAGCCCTGGCATGACCTGGTGATCAAGCGCAAGACGATCCACCTCGGACGGATGCCGCGCGGGATGGGCCTGATCCTGGAATTCCTGCTGATCAAGGTCACCATGCCCGCCTACAACGTGCAGCACAACCGGTGGAACCCCCGCCGGATCAAGCCGGACACAGCCAGGGCGCAGCGGCTGGCGCGGAACATGGGTCACGGCAGGGCGGTCGGCAAGGTCAAGGACCTGGTTCTGGTGGTGCCGGGCGTAGTCCTGATCGCGCTCGGCCTGTGGATGGGGATACTCCGATGATCCCGGCGCACGGCACGAAGTACGTCGAGCGGATCGTCTCGCGCCTGATCATCGAGCGGATGGCGCGGCGGATGAACCAGCGCGAGATGGGCGCGTCGGCCGGCGTCCGGCAGTGTTCGATCAGCAACATCGAGGCGCGCAAGGTGCCGAACCCCGGGCTTGGAACGATCGCGGCGCTGGCAGCCGCTGTCGGCCTTCGGGTGGTTCTGGTGCCGGACCACCTGGAACGCGTGGCCCGGCTCGATCGGGCCGAGATGGCGTGGATACGCCGGATAGCGGAAGAGAACGTCGGCACCAGCCCGGTTGCCCGGTCGCTGGTGCGCAAGCTGAGGGGAGAGGATTGATGGCGCAGGATCTGACGTTGGTGCCGACCGAGCTACTGCCGCCGCAGTACGCGCACGTCCAGTTCCCGGCCACGGAGTACCGGCGCTACCAGCAGCTGGTAGCGCACGGCGAGGTAACTCCGGCCGGCTCGATCCAGCGTGCAGGCGCGGTGTACTACACGACGGTGCTGCGCGCGCCCCAGCACCGTGTCCGGCCACCGCAGCGGCCGAACTGGGAGCGCGCGGCCGCACTCGTCGGCGTGATCACGCTGAGTGCTGCCGCTGCCGTCACGGCCGTGACCTGGGCTGTCGCTGAGCTGATTACGTCCGTGACCAGCGCGATGGCGGATGCGGCGACCCTGCTCGGGTTCCTGCTCGCGTGTTCGTTCGTGCTGCTTGCGGTCGCCTGGATGCGCCGCCCGCGCCGCGTGTCGGGCACGTTCAGCGGCACCATCCGGTAAGTTGGCTCCTCGCGTGCCCCCGACTCGGACCGGTCGGGGGCACGTCCATGTTGCGGCCCTGACTCCCATCCGCTATAGTGGACGTATGACGAAGAACGCACCGACCGCGACCGGACTGAAGACACTTCGCACGATCGCCGCGAACGGTGGCGAGATGAACAGTTTTGCTGGCCAGCCCGGATTCAACGTCGGGGCCGCCTGGGACAAGCTTCTGCGGGACGGCTTCCTAGCGAAGATCCCGAGTTGCCCGACGTGCAAGACGCGTAACCAGGGTGACGGACACGATCTCCCGTGCGAGCGTCCGCTGATCGGCCAGAAGGGCGGGCACCTCTGCTACATCCGGGTCACCCTGACCGACGCTGGCCGCGCCGCGCTCGCCTGATCGGATCGGCCCCGGGGGTAGACAGCCTCCGGGGTCATCCGCTATAGTGGACATAGCAAGGCAGGGAACAACTACAGAGCGGAGATCCACAATGGACATCGAGAATGTGGCGCGAGGTCTGGCCGACACTTTCGGAACCCCCGGCAAGGCTGCCGCGATCGTTCGGGACACGGTGACCGTCCTGCGAGGCGGACTCCTGTTGACCAGCGAGCACGTGACTGAGCTGGACAACCTCGACGCCGTGGCGAACCGGCTGGACGAGATGGCCGACGCGGAAGCCTGACACGTACACGCAACAAAGAACCCCCGGGATGATCATCCCGGGGGTTCTTTGTTGGTCGGCTCAGTTGACGCCCACCCGCTGCCCCGGACCGAGTGGTCCGGGGCGTTCGGCCGTACGGGGGTCAGGCGAACCGGTCCGGCCTGGCCGGGTTCAGGTTGGACCCCATGTCCGAGGCGCGCTGCGCCGGCACGGTGTAGCCCGGCCGGCCACCGAGGCGAGAGCGGAACGCGTCGATGGCCGACTGCGACAGCTCTTCGGGGCGATGCCTGGTGACGTAGCCGGTCAGGTAGGTGGTCGCGTACAGCACGAACGACGCGGCCGGCACTTCCAGCCAGTCCGGCAGCGGCGTCAGATCGGTGGCGTACGTGGCGAGCGCGGACAGCCCTACCAGCGCCACCAGGAACGACGCGAGCGCGGACAGCTTGGTCTTGCGCTCGGCGGTCAGGATCGACATTGGTCAACTCCTTGTACAGGTGTAAGTCGGCGAAGAGTCGAGCGACCCCTCGTCACGGGTGCAGGTGTGCGTGATGCCGAGCAGGTCTTGCCACGTCCAAGAGGACGGCGGCTTGCCGTCCTTCCCGTCCGTACCGTTGGTGCCGTCCGCGCCGTCCTTGCCGTCCGCTCCATCCTTGCCTGCCGGGCCAGCCGGGCCGGCCGGCCCCGGCGGGCCGGACGGGCCGACTGCGCTCGCACCGTTCTGTCCATCGGTCCCGTCCCGTCCGGCCGGCCCGGCCGGACCGGATGGACCAACAGCACCTGGACGCCCCGGTTCGCCCGGGGCACCCGGAGATCCAGCCGCCCCGGGCTCGCCCGGCTGGCCCTGCACTACATTCGGATCGCGCCGGATCTCCTCGGGGGCGGGCGCAACGGGTGTTTGGCCGGACTCTTGCGCCTGTTCGCGTTGCTGCGCCAGCGCCACGGAGAACGCGTCGAGCTGCCGCCGCTGGTCCCCCACCTGCCCGGCGAGGTACAGGAACCCAACAACGGCCGCAGCTGCCGCCGCGATCATCAGCCAGTCACGCAGGTGCAGGCGCGGCGCGATCAGTGCGCGGCGAATCACGAAGCGGTCCCTTGCAGGTTGGAGATGATCTGATAGGCGAAGATGACGAGGGGGATCACGATAGAACCGATTGCCCACCGCCGGTCCGTTCTGCGCTCGGCGTTGTCCTTTTCCTGCTGAAGCTGGACAGCCTCCACGCGCGCGGTCAGTGCGGCGTTCCTCGCCTCGTAGACCTCGCGGAGCACGAACCGCTCGTGAGCCTGCCGGATCTCCGCGAAATCCTCCCGGATCGCGGCTTGGAGATCATCCACGCGGCGCATGATCTCCGCGTTGCTCGGCTCGCTCATGTCTCGCCCCCGCGAGGTGTACGAGGCGGTGGTCACTGGCTCAGTTCGCGCCCGAGCGCCACGATCATCTGGTCCGCGAGGTCACGCGGGAGCGCGGCGGCGAACGCTTCCGGGGTCCAGCCGGACAGGACGAACGCCTGAGCGAACATCTCCGGAGTCAGGCCGCGCAGCACGGCCGCCGCGATCTCCGGCTCGTTGGTGAAGTCGGTTCCTCGGATCGCGGCGAGCTGCGCTTCGATCCGGCTGAGCGCCTGGACGAGGAACGCGCCCGACCCGGTGCCGTTGAGGATCGCCCAAAGCGCGTGGCGCTCAAGGTCGTACCGGTTGATCGGTTCGCCCTTGCCGAGAGCGAACCCCTGATCCTTGTCGTAGTACGCATCGTGCAGGTCCTGAACGTTCTGCGTGGCGTCGGCCATGGGCGTGCTCCCCTGGATGAGTCCGATGGATTGGAGGTACCGGCGGAACAACGGCGACTGATCGCGCCCCGCCTTGATCGCGTCCCGGAAGAACGAAAAGTGCGTGTGATACAGGTGCGAGCTGTCACCCGTGGTGCGCTTGCCAAGCCGGTCCCACCGTTTGACGACCTTGCCGTCTGGGCTGTAGATGATCTCGCGAATGTCCAGCGTGTCCGGCGCGCCCTTGACGCACTCGCCGACGCACCACACGGAGAAGGATCGCAGGTTGTGTTTGCCGTAGCCGAATTCGCCGACGTCCAGCGCCGACGCGTCCGAGGTCAGGCCGGCCCGGTCCCGGGGTGACTCGACCACCGAGTAGTCGTTCGTGACCACCCGATCGGAGCCGCAGTGGTAGCCGCCCCGGTGGGCCGGGTCGCCAACAATGCCGACCCCCGCCGGGTCCAGGTCGTCCGGGCCGGGGGCGTCGGCGAGGTGGCTAAGGAGCAGGGTGCGAGCAGCGAGCAGGGTCGCGGGTGCGCGGGTCATGGTCAGACTCCCATCGTGGTGCACGGCTTGCGCGCGGGTACGGGGTAGCCGTCGCGCCGCCCGGTCAGACCGCACGGCTCAGGGACTGCCGGCAGTCCCAGCTTCTCGGCGATCTTGCGGTATGCGATCGTGCCCATCATGTCGTACCCGCCGGGGGTCGGGTGCACGCCGCAATCGTCCAGGTACCCTTCCGGGATTCCCTGGTAGTCGATGAAGCTCGGGATGCGGTCGCCCCACTCGTCAATGACATTGATCATCGCGCGGTAGAGTTCATCGTTCACCATGGCCTGACTGGCGCGTAGCCACGTGATCGGGCCGTGCGCGGTGCACGCGGCGTTCGTGGTGCCCGCGCTGTACTGAATCCATGCCGGCCACGCCAGCACGTCCGGGTCGGAGTCCACCACCGTGTCAAACAGGCTGCGATACAGCGCTCCGAACGCGGCGCGCTCGCCCGGGGTCTTGTTGTCGAGCCGGTTGTTGGTACCGCAGTTGATCAGCACGATGTCCGGGTGATGCGTGGTCATCAGTCCGGCCATCTTGTCGGACCAGTAGTTGCAGGTGGTACCGCCCTTGGCGGCGACCACGAATTCGTGCGGCTGGCAGGCCGCGTCCAGCAGGCGGCCCAACTCGGCCCGGTACGCAGGCGACACCGAACCGGTCATGGTCGCGCCCTCGGTGATCGAATCGCCGACCGTCAGGATCTTGATGGGCGCGCGGCAGGCAGCCCCGGCCGGGGCCGGCTTGCTGAGTACGGCAGCGCCGTAGATCACGATGGCGAGCGCGAGCAGGAACGCGAACAGCTTCCGCATGGGATCTCCTCCTGTTAGGAATCGATCATATGCGAATCCCACTCGCCCGTTAAGCCGCCTCTACCGCGAGTCGCCGATACGTGACAATGCCCGTTCCGCCGTTAATCCAATGCATTGCCCGGACATTGTACGAACTGCCACCGGTGAGACCGGTGTGCAGGTAGCGGTTAGTGCCACCCGCCTGTGTGGACGCTGTGCGGCCGGCCGTAAGCGCCCGGTCGGCATCGTTTCCGAGAAGCACGGCACCCGATCCGACAACAGCGTCGGCGCGCAGTTCCCACCCCAGCACCAATTCGCCAGTAGCCGTACCGACGAACAGATTACCGGATATCGATATCCACACCCTGCCGGATGCTGGCGCGACGAACGAAGTTCCCACCACGGGACTACCCGCGCTCGCGCTCGCGCTTGTGATGCCCGTCTGATCGGTGCCGTTCTCCACCTGGATAGGCAGGCTCGGAGGCGTCCATCCGGCCGCGCCCGCGATGACGTATGTCTGCCCGGAGGGGATCATCAGAACGCGGTCGCCGGGCGTTGGCCGGTACGGGGACAGCACGGCGTAGCGCTTCGCGCTCAGCGCCGACTCACCCTCGAACGTGACGCGGGGCAGAGTGGCGGGGTATGAGGTGGAGACGTACGCCGGATCGATCTTGGCGAGCTTGGTGTCTCGACCCGAATCCTGATCCCGCGCGAATCCGGCGACCGCCTGCAAGAAGTCCAGCGGGTCCGTACTCATACCGTCACCACCCGGCGCGCCCGGTGCCGCATCCGCGCACCCGCCTCAAGATCCATGGACCAGGAATGCTCGATGTACTTGGCATTGATCGCAAGCGGACCATATCGCAGGCGGTAGACGTCATTGCCCGAGTGGATCGGGAACAGGGCCGTGGAGAACTCCACCGCCTCGTAGATCTGACTAGCCTCGAACGCCGCGCGCGCCGCCATAGCGTCCAGGGTGGACTGGTCAGCGGCATCCACGTACTGCGGTTCGGCGGCGATGACGCGACCCCGGCGCACGGTGGACGTGAGTGAGGCGGGATCGTTGTTGGTGTAGACGCTGCGCAGCATGGGGCGATCCGGGTCACTGACGATCAACAGCCACTGATTCGGCACCGCCCATAGATCCAACTCCTGTTGCACGTCCGGGACAATCAGACTCGTAGAGTCACTCGCGTGCGCGTACTCCTCGGCGCGCGCAGCCGGAGACTGGTACGGCCGGACCACAGCCGCACCGTCTTCGTCGTACGACAAGGACTCGTAGTTGATAGCGGCAAGCAGGTCATTGACGATCCGCAGGTACGGCGTACCGGGCGGCCACTCCCGATCGGACGGGAGCGCGGCCGCCGACGTCGGGACGCGCGGCGCGATGGGCTGCGGCACCGCGAGCAGCAACGTGCGGATCGTGGTCAAGTAGTTGCTGCCTGCGGCTACGACGTACCGATCGGTAACCGTCATGTCCGCCACCGACTGCAACAGGTCATACGCCACGATCTCCCTGGTCACCACGCCACTTTCGTTCGCGTTGCGTCGGGGCGACTGCAACGCGAACAGACCTTGCGGCCATTCAGCCCAGTCGTCCGGCCCGTACGGAGGCAGGTTGATCCGCACATAGGGCTTGATTCGGTCCGTGAGCAGGTTGATGACGCCCGTGTCGCGAATGGTGAAACGCGCGGTGCGCTTGATGTCCGCCAACCAGTTCTGCTCGATCGAGCAAGATTTCACATTGTCGAGGTCGCGGACGTAGTTGCCGGCCACGTCGTACAACTCGTAGCGGAAGTCCAGCGACCTACCCCCGCCAATCCCTTGCAGTGCAGCAAGGATCTCGGCCGGGGAGTGGCCGTTCGGGTTGCGCGCGGCCGGCACCGACAGCGACTGCACTACGCCACCGCCCGGGTCATCTCGAAAGAGCACGTGGTGCCGTGGCGCTCGTCGCGCTCCATGTACCCGGACAGGCGTCCCGTGATGTTGCGGCCCCGGCCGTCCCGATAGGTGAGCGACCGCCGCGCCGTGGAGAACGCCTGCGCGTCCGCGATCTGCGTTGCCCAGTCCGGGCCGAACGGCACCGTCACGGCCACCTGAACACTGTCGGAGAGGTGCGGGCTGTAGTCCACCACGGGTAGCTCTCGACCCGCGTAGTAGTCGAGCTGATCCGGAGTCTCGGCGGCGCGCTGCCCGGGGGGTCCGCCGTAGCGGTACTGCCGGGCGCTCTCTGGCGCATTGAGCGGATCGTGCAGCCAAACCCCTTGCAGTACAAGGGTTCCCGTCTCCGGGTCGCTGTCCGTGAAGCTCACCCGATCCCCCTTGCCATGTACTCGTACGCGACGCCGGACGTCGCGCTGTAGTCCCGGTATACGCTATCCGGCTCGCACGTCCCGATCAGTGCCCAGGTGGACTCGCCGACCGGCCGACGATAGATCTCGTTGAATATCGTCTCCGGCCGGTCAGACGCGGGTGAGATGAGGAGATCATCAATGTAGATGATCTCGCCCGCGCTCGGGTTTGGCGTATTCAGCGTCGGACCATACCGGGCAGTCTCCACGCCGGCCGGAGCGGAACCGGTGAATCGGCACAGCGTCCACACGCCCGCCGGCACCGCGATCTGCGCGGAACCAGTGGACAGGTACGCCGCTGCCGGACCGAGCCAGTCAATCGACGCGGTAATGTTCCGGCCTGCCGTGCTGTACGCCCAGAACCGCACGGTGTAACGCTGCCCGGTCGTGACCGGCTGCGCGGGCGCGCGGGAGTACGCCTGGACACCGCCAGTCGCGGTGAACTTGCCCGAACCTGTGCCGCGCAGCGCGCGATCGGTGGACAGCGCCAGCGCCCCGGCGCTGTCCGTGAATCCGGCCAGCGAATCCCCCGGCTCAAATCCGTACTCCGGACCGCCGCCTGCTGGCTGTCCCGGCGCAGGATTGGAGACTGCAATCTCCATGTATCCGCCATCCGGGACGGGCGTCACAGTGATCGCGGGCCGCTCGGGCGTGCCGTAGGACGGCGTGATGAGGCGCGTACCGATGTTCGATGTCACGAGTGCCGAGTTACGGACCTGGACGCGAACCTCGTTCTCCACGTCCGAGAGCATGCCCGTGATCAGGTGCGTTTGCGCGGCGCTGGCAATCCAGCCGGAGTCTGAGATCATCGCCCCGGCGCGGTAGAGCCAGATCCGGTAACCGGCCTGGACAGTGCCCGCCGCGCTCCACGTGATCTGGTACTCATCGGTGGCGATGCCGGGCGGGTTGTCGGCAGCGGGCGAGGTGATCGTCACCGCGCCGCCGGCCGCCGTGGTGAACGAGGAGTACCCGGAGTACGGCCCGGCCACGTCAAGCGCGTCGTACGTCCGCACCCTCCACTGGTACGTCTTGCTGTTGGCGAGCGTGCCTGCGGTGATCGTGCGCGCCATGGAAGCACTGACCACCTTGCCCGTGTCCACCACGGCGACGCCCGGCGCGGCGGTGTCCTCTATCTGTAGCTGATACGCGCTCTGCGTGTCTCCGGCGTTCGGGTCGGTGAAGGTCCACGTGAGGCTGAACGCAAGCGTCGCGTCCACACCCGAGCGCGGGGTGAGCGTCGGCGCGGTCGGCGCGACGTTATACTGATCAACCACGTTGGCGAGCGAGTTGACCCCGCCATTGACGTACGCGACCTGAACCAGCGCCCGGGCGGACACCCGACCGCCACGTGGCAGGCGGATCGCCTGGATAGTCGAGCCGGCGGGCGCGGTGTACACCGTGACTTCCTGCCGGGTTGCGGTGAAGGTGTCAAGCGAGATCGGGGTACGGCGCACTCGCAGCGAGTTGGTGACGTCAACGTAGTACACCCACACGCGATTCTCGGTCGGGGAGAACGCCGCGTCCCACGCCTGCGAGCTAGCGACAGCCGGCCCGTCTGGCATGGAGGGAATCGACTCGCCAGCGAGGTACACCCGACCCACAGACGTCGAGCCGGACAGATCGGCAGTGTGCATCTGAATGTATGCCGAGATGCCGAACCCGGTGTCCCGGTCGGCACTGACCACCATCGCCAGTCCGCCGGTTGCCTCGATCACGCGGAGCTTGCCGGACGCGTCCTTGACGCCCCACCCTACCGATGGTTCCTGTGATTGCTGTGGCGAGCCGGTACCGATGCCGGAGATGAGGTACCGGGCGAGCGCCGTGTAGCCGTTCTGGCCGGGCACCCTCTTGCGCGCCCACGAGGAGGCGTACGTCCATCCGGGGACGTCGGCAGACACGGCGACGTCAAGGCCGGACCCGACTTCGTTGCGATGCCCGCCGGCCTCATCCGGCAGCGTGTCCAGCTCCATGATGGCGGACGCGTCGCCGACCGCAAGCGGCAGCGCGCCGGCCCCGGAGAGTAGCGAGTCGCGCGAGACGGTGGCCCACGCCGTGTCCGTGGTGCCGGACGGAACGAGCGTGCCCGCGCCATGGGCGCACAGCACGAAGATCACGCCGCCAGTCTGTCCGACCCACGCCGCCGTGACGTTGTTGATCTGCGCACTGTGACTCGGCATGGCGAAAGCGCGCAACGTGCCGGCCGTCCACGCGTACCCGGCAGCCTTGGCGTACGCGCGGCACGCGATCGAGCCCGGGGCGGACCCGAGCCGGCCGAAGACGTACAGATTGGCGTCGGGGTCCGTGACCAGAGCAAGGCCTTGCGCGCCAGCCGGGTCGGCGAACGTGGCGGCTGTGGTACCGATCGGCAGCGCGCCGATCGTGGTCACCGTCCCGGCCTGCGTGACGTGCTTGAGGTCGTACCCCGCGCCGTTGTTCTCGATGTACGCCCACGTCCCGTCCGCGAGCTGCGCGGACGCACCGAGCGCGCCGAACACCCGAGAGCGGGGCGCGGTGGTGTAGACCAGCGCCGGATCGGTGGCGGTACCGGCCGTGCCTGCGAGGTTGACAACCACCATCTCGTCCGCCGTGGGCACGGTGCCGAGTCGCTGCCGGTTGGTCACCAGCATGAACTCCATGCCCGTGCTCACGCTCGTGTGGTAGATCAGCAAGTCCGATCCGGCCCGGATGCGCTGTCCGGCGCTCACGGTGTTGACGTTGGCGTACGTGGCGAACAGGACGCGCGATGCGAGCGCGGTTGGGTTCTGCCAGTCGGCCGTGGTGACGCCTCCGGCTGACCAGTTGTACGCGCGCACCTCAAGATCCCGAGCAATGGCCGGGCCGAACACCTGGCTCACGGTCAGGCAGATCGTAGCGCTGGTGACCACCTCCGTGGCCGGCACGGCCGTGTACGCGAACCGGAAGAATGTCTGCGTGCTGGCGTACTGCGTGTACTTGGACTGCCCGGCATAGCCGACCGGGTTGGACGCGAAAGCCTGCAACCCCGCGCCGTTGCGAACGTTGCTGTACGTGGCGTCTTGGGAGTAGGCGTAACCGTCCCCCGTGGAGCCGTACACGATCGTCACAGTCATCGCCTGGACGCTCCCCCGTGCAGCGCGATGGATTCCGCGAGTGCGCGCATTGGGTCGAGTCGCGGCGGCTCGCCTGCGGCAATCGGGGGATTGACGATCCGGAAGCTCGGCGGCGCGTTGCGGTCCGCGCCGACCGTCCAGACGTCAACCCAATGAGCGTCACCATCCGAGCCAGGTTCCACCGCCCCGATCTGCACCTCACCCTGCGGGGTGATGGCGGCATACGGCAGCGCGTCGCTGGCGGCCTCCCGTACGGCCTCGACTCGCTCTTTCGGCGTTAGGGGTACCTCCGGTGTCATCTGGCTACTCCGATCCGGTAGGAGCGAGCTGAGGGGGTCAGCCTGGCGAGCATGGACAACAGGTCTTCCAGCGACTTGATCTTAGAGGCATCGAGTACGACGGAGTTGGGGCCGAACGTGACGTAGGTGTCCCCGCTGCGAGAGTGCGAGGAGGTGGTGCCACCACCGGTTGGGGTCGGCCCGGCGTTCGGCCCGGCGTCCGGCATGAAGTTGCCCCAACCGCCCCACCAATTCTCAATCGCGTACGACACCATCGCCCTGATGCGGCGCATGTCGCCCCGTTTGGGCGCGAACAGCTCGCCTCCGGTCTCCGGCTCGGCAATCAGGTAGTGGCCGGGCGATCGCGCGTCGAACATCTGCGCGTCCCGCACAAGGCCGGTCGCCGCCTTGGTGTAGCCGCCCTCATGGACGCCACCCCACCGGTCGCGCAGCTGCGTGCCCTGCCCGATGATGTGCTCACCCGGCGCGCGACCCCTGGTTTCGTACTTGACCGCGACGACCACCGTGCGGCCGTTGATCGTCTGGATTTCGTGCTTGATCGCCTGAGCCTTGGCGGTCGCCATATCGTTGATCTTGACGTCGGTGGACCAGCTCTTCGGGATGGACATCAACTTGTCGGCGTACGCGGTTGCCTCTTTTTTGCTCAGGCCCATTTGCATAGCGGACTTGATCAGCTGTTGCCGCCCCGCCTCGTAAGTCTTGGTCGCTTCCTGTTCGGCTGCGGTAGTGCCCTTGGTGGCAGCGGTCGCGTCGTACGTCGCCTGCGCTTTCTGGTCCGTGGTGGCGATCAGCGCACGCAGCGCAGCGTCGTTGGCGCGCCCCTTATCGGTGTTCAGGTCTAGAGTCTTGCCGTTGGCCTTGATGCTGGCCGTCACGCCGTCAATCGCGGCCTGGTACGCGGACTCCGCTTCGCGGGCGGACAGTGCGCCGCCGTTGACCAGCTTGAACGCGGCGGACAGCGAGCCGGCCTCACGTACCGCCTCACGCATGGACAGGTTCAGCAGCTTGGTCCGGTCATTGAGCGCCTTGGTCCCGTTGCCGGCCGCGTCGGTGGCGTCCTTGGACTGCTTGCCCATCGCGCGGTACCTCTCTTCCGCGCCTTGAATGGCAAGGCCCATCCCTACCAGCTTGTCGCCGGCCTCCCCGATCGGACCGGGTAGACCCTGCAACGCCAGACCAGCGCCGCCAATGACGTCACCGAGCTTGAACCCCGTCTCGATCAGCAGACCGAACCCCTCGGTCAGGATGTTGATCGTTCCGCCGACCATCTTGATAGACGAGTTGACCAAGAAAAAGGCTGCGGACAGCGCGGCGGCAGCCTCCGGTCCGTTGTCGCCCAGCATGTCGATCACGTCCGCCAGCGCCTTTCCGGTGCCGGCCAGCCCGTTAGCGATCGACTGGATTGGCATCTTCGCGGCATTGATGTTCCGGGCGATGGCCGGCAACAGGTTGTCCACCAACCGGATCACGCCGTTGACCAGCGGGTTCAGCATGGTGGACGAGACGGAGAGGACCTTGCGGATCGAGCCGTCCCATCGCTGCGCAGCCTGCTCACCCGAGCGAATAGCCAGCAGCATCTCCGCGCGGAACGGCTCGGCTGCCGACTTGAGGCGCTCCCCGATGCTCTCGCCGGCCTCGGCAGCGGCGTTCTTGATCTGCGGGTCCTTGACCATGAGCGCAACGCCAGCGCCAATGCCGGCAGCGCCAAGGCCTGCCAGCAAGCCGCCCGCAAGGATGCTGCCAGCCAGAGGTCCGGCCACAACGGCAGCGGCACCCGTAGCCGCTACCAGGTATCCGCCGACCGGACCGGAATAGCCCTGCTTGAGCGCGCCGACCAGGCCGGACGCCACTTCCGCGCCGGCCTTTGGTGCTTTCTTGACCAGTCCGAGGAAGATCGACCATCCGGGCCGGTCAACTCCGCTTTCCGCGCCGTCGAATACCTCTTTGCCAACCTTGACACCGGACGACCGGAAGCGCGCGGACCCGTCACGCAGATGCCCGTCCATCTTGCGCACCAGCGCCGTGCCGGCATCATCACCCGCCCGCTCAAGCGCTGCCGGCAAGGCCTTGGCTGTCTGCCTGTCGGCTGCTCGAACCAACGCGATACCGGCGTCACTACCGGCCCGTTCGAGCGTGGCGGTCAGTCCCTTACCCGCGCGCGCCCCCCCGTCGCGGAGAGTGAAGTCCATGCCGGACGCCGCGCGGCGAGCGGCGGCGATCACCTTGTCGTCGTCCAGGCGCGCGGTGACTTCCACGAACGCCTGTGCCGCGCGGAACCCGGTTTGCATGGTTACCCCTCGATCATGTCGGACAGGTCGCCGATCTGCGCCCCGGCGGGAAGCGGCGGCAGCGTGGCATCAGGTGCCGCAGCGGCTCGCCTGCGCGGGATGAGCCGCTGCGTGACGATCCCCCCGTACAGCACGACTCGCTCTGCTCTGGTCATCAGGCGCGGACCGTTGAGCGATTCCCAGTCGCACCGGTAGTACCTGGCGAAATCGGCGTCCAGGTCGTCCAGGTGCGCGGGAATCCACGCCAACTCAGCGATCCGCGCTGTTATTCCCCCAAGGCCTGCATCGCCTGACCGAAGTACAGGTCCGAGATCTTGGTGACGAGATCGCGCGTCTGCTGGAACGTGAGCTGTGGGCAGCCCACCAGCGCGTCGTACGCCTCCTGTCCGATGCACTCAATCATCGTGTGGTACGCGGCGTACTGCGAACCCCTGTCGGCCACCCACTGCAACGCCTTGAGCGCGGTCGTGCCGGACACCTGGACTGGCCCGGTGTACTCCACGTCATCGATGTAGAACAGCGGGAACCGGTCCGACTCGACTGGCGGCTTGCTCGTGTCGATCCGGAACGGAACGTAGTCGCCGCTGGCCGGCTTCTGGCTCGGATCGGGGTCGGTCTTGCTGCTCACGGTGTCTCCTCCGTTGATACTCATCTATGCGGGGCGTTCTTGCGGTGCTGGTCAGAGCGTAAGTGCAAGAGGTGCAAGGGTCTTGACCATACGCGTGTAGGAAAGAATTACTTAGAGAACTTTCCCTAAGACCCTTGCACCCCTTGCACCCTTACGGAGCGTGACTACGCCTCGATCTCGTCAATCTTCTTGACGGGCTTGATCGAGGCAGAGACGTAGAACGCCGAGAAGGTCACCGGGTAGACCGTCTGCCCGGCCTTCTCCATCGCCGCCTCCACGGTCGCCGTGCTGAGCACCTTGCGGACGATCACCCGCCTCCGGAAGCCCTGCGGAGCGAGCCCGTCCACAATGATCGACCGGTAGTTGGGGCCGGTCCCGGGGAGCGCGCCACCCAGCTCCAACGTGCGGGTACCGGTTGCCTCGACCACGGCGTCTTCCGCCATGTTGAGCGCCGCCGCGTAGTTCTCCAGGGTCGCTTCCGCCAGCGAGGTGGCCACGCTGAAATTCTCCTGAGTGGGGACCGCGCCGACGCGACCGATGATCTGGTCAACGTCCAGGAAGAAGAACTCGCGATCGGCCATCAGGCGGAGTCCGCCCGTGGTGCTCCCCATGTCGCGCCACCCGACCCCGGGGTCGGCGTCGATCGTGGACGGCTCGGCCGCGCCGAAGTCCCCGATCCATACAGTACTGGCGGGTCCGGCTAGCAGGTTGGTTACGGTCACAGTCACTTGTCGTCACCCTTTGGCTTGGCGGTGCGCTCCGGCCGCTGCGGAGCCAACAGGCCCTGCCTGCGCAGATCCTCGGCTTCCGTTACGGTCATCTCAATGTCTTTGTCCGGCTCCATGGTGGTCCGGACGGTGACTTTGTTGTCCATGCTCCCTCCCTTGATCATCCGAGACTCACCCATGCAAGCCCGATATCCTGTACGTAGTGCGCGTAGGACGAATCCGGGTCGGGGATCTCTTGCGGCTCGGCGCGCTCGATCCACACGTCCGAGATCATCGCCTGCGCGTACCCGGTGCCCGGGTTGACGGCTACCGGCGCGGTGAACGACTCGACGTGCCTGCGCAGGATTTCCAGATTCCCGGCAGCAAGCCCTTTCGGCGGCTTGCTGCTGCTTGGCGAGACTCCCCAGGAATCGATCGAGAGAATGGGCTTTCGCTGCGGGGACAGGTCCCGGATGCCTGCGCTACCGACGACCGACACCACCAGGAACCCCGACGCGGCCCACGAAGTGGCCGCTGCCGGCCGTGCGGTGCCTGCCGGTAGTCCGAGAGCCTGTAGCCATGCCACGGCCACCAGCGGCGAGTTGGGCGGGTTCACAGGTCACGCACCTTATAAGCGCTAGGCCTCAAGTACGGTTGGGCGGCCATTTTGGAGGTGCCGATCTCCTGATACACCGCGTAGTCCACCTCGTCCGGCCCACCGCCGTACACCACCATCCGGGTGCGGTGGTCCACATGCTCAATCCGGCCGGACCGCTTGAGGTCGCCAGAGAGCACAGGGACGTAGCGTTGCGAATCGTCAAAGATCGCGTCGGCCAGCGGCTCGACGGCGTTGCCCTCGGCCTCGATCCGTAGGGATGTCAGGCCGGATTCGTCGGTGCGGAACTCCACGCCCCCTCCTCTTCGTTCGGGGCTGCGGCGCGCTGGCGAGCCTTTTCAGCTCACGCGCCTGAGATCAAGTCTAGTGTCTTGCGGCATTCCCGCGTGTTGCGGTCGGATCACATGATCAATCAGGTAGATGAGTCCCGTCCGGTCGTCGCGGAAACGCTGCGCGTCGGTCACGCCCAGGTGACTCGGGATGTACGCCGTCCAGAACTCGATCACCACCGGCTCGCGTTGACCCTCGTCCGAGGTGGACCGGATTGGCTGAACGGCGAGCGCGGCCGGCACCCGCGTGTGCAGCTCAGTGACACCCTCGATCGGGTCTCCCCACTCGCTCGAGGATTCCGCGCCCCCGAGGATCGTGGCGTACGTGGTCGGCGTGTTGATCATAGGGGCCGCCACGGTCCGCAGTTGTCGGACTGCTCATTGAGGAACGAGTCGCGGTAGAACTGACGGATGCGGGGCGGTACCACCACCGAGCGCGTGCCGTTCCAGGAAAGGTTTTCCAGCTCCAACAGCGCCATGGGGGCGTACAGGTTGGCACTGATCGACTTGCGCGTCTGGCTCGATCCGGCAGCGCTGGTCTGCGTCACGGCCTCACGCTCGGTCAGCAGTCCGGGCTTGGATGCCAGCCACACGGCCTGCCAGATCGTCGCTCGCTTGAGCCGGTTGCGGTCGCGGGTGCTGACCGCCTCTTCGGGCAGGTCGTCCGAGGTGCCGGCTTTCGTGTCGATCATGGCGGAAGCGGCGGCGACGTCAGAAACGGAGACGGTCTCGCCCGTCATGTCCGCGACTTCACTCACGGTCGCCCACGGCACGTCCGATCACCTCCCCCTCCGGGCAGTCCGCGCGGTCCGGCCGGAGGAGACCGGGACCGGACCGCGCGGAGTCTGGCGTTTACTTGCTGGACGCCTTGCGCGTGAACGGCGTCTTGCCGCCGCTCTCGATCTCCGCCTTCTCGGCGCTCGGGAGTTGCGCGACCGGCGTCAGATCCTCCGGGTGCGGCCGGACCACGCCACCGGAGGTGGTGCGCTCTCCGGCCGGGCCACCGCGCAGCACGGTAGGGTCCGGCACGGACGGGCCGTAGGTGCCATCCTCGCGGATGATGCCGGAGCCGGTCAGCGCCTCATTGTGGAAGCTCTGGCCGTCCACCGTCTTATCCTCGTCTCGCATGGTCACTCCGTCTCTGGTGCTGGTAGGGCGGCTCAGACAGCCGGCGTGATTTCCAGGATGGACACGGCCTGCGGCACGGTGGTCACGAACGCCCGGCGCATCATCGCCTTCATGATCGCCTCGTCCGACAGGAAGCCAATACCCTGCGCGGCGCGCTGCCACTGCACGCCCGGGTTGCCCGGCACCATGCCGGCCGACGTGCGCGCCAGACCCCGCTTCAGCGCCTGCCGGTTGCCGATGATGATCAGCGGGTTACCGGCCGGAGCCTGCGTCATGGTCGGGCCTGTGCGCGCGCCCGTGGTCAGCCCGTTGTTCGTCTCGTAGCCGAACAAAACCGGGTTTCCGTTGTTCTGCTGGCCGGGAACGAAGATGGGGTTCCCGTCGGCGTCGCGCACGCCCCGGAAAATGCTTTTGATCGCAGGGCTAGCGATCACGAACGTGTCGCCCTCGTTGTAGAACCGCGACTCCTCGTACTTTGCCAGGAACGCGATCACGGCATCCTGGTATGCGGTGGCGGTCGCATTCCGGGCGACCTGCGTGATGTTGGCGTTGGCCGCGTACGCGCCCCACGGGGTGCTCTGCGCGGTGGCGAGCGTGTAGTAGACGCTGGCGAACGGCACGGTAGTCCCGTTCGGCGCGGCCGTGGTGCCCAGCGCGCCGTGGTCGAACGTCAGCGCGAGCGCGGTACCGGCCTCGGCTTCGTACTTCGCCATCGTGGCTTCGCCCGTGATGGTGTCAACGAAGTCCTCCTCGGCGATCTTGGCCGCGCCGCCGATCTTGCGTGCGATGAGGTCCACCACATCTTGCGTGTTCTGCGAGAAGCCGTAGTCCGCACCCTTGGCTACGCTCGCCACCGTGAAGCCGCCGAACCGAGAAACCTGCTTGGTGTCCGAGGTCATCGTCTCGGGCGGGGCGATGCGCTCGACTACGGACGTCTTGGCGACCTGCTGGATGACTTCCTGAGAAGTCTCGGTGGGGATGAGGACTTCAAGATCCTGGCGATTGGCGGTCATGCCAAGGCTCCACTTCGGAGAGATCAACGGATTGGATGTCCGGCTCTCGTCCGAGTGGCCGCGCTGGCGGCCCGTCCAGGTCACCTGAGCGCGAGGATACACCAAGATCCCCCGTCTCCGAAGAGATCGGGGGATCGAGGGTGGTGCGAGTTAGCGCCAGGTACGGAAGAGGTGGTCGGCAGGGTAGATGCCTGCGTGCTGCAACCCGCCGCGCGGGTTGCGGATCACCAGGTTTGCAGTGCCGTCCCCATTCCCCTCCCATCGGACCACTTCGGCCCGCATGACCACGACCTCCACGCCACCGAGGTATCCGAGCATCGAACCTTCCAGTCGCAGAACGGTGCCGGGGGTGGCTTGCCGAGCGGTGATCGCGTTCATTGAGTGATTCCCTTGTCCGGTTTCCGTCTGGTGGCGTAAGGCAGAGGAGTCCCGATCCGGCCGCTGACTTTCGGTACCTACTTGCCGTATCCCGATCGCCGTTCCCAGGCTTCTCGGTATTGGCTAGGAGTTGCGGCCCCTCTGCCTTACATCCCTAACTATAGTGGACGTGGGGACTGAGCGCAACCCCTACTTGCCGGCTTTCGCGCGCTGGGCTGCGAAGTACTCGCGCAGCTCCTTGGCGTTCGATGCTGCCGCTGCGGTCGCCTGGCTGCCCGCGTTGTTCTCCGCCATGATCTTTCCTCCCTATAGTGAACCCGCTACGTCCACCATAGGGCAGGGGAGGGCAAAGAGGAAGGGCATCGACCGAGATCGGGGAAGATCGGTCGATGCCCTTCTCTGACCGCTGTGCGGGGACGGTCAACCCTCCGTGGAGGCTACAGCCTACCTGCCCCCGGTCAGGAACCGACGCCGACGCGCCGTGTCCGGATCGACCGGCTCACCACGCGAGCCTCCACGATCCCGCGTGTCCAGCCTTGGCGGGCGCGGCCGGGTGGGAGCACCACCGAAAGCCTTGCGCAGCCTTTCCACCACCTCTTCCAGGGCGTCGGAGTCCACCTCGCCGTCGTCGTCCACCTCGATACTGGACAGGTTGAGCACGCCCAGCACTGCGGAGACGTCGGCCCTGTCCGTGATCCCAGCGGCAGCAAGGACCGACTTCGCTTCGGCCCGGATAATCCGCGCGTTCGCCACAGACACGGGGTCCGGTTCGTTGTCCGCGCTGTCCGGGGACTTGAGTCGCCTGATCTCGGCCTGCGCCTCACGCAGCTTCTGATCACGCGTCTTGGCTTTCTCGTTCAGCTTGTCCCACGCCGCTTTGTCCGGCGGTGTCCAGGCGTCCGGCTCCTCCGTGGTGGTGTCCGGCTCCTCACCGTCGTCCGTGGTGGTGTCCGGCTCGATGTCCAGCTGTCCGTTGT
>Ga0207681_10000232_pt1 | contig 43369 bp, 37 predicted proteins | sample KBSS53metaG_FD_184324 | JGI IMG/M metagenome (GOLD analysis project Ga0207681, IMG submission 184324) | Switchgrass rhizosphere microbial communities from Kellogg Biological Station, Michigan, USA - KBS S5-3 metaG (SPAdes) (version 2) | ecosystem: Host-associated > Plants > Roots > Rhizosphere... | reverse complement strand
CCCCAAGGAGGCCCGCGCCTGGACCGTGGAAAAGGGTTCCAAGGCTCCGCAGGCGGCCGGTGCGATCCACTCCGATTTCGAGCGCGGGTTCATCCGGGCCGAGACCATCGCCTTTGCCGACTATGTGGCGCTGGGCGGCGAAGCGGGCGCGAAGGATGCTGGCAAGCTGCGGGCGGAAGGCAAGGAATACGTGGTGCAGGACGGCGACGTGCTGCACTTCCGGTTCAACGTCTGAGGGCGCGATGAGCGAGGAAAAGCTGTACTTCGAGGACCTGGTCGTCGGCTCGGTGGAGACGCTGGGCGCGCTGCCGGTGATCCGCGAGGAGGTGATCGACTTTGCCCGCAAGTTCGATCCCCAGGGTTTTCACCTCGACGATGCGGCGGCGGCGGCTTCGCCATTCGGGCGGCTCGCGGCCAGCGGCTGGCAGACCGGCGCCATGACCATGCGGCTGCTGGTCGACCATTTCCTCGCCCGGGCCGCCTCGCTGGGCGGCGCGGGGATCGAACAGCTGCTCTGGGTGAAGCCGGTCTATCCCGGGGACACGCTGAGCCTGCGGCTGACGCTGCTGGATAAGCGGCGCAGCAAGTCGCGCCCCGAAATGGGGCTGATCTGGCACCTGGTGGAGACGCTCAACCAGCATGGCGAGGTGGTCATGTCGCAGAAGACGACCGGGATGATGGCCGTGCGCGACCCTTCGGCACCGGTGGCCGGCTGATCAGCTGCCGCAGGTGAGCGCGCCGGCGCTGGACCAGATGGTGCGGTCCTGCGCGTCGCGGATCTCGACCCGGCCGTCCCAGCGCATCCCCTCGCGGCCGAGCGCCGTGCCGTCCCCCTGCCCCTTGGCCAGCCAGAGCGACTGGGCCTTGCCGACGTAGTGGGAATGGACGCCGAGCGAAAGGCTGGGGCTGCCGGGATCGGCGGCGAAGGTGACGAACTTGCCGGCGAACTTGACGAGGGCCCGGCGGTCATTCGCCATGATCACGGGATCGCCGCCGGGAACGCTGGTCGGCACGAGGGTGCAGCCGGCGCCGTAGAACCCGTTCTGCTCGATATCGGCGGCGGTGATCGGTTGGGGTTCGATGGGGACTGGCGGGGCCTTCACCTGCTGCGCGGCCTCGACCATGGCGACGGCGCGGGCATCCTCGGCAGCTTGCTCGGCGGGCGTTTTCTCGCGCTGACAGGCGGTGACGAGGGCCATGGCTGCGATCAAACCGGCCCACGTCGTCGTCCGCATCACTTTCTCCCGAACAGTTTCTCGATATCCCCGTGGGCGAGCTTTACCCAGGTCGGCCGGCCGTGGTTGCACTGGCCGGACCGCGGCGTGCGTTCCATCTCGCGCAGCAGGGCGTTCATTTCCGCGACCGACAACGCACGGCCCGCCCGAACGGATCCATGGCAGGCCATGGTCGCCAGCACGTGATCGAGCCGTTCGCCGAGCAGGAGGGCATCGCCATTGGCGGCGATATCGTCGGCGACGTCGCGGACCAGGGCCTTGATGTCCCCCCCGGCGAGCGGCGCGGGGACGGCGCGGACGAGCATGGCGTCGGGGCCGAAGCGTTCGAGGGCGAGGCCGTGATCGGCGAGGCGCGGGGCGGCTTCCTCGAGCCGGTCGCAGTCGGCTTCCTCGAGTTCGACGACTTCGGGAATGAGCAGGGCCTGGGCAGCGGCGGCGGCCTGCCCGGCCCCGGCGGCCTTGAGGCGTTCGAGCACCAGGCGTTCGTGGGCGGCGTGCTGGTCGACGATGACCAGGCCGTCGGCCGCTTCGGCGACGATGTAGGTTTGCGCCACCTGGCCGCGGGCGACCCCGAGTGGGAAGTCCGCCGCCTGTTCGGGCAGGGGCTGGGCCTCTTCGGCACGGGCGGCGGGGGCGAGGACATCGGCCTCGTAGCTGCGCCAGAGGCGGCCGGCTTCCGAGACATTCGATCGTGGCTGGGTGTGTTGGCGGGCGAAGAGGGTGGTGAGCGGTTGGTTTTGGTAGGCTTGCCCACCCCCAACCCCTCCCGCCTGCGGGAGGGGAGTGTAAAAGGGAGCCCCTCCAGCCTGCGGGAGGGGAGTAGGCGTTGCGTTGTACCCTATGGGTTCGGCCTGCCAGTTGGCCATGGCGCCGGTGGCCGCGGGCCGGGCGCTGCGCTGGGCGGCGCTGTCGAGGGCGTGGCGCAGGCCCGAAACGATGAAGCCGCGGATGAAGGCGGGATCGCGGAAGCGGACTTCGGTCTTGGCGGGGTGGACGTTGACGTCGACTTCCTCGGGCGGGACCTGGAGGAACAGGGCGAGGACGGCGTGACGATCCCGCGCGAGCATGTCGGCATAGGCGCCGCGCACGGCGCCGATGAGCAGGCGGTCTTTCACTGGGCGGCCATTTACGAACAGGTACTGGTGATCGGCCACGCCGCGGTTGAAGGTGGGCAGGCCGGCCACCCCCGTCAGCCTGGCGAAACCGCGCTCCGCCTCGATGGCGATGCCTTCGCTGGCCAGTTCGCGGGCGACCAGGCCGGCGACGCGATTGGCCAGCCCCTCCCCGCCCTGCACCGCCATGACGCGGCGGCCATCGTGTTCGAGGGTGAAGCCGACGTCCGGGCGGGCCATGGCGAGGCGGCGGACCACGTCCTGGCAGGCGGCATATTCGCTGCGGGCCGATCGCAGGAACTTGCGGCGGGCGGGGACGCGGCCGAACAGGTCTTCCACGCGGATGCGAGTGCCGGGCGGCAAGGCGGCAGGGCCTTCCCCGGCGAGGGCGCCATGATCGACCATGCGCGACCAGCCATCGCTGCCGCGCGGGCGGCTTTCGATGGTCAGCCGCGCGACGCTGGCGATGGAGGGCAGTGCCTCGCCCCGGAAGCCAAGGGTGGCGACCAGCTCGATCGCTTCGTCGGGCAGCTTTGAGGTGGCGTGGCGTTCGAGCGCGAGGGCGATCTCCTCCGGCGCCATGCCGCAGCCGTCGTCCGTCACCTCGATCAGGTCGAGCCCGCCATTGCCGAGCCGGACGGCGATCTGGCCGGCCCCGGCATCGATGGCGTTTTCCACCAGCTCCTTCAGCGCCGAGGCCGGGCGCTCCACCACCTCGCCGGCGGCGATGCGGTTTACCAGCGTTTCGGGCAAGCGGCGAATGACGGGCATGGGCTGGGGTGTGCGGACTCTGCAGCAGGAAGGCGCAAGGCTAGCGGCGAACTGCCAGCTTTTCGAGACGAGGGGAAAGCATCTCCACGGCTTTCGCGACAAAATTTTGGCTTTGCGGCGAACCGTGCGCTAAGGAGCCGCGTCCCCAACCTCGCCGGACCGCATGCCACTGCCGTGGCAGCGGGCGGTGGCGACCGAAAAACCACGGAAATCCATCGATGTCTTCACTGGTGTCCCGATTCTTCAAGCTTGGCTCGCAGAACCTTGCCATCGACCTCGGCACCGCGAATACGCTGGTCTACGCGCAGGACCGCGGGATCGTTCTCAACGAACCTTCGGTGGTCGCCATCGAGACGATCAACGGGATCAAGAAGGTCAAGGCGGTCGGCGACGACGCCAAGATGATGATGGGCAAGACGCCCGACAACATCGAGGCCATCCGCCCCCTGCGCGACGGCGTCATCGCCGACATCGAGATCGCCGAAGAGATGATCAAGCACTTCATCCGCAAGGTGAACGGCAAGCGCTCGATGTTCCGCTACCCGGAGATCGTGATCTGCGTGCCCTCGGGCAGCACCTCGGTCGAACGCCGCGCGATCCGCGATGCGGCCTCCAATGCCGGGGCCAGCCAGGTGTTCCTGATCCTCGAGCCGATGGCTGCCGCGATCGGCGCCGACATGCCGGTGACCGAGCCGGTCGGCTCGATGGTGGTCGACATCGGCGGCGGCACCACCGAGGTGGCCGTGTTGTCGCTGCGGGGCCTGGCCTATACCACTTCGGTCCGCGTCGGCGGGGACAAGATGGACGAAGCCATCGTGTCCTACGTGCGCCGCCACCACAACCTGCTGATCGGCGAAGCCACGGCCGAGCGGATCAAGAAGGATTACGGCTGCGCGGTGATCCCGGCGGACGGCGTGGGCGAGACGATCCACATCAAGGGCCGCGACCTCGTCAACGGCGTGCCCAAGGAAATCACCATCACCCAGGCGAACATCGCCGAGGCTCTTTCCGAACCGATCGGCGCCATCGTCGAGGGCGTGCGGATCGCGCTGGAAAACACCGCGCCGGAACTGGCCGCCGACATCGTCGACCAGGGCATCGTCCTCACCGGCGGCGGTGCGCTGATCCGGGGGCTTGACGACTATCTGCGCGAGGAAACCGGTCTGCCGGTTTCGATCGCGGAAGATCCGTTGTCCTGCGTGGCGCTGGGTACGGGCCGGGCCATGGAAGACCCGATCTATCGCGGCGTGCTGATGACGGCCTGAACCGGTTGGGCTATTCGAGAGTTCGGGCGTGACGGGCAGGCTTCCGGGAGCCTGCAGTGGGACCACGGCCGCGAGACGCAAGGTGAGGTAAGGAGCAGGGCATGGCGCCGCCGAACGCCCGTCGCACCGGCTTTTCCAAACGGGCGCAGTACGGGACCTTCTTCGGCTACCTGGCGGCGATTGCCGGCGGGCTGGTTGGCGCGGTCGTGCTGGTCGTCTCGCTGCTCGACCCCACGGCCTTTGCCGGCCTGCGAGGGCTGGCTGCCGATGCTGCGGCCCCGGCCGGACGGGTGGCCGCTGCCGGCCGGATGGGCACCCAGACCGTGGCCGCCGACTTGTGGGGCTATCTCACCTGGGGGCCGCGCGTCGCGAAGATGGATCGCGAGCTCGAACTGGCCCGGGTGCGGCTGGCCGAAGCGGGCAGCCAGGCCGAGGAAAACCGCCGCCTGAAGGCCCTGCTCGGCCTTGCCGATGCCGAGGCCAAGCCGGTTGCCTTCGCCCGCCTGATCAATTCCACGGCTTCGAGCCCGCGCCGCTATGCCACGCTCTCCGTGGGCCGCGACCACGGGGTGACCACCGGCATGCCGGTGCGCTCGCCCGAAGGGGTTATCGGCCGGGTGCTGGAAGTGGCGGCGACCACGGCGCGGGTGCTGCTGGTCACCGACCCGGAAAGCCTGGTTCCGGTGATGCGCGCGCGCGATGGCGTGCCGGCCTTTGCCCAAGGCAAGGGCGATGGCACCTTGCAACTGCGGCTGATCAACCTCGGCCTCAATCCGCTGAGGCCTGGCGACGTGTTCGTGACCTCGGGCTCGGGCGGGATCTACACGCCGGGCATGGCCATCGGCGTGGTCGTTTCGCTAACCCGCGACGGGGCAGTTGTCCGCGTGCTCAGCGATCCGACGCAGAGCGCCTTTGTCGCGGTCTATCCAGCCTATGCGGTCGCGGCGAAGATGCCGGAAGCGCTCGTGCCGGTGCCCGAGCCGGCACCCCCGGCCAAGAAGAAACTCCCCAAGACGCCCAAGCCCGCCTCCAAGACCGCCGGGAAGGCCCACTGATGCCCTGGGCGGGTGACGCCGAGGCGCACCAGGCCGGGCGGCTCAACCGTGCGCCCTCGCCCTTGCTGGCCCGCAGCCTGCCGTGGCTGGTGATCGCCTTCGGCTCGATCCTCCAGACGCTTCCGGTGATTGCCTCGGCGCCGATCATGCCGCCCTTCGGCTTCCTCTTCCTGCTGGCCTGGCGCCAGCTGCGGCCGGGACTGCTTCCCGTCTGGGCGGGGCTGCCGCTGGGGTTTGTCGACGATCTCTACAGCGGGCAGCCGCTGGGTTCGGCCATGCTGCTGTGGTCGCTGGCGATGATCGTGTTCGAGGTGATCGAACAGCGGTTTCCGTGGCGCTCCTACGTGATCGACTGGCTGGTGGGCGCCGCGGTCATCGCCGGTTATCTGCTGCTGGCTTCGGCCATTGCCCGGATCAGCGGGGCGGTGAACGTGCTGGCGCCGCAGCTGGTGGTGTCGGTGCTGGTCTTCCCGCTGGCCGAGCGGTTCATCGCCATCTGCGACCGGACGCGCTTGTGGCGCTTCCGCATGCTCGGTTAGCGCCTGCCGTGTTCAAACGCTTCAAGCGCAGCCGCGCCCGCCAGATGATGGGGCGCCACATCTCCTCGGGCACGCTGGCCAACAGCTTCGACCGGCGCAGCGTGGTGATCGGGGCGCTGCAGGGCGGTGTCGGCATGCTGCTCGCCGCGCGGATGGGCTGGATCGCGCTGGTCGAGGGCGAGAAATATCGCACCCTCTCGGAAAGCAACCGGGTCAACCTTTCGCTGATCCCGCCGCGTCGGGGCTGGATCCTCGATCGCCACGGCCTGCCGATGGCGACCAACCGGACCGACTTCCGCGTCGACCTCATCCCGGAGCGGCTTGAAGACCCGGACAAGACCCTGGCGGAGCTGGGCCAGCTGCTCAGCCTGACGCCGGTCCAGCTTCAGGACCTTTCCGACAAGATCAAGCGCAGCCGCGGCTTCCAGCCCGTGGAAGTGGCGACCAAGCTCGACATGGATGCCTTTTCCGCCGTTACCGTGCGCATGCCGGAATTGCCCGGGGTGATCCCGCAGCGGGGCTTCTCCCGGTTCTATCCGACCGGACCGGCCGTGGCCCATCTCATCGGCTATGTCGGCCCGGCCTCGGCCGAGGACTACGAGAAGGACCGCAATCCGCTGCTGATCACGCCGGGCTACAAGGTTGGCAAGGACGGGCTGGAGAAGGCCTTCGAGCCGGTCCTGCGCGGCGTTCCGGGGGCGCGGCGCACCGAGGTGACCGCCACGGGCCGGGTGGTCCGCGATCTCGCCATGCGCGAGGACGTTCCGGGCAACCCGATCAAATTGACCATCGACGGCGCGCTGCAGGACTATGCGGCGCGGCGCATCGGCCTCGAATCGGCGGCTGTCGTGGTGGTGGATTGCCAGACGGGAGGCATCCTGGCGCTCGTTTCCATGCCGGCTTTCGATCCCAACTCCTTCGTTGGCGGGATCGGGCGGTTGCAGTGGAAGATGCTCAACGAGGACGACCACATCCCGCTGCTCAACAAGGCCATGCGCGGGCTCTATCCGCCGGGTTCGACGATGAAGCCGATGGCGACGCTGGCCCTGCAGCAGCATGGCGTGGACCCGGAGGAAAGGGTCGTCTGCCCCGGCGGCTACCGGCTTGGCAGCCGCTTCTTCCGCTGCGATGCGGTGCACGGCGTGGTCAACATGCGGTCGGCCATCGAGCATTCGTGCAACACCTATTTCTGGTCGATGGCGCACCGGGTGGGTTACGATGCGATTGCGCCAATGGCGAAACTGCTGGGGCTGGGGCAGGAGTTCGATCTGCCCGGTACCAACCAGCGCTACGGCACGATCCCGGACGCGGCCTGGAAGATGCGGCGGTACAAGCAGGAATGGACCGTGGCGGATTCGCTCAATGCCTCGATCGGGCAGGGCTATGTCTCGGTCTCGCCGCTGCAGCTGGCGGTAATGGTCTCCCGTATTGCCTCGGGCAAGAACCTGAGCCCGTCGCTGATGTTCGGGCAGGAGAAGCCCTTGGGCCCTGCCCTGCCCTTCACGCCCGAGCAACTGCAGGTGCCGCACGACGGGATGTTCGCCGTGGTCAACGGCGGAGGTACGGCGGTCGCCTCCAAGCTGCAGGTGCCGGGCATCCAGATGGCGGGGAAGACCGGCACGGCACAGGTGCGCGCGCTGACCAGTCGCGGCCATGTGGGCGACTGGAAGAGCCGCGACCATTCGCTGTTCATCGGCTATGCACCCACCGACGCGCCGCGCTATGCGCTCTCGGTGGTGGTGGAGCACGGCACGTTCGGCGCCCGCGCCGCCGCGCCGATCGCGCGGGACGTGCTGACCTTCCTGTTCGACCAGGGCAAGGCCTGGGATACCCTGCTCGCCATGGAAAAGGAGTGGGGCGGCACGCCGATGGAGCGGATGGACGCCAAGTATCGCGCCTTTGCCGCGCAATACGGCACCTCCGCGCCCAAGGTCAGCGGTGATGAGGCGATGCAGGAGGCCATTTCCAAGGCCGACAACAGCGCCCCGCCGGTGAACGACGCCGGGACCACGCCCGATACGGTGCACGAGGAGCCGCCCAGCCCCTCGGCCAACACACCGGCCGATATCACCGCGCGGCCTGCTCAATCTGGCGCTCCAGTGGCCACGCCGTCCGCGTCGCCCGCGGCGGGAGCGCAGTAGCATGCTGCGCGGTACCATTCCCGATCCGGTGGCGCGGCAGCCGTGGCAGGTGATCCTGCCGCTGTTTGCGCTCACCACCTTCGGCGCGACCGTGCTCTATTCCGCCGCGGGCGGTTCTCTGCGGCCCTGGGCCTTGACGCATTTCCTGCGGTTCTTCGTGTTCCTCGGCATGGCCGTTGCGATCTCGCGGGTGCGCAAGGAGACGTTCAAGAGCCTCGCCTACCCGATCTACGGCGTGATCGTGGTGCTGCTGGTGCTGGTGGAGCTAGTCGGCGGAATCGGCGGGGGGAGCCAGCGCTGGCTCAACCTCGGGTTCATGACGCTCCAGCCCTCGGAGCTGATGAAGCCGGGGATCGTCCTTGTCCTGGCCCGGTTCTACGACGACCTGCCGGCCAGCATGACCGCCTCGTGGCGGGCCCTCATCCCGGCGGCGACGCTGCTCGCGGTGCCCGCGGGGCTGGTCATCATCCAGCCTGACCTCGGCACGGGGCTTGCCATCACCTTCGGGGCGACCGTCGTCGCGTTCCTCGCCGGCGTGCCGCTGTGGTGGTTCATCAGCGCCGGCGCGGCCCTTGCCGTGATCGCGCCCGTGGCTTTCTTCACCGTGCTGCACGACTACCAGCGCCAGCGGGTGTTCGTGTTCCTCGATCCCGCCAAGGATCCGCTCGGCACGGGCTACCATATCCTGCAATCGACCATCGCGATCGGCTCTGGCGGGTTCTTCGGCAAGGGCTTCGGCAACGGTTCGCAGAGCCACCTCGATTACCTCCCGGAAGCGCACACCGACTTCGTCTTCGCCACGATGAGCGAGGAATGGGGGATGCTGGGCGGCCTCTTCGTGATCGGCGTGTTCGCCTGGGTGCTCAACTGGGCCCTGCGCACGGCGCGCGGCGCCAGTGGCCGGTTCGACCAGCTGCTGGCCATGGGCATGGCCTTCACCATGTTCTTCTATGTGTGCATCAACCTGATGATGGTGATGGGCCTCGCCCCCGTGGTGGGCATTCCGCTGCCCTTCATGAGCCACGGCGGCTCGTCGATGATGACGAACATGATCTGCGTGGGCACGATCATGGCCGTGGCCAACTGGTCACGCGAGGGGCCCCGCAGCCTCTCCTGACGTGCCCCGGTTATTTTTGCCGGGGCGGCGAAAAAGCCCCTTCCCATCCGGAATTTCGCCGCTATAGGGAGCGCTCCCGAGCGGCACTGCCCCTCAGGAAACTCCGGCCAGGCCGGTGTGGACGCATAGCTCAGTTGGTAGAGCAGCTGACTCTTAATCAGCGGGTCCTAGGTTCGAGCCCTAGTGCGTCCACCATTTTCCTTACCGCAGCGGTTCGCAGTGGTTTGCCGAAACCCCGAAATTCCAGTATCTCCGCCGCTTCCGTGGTCGCCGTGGCCCGCCCCGGTTCGCCTCAAGCCGCGCGAAAAGGGGGCCATATTGGGGGCCAGTCTCGAGACGGGTTTTGGAGTGGCCCCCAGCTATGGCGCTGACTGATACCGCGATCCGCACGGCCAAGCCGAAGGCGAAACCGTACAAGCTGGGTGATGCGCTCGGCCTATTCGTCCTAGTCCAGCCCGCAGGCGGAAAGCTGTGGCGGCTCAAGTACCGGATCGAGGGTCGCGAGAAGAAACTGGCGCTGGGGACCTATCCCGAAACTAGCCTGAGCAAGGCCCGTGCGCTGCGCGACCAGGCCCGCGAGCTGATCGCGGCCGGCATCGATCCCGCCCTCGAGAAGCAGCGCGCCAAGCACCGAGCCAAGGCGAGTGCCGGCAACACGTTCGGCGAGATCGCGAAAGAGTTCATCGACAAGCGCCGTCGCGAGGGCATGTCAACATCGACGGCCGAGAAGAGCGAGTATTACGTGGGGCGGCTCGGCCCATCCTTCGCGCGCCTGCCCATCGCCGAGATCGCCGCGCCCGACCTGCTCGAGCAGCTGCGCAAGGTCGAGGCCAAGGGCAACCACGAGACGGCGCGACGAGTGCTGCAGCTATCGGGGCGCATTTTCCGCTATGCCGTGGCGACGGCGCGGCTTTCATCGGACCCGTCCCGCGATCTTCGCGGCGCGCTCACCGCGCCCAAGCCCAAGCACTATGGCGCTATCGTGGATCCGAAGCGGGCCGGCGAGTTGCTGCGCGCGATCGATGGCTATGAGGGTCAGGTTCTGACCAGGCTGGCGATGCAGCTCGCGCCGCACGTCTTCGTCCGCCCTGGTGAACTGCGGCAGGCCGAGTGGGAGGAAATCGACTTCGAAGCGGCACTGTGGATCATCCCCGCCGACAAGATGAAAATGCGCAAGCCACACCAGGTGCCACTGTCCCGCCAGGCCGTGGCTCTGCTGAGGGCGGCTCACGAGATCAGCGGCCCGACCGGGTACGTCTTCCCTTCGATCCGCACCACCGCTCGGCCTATGAGCGAGAACACCATCAACGCCGGCCTGCGTCGGCTCGGCTTCGCCGGCGACGAAATGACGGCGCATGGTTTCCGCTCGCTCGCATCAACGTTGCTCAACGAGTCTGGCAAGTGGAACCCCGACGCGATCGAACGAGCCCTGGCGCACAAGGCGGCGGATGCCGTGCGAGCTGCCTACCATCGCGGCGCGCATTGGGCCGAGCGCGTCGCGATGGCCCAGTGGTGGAGCGACCACCTCGACACGCTGCGCGAAGGGGCGGAAATCCTCAGGTTTCCGGCCGGTTCATCCGCCTGAGACCGGCTCGTGCATGCAGACTTTGCTTATTTTCGCCGTAACTTCCGTAACTTCCGTTCCTGCGAGGATTTCCGCGGGGTTGCACGGGTACGGAATGGGCGATGCGTTCCGTACCCTCCGTAACCTTGGAAGTCGCCGCAACCGCCCTCGCTGATCGCCGTCACCGAGAACGGCGCTGGGGACAAACCGACGAGCCCCTTGCGCAATGTCGCAAAATCTGCTCTCAGGTGAGAGCGAAATTTGGGACACACCATGACCGAACCTGCCATCTACGTCGAACCGCTTCACCGCGACAGCGAGCTGTCCGCAATGGACCTGGAGATCGAAGGTCTCCGTTGGGCGGTCCAGCAGGCTCATCTGGTTGGCACGTACATCAGCCGGAACGACGTCAAGGGGTGGAAGCTGATCGCCATGCACAATGCTGCAGTACGCGCGCTGCGTGATAGGTTCTGCGGCGCGGACTGGGAGCGCGAGGACGCCGAAAATCAGGAGGGCATCCGCAACCCCAAGCGGGGTCAGCGGATCATCGTCGCGAATTTCGACGACCTGGCCGGCGTTCCCGACGTGAGTGTCACCCCGACGAACCTTTGGCCCAAAGGGCTGGCCTCGTGGCGCAAGGCTCGCTGCAACCAGACCGGATGGCTCCCGGGACTGGACTTCCCGCAGCCTGTCCACCAGGAATGGCAGACGTGGGTGCTCGGGTTCTATTCGGACGATGACGGCCTAGGCGCCGAACTGTCGCTCCCGCTAGAATTCGAGGGCAACCGTTTTTCCAAGCTGGTGAAGCGCATCATCATCATCTCGCGCGACGACGGCGCACCGGCCGAACCGAAGCGCGAGCCGATCGCTCCGCTCGAAGAGGTTGATATCCCGATCCAGCGCAGGGGATAGTCGATGATCAATCCTGACCGCGTGGAGTTGGTCCGAAAGCGCTTTGGACTGACGAAATCCGGATTGGCCGAAGCCCTCGGCGTGGATCGTCGCACGATCCAGCGCTTCGAGGCCGGTACGCACGATCTGCCTGAGGCTTGCTTGCCCAGGCTGTGCGCGTATTCCGGGTTCGCGCCGGAGTTCTTCTCGCGCCCGTCGCCCGAGTTTCCCAATCCGGATTGCGTGAGCTTCAGGTCTCTGCGGTCGCTGACCGCGAGCAAGCGCGATGCCGCGGTGGCCGCCGGCGCCCTGGCATTCGAATTCGACGATTGGGTTGCGGAACAATATGAGCGGCCGGAGCACGATTTGATCCAGGCCGACGACATGACGCCGGCCGCGGCCGCCGCCCAGCTCCGGGCGCACTGGGGAATGGGGCTTCGCCCGATCGGCAACGTGGTCAACCTGCTCGAGGCGCATGGCATCAGGGTGTTCTCGCTCGTCGAAGAGACGCGCCACCTGGACGCGTACTCGCTCTGGCGGAATGACAAGCCCTATATCTTCCTGAACACGACCAAGACCGCCGAGCGCAGCCGGTACGATGCTTGCCACGAGCTGGGCCACCTCGTGATGCATCGCCACAAGGGCTCCGGGCATCCATCTGCCGAAGACGAGGCGAACGAGTTCGCGTCGGCGTTCCTTATGCCGGCCGACGATTTGCTGGCCGAGACGTCCTGGGGGATGACTCTGCCGGATCTGATCAAGCACAAGCGGCGATGGGGCGTGTCGGTGTCAGCTCTGAACCGATCGCTTTACAAGATCGGCCGCCTGTCCGACTGGGCCTATCGCGGGAATTACATCGCGTTGAACAAGCACCTGAAGGAACTTCGCGACCGAGGACTGGCGATTGATGAACCCGAGACGATGCCGCGCGAGACGTCGCAGATCTGGGCCAAGATCTTCCGCGACTTGTGGGTAAGAGGAATGCCGCTGGCGCGGATCGCGATGCAGCTCCACGTTCCGGAGAAGCAGTTGAACGATCTCCTGTTTGGCATCGCGGCCGCTCCGCAGCTGCCGGCCAAGCCACAATTTTCGACGTGAGAGATGGTCTCGACTGGAGAGTTGCGCGTGCGCGTTCCTGAGAACCTGGACGCCCCTACCCTCCCGGCCGCATGCGTCGACGCTGAAATTGGCGCGATCGCCTGCGCCCTCGCGCGGATGCTGGCCAGGGAGCATCACCGGCAAGAGATCGATGCTCGAGCCGCCGCGCGGAAAAAGTCGCAGCAACTGATCGAGCCCGAATAGGGACACGGCGACCGCGGCCGAGCCTTCAATCGATCGGAAGATTAGCCCGCAGGATGCGGCGGATCGCCTCGGGGCGCGTCAGCTCTTCGGGCTGCTCGCTGATCCAGCGATCGAGGGCGGCAAGGTCGGCGGGCGGCAGACGTAAGGCAATCTGAGTGGCGTTGACCGCCGGCCGGCCGCGCCGTCGCGAATTGTTCGTATCGGAAATTGACGCGGCCATTCTTTGTCGATACGAGGAAAGCGAGCCGAACGGAAGCTGTAACTTCCGCCCGGCTCTGACCTGAAACATGGAGGTTTCCCATGTCGCAAGCTAGCGTGAGCCATAGGCGAATCGTGTCTGGCCGGGCAATGCCCAATGCGGCCATAGAAGTGCGTAAGCGGATCTCCGCCAAGATCGAGGCGCTGGTCGCCTTGCTTGATCTCATTGACGGCGATCCGGACCTCGAGCCGCCGGAGGAGGACTGCTGCGAGGCAGCTGACGACTGCGGATCCTATGGGTTCGGCTTTTTGGGCCGTGGCGTTCCATTCGATCTGCATGGGCCCGGTGATCCGGACGACGCCGAGGACGACGATCCCTTAGAGGAGGACGACCCGGCCGGGGATCCGCTCGACCTGGGCGAGGAGGAAGACTGGCGCGGGGTGCTCAAGCCTGCCTGGGGCATCGATCAGACATGCGGGCCGACGAACGAGGCCGAAGCGCGCCGCGCCTGGCAGCTTGCCCAGCTTGAGGTATTCGCTCTACAGGATGGAGCCGCTCCTGCGGTGCGCAAGATCGATCGGCCGTCCGCGGCTGTGATCGGGGCCAGACGAATGTGCCTGCGACGCGATGGGGCGCGACTAGGTGCCGGCAGCTCATGACGGCAGATCCGGCCGCGCTGTTCCTCGAGGCCATGGCTGCGGCCGGCATCCATCCGCTCGAGCCAATTCACCAGCAGCTCGCCAGCGGGCAGCTGATCCGATTCCGGGCTGAGGGCGACAGACCTGGGCGCCGAAACGGATGGGCGATCTTGCACTGCGACGGCGCGATCCCGGCCGGCGCGTTCGGGCATTATCGGCTTAGCATCTACGAGACATGGCGCGCAGAGGGGGGCACGCACCTCCCGGCGCACGAGCGTGAAGCGCAAGTACGGGCGTGGCGACAAGAGCGAGAGCGTCGCGAGCGCGCCAAGCTCTCCGAGTGGGAACGGGTGACGCACGTGGCGGGCACCGTGTGGGGCCGGGCTTGCCAGGCCAATGCTGATCACCCCTACCTTGTCCACAAGGACATTGCGCCGTGGGGCCTACGCCAGTCGGGGAAGTGGCTGCTGGTGCCGATGCGCGACGACCAAGGCCGGCTGTGGAATGTGCAGCGCATCGATCCTAGAGGGACTAAACTGTTCCTGACGGGTGGGCGCACGCGGGGGCTGTTCTGGAGCCGCGGCCGCCCGCGCGGCCTCGTCTGCATCGGGGAAGGCTTCGCCACCATGGCCGCGGTTCACCGCGCAACGGGCTATGCGGTCGCGGCGGCCTTCTCCGCCAGCAATCTCGAACCGGTTGCCTTGGCGTTGCGCCGGCGGTGGCCGTTGTTCGATATCGTCCTGTGCGCGGACGACGACGCGCACCTGCCCAACAACATCGGAGTAATGAGCGCACGGGCCGCAGCGCTGGCAGTGGGCGGGCGTGTCGCGCTGCCACCAGCGGCGAAAGACTGACGACCATGGCAAAAAGGCCCAGTAAGGGCAGGGATTTCGCGGACGTTGCGCACGATGCTGGGGGCGCGGCGGTTCGCGCCGCGATCGATGCGGCCGGTCCGAAGGTGCGGATGCCGTTCGGGTTTTCGGCGACGGCGGACGGGATTGTGTACGACGACGGCGGCGAGGCCGGACCGGTGCGGATCTGCGGGCCGATCGAGGTCCTGGCCGAGACGCGCGACGATCGCGGAAGCAACTGGGGCTTGCTGCTGGCATGGCGCGACAATGACGGGCGCGAGCACCGCTGGGCGATGCCGCGCTCGATGCTCGCCGGCGACGGGGTGGACGTCCGCGCGGCCCTGCTCGATCGCGGGCTGACGATCGCCTCGGGGCGCAAGGCGCGCGAGCGGCTGAACGACTTCCTCGGCGGGGTCCGGATCAGCGCCCAGGCGTGGGCTGTGGACCGGCTCGGGTGGCAGGACGGGTGCTTCGCCCTGCCCGACCGCACGCTCGGCGAGACGCCGGGCAAGCGGGTCATCTTCCAGAACGCCACGGCACACGATCATGCCTACCACGAGGCCGGCGAACTGGTCGACTGGCAGGCGACGGTGGCGGCCTGTGCGATCGGCAACTCGCGCCTGGCCGTGGCGATCTCGGCGGCGTTCGTCGGGCCCTTGCTCGGCCTGCTCGGCGAGGAAGGCGGCGGGCTGCACTTCCGCGGACCGTCCTCGATCGGCAAGTCCACCGCGCTGATCGCGGCGGCGTCGGTATGGGGACAGCCGCACCGCTACGTCCGGCAGTGGCGGGCGACCGCCAACGGCCTCGAGGGGATCGCGGTACAGCACTCCGAGACGCTGCTGTGCCTCGACGAGCTGGGCCAGCTCGATCCGCGCGAGGCCGGCGGTGTCGCCTACCTGCTCGCCAACGGCAGCGGCAAGGCCCGCGCTGGCCGCAGCGGCGTGGCCCGGGCCGCGGCGACCTGGCGCGCGTTCTTCCTCTCCTCCGGCGAGATCGGACTGGCAGACCTGGCGGTGCGCGATGGGCGCGGCACGGCGCGGCCGGGGGCCGGGCAGGAAGTGCGGATCCTCGATATCGAAGCCGATGCGGGAAAGGGCCTCGGCCTGTTCGACGCGATCGGCGCGACGGCCAGCGCCGAGCTGCTGGCGCGGACGATCAAGGAAGCGGCCGGCGCCAGCTACGGCACCGCCGGCCCGGCGTTCGTCGCCGCCGTCATCGCCGCGGGGGTGGACGACTGCCGGCGCTTCGTCGCCAAGGGCATCGACGCGTTCACCGCCGAGCAGCTGCCGGCCAACGCCGGCGGACAGGCCTGGCGCGCGGCGCGGCGGTTCGCCCTGGTGGCGATGGCCGGGGAGCTGGCGTGCAAGCTGGGCGTGCTGCCCTGGCCCGAGGGCGAGGCCGGCAGGGCGGTGGCCGGACTGCTGCAGCACTGGCTCGGCGCGCGGGGCGGCGCGGGCGCCTCGGAGGATGGCGCGGCCGTCGCCCAGGTCCGCGCGTTCCTCGAGCGGCACGGGTCCAGTCGGTTCGAGGTGATCCGCGATACGCTCGACGGGGGTGAAGTGCTCGGCGACGGCCGGGCCGTCGTCAACCGCATCGGCTTCTACCGGGTCGACGAGGAGACCGGGCTGCGCGTGTTCTACGTGATGAGCGAGGGGTGGAAGGAGATCTGCGCCGGGCTCGACTGGCGGCGCACCGCGGCCCTGCTCGGCGACCGCGGGATCCTCAAGCGCGACGCCAACGGCGGCAACACCCGCCCGGTGCACCTGCCCACGATCGGCAAGGCCCGCGTCTACATGATCCAACCCGCCATCTTCACCGCCGCCGGGGAATAGCACTGGCTCACGGGCTCGAGCTCGATCTGGGCCAGCGGGCAGCGGGAGGCGCTGGCGTGGTTGTCGGTCGGCGGCCTTCCCCTGTCATATCCGCACAGCAAGCACTCCGGAGCGGCGTGCGCCGTTCAGCCGTCAGATAGCCAGTGCAAAGCTGTCGGACGATGGACAGGCGGCGTTGGACTGCCTCCTGCCCGACGTCACCGGCGCGCGCTACACCCGGCCAAGGTACGGAGGGTACGGAGCCGTCTGGGCACTCCGTACCCACGAAAATGGCTGATTTCTGCGGGTTGCACGGAAGTTACGGAGGTTACGGCGAAAACAAGAAAAGTCTGCATGCACGGAGCGTGCTCGTTCAGCAAACTGGCTGACAGCCTTAATAGAAAAACACAGACTCACATATAATTGTGCTTCGAAACTTCGCTCATCCGTGCCCTGCCGGCAGGCTCCGGGTACGGAGGTTACGGGGGGTACGCCCCCCTCACGGGTCCTCCTGAGGGTGTGTCATGTAATGGGGTGCGGCAGCGCGGGCCTCGAAAATTTTCGGAGACATCGGAAAACCCGCGGTTTTGCTTGGCTTTTTGATCTCGGCGCGGGGAAATCGGGCGAGCCTGACGCAATAATCTTACGTCTGCGGAAGAGATGTTGCGCCGTGGCCCCTGCAGTTTGGGATTGTTGCCGGGATCGCGGCTGCCGCGCCCGGGCGCGCAGCTGCGGCATTGGGGGTGGCCCCCACTAGAGAGCCGTTTCCACCTCCACTGGGGGCCAACCTGGTGGAGCGGCAGTCGCCGTCGCAACTCGCGTGGCCCAGTGCTCTCAGGCGAAAGCGCAATCTGCGACGTGCTCCGATCGGACTCTGCCACCGGCAGGGGACCGGGTCTGGCCTTGCTCGGCTGACCTGCGCCGCTGTTTGGGGGCCATATTGGGGGCCACTGTGAAAGTCGCATCCTCGTGGCCGGCGGATTTCAGCCGCATTCCGGCACGACTGCGAGTCCTAGTGCGTCCACCACCCCCTCACCCCCTTCTTCGCCCTGCTCCATCACGCTGCCGATGGGCCTTGCCCGGCGATTGCGCTGTGGCCACAAGCGTGCCTATCGGCGGGCGATAGTGGCAGCGGCTCCGGTTCGTCCGGTCGCGTCAGCAGGAGTTTGGCGGGTATGGCATTGCTTGGCATTTTCGGGGCGCCCCGGCGCTATGTGCAGGGCCCCGGCGCGATCCGGGAACTGGCCTCGGTGCGCCCGGTGCTGGGCCAGCGGCCGGTTGCCATCGTCGATGCCGATATCCTTCCGGCGCTGGAGGCTGACCTGTCTGCCGCGCTGGGCCAGGGGGAATACCGCATCCTCGCCTTTCGCGGCGAGATAACCCGGGCCCAGATCGCGCGGCTCATTGCCGAACTTGACGGTTTCGGAGCCGACATCGTGATCGGCGTCGGCGGGGGCAAGGGCCTCGATGCGGCCAAGGGGGTGGCGAAGGCGCTGGAGATACCCTTTGTCGCCGTGCCCACCATTGCTTCCAACGATTCGCCGACCGGGCGATCGATGGCCATCTACGACGACAACCACGTCATGATCGCCGTCGAATTCCTCCCCGACGCGCCGGCGCTGGTCGTCGTCGACACGGCGATCATTGCCCGCGCCCCGGCGCGGTTCCTGCGCTCGGGCATGGGCGATGCCATCGCCAAGAAATTCGAGGCGGAACGCGCCCATGCCTATGGTTCGAAGAACGGTCTTGGCGGCAAGCAGACGCTTACCGCGCTCGCCATCGGCGACCTGTGCTACCGCACCCTGCGCCAGTACGGCGTTGCCGCCATGGCCGCAGCCGAGGCCCATGAGGTCAACGATGCGTTCGAGGCGGCGGTGGAGGCCAATGTCCTGATGTCGGGCCTGGGCTGGGAAAGCGGCGGGCTCTCCTATGCCCATGCGGTGGTGCGCGGGCTGGTCCAGGCGCGCGATGCCAAGAACAATCCCCATGGCGAACATGTCGCCTACGGCACGCTCGTCCAGCTGGCCATCGAAGGGCGTGACGATGCCTTCACCCGCGATGTCGCCGGGTTCCTGCGCGATGTTGGCCTGCCTACATCGCTGGGCGAGCTGGGCATGGCCGATCCGACCGATGCGGAAATCGCCGAGATCGCCCGTCTCACCACCATCGGTCCGGTCGGCGGGATGATCGAAGTGCGCGCCGCGCCCGAACAGATCGCCGCGGCGATCCGCCGGATCGAGGCCATGGCCTGACGCTAGGCCGGCTCGGTAACGTTGATCCATTCGCCGCCGCGCGCGGCGGACCGATAGGCGGCTTCAAGCACCAGCATGTTGCGGTAGCCGTCGGCGAAGGTCGTCGACCGGGGGTAACGCATGGTCGGCGCCTCGCCGGCGATCAGGCGGGCCACTTCGCGAAACTGCTGGGCAAACAGGGCCGATGAATGCCCCCACCGGCTATCGACCGCCAGTGGCGGCACCTCGAGATCGGGCGGCACGGCGATGGTGCGGGTGCCCTGGGCGTCAGAGATGTGGACCGGGCCTGTCGTCACCTCGATGATGCCGCGCTGGACCGTGTCTTCCAGCCACAGCGTGCCGGCCGGGCCGATCACACGGGTGATGTCCACTGCCGGGCCCCAGGCGGCAGCCGTACTCTGGAACGTGCCGATCACCCCTGAGCGCGACCGGAAGTGGAGATCGAAACTGTCGTCGGCCGAGCCGTCCTGCCGGGCGCTGGCGCAGACGCGCTGGGCGCTGATCCCGGCCATGTCGCCGAACCAGTCAACGATCCGGTCGATCCCGTGCGAGCCGGAAGCGCCGAGCCAGCCCCCGCCCAGCTCCTTGTTGAACCACCAGTCGGGCCGGGGCATGGTGACATCGGCGACATAGCCGCTGTGGGCAATCAGGGTCGCCATGCGCGGCTGGCCGATCGCGCCTTCGGCCAGCAGGCGGCCGATCAGTGCCGTGGACGGAACATAGCGAAATTCATGGCACAGCACGCCGACCAGCCCGCGCTCGGCCGCGAGATCGCGCAGTTCCGCGGCTTCCCTCAGGGTCCGCGTGAACGGCTTTTCGCAGACCACGTGAACCCCGGCCTCGAGCGCCTGCTTCGCGAGGTCGTAGTGCAGGTGCGGCGGACTTGCGATGGAGACCACGTCGGGCTTCACCGCGAGGGCGGCATCCAGCCCGGCAAAGCCCCGGGTGCCATAATGCGCGGCAATCGCCTCGGTCTTGGCAAGATCGCGGCCGACGAGGCCGACGACATCGTAGCCCGCTGCCTTGAAGCCGGGAATATGCGCCTCGGCGCCGAACCGGGTGCCGACGACAACGACCGATGGCATCGCTGCTTCTCCTCTAAGTTCGCCGCCTAGTGATCGAACATGATGACGGAGCGGGCGAGCTTGCCGCCGCGCATCTCGTCGAACCCTTCGTTCACCTGTTCGAGCGAGATCCGGCGCGAGATGAGATCGTCGAGCTTGAGCCGGCCGCTCAGGTAGAAATCGACCAGGCGCGGCATTTCCACCGGGAAGCGGCTGGAGCCCATCAGGCAGCCCTGGATCTTCTTTTCGGCGATGAAGTGCGCGCCCGGGATCTCGAGATTGACGCCGGGCGCGATCATGCCGAGGATCGTGGCCATGCCGCCGCGCCCTAGCATGGCGAAGGCCTGTTCCGCCGTCCGCTTGGAGCCGATGCATTCGAGCACGTGAGGCGCGCCGCCACCGGTCAATTCGATCACCGCTTCGACCGGATCGGTTTCCGCCGCGCAGATGAAATCGGTCGCCCCGAACAGGGTCGCGAGCTGGCGTTTCTCCGCGGCAAGGTCGATCGCGATGATCCGCCCGGCACCGGCAATGGCGGCGGCATTGATGGCCGATAGGCCAACCCCGCCGCAGCCGATGATCACGATGGTTTCGCCCGGCTGCAGCTTGACCGCATTGACCACGGCGCCGAACCCGGTGGTAACGGCGCAGCCGATCAGGGCCGCACGGTCAAACGGCATGTCGCGCCGCATGGCGACAACGCCGTGCTCGTGGGTGATGATCTGCTCGGCAAAGCCGGAGACGTTGGCGAAGTGGGTGATCGCGCCGGCGGCATCGCTAAGCCGCGGCGTTTCGGCATCACCCCGCCTGGTTTCGGGCGAATCGCAGAGGTTGGCGTGGCCTGTCAGGCATTGGCTGCAATGGCCGCAGAACGAGTTGGTGCAGGTGATCACGTGATCGCCCGGGCGGACCGTTCGCACTTCGGAGCCGACCTGCTCGACGATGCCGGCGCTTTCGTGACCCAGCACGACCGGGAATTTGGCGGGGATGACGCCGTCGATGAAGTGAAGGTCCGAATGGCACAGGCCCGAGGCGACGGTGCGGATCAGGACCTCGTGCGGGCCCGGTTTGTCGATGCGGATATCCTCGACGGCGAGCGGCTTGCCCACTTCGCGAAATACGGCTGCCTTCATGGCTTCTCTCCTTGCCTTGCGCCCAGAGTGACACAGCCCTGTGCTGCCGCAAGGCCCCCCCAACGCGGGAACGCATATCCGATACCGGCGCTTCCTTCGGGATGGATGGTCCACTGGAATGGTTCGGCGCGATTGGCGCCATTGTTGCCGCCGCGCTGATTGCCGCTGACCTTGGCCGACGGGTGACCGGCTGGGCCTTTGTCCTGTTCGTTGCCGTCTCGGTGGCCTGGGTTGCCTCGGGCCTGATTCATCGAACCTGGCCGCTGGTGATCCAGAACGGCTTGCTGCTTGCAGTAAACGGCTGGGGCGTATGGCAATTCCTGCTCAGCCGGCGAAAGAAGCGCGAGATCGAGCTGCAGGAGGAAATCGCCGAGCGGGCCGAGCGCCTGGCCGACCGGCAGGAGGCAAACGAAGCCCGCGCCTGAGCCTTACCAGATCCGCACCCGCTCCTCGGGCGCGAGGTAGAGCTTGTCGCCGGGCTGGACATCGAAGGCGCGGTACCAGGCATCGATGTTGCGCACGGTCAGCGCGCGGTACTGGCCCGGCGCATGGCCATCGCGCACGATGCGGCCGCGCAGGGCCTCCTCGCGCATCTTGGTTGCCCAGGACTGCGCGAAGGCGATGAAGAACCGCTGGTCGCCGGTGAACCCGTCGATCACCGGCGGCTCCTTGCCTTTGAGCGAGGCGCGATAAGCGTCGTAGGCGGCGGCGAGGCCCGCAAGGTCGGCAATGTTCTCGCCCAGGGTCTGCCGGCCGTTCACGTGAATGCCGGGGAATGGCGAATAGATGTCGTACTGGTCAGCCAGCGCCTTGCCGTTCTTCGTGAAGCGGGCGAGGTCGGCCGGGGTCCACCAGTTGCGCAGTTTGCCGGTGGCATCGAAGGCCGCGCCGTTATCGTCGAACGAGTGGCTGATCTCGTGGCCGATGACCGCGCCGATTGCGCCGTAGTTGAAGGCCGGATCGGCCGAAGCGTCGAAGAACGGGCGCTGGAGGATGGCGGCGGGGAAGTTCAGCGCATTCTGGACCGGCAGGTTGACGGCATTGACCAGCTGCGCGTTCATCCACCACTCGCCCCGGTCCAGCGGCTTGCCGATCTTGGCGAGCTGCTGGGCGAGGCGGAATTTCTCCGCGGCGACTTCATTGGCATAGGCCTGGCCGGGGAGGATCGTCAGCGCGGTATAGTCGGTCCACTTGTCGGGATAGCCGATGCCGACTGCGATGGCGTTCACCTTGGTCAGCGCCTCGCGCCGGGTGGCATCGGCCATCCAGTCCAGCGCCTCGATCCGCGCCGCGAAGGCGCCCTTGATCGCGCCGACCATCCCCTCGATCTCGGCCTTGGCCGAGGCGGGGAAATACTCCTCCACGTAGAGCTTGCCGAGCGCATCGCCGAGTGCGGCGTTGAGCGCCTCGATCCCGCGTTTGGCCCGGGGCGTGGGCTCGGCCGTGCCGTTGAGGACGCCTTCGTAGAACCCGAAATGGGCGGCATCGAGCTTGCCCGGCAGGACATCGGCGTGGCTGTTGAGCTGGTGGAAGGCCAGCCAGTCCTTCCAGGCCTGGAGCGGTTCGCTGGCCACCAGCGCGGCGAGCTTGGGGATCGCGGTGGCATGATAGGCCACGAACCGGTCCTGCCCGGCGAGGCCCGCCCCGGCGAAAAAGGCGGGCCAGTCGATCCCCGGTGCCTTCTTGGCGAATTCCGCCTGGGTCCACTCGCCGGCGCCCGAACGGAAATCGTTGCTCTGGACCAACGTTGCGTGGGCTGCGGCGATCTTCGCTTCGAGCGCATAGATCCGCGCGGCCATGGTGGGCGCATCGGCGAAGCCGGCGCCGGTGAGGAACTGGGCCAGATAGGCCTTATACTTGTCGCGGATCGCCGCCATCTTGGGATCGGGCGAGAGGTAATAGTCCCGCCCCGGCATGCCGAGGCCGCCCTGCAGCACATAGGGCATGACGGCGCTGCCGCTGAGCGACTGGGTCACGAACAGGCCGAACAGGTTCTCGGTCTGCCAGTCGGTCGCATTCAGCGGATCGACGTCGGCGCGCAGCTGTTCGCCGAGTACGCGCGACAGGGCCGTCTTGTCGGCTATGGCGGCGAAGCGGTCGAGATCGGCCCTGGCCGGGGTCAGCCCGGCGGCGTCGATCGCCTTGGTGTCGACATAGGTGGTGTAATAGGTGCGGATCCGGCCGGGATCGCTATCGGGAGCGGCATCGCCCTTGATGATATCGTCAACCAGCTTGCCCAGCTGCTTCTGGGTGGCATCGTCAGCCTCGCGGAAGGCCCCGGTGCTCGACTTGTCAGCCGGGATGGTGGCGCTGCGCATCCATGCGCCGTTGGCATAGGCGTAGAAATCGTCACCCGGCTTGACCGTCTTGTCGAGCGCGTCGAGCGAGATGCCGAGACCCGTTCCGGCGCCGTGCGACGCTCCGTTATCGTCACCGGGCGCGCAGCCGATTGGTCCGAGCGCCAGGACCCCCGCGGCCAGGGCCACGGCGGCGAGCACGGCATGAACAGGCAGGCGAAGCGGGCGCAGGAGCAAACGGACCTCAGCTGGATGGCGACCAGACCGGCCCCGCGCCCGCGCACCGGTGACCGGCGGCGGACTTGCGGGACTTCCCTATAGCGCAGCCTCCCGCCCCCGCCACCCCGCATTCGCACATTCCGCCGAACGGGCGATTCATCCTGCCGACGACCTGACAGTTGTGGTATCCGGGTTTGCGCGGACAACTGCCGCAAGACTAGTTGCACCGGTTGCGTCCATATTGGTGCAATGCCGTCCCGCCAGAGAAGGTCGGCCCGGTTCCTTGGAGCTGCCATGCCCGAAGCCCTGCTGATCCTGCCGGATAACAGACCCAACCCCTCCGGGCTGTGGCGGCAACTCGATCAATGCCTCGCCGGACTCGACGCCATCGGTGCCGACATTGCCGCCGCCCACCTTGCCATGGCGATGGATCGGCTGCGCATTCAGTTCAATCTGGGTGAGGATGGCTCGGGAACGGACTAGTCTCCGCTCCCCGCAATCGGTTGCCGAGCTAGAGTTCCCGCCAGCAGCAGGTCCCGGGGGTGTCAGGGTCTGCTGCCGATCTGGGGCTCGTTCGATAATGGTCGGGTATAGTGGGGAATTGGAACATCTGCGGGGCCTCGGCCCGGGGCAGGCCATGCCCGATCATGCGGGCAACGGCGCCGATTGGCCGGCGGCGCCCATGCGTTCGGCCATTCCCTTGCGTCCGGCAGGGGATGTCCAGCCCATCGTCGTACCCGCCGGTCGCGACCAGGCGCGCCGCCTGATCGCCGCAGCCAATGAACTGCTGGCGCTTGCCGCCGAACTGGAACAAGGCGCTGCGCCGGCCCCTGCTGGCGACGGCTATGTTCCGTTGACCGAATTCGCGCCGGAGGATGATGGCCGCTGGCTGCGCCTTGCCCGGCATACCTACCGCCGCCGCCGCAGCCGCATCCTGTTTTTCGAGGAATCGCTGTTCGGCGAACCGGCCTGGGATCTGCTGTTCGACCTGTTCATCGCCGCGAAGGAGCGCAAGCGGGTTCCCGTCACCAGCGCCTGCATCGGCGCAGCCGTCCCCACGACGACGGCCCTGCGCTGGCTTGCCTTGCTGGAAGACCGCGGCCTCGTGGTCCGCGAAGCCGATCCGACCGACGCCCGCCGGATCTTCGTGCGCCTCACCGCCGAAGCCTATGCCAAGATGGTCGCCTACTTCGCCCGCGCCGCCGCTGGCGAGAGCGATGAGACTGTCGGCGCGGGGCGATAGCATCGTCCGCGCTGTTCCAAACAGTTTGCGCTACGCCGGCAACTCGATCTGCGTCATGGGAGGATTACCGGCGGCGCGGCAGCCTTGAGTCCGTCACGCAAGTGCGCCGTGGGGCCGGCGCGAGCCACTGCGCTGGAAAGCGTTTTATCGGAGCGATGCATTGTTCCCCGGGGCGACGGCTGCCACGCGCCTCCTGCTATCCCCCGCCTGGGAAAATCACCGGTTCGGGTGTGCCTTGCCCCGCACTGTTCAGGCCCGGGTTGCGCCGGCGCGAACCGCTGCGCTTGAATGTGTTGTGCCGGGCGATGGGTAGATCCCCGCCGACCGACACCTACCGCCCGCGCGTCATCCGCCACCTGAGAAAACTGCCTGGCTCGGGCGTCCCTTGTCGTACGGTTCAGGCCGCCGGCGATCTTCGGTCGGCGGCCGAGGGACTACTGCATACCGCGCGGTCGGTGGGCGGATCAATCTCTGCCTCATCATCACCACCGCCAACTTCGGCGCTTCGCCCGCCCCGCGCGAGCTATCACGCAGGCTGATTTTCATCACCGCTCACGCATGGGGAGGCGAGCCGCCGGAGCTGGACTTGAGCGCAGTGGCGGACCCTGCCGCCACGCTCGCCCCATGGGCCAGAGCGCTGCCCACGCCATCTCAAGCAACCGCATCGCCGCCGGATTGAGCCCCGGTACCGCCCTCGCTCTCATCCACCGCGCCGGCCTTGGCGAGGGCACGCAGCGTCGAACTGCCTCGGATGAAATCGCTGGATCGCGGCGACGGGTCGTCCACGGATGCTCCGTCCCGTCAGGCCCATCCGTCTTATGTAGAAATTTCCCTGCCCCTCTGTGCGACTTGCGCGCGGCGTTCGGCTTGGGCAAGGCGACCGCCACGAACTAGTGCAACCGAAGGCGGAGTGCGGGCAAATGCAGCTGAAGTTGAACGATAGCCAGACCATGCTGCAGGACACCGTATCGCGGTTCTTCGCGGACGAAGTTACCCCGGCCCGTCTGCGGGAGGCCGATGACACGGGCTTCGATCAGGCCCTGTGGGATCAGCTGGTTGCCCTGGGCATCGTCGGCATGCGCGCAGTGGCTCCGGAAGATGGGGGGATGACCCTGTTCGATGCCGCCCTCGTTGCCGAACAGGCCGGGCGCCATGTCGCGCCGGTGCCGCTGATCGAAGGCATCGTGGCCACGGGCCTGCTGCATCGTTCCGGGGCTCCTGGATCGTTGCTGACCGAAGTTGACGGTGGTGCCGTGGCCACGCTGGCGCTCGCCCCGATCAAGTCCGGCGAGGCGCAGCTGGTGTCGGGCGCGGGCCCTGCCCGGGTTGTGGTCGCCCTTGACGGGGACGACCTTGTCGCCCTTGTGGGGATTGCCGCCACGCCGTCGGCAAACGTTGGCGGCCTTGCCGCCGCGTGGGTTGATCTTGCCGCAGCCGGCGGCGAGCGCCACGTGCTCGCTAGCGGCGACGAAGCCCGCCGCCTGCATCAGGCCGCGGTCGAGGAATGGCGCGTGCTCAACGCCATCTATCTCGCCGGGCTCGGCCGCCGCGGGCTGGAACTGGCCGCCGCCTATTCGGGCGAGCGCATGGCCTATGGCGTGGCAATCGGTACCTTCCAGGGCATCGCCCATCCGATGGCCGATGCCGTGACCAACATGGAAGGCGCCCTGCTCCTCGGGTGGCGCGCCATCGCCTCGATCGAGGCTGGGGACGAGCGGGCCGGCGCTCGCTGCGCCATGGCCGCATGGTGGGCGAGCCACAGCGTGGACCAGGCCGTCAAGCACGCCCTGCGCACGTTTGGCGGTTATGGCCTCTCGCTTGAGTACGACATCCAGTTCTACTTCCGCCGGGCCAAGTTCCACGCGTTGATCGCCGGCAATCCCGACACCTTGCTGGACGAAGTCGCCACGCGCTTGTGGCAGGACGCCGCGCCAGCCCTGCCTGCCGCCGGTGACAGCGGCATCGAATTCGAATGGGGCGAAGCGGCAGAAGCCCATGCGGCCGAAGTGCGCGCTTTCATCGAGGCCAATCTTACCGACGACGTCCGCGCCAAGATCCACCATTCTACCTCGGGCCATCACCCCGGCTTCCACAAGAAGATGTGCGAGGCTGGCCTGGCTTTTCCGAGCCTGGCGGTTGACGGAAAGCCCGAAGGTGATCGCTATGCCACCTTGGCCGCATCCAGTATCTGGGAAGAGATGGGCTGGAACCGCACGGCTTCGGCCGTCACCGAATTCCTCGCCCACATGGTCGACATGTGCGGCACGCCCGAAGTACGCGAGGAAGTGCTGTCCGGTGTGCTGGCGGGGGATGCCCTGGGCTGCCTTGGCTTTTCCGAGCCGCAATCGGGGTCGGACCTGTTCGGCGCCAAGTTCAGCGCCGTTCGCGATGGCGACGAATGGGTGCTCAACGGCCAGAAGATGTTCACGACCAATGGCCACAACGCCAAGTACATCCTGCTGCTGACCCGCACCGACAATACGGGCAAGAAGCACCAAGGTCTGACCATGTTCGTGGTGCCGATGGACCAGCCCGGCGTCGAACTCCACCCGGTGCATACGCTCCAGGAAGAGAAGACCAACATCACCTATTTCACCGACGTCCGCGTGCCCGATCGCTATCGCCTGGGCGAAGTGAACCAGGGCGCCAAGGTCATGCAGCTGGCGCTTGGCTTCGAACATGGCGGCATCGGCTACTGGTTCGCCCACCGGGCGATGATGCTGCGTGCCGAGGCCTGGGCCAGCCGGCCCCTGCCCGACGGCACCATGCCGCTGGACAACATCGAAATCCGCCGCGCCCTTGCCGCCGCCGCCGCCCGCAGCGAGGTTGGCGATGTGCTTTGCCGGCGCTCGGAATGGGCGCGGATCGAAGGAATCCACGAGATCGCATGGGGGCCGATGGCCAAGGTCTTCTCCACCGAGTCCATCTACACCGACGGGTCGGCCATCGTCGCTGCCGCGGCCCCGGCCTCGCTGGTGCGCGGGCTGGACAAGGACATGGACATCATCGAGGTGACCATGCGCCGCGGCATCGGCATGACGATCTACGGCGGCACCAGCGAGGTGCATCGCAGCCTGATTGCCGAAAAGGCATTGGGAATGCCCAAGTCGCGGTGAGCTGGAGCGGGCCGGGGACAGCGTTCCCGGCCCTGCCCCTTTCTGCTATGGCGCTCGGGCGAAATCGTCCGCAGGATCGCCCGATGCTCAATGAACACGATCGCCGCGAGATCGCCGATCTCATGGTCCGTTATTGCAACATGATCGACGAGCGCCGGTTCTCGCGGTTTGACGAGGTATTCACGCCCACGGCGCGCTATGATCTGTCCCAATGCGGGTTGGCGGAGTGCCATGGCCGGGAGGAGATCATCGCCTTCCTGAAGGTCGCCCCGCACCCATTGCTCCACGTCACGGTCAACCTGGAGCTGGAGCCCCGGACGGACGATCTGGTCCACGGTTTTTCGCGCTGCCTCGCCATCGGCGATGACGGGCTGACGCGGCTTGGCACCTACCGCGATGTCATCCTGCGCACGGTCCGAGGCTGGCGCCTGGACGAGCGCGTGGTCACGCCGAGGGGGCTGGAGAGCGTACCGGGCGCCTCGTGATGCCGCGGTGGCGCGGCGCTGCGCTGACGGATCAGCGCACCACGTTTCTTGAATAGAAGATGGGCAGGTCCAGCTGGCCGTATATGCCGGGGGCGGCTTCGCAGATCCGTCCGATGGCGTTGATCGGATGCAGCGCCGTTACCGCGCAGCCATCGTAGAGCTGCAGCTTCATTTCGGTGTGAAAGCTGGGCGAACCGGCAATGGTGATCTGGTAACCGCTTTCCGCATCGTGCAGCGGTTGTTCGAACTGCGGGCCGGCATCGCGGTGGAGGCGTTCGATCTTGCGATAGACGACCAGCGGCCGGCCCTTGTACATCCCGGTCATGGTCCAGCGGATGGCGGCGGTGAGCCCGGCCTTGATGGTGCCGTAGGCGACATCGATATCGTGATCGAGCGCAGCGGTTTCCCAGCTGGCGGTGATCTCGTCGAGCCGCACGCCGAGATAGTCGCCGATGCCCCACAGCGTGCTTTCATGCCAGGCCCGCCCGACATCACCGGTGTACATCACCGGCAGGTGATCGAGCGGCATGCCGAAGCCATATTGCGACATGGAATCGGCCCCGCCATATTTGCCGAGATCGCAGACTTCGGCCACGGTTACGCAGTCAATCTGCCCGGCGCCGGAAAGCAGGGAGAACAGGTGGCCGATGGTCATGTAACCCGGGTCGGTGCCGCCGCAGAAGATCGAGGAGCCGCCTTTCCGGCAGGCGGCGGCGATGGGATCGACGAACTCCGGCCGGCCGAATTCCGGGGCGATGAGGTCCATCAGCGCGGGCGTGACGCAATTGACGCCAGCCTCGAGGAAGGGGATCACATCGGCCACGCACTCCGCCTCGCGCATTGCGTAATTGCCCTGGTAGACCAGACAATCGGCCTTGAGTGCGAGGAGCGCGGCGACGTCGTCAGTGGCGATCACGCCGACGGGTGCCATTCCGGCAATCTCGCCGGCATCGCAGCCGATCTTGTCTTTGCCCCAGGCGTGGAGGCCGACCAGTTCGTATTCAGGGTGGTCGACCAGCTGGCGCAGCCCGGGCATCCCGATCGGGCCCGACCCCCATACGATCACGCGTTTTCTGGCCATGGCCTGCTCTCCCTCCGGACCGGCCGCCAGCAAACGGTCCACTCTCCGGTCTCGGGCGCAACTTTCCTGCTCGCTGCCGGAATGTCAAACCCGGTGGGCTGCGGCAGCCGGAAGATTGGCGGCGCGAAAAAGGCCCGGCGGATTGCTCCGCCGGGCCCATCGGTTCACGTCAGCGATCTGCTGCCAGGCGTCGTCGCCCGGGCAGGGCTTTCGATGCGATCTCAGGCCAGCCGCCCGAAGGCCGCCGCACCGGCGTAGAGCGCCGCGCCGCCCAGTTCTTCCTCGATGCGGATGAGCTGGTTGTACTTGGCGAGCCGGTCGGAGCGGGCGAGCGAGCCGGTCTTGATCTGGCCGCAGTTGGTGGCGACGGCGAGGTCGGCGATGGTCGCGTCCTCGGTTTCGCCCGAGCGGTGCGACATGACCGCGGTATAGCCGGCGCGCTGGGCGATGGAAACGGCCTCCAGCGTCTCGGTCAGCGAGCCGATCTGGTTGACCTTCACCAGCAGCGAATTGGCCAGACCCTTGTCGATACCCATCTTGAGGCGCTTGGGGTTGGTCACGAACAGGTCGTCACCGACCAACTGGACCTTGTTGCCGATCTTGTCGGTCAGCGCCTTCCAGCCCTCGAAATCGTCCTCGCTCATGCCGTCCTCGATCGAGATGATCGGATAGTCGGCAGCGAGCTGGGCGAGGTAATCGGCCATCTGGACGGGCGACAGGCTCAGGCCCTCGCCGCTGATCTCGTACTTGCCGTTCCTGAAGAACTCGGTCGCCGCGCAGTCGAGCGCGAGCTTGACCTCGGTGCCGGCCTTGAAGCCGGCCTTCTCGATCGAGGCCATGACAAAATCGAGCGCATCGCGGGTCGAGGCGAGGTTGGGCGCGAAGCCGCCTTCGTCACCCACGGCGGTCGCAAGGCCCTTTTCGTGGAGGCCCTTCTTCAGGGTGTGGAAGATCTCCGCGCCCCAGCGCACGGCTTCGGCCAGCGAGGAGGCACCGACCGGCATGATCATGAATTCCTGGAAGTCGATCGGATTGTCGGCATGTTCGCCGCCGTTGATGATGTTCATCATCGGGACCGGAAGAACGTGGGCCGAAACCCCGCCGATGTAGGAATAGAGCGGCAGGCCGCGCGCATTGGCGGCGGCCTTGGCGACGGCGAGGCTGGTGCCGAGGATGGCATTGGCGCCGAGGCGGCTCTTGTTCTCGGTCCCGTCCAGCTCGATCATGGCGAGGTCGATGTCGCGCTGGTCTTCCGCGTCGAGGCCGACGAGCGCCTCGGCAATATCGGAATTGACCGCGGTAACCGCCTTGGTCACGCCCTTGCCGAGATAGCGCCCCTTGTCGCCATCGCGCAGTTCGACCGCTTCGTGCGCACCGGTCGACGCGCCCGAGGGGACTGCGGCGCGGCCAAAGCTGCCATCATCGAGCAGGACGTCCACTTCCACCGTGGGGTTGCCCCGGCTGTCGAGAATCTCGCGGCCGTGGATGTCGATGATGGCGGTCATGGCGGGGCTTTCCTCCTGATGCGATGGGCTGTTTTCGCCGCCCGGTTGCCCGGCGGTTCACCAGATTGCAAGGCCCTTGGCGGAAGGAACCTTGGCAGGCAAGCGGCGTTGCCGCATCATGTCGCAGGAGCCGTGGGTGTGCCACGCGCACTCGTGGATCGTTACCGCCGACCGGCGGCCGTTTGCAAGCTATGCGGGCCCGATCAGGGCTCTGATAATAAAGGGAATTATCATGGCCGAGACCACCGCCACCCCGGATGCAGCCAAGCCCGCCCGCAAGCCCCGCGCGCCCAAGGTGGCCCCGCTGGCAGATGCCGGCGGCGCGGCCGCCGATTCGGCAGCGACCGGGACCGCCACGGCCAAGGCCAAGTTTTCGGCCGCGATCGATGACGCCCGCGCCGGCGCGCAGGCCCTCGCGACGCAGGCCCAGGCTCTTGCCGGCCAGGCACAGGACACGGCCAATGCCTATCGCGAGAAGCTTTCGGGGCAGAGCGATGCCCTGCTCGAACAGGCGCGCGACATGACCGGCCAGGCCAAGGAGCGCGCTTCGGCCCTCGCCCAGGATGGCAAGGCCAAGACCGTCGAAGGCATCACCGCCGCGGCGAAGATCGTCGCGGACAGCGCCGGGACCATCGATGAGAAGCTCGGGCCCAAGTATGGCGAATATGCGCGCAGCGCCGCCCGCTCCATGGAAGACGCCGCGGCACGGCTCGATGCCAAGGACCTGGGCGAACTGGCCGAAGATGCGCGCGATGCCGTGCGCAAGAGCCCGGGCGTGGCGATCGGCCTTGCTGCCGTGGCGGGCTTCATGCTCTCGCGCCTGTTCAAGGGTTCGGGCAAGTCGGAAGACTGAGCGGCCGCGCGCTGATGCAGGCCCGCCCCGTGGATGATCCCCGCCCCGATTTCGCCGCCGATCCGGTCACCGATGCGGCCCCCGGTTCGGGGCCGGCCCCAGACGGGATAAGCGGCCTCGTCGGCGAGGTCCGCCAGCTTGCCACCGATGCCAAGACGCTGGCTGAGGCCGAACTCGCATTCCAGCTGTCGCGAGCCAAGGTCGCCGGCGAGGCCGCGCGCAATGTCGCGATTTATGGCGTGGTGGCCTTTGTCCTCGCGATTTTCGCGCTGGGCGCGCTGACAGTGGGCCTGCTCCTCGCCCTGACGCCGCTGATCACCGCCTGGGGCGCAACGGCGGTTGTGGTAGGCGCGCTGGCGCTTGGGGCATTCCTGTGCGTCTCGGCCGCCATGCGCCGCATCCGCCGCCTGCAGGCGGCACTTGGCGGCACCAATCCAGGCAAACCGGCATGACCGCGCTTGAAACCCAGCTTGCCGAGGACCGGGCGCTGCGCGATTCGGCGCGGGCCGTGTTCGACGCCCGGCGCGACCAGCTCCGCCGCGCCCTGGGCGAGCGATCCGTGGGCCAGCGCGCCGCCGACGAGGCCAAGGGGCGCGCCCTCGCCCTGGCTGAAGAGGGCGCCGACGTGGCGCGCGAGAGCAAATGGGTGATCGTGGCGACGGCTCTTGCCATTCTCACGTGGCTTCTGCGGCGCCCGCTGATCAACTCGGCGCAACGGATCTACGAGAGGCTGCTCAGGCCGGAACCGGCTCCGATTTGGGAGCGTTTGCGGGACTGGATCAAGAGCAAGGTGACGCTGTGACCGAGGATGACGAAATGGGCCTGAACGAGACCAAGCGCGACCAGCTGCGCCGCAAGGTGGCTGAATCGCAGGCCGCGCTGACCCGACCGCAATTGCCCGAGCGCGAGCCGCCCGAAGGCTACCGGGCCCTGGCGATGGACTATCCCTTCACGCTGGTCCTCGGCGGCCTGGCAGTGGGTGCGATCGTCGGAGCGATGCTCCCGCGCTCGGCAGCGCGCAAGCTGGGCCGCGCGGCGATTGCCGCCGCGGGCGTCGCGGGCGAACTGGGCATGGCCTATGGCCGCCAGGCGATGGACGCCGCGGGCGAGCTGACCGATGAAGGCCGCCAGAAACTCGGCGATCTCGGCGGAAAGCTGGCAGATCTGGGCGAAACCGTCAGCGAAAGCGCCGGAACCTACGGCCGCAAGGCAGCGGACCTCGCCGGCCAGGCGGTGGACGGCGCCGGGAAGGCTGCCGGCAAGGCCGCGGGCAAGGCCACGGAAGCGGCGGGCGCCGGTGCAGATTCCGCACGCCAGGCCGGGCTCAAGATTGCGCGTCAGGTAATTCGACTTACGTCGCAGCTGCGCCACTGACCCTTGGTTTTTTGCAACTGCGAAGGTAGAGAAGGCACTCCTCTCTCCGGGAACAGCCGATGCAAAATCTTCATCTCGTAATGGGCGGACGGGTTGCCGATCCGCAGGGTCTTGAATTTGTTGATCTGAAGAAGATCGACATGGTTGGTGTCTTCAGCTCCTATGCCGAGGCCGAGGAAGCCTGGCGCGGCAAGGCGCAAAGCACCGTTGACGATGCCGAGATGAAATACGTCATCGTTCACCTTCACCGCCTGTTGGAGCCCGATCACTCCCACGGTTGAGACAGAATACGAAAAAGGGCGCCGGGGCGGGCGCCCTTTCCATTTGCATCGCCGCTGCAATGGCCCTGCGCCGCGCGCGGGCGGCGGTCAGATGAACTCGATCTTTTCGACCACGTAGAACTTGTCGCCCGAGGGGACCGTCACCTCGATCTCGTCCTCGACCCGGCGCCCGATCAGCGCGCGGCCGAGCGGCGAGTTGTAGCTGATCCGGCCAACCTTGGCATCGGCTTCATAGGGGCCGACGATCTGGTAGCGCACCGGCTTGTCGTCATCGTCCAGCAGGGTGACGGTGGCACCGAACACGATCTTGTCGCCCGAGAGCGAACCGGGATCGATGATGCTGGCGCGGCTGACCTTGTCTTCCAGATCGGCGATCGAGGCTTCGACCTGCCCCTGCCGTTCCTTGGCGGCGTGGTATTCGGCGTTTTCCGAAAGATCGCCGTGGGCGCGTGCTTCCTCGATCGCGTCGACGATCTTCGGCCGCTCCTCGCGCAGCGCCTTCAGCTCGGCGATGAGCTTTTCGTAGCCCTCCGCCAGCATCGGCAGCTTCTCGACACTCGCCATAGCCCTGTAATTCCTCCTGATCCGCGTTTCCTGAGCCCCACAGCGACGGCTATCCCGTGCCGCGAAGCGCATGAAACGCGCAATACGGCCAAAAGTTACCCGACGCGGTGGGGGAAAAACGCGATTGGTTCAGGCATAATAGGCCTGAAGCGATTGCACTTCAAGTTGCGCCCCGCGCAAGGCGGCGATTGCCTCGACCGTGGCGGACGAAGCGGCGGCCGTGGTGAAGTAGGGCACCTTGGCCTTGAGCGCTGCCTGGCGGATCGATTGCGAGTCCTTGAGGCTCTGCCATCCTTCGGTGGTATTGAAGATTAAGGCAATTTCGCCATCGATGATCCGGTCGACAATATGCGGCCGGCCTTCGGCAACCTTGTTCACCCGTTCGACGGCAACTCCGGCCTGGGCCAGGTACTTCTCGGTGCCGCCAGTAGCGATGACCTTGAAGCCGAGGCTGATCAGCTTCTTGACCGCGGGCAGGATCACCGGCTTGTCGCTGTCCTTGACCGAGACGAAGACCACCCCGCCGTCGGGCAGGAGGGTGCCGGCGCCGAGCTGGCTCTTGGCGAAGGCCATGGCGAAGTTCGTATCGATTCCCATGACTTCGCCGGTGGACTTCATCTCCGGGCTGAGCACCGGATCGACGCCGGGGAAGCGGGCGAAGGGGAACACGGCTTCCTTGACCGCCATGTAATCGAGCTCGCGCTTGATCGGCGGGAAGTTGGAGAGCGGCTCGCCCGCCATGACCCTGGCGGCGATCTTGGCGATCGGCTGGCCGATGGCCTTGGCCACGAACGGCACGGTCCGGCTGGCGCGCGGATTGACCTCGATGAGATAAACCAGGTTTTCCTTCACGGCGAACTGAATGTTCATCAGGCCCTTGACGCCCAGCGCCAGGGCAAGGGCTTCAGCCTGCCGCTCCATTTCGGCGATGATTTCGGCGGACAGGCTGTAGGGCGGCAGGGTGCAGGCGCTGTCGCCCGAGTGGATGCCGGCCTCCTCGATGTGCTGCATGACGCCGGCGATGACAACCTTCTCGCCATCGCACAGGGCATCGACGTCGCACTCGATGGCGTCGCGCAGGTACTGGTCGATCAGCACCGGGCTGTCGCCGGACACCTGTACGGCGGTGGCGATGTAGTCATCGAGCTGGGCTTCGCTATCGACGATCTCCATCGCGCGGCCGCCGAGCACGTAGGACGGCCGCATCAGCACCGGGTAGCCGATGCGGGTTGCAACGGCGACGGCCTCGTCGCGGCTGCGGGCGATGCCGTTGAGCGGCTGGCGCAGGCCGAGCTTCTCGACGAGGGCGGCGAACCGTTCGCGGTCTTCCGCAAGGTCAATGGCGTCCGGGCCGGTGCCGAGGATCGGGATGCCGGCATCTTCGAGCGCCTGGGCGAGCTTGAGCGGGGTCTGCCCGCCGAACTGGACGATGACGCCGACGAGATCGCCCGTGGACTGTTCGAGCTGGAGGATTTCCAGCACGTCCTCGGCGGTCAGCGGCTCGAAGTAGAGGCGATCGGACGTGTCATAGTCGGTGCTGACCGTTTCCGGGTTGCAGTTGACCATGATCGTCTCAAAGCCGGCCTCTTCCAGCGCGAAGCAGGCGTGGACGCAGCAGTAGTCGAACTCGATCCCCTGCCCGATCCGGTTTGGCCCGCCGCCGAGGATGACGACCTTCTTGCGATCCGACGGCCGCGCCTCGCATTCGGGCGCGCCGAAGCTGGGGGCTTCGTAAGTCGAATACATGTAGGGGGTGACGGCTTCGAATTCCGCCGCGCAGGAGTCGATCCGCTTGAAGACGGGGCGCACGCCGAGCTTGTGGCGCAGCTCGCGCACCTCGGCCTCGCTGGTCGCGCCGGCCAGGCCCTTGAGCGCGTCGTGGAGCAGGCCGGACCGCTTGGCCTGGGTTTCCGCGAGGCCGCCGGCTACGCCGACCGAGCGCACGGCGAGCGTGGCGAGGCGCTTGTCGGAGAAGCCCATGGCCTTGAGGCGGCGCAGGCCTTCGGATTCGAGCGGCAGGCCATGTTCGAGGATCTGGGCTTCTTCGGCGACGATCTCGGCGATGTGGCGCAGGAACCAGAGGTCAAACTTGGTGACCGCGTGGATATCCTCGACGGTGAAGCCTTCGCGCATGGCCTGGGCGACGTTGAGCAGACGGTCCGGCGTCTGGCGGGAAAGCGCGGCGGTGATCTCGTCGCGCGAGGCGCCTTCGAGTTCGGGGACGCGGTTGAACCCGTCGAGCCCGGTTTCGAGGCCGCGCAGGGCCTTCTGCATCGATTCCTTGAAGTTGCGGCCGATCGCCATGACTTCGCCGACCGACTTCATCGCGGTGGAGAGCAGCGGCTCGGCGCCCTTGAATTTCTCGAAGGCGAAGCGCGGGATCTTGGTCACGACATAGTCGATCGTCGGCTCGAACGAGGCCGGGGTGGCGCCGGTGATCTCGTTGGTGATCTCGTCCAGCGTGTAGCCGACGGCGAGCTTGGCGGCGACGCGGGCGATGGGGAAGCCGGTGGCCTTGGAGGCCAGCGCCGAGGAGCGCGAGACGCGCGGGTTCATCTCGATGACGATCAGCCGACCGTCCTTCGGGTTCACTGCGAACTGTACGTTGGAACCGCCTGTTTCCACGCCGATTTCCCGGAGGACCGCGATCGATGCATTGCGCATGATCTGGTATTCCTTGTCGGTCAGCGTCAGCGCCGGGGCGACGGTGATGGAATCGCCGGTGTGGACGCCCATCGGATCGACGTTTTCGATGGAACAGATGATGATGCAGTTGTCGTTCCGATCCCGGACGACCTCCATCTCGTATTCCTTCCAGCCGAGGAGCGATTCCTCGATCAGGACTTCGGTGGTGGGGCTGGCATCGAGGCCGGAGCGGACGATCGCCTCGAACTCGGCCTTGTTGTAAGCCACGCCGCCGCCGGTGCCGCCGAGGGTGAAGCTGGGGCGGATGATCGAGGGTAGCCCGGTGCGCTCCAGCACGGCGAAGGCTTCCTCTACCGTATGGGCGACGCCCGAGCGGGCGCTTTCGAGGCCGATCTTGTCCATCGCCTCGCGGAAGCGCTGGCGATCCTCGGCCTTGTCGATGGCATCGGCATCGGCGCCGATCATCTTGACGCCGAACTTCTCCAGCGTGCCGTCGTTGAACAGGGCCAGCGCAGTGTTGAGCGCGGTCTGCCCGCCCATGGTCGGGAGCACGGCATCGGGGCGCTCCTTCTCGATGATCTTCGCCACGATCTCGGGCGTGATCGGCTCGATATAGGTCGCGTCGGCGAATTCTGGATCGGTCATGATCGTGGCGGGGTTGGAGTTCACCAGGACGACCCGGTAGCCCTCTTCCTTCAGCGCCTTGATCGCTTGCGTGCCGGAATAGTCGAACTCGCAGGCCTGCCCGATGATGATGGGCCCCGCGCCGATGACGAGGATCGAGGAGATGTCAGTGCGTTTGGGCATCGGAGTTCAAGCTGCCATAGTAGCCCTCCCCCGTGAGGGGGAGGGTTGGGAGGGGGTGTTCGACGGATGAGTGACAAGCGGCTGACGCCGATTGCCAGAAAGTTGCGAGCCGATCCGACCGAGGCGGAAAAGCGGCTCTGGTCGCGCCTGCGGAGCGCGCAACTGGGGGCGAAGTTCACGCGGCAGTTCCCGATCGGAAACTTCGTGGTGGACTTCGCTTGCCGTTCGCTGCGGCTGGCCATCGAGCTTGATGGCGGACAGCACGCGGACAGCGCGACCGATGGGGCCCGGACGCGCGTGATCGAGGCGCACGGTTACCGCGTGATCCGGTTCTGGAACAATGACGTGCTGGCCAACACGGACGGGGTGCTGACGGTCATCATGCAGGAGATTGCATTGGCTCGGAACCAGAGCTGAGAAGCCCTCCCTCTCAAGGAGGAGGGTTGGGTGGGGGTGCACACAGGCTTCGGCGGGACGCAAGGCTGAGCCTTGCTCCCCCTCCCCCAACCCCTCCCCGACGGGGAGGGGAGTCTTGTGGAGAAGCCCCTCCCCGACGGGGAGTGGGGCAGAAATGGCAGATGCCACTCTCAACCCAGCATCCCCACAAACTTCTCGAACAGGTAGAAGCTGTCCTGCGGGCCGGGGCTGGCTTCGGGGTGGTACTGCACGCCGAAGGCCTTCTTGCCCTTCACCGCGATGCCGCAGTTGGAGCCGTCGAACAGGGAGACGTGGGTTTCCTCGACCGTGTCCGGCAGGGCGGAATTATCCACCGCGAAGCCGTGGTTCATCGAGGTGATCTCGACCACGCCGTCGGCCTTGCGCAGCACCGGGTGGTTCGCGCCGCGGTGGCCCTGGTGCATCTTGGTGGTGCAGGCGCCGGCGGCGAGGCCGAGCATCTGGTGGCCGAGGCAGATGCCGAAGATCGGCACGTCCTTTTCCAGCAGGCCCTGGATGATCGGCACGGCATAGGCGCCGGTCGCCGCCGGGTCGCCTGGGCCATTCGACAGGAACACGCCCGCGGGTTCGAGCGCGAGGATCGCGTCGAGCGGGGTTTGCGCGGGCACCACCGTGACCTGCGCGCCGGCCTTGACCAGATTGCGGAAGATGTTGTCCTTCGCGCCGTAGTCAATCGCGACAACATGCGGGCGCGGGGTGTGCGGGCTGCGGGCATAGCCCTTGCCCAGCGTCCACACGCCGCCTTCCCAGCCTTCCTGGCCGCTCCGCGAAACGACGCGGGCGAGGTCCATACCTTCAAGGCCGGGCCAGTCCTTCGCGCGCTTGATCAGGGCGGGAATGTCGAACTTGCCATCGGGGTGGTGGGCGATCACGGCGTTGGGCGCGCCGGAGAGGCGGATGCGGCGGGTGAGCGCGCGGGTGTCGATCCCCGCAACGCCGATCTTGCCCTTGGCCTTGAGCCAATCGCCGAACCTTTCGTGCGAGCGGAAGTTGCTCGGCTCGGTCACGTCCTCGCGCACCACGCAGCCCATCGCGCCGTCGACCAGGGATTCGAGGTCTTCCTCGTTGCAGCCGACGTTGCCGATGTGGGGGAACGTGAAGGTGACGATCTGGCCGGCGTAGGAGGGATCGGTCATCACCTCCTGGTACCCGGTCATCGCCGTGTTGAAGCAGACTTCGCCCACGGCCTCCCCGCTGGCGCCGAAGCCGCGGCCCCAGACGACGGTGCCATCGGCGAGAACGAGGACTCCGGTTGCCCCTTTCGGTTGTGACACGTGCGAAGAGGCGGCGTCGGCCATATTTGTGGCGCTCCGTAAGGGGGTTTCCGGCGATAGGTGCTAAGGGGCGGCGGCTAGACCCCAAGCCCCTTCGCGTCAACCTAGGAATTTGGGAAAACCCCGGCTAATTGGAACAGCATGGGCCGCAGGCCGCGGCAAATTCACAACGACAGGAATATTATGATCCGCGACACGATCAAGGCCGCGCAAGTGACCGCCATGAAGGCCGGCGACAAGACCCGGCTCGCCGCCGTCCGCCTCATCCTCGCCAAGCTGAAGGACAAGGACATCGAACTGCGCACGGCCAGCTCCGTGCCGGATGACGATACGCTGGTGGTCGACGTGCTGCAGAAGATGGCCAAGCAGCGGCGCGAATCGATCACGCTTTATGAGCAGGGCGGGCGGCAGGAGCTGGCCGACGTGGAAAAAGGCGAGCTGGCGGTGATCGAGGGGTTCATGCCGGCGCAGCTTTCCGATGCCGAGGTGTCGGCGGCGATCGAGGCGATCAAGGCGGAGATCGGGGCCAGCGGGATGAAGGACATGGGCAAGGTCGTGGCGGCGCTGAAAGCGCGGCATGGGAGCCAGTTGGACATGGGCAAGGCCAGCGGACTGGTGAAGGCGGCTTTGGCGTGACCAAGCCCCTCCCGCAGGCGGGAGGGGTTTGGGGTGGGCCTGCGGTTGTGTGCGCAGGCTTGCCCACCCCCAGCCCCTCCCGCCTGCGGGAGGGGAGTAAGAGCGCTGCAAGGGTGGTGTTGTGCTGACTCCCCAATGGCTGGACGAACTGCGCAGCCGCATCACGCTCTCCAGCGTGATCGGCCGCACCACGCGGCTGACCAAGGCGGGGCACGAGTTCAAGGCCTGCTGCCCGTTCCACAACGAGAAATCGCCCAGCTTCACCGTCAACGACGAGAAGGGTTTCTACCACTGCTTCGGCTGCGGGGCGCATGGCGATGCGATCCGGTGGATGACCGACCAGCGCGGGCTGTCGTTCATGGATGCGGTGAAGGAACTGGCGGCCGAAGCGGGGATGGAAGTCCCTGCCCCCGATCCGCGCGCGGCGAAGGCAGCGGAGCAGCGCGATGGGCTGCATGACGTCATGGCCGCGGCGCAGGAGTGGTTCGTGGCGCAGCTGGCTGCGCCCGAGGGCGAGCGGGCGCGGGCCTACCTCGCGACGCGGGGGTTCGATCCACATACGCTGACGCGGTTCGGCTTCGGCTACGCGCCGGAGGGGCGGCAGGCGCTGAAGGGTGCCCTGTCACGCTTTCCCGAGGACAAGCTGATCGAGGCGGGCCTGCGGATCGCCGTCGAGGACAAGGAACCGTATGACCGGTTCCGCGGGCGGCTGATGCTGCCGATCGAGGATGCGCGCGGGCGGGTGATCGCCTTTGGCGGGCGGATCCTCGACAAGACCAAGACCGATGCACCCAAGTACCTGAATTCGCCCGATACGCCGCTGTTCGACAAGGGGCGCACGCTTTACAACCTGCACCGCGCCGGGCCCGCCTCGCGCCAGTCGGGGCGGCTGATCGTCGTCGAGGGCTACATGGACGTGATTGCCCTGGCCGCCGCCGGTTTCGCCGAAGCCGTGGCACCGCTGGGCACGGCGCTGACCGAGCACCAGCTGGGGCTGCTGTGGCGGCTGGTGGAAACGCCGATCCTGTGTTTCGACGGGGACGCGGCGGGTCAGCGGGCGGCGATGCGGGCGATTACCCGCGCCCTGCCCCTGCTCAAGCCCGCCCATAGCCTGCGGATCGTGCGCCTGCCGGCCGGGCTCGATCCCGACGACCTGATCAGGCAGCAGGGCGCCAGCGCGATGGAGGATCTGCTGGGTCAGGCCCGGCCGCTGGTCGACATGCTGTGGGAGCATGAGCGCGATGCCCTGCCGCTGGCGACGCCGGAGGACAAGGCGGGGCTCAAGGCGCGGCTCATGGGCCATGTCGAACTGATCACGGATCAGGAGATTCGCGGGCTCTACAAGCGTGAGCTGTCCGACCGGTTTTCGGCCTGGGCCTATCCGCGCCGCGAGGGCGGCGGCGGGTCGCCGCAGGGGTGGAACCCGGCGCCCGGCCGCTCAACCTTGGGCCGCCCTGCCCCGGCCCGCCGGCCGGGCCCCTGGCGCGAGGCCGCACCGCCCCCGCCCTCGCCCGAGACGGCGCAGCGGCTGAAGCGGGCTACTTCGGGAGCCAACGAGGCGCTGGCGGCTGCCGTTCTCGCCGGGCTGTGCAACTATCCCGAAGCGATCATGCCCAACGCCGAACTGCTCGCCCGCGCCGGCCCTTCGCTTGCCCGTCACCACCGGCTGTTGGATGCGCTGCTCGATGCGGCGGATAGCGCCGAATTCCAGGGCCAATCCCTTGAAAAGGAAGGCCTCGCCTCCACATTAACTCGGCACGGCGTGAGCCCCCCGCCCCCGGACGAATATGCCCGCATCCGCTTTCCCTTCACCAGCCCCACGGCGCAGCCCGCCGAGGCGCTGGGCGCATTGGAAACGGCAATCCGCTGGCTTGTCCTGGTGCCGGAGCTCGATGCTGGAATCGCTGCGGCAACGGAGCGGTTCGACGTAGAGGAGCAGGGTCGCCTGCGGTCCAGCAAGGCAGAGCTGGAGCGGCGGCTCAAGGAACAGATGCGCGGCTGACCTGATTGGCAGGCGAACGACATGTATAGGGCAAAAGGAAGGCTGGCATTTCGCCTTCGGTTCGGGCAATGGCCCGCATCGGGGTATAATCCAGCATCCTGACAGAATCGGACCTGCGAAGCCGGCCAACGAGGCGGAGTCGCGAGAGCACACGGCGGTATGATGGAAGAAGAAATTTCCGGCAATGAGCGCGAGGGCAGCGACGCCCCGCTCATCGATCTCAACGAAGCCTCGATCAAGAAGCTGATCGCCCGCGCGAAGCGCCGGGGCGTGATCACCTATGACGAGCTCAACGAGGCCCTGCCGCAGGACCAGATGTCTTCCGAGCAGATCGAGGACATCATGGCCGCGATCTCGGAAATGGGCGTCAACATCGTCGAGAGCGACGAGGACGCGGTCGATCCGGAGGAGCAACGCGCCGAGGATCAGGAAGACGCAGATGCCGTCGACGAGCGGCCGGACCTGATCAAGAAGAAGGAAACGGTCGAGCGCACGGACGATCCCGTGCGCATGTACCTGCGCGAGATGGGCGCGGTCGAACTGCTCAGCCGCGAGGGCGAAATCGCCATCGCCAAGCGCATCGAGGCCGGTCGCGACACCATGATCCTGGGCCTGTGCGAAAGCCCGATCACCTTCCACGCGATCATCCAGTGGTCGGAGGCGCTGAACGCCGGCGAGATGCAGCTGCGCGAGATCCTCGATCTCGACGCCATGCTCTCGAAGGCCCCCGAGAACCTGCCGGACGAGGATTCCGTCGAGGAGCCGGAAATCAGCGAGGCCACCGCGGGCCCCTCCTTCAAGGAAGAGGAGGAGCCTGAGGAAGAAGAAACCGTCGACGAGGACGACGAGGACGGCATCGAGCGCCGCGCCCGCCGCCCCGCCGAGGAAGAGGAAGAGGATAACACCCTCTCCCTCGCCCAGATGGAAGCGGCGCTGAAGCCGGCTGCCCTCGAACGCTTCGCCGAGATCACCGACCTGTTCCGCCGGTTCGAGAAGATCCAGGCCGAGCGGCTCGACGTGCTGGGCGCCGGCGGCACTTTCGCCGAGGCCAAGGAGCGCGAATACCAGCAGCTGCGCGAGGATCTCACCGCACAGGTGGAGAGCGTCCAGTTCCACGCGACCAAGATCGAGTACCTGGTCGACAACCTCTATGCCTTCAACCGGCGGCTGACCACGCTGGGCGGGCAGATGCTGCGCCTGGCCGAACGCCACAAGGTCAATCGCAAGGACTTCCTCGACGCCTACGTCGGCCGCGAGCTCGACGAGGGCTGGCTCCAGCAGCACGCCGGGCGCGACAAGAAGTGGGCTGCCTTCGCCGACAACGAAGCCGACGCGGTCGAGCGCATCCGTGCCGAGGTGGCCGATATCGCCGCCGCCACCGGCATGTCGCTCACCGAGTTCCGCCGGATCGTCAACATGGTCCAGAAGGGCGAGCGCGAGGCGCGCATCGCCAAGAAGGAAATGGTCGAGGCCAACCTGCGCCTCGTGATCTCGATCGCCAAGAAGTACACGAACCGCGGCCTGCAGTTCCTCGACCTGATCCAGGAAGGCAACATCGGACTGATGAAGGCGGTCGACAAGTTCGAGTAT
>Ga0207681_10000230_pt1 | contig 43973 bp, 36 predicted proteins | sample KBSS53metaG_FD_184324 | JGI IMG/M metagenome (GOLD analysis project Ga0207681, IMG submission 184324) | Switchgrass rhizosphere microbial communities from Kellogg Biological Station, Michigan, USA - KBS S5-3 metaG (SPAdes) (version 2) | ecosystem: Host-associated > Plants > Roots > Rhizosphere... | reverse complement strand
CTTCCAATGGATACTGGCAGTTGGTATTTTGACAACCAGGCCCACAGATGCGATGGACGCATAACGCTAATCAGCGGAGCGCGCCGGGATGAACACTGGACACTCTTGATCGTTTCTCAATGCCTTTCAGACAATGGCTGCCGACACAAATAAAGACGGTAAAGAGCTTAGCAACCCGTTTTCCACGGGTGGCGGTGGAGCGCATTTCGAAAACCAAGTTCAGACCCTCTATGTCATTCTGATGCTGACTGGGGGCTTTGTTCCGTGCCTACCAGCTTTGCCAATTAAGAAAATCAAACTCCAGGGAAAGTACGCAGGGTTCAACATCGACGATTTCATCGCCTTCATAGAAGATGACGGCGGCGAACGCAGCGCAAAATTGCTTGCGCAAATAAAGCACTCTTTAAGTATTACAGAAAATGACCCGACTTTCAGTGAGGTAATCGCAGCTGCGTGGCTAGATTTCCAAACGCCGGAAGTTTTCAATCGCGAAACCGACGCCTTTGCGTTAATCACTGGACCTTTGAGCGCTACGGATGGTGAAGTTAGAACTCTGCTTGACTGGGCTCGCTCCTGTGAGAATGCGGAAGAGTTTTTGAAGAAGGTGGAGTTGGCAAAGTTTAGTAGCGATACCAAGCGAGCGAAACTGAAGGCGTTCCGGACGCAACTAGAGAACGCAAACAACAAGATCGATGTCGGAGATGAAGCCTTGTGGCTATTCCTAAAGTGCTTCCATTTGCTCGGCTACGACCTAGATATGAGCTCCGGCGTTACGTTATCGCTTCTCAAATCACAAATTGCGCACTTTACGACCAGCGAAGCATCCGCAATTCTAGCCTTAGTCTCCAACGAGGTAGCCTCATTCGACAAGACGGCGGGAACTCTCACTCGCGATACGATTTCGGCAGAGGTTGGAAGGATATTTGCGGAGCGGTTACGCGAAATTCCAATAGAATACACAAAACCATCAGACGCAGACTTGCACGTGGCCGAACAAGACTATTCCAAAGGTGAGCATGCGGACGCGCTCATGTTTGCTTCGCTCGCCGGCGCATGGAATGAAAAGGTAGAAGGAGATCGAGAAGTAATCAGAAAGTTGATCGAAGGCGATGATTAAGAATACGCAAGAGTGGGCAGATTCCCTCAGGCAACTCTCTTTGGAGCCTAACTCTCCGGTTCAACAAAAGGACGGAAGATGGAAGGTTAGCGATCGGTTGAGAGCGTGGAAGACCCTCGGACCGCGAATCTTCGATCCACATCTGGAGCGGCTACTTAAAATTACCGTAGAGGTTCTGCGCGAAAGTGATCCGCAATTCGAGTTGCAACCAGACCAAAGATTCGCAGCCAGTCTTCACGGAAAAGTATTGACTCATTCGCATCGATTACGGAAAGGCCTCGCGGAAACTATGGCGCTTTTGGGAAGTTATCCCGAAGTGTTGACGTCGTGTTCGCATGGCAAGGCCGAAAATACCGCCCGCTCAGCGGTGCGCATGATTTTGCACGGCGCGAATTGGGAACTATGGGCAAGTTTGAATGATGTGCTGCCTTTCCTCGCTGAGGCGGCGCCGGAAGAATTCTTGGGTTCAGTCGAAGAAGCTCTGAATCGAGAGCCTTCACCTATCGACGCAATATTTGCCCAGGAAGGACCCGGATTCAGTGGCAGCAACTATATGACAGGCTTGCTGTGGGCACTGGAGACTCTTGCTTGGGATGACCAATACTTGATTCGAGTAATCATGATTCTTGGAGGAATGGCTGCGAAAGATCCGGGCGGAAACTGGGCCAACAGACCAAGTAACTCGATTAGCACCATTCTCCTGCCGTGGTTTCCGCAAACCTTAGCTTCGATTCCGAAGCGGCGCGCAGCAGTGGCGACCTTGCAAACTGAGTTACCAGCAGTTGCGTGGAAGCTGCTCGTCAAACTACTGCCTCGTTCTCATCAATCATCTTCGGATACCCGCAAACCCACTTGGAGAAGGATCATTCCGGACGATTGGAAGGAAGGAGCGACTCAAGGAGAGTATTGGGAGCAAGTTGAAGGTTATACGGAGTTAGCGATCGGTGCCGCCAAACTTGATAGTCAAAAGCTTGACACTCTGGTTGGCCGATTAAATGATCTTCCAAGCACAGCGCGTGAACAAATTCTTTTGCATTTGCAATCTCCTTCGATAACTTCGCTACCTCAGGAGCAACGAGCATCAATTTGGACTTCACTGACGAGTCTTGTTGCCAGACATAGGAAGTTCGCAAAGGCTCCGTGGGCGCTTGGAGTCGACCAGGTTGAACAAATCGCCGCCATCGCGACGCACTTAGAACCTGAATCAGCAACCCTTAAGTACCAGCGACTCTTCACCGAACGAGAGACCAGTCTTTATGAGTCCACGGGGAATTATCAGGAACAGCGTCAGAAGCTGGACGAAGGACGACGACGTGCAGTCGAAGAAGTATATTCTGAGGGTGGGATTGAAGGAACTATCAAATTCGCGGAGGAGGTTGAGTCAGCATCGAAGGTTGGGTTTGCCTTCGGCCAAGTTGCGGGTTCGGAGGACGAGAATCAAATTCTCCCCAAGTACTTGGAATCAGATTGTCAGGCCGTCCATCAATTCACCGGTGGTTTCATCCTGGGTCGTTTTCAATTGAACAGCTGGGACTGGGTGGATCATCTTAATTTTAGCCAATGGACTGGCAATCAGAAGGCTCTGCTCTTGGCCTACTTGCCATTCATGAAGGAGACATGGACACGCGCCAACCAATTACTAGGGGCAGATGAGAGTTTGTACTGGGAGAAGACTCATGCAAATGCTTACCAAGCAAAGGATGACCTTGAATGGGCCATTGATCGCCTTGTTGATAATGGCCGAGTTAATGCAGCTATTGATGGTATCGAGAAGCTTTTTTATACCCAGCAACCTATCGATCCGAATCAAGTCGTTCGGATACTAAAAGCGTTGCGGCAATCGCCAGAGGCAATCCGGGTCATGGATCCCCATGCAGTGACGCAGTTGATCAAAATTCTTCAAGAAAACCCGGAAACCAATCAGGACGAACTCTTTAAGATTGAGTGGGAGTTTCTCGCTCTCCTCGATGGAAGCTTCGAAACCTCCCCAACATTATTGGAGAAGACTCTCGCACAAAACCCTGATTTCTTTTGTCAGGTCATCAGAGTGGTTTTTAGGTCGGACCATACCAGCGAAACGCGGGAACCACCGTCAGAGACGCAGCAAGCGATTGCTAACAACGCCTATCATTTGCTTAGAGACTGGCGGGTGCCGCCTGGTACACAGCCCGATGGCAGTTTCAATGGCAGTGATTTGAACGAATGGCTAGCCGAGGTTAAGAGAGATTGTGCTCAATCGGGCCATCTAAAAATTGCGATGGAACAAGTAGGCGAAGTCTTGCTTCATTCCCCGAAAGATCCAGATGGACTTTGGCTGCATAAAGCGGCAGCTTCCGTATTGAACGAGAAGGACGCTGACGATCTTCGGCGGGGATATGAGGTTGCCACCTTCAACTCGAGAGGCGTTCATTGGGTAGATCCCCAAGGAGGACCTGAACGAGAACTAGCTAAAGACAACAGGCGAAAAGCTGACGATCTTGAGTTCGCAGGTTACTTTAGAGTCGCCGCAACTCTCAGAGAAATCGCCGCGTCCTACGATCGTGAAGCGGACCGAAATGTGGCCCTTCATCGTTCCGAGGATTAACCCAGGCACTGCGTCTGACTGCAACCAGCCAATCAAACACTCTTTGGATTGCGATCTGGACAACCCTCACAGTATGCGATCTTAAAAGCCCTAATTAATGATGTCCAATCTGTACTCTCGATGACAGATTCATACCTATGTAGGGCGCAGATACAGCGTCTGCTTGGATCAACTTTATAATGAGTGTCTTTGCGATCAGTGTGCTTGAGATTCTCAATCAACTCGATGTGTTGGCACCAGTTCAGCCGCTCAATCGCAATCGCTCTGAAGGATTGACATTCGCGCTCCAGGACAGGAAGCCGTTCCGTTGGCAGCTCATAAGCCGCAAGCAGGTCACGCGCGAACTCTGTTAGACTTTCATCGTCTTCACCTGCGAGCCGAAAGTCTGAGTCTTCAGCGCAGGCCGTTTCAACGTTTCTCGCATAAAAATCCAGGATGGTATTCCCCGTGAGCAGCATCTGCGCTTTCTCTTCGATCGCGGCATAGCTCATAGCCTGAGCTTTCGGCAACACATCTCGGGCAATCTTTTCTGCTTCCTCTCGTTGACCGCCGAGTGCCAGTAACTCGGCGAGCGCAATTCTGACACGCAGTTCGCCTTCTAGTTGGTCGGCAGCCGAGTAAATCGCCATCGCTTGCTCGGCGTCCTGCTTAGGGATTAGCAATGTTTCCTCTGGAAGATCGGTTGGCATGCCGAAGAGCGGAGTGAGCAGCCGAATGTGCATTAGGTTCGCAATCCTGGTAACTAATCGAACTGAGAGCGCGTCGGCTACGAGCAGCGGATTTCTCAGATCCACGGCCTGTTGGAGCATGGCATTCGCGCTTCGCTCCCAGTTGGCCCATCGTTCCCGATGCGCTTTCAACAGCGCGACAAGATCGACTGCTTGTTTGAGTTCCTGTTGTAGGTGAGCCCGATGCATCTCGTCGAGCGAGGTCAACAACGACTGGTGCCCTTCGCTTTCGAGCAGAATTAGTCTGACGTGTATCTTGAATGCTTCCGTAATGTCGTCGTCAGTCGTGACACGCGCGACGACGGTGCGCATTTGGACGAGGATTTGCTCGCGGCCGACCAAGTCCGTTTGCCCAAAGAGTGCAACACGCAGCCGGCTGATAATGTAAGAAGCGTCAAGACCCTCGGCCAACCCGCCGGTTTGTTCTTCCAAGCGTCTACGATATTCGTTTGAGTCGATCTGTCCCGTCTGATAAGCGCAAGCGTCCCGGAGGTAGGTCAGCAGTTGTTGGTCATCAACTGAAAGCTCGGCGCGAACTAATTCCATTTCGCGGAGTTGAGCTAAGGCCAGTTGAAACCTTCCGGTAGCATAGTCTGCGTAAGCCCGTACCAGCTTTATCCGCGGCATCCGCGCGTCGTTTGGCTTAAGTATGCTGAAGAGATGTTTGACTGTCTCTGCATATCCTGCGGAGACGATAGTTACACCAGCTGTTGCGAGTAATTCTTGAGCCTGATCAGGGTCGGTTATGCTCAGGGTTTGCGGGTCAATGCTGGCAACCACCCGTTCGCCAGGGCCAGCGCGTCCGATCTGGTCGTGGATACGGCGCTCGAACTGTGCTTCCTTCCGAATCCTCTGGTGTATTTCCTCCAACGATGCATCGGTAATGAGTTGCTCGAAGCGGATTGTTACCGTCGCTTGCCGCATCCAATCCGGGTTTGCCTGGTCAAGACGGCGGCGTTCCTCGCGCGCCCAGGCAAAACGTAGTTCGTTGCGCGGATCTACGTAAAGGACGTAGATCGGACTCGGCCCATGGAGGAGGTAATTGAGGTTGGCAGCGTTCACGGCCAGTGAGATAGTACCGTCAACATTAAGGTCCGCCGAGTCGGTACTTTTGAGTTGCACTTGCGCCCGCAAATTCGTATAGAGGGAATCGATCAGTAACTCCAGTGAACCGTCGACGCCGGCGTCGTCAATTCGCTCATCGCGGTAAACAAACTTGTCGGAGGGTAGAATTCCCCTGAGTGCATTAATGCTGCGCCGCTGCAACTCCGCGTTGCGATCCGATATTGGAAGGGGACCTAAAGCATCGTTACTTGTTTCTGCCATTGTGAAGCCTCGCCTTAATGTGATTCTACATCACGCCAAACCTAGGCTTAGATATGTGAATCTTTAGTTAACCACAGATAATTCAAAGATAGCCTTTGCAATGGCGACCCCAGAATTCTTGCTCGCAAAATATGATAGCGTCGGCTTGGTTGGCGAAGTTCAATGCCTTCCCATCCAACGAGGACCTCGTTAGCTTTCAGCATTCCGACCGAACAAGTAACCGTTCCAATAATCATCCCCGAGGCTCCCGCCGATCTCCGCGGTGCCAAGCAGATTGAGAGCCTTGAAAATCGCCGATTGAATGTCGTCACCGACCTCTCCCGCGAATTTCATTAAGTCTACCTTCTTGAGTTTTCGATCTGACGACGGCTTCGCTCCGTGAACCAGCGCACTGCGGTAATAGTAAGCAAGCCGCATTCGGTCATAGACTTCCTTAGAAGCAGCAGCTCCCTCACCGAGAAACTGGGCCGCCCTTAGCGCCAAGCGAAAACTTTTTTCTCCTTCCTTCGTACCTCGCAAGAAAAGTGACTCGGCGGCAATCATTAAGTCGATCAACTTATCCTCATCTCGATGCCGCACACACGAATCACCAAAACGGCGAACCGCCACATCCAGTTCTTTCTTTACTACCGGCATGTCCAACTTATTCCAAAGCGCTTTCAGAGATTGGGCTTCTCCTTCGCCGAATTGGTAAGAGATGAAGCCAGCACCGAGCACCCTATTAGCGACGGAGTGATGCTGAATAGATAGCCACTTTGACGTTTGGTGAATAATACCTGAGTGGTACACATCACGTTTACCCATTAGCCTAAGCGCATTAACAACGTCCTCAACTGTTTCATTTGCCTTGTCTTCGATGGCACGTTCTTCCTCCATCTTAGGAAGTCGATTCTGACTTCTCTGGTCACTGATAAGCTTCGGCAATTGATACTTCACGCGAACTGCACACCATCGGTTGTCCCAGTAGGAACCTGGTGAGCGATAGGGTTTCATTTCCCCTTCTTCCAATTGGCTGACCTCAGTATCAGGCGAAAGTGAGACGACTGGCACCTCAAGTAGCAGCCCTTGCAAAGGAGCGATTGCTTCACACATCAAAACATCGCTGTAAAAAGTTTCCTCAAAGAGCGAATATTCCTTCTCGAAGCGCTCCGAATCGAATTCATATGAATTGTCACGCCTACCAAGTTCGAGAACCCGATTCATCATCTTTGCAATGGAGACCGTGTGTCCTCCCCTAATGTAGGAGCTGACATTCTGATCCAGGTGTTTGCCGACCTCGTTATCCTCGGCGAGTTCTTTAAGACATCTTTTGTATTGCGGCACCTGAGTTAAATCGCTTGAATAGCGCATATGAACCCAATAAAAATCGAAATCGTCCCCGCCAGACGAATCGTTAGCCTCCTTCGCTCGGTCTGTGACGAATTCAATAGCCGCTGAGACGTAAGCTTTCATTGCATGGTGTAGATTTTCATTCCTGATTTTCATATTGTAAAAACTATGGGCCGTTAAACTCTGGAAACAATTCATTGATTAACTCAGCGCACGTCCGCAGTAGCGCAAGGCCTTGGCCGTGAAGGGTCGTGCTTCCATGCGCCAAATCGTTTCTAAGCCAGGAAATTGCCTTCGATAGATCAACGGGTGGAGCGAATCCGCTGGAAAGCTGTCGGCCTTTGAAGACCTTATCCAACTGGCTTTTGAAACTACTCTTTTTGTCCCCGGTCTTTTCTTTCACGGCCATCTCAAGTGAGGCGAACGCCTGCATTGCCGCAACCACATTGAATGAATAAACAAACCAGGAGTAGACCGCCAGATTTCGCGCAATCTCAAAATGACTTCTCACTGACTCTGGGACGGTCGGATTCAGTTGTATTTGTTCAAGGTCCTCGTAAATCGTGTCAATTGTCATCTCGCTCATAACTTCCGTTAAATGATCGAGGTTGACCCTGTTTAGATACCTCACATCCGGCAGAAACACTTCTTCTCGTGGCTTCAGTTTTTCCATATTATTCGTTAGTTCGTAGCTAGACTCCTTTCTATCACTTCCAGCACGCCGCTTTGGTAGCATGTAGTTATTGTATTTGATGCTTTGACAGCGGCCGAAGCATTGAAGGCTTTTGCCGGCGACGACGCAGCCGGACGATTTCGGTCGAGTTGATCTAAAAATTCTGATGGTGAACTAGATGCGCTTTCCGCCCGTCCAAGACATTCCCCACTTGGAGAAAGTCCGCTCCAATATCAATACGATTGATCTGCAAATGCACCAGCTAGTGAGGGACGTGTGTTATGCCGTCACACATAACACCGAATTACATTCTCGTAGTCGAGAACTCGCCGGCTCACTTGATGACTTGTTGGTCCAGCATACTTATACGCATCAGAGCATGCGTTTGCTGCTCAGACAAGCCTACAGAAAACGCGATTTCCCGATAGTTGCCGACACGGCTTCATTGGCACGTGAGCAAGTAGAAAAGATTTACCAAGCGGTTATCCTTTCTCAGGGTCCTCATAAATGGCATCGACAATACTTGCGCAACTCCTGGCAAAAATCTTACGAACGGTATCTTTTGGAAATGGATGAATACGGTCACATAGCGAGATTCCGCGAGCACCTCGACGGTTACCACGCCGGCTTTTTGGAGGTCACAAGAAAGATCAAGATATGGCCAAGTGACTCGATACTCGTATCGGATTTTGCAAAGAGAGTAGTCGAATATGAATGGCACAATAGAAAAGGAACAAAATCCGCAGTAAAGCCGTCATGGTTTACGCGGAAAGGTTCAGTCGCAAGTTTCCTCAGAATGTATTTTTACTTTCCGACTCCATGGGACGTGATGACTAAGGTGCGAAACCGGAACCTACTGCTGTTCCTGGATCGATGGTATAGGGAGTATAAAATGCTGTCTGAGTATTCACATGTCCTAATGGGCAAAATCACACCGCAACGCACAAATCGCGACAAGAGTCTCAAGGCGGCGAGCAAGTCTGCGACCTACGGTAAGAACCGAGCCCAGGAATTTATCGTGATCAGCAATATTGCGGCGGCAAGTCTCTGTACAGTGATAATGCCTCATTTGCCGAATGACTACGGAAGCAAAGCGAGCACGATTGAATATTGGAAAACACTCTCGGATTGCAGCTTGTTCGCAAAAGGTTTATGGAATCTTTATGCTAAAAGAGCATTAAGCTGAAGCCTCTTGTTCGCATGACTGTTCGACAAGACAACGGATCGTTTTTGCTAACCGTAATCCTCGCGAGGACCTTCGGCACAAATCAATTGAAAGTAGTTGTGAGAAATTCTTTGGTTCCGGGCGGCCCAGTCAATTCAAGCCAAAACGGGCCGTTGTTAGGCTCGACGGTGATGCTCAACCGTAGGAAAGGGCAGCATTGACGTTCAAGGTTCATGAGGTTAGCTAACTCCGTCAACCACTCTTCAGTTGGGGGTAGCTGGTACGAATATCCATCTTTCGACTCCCTTGTTTCGATAACCGCGTTTCTGAACTTCTGTAACACATCGCGTCTGCGTTCCTGAAGCGCAGCATCGGTCAAGCTGCAGGCGATTGGTAACGTCATAGTTGTCGCGCTAACCTCCAGCTATTATCAATCTCGGTGCGTACATAATAATCGCGACTCCTGCCAGCGCCACGAGGCCGCCGATGATGTCGAATTTGTCGGGTCGTACTCTGTCAACCTGCCAGCCCCACAAAATGGAAAGAGCGACGAAGACACCTCCATAAGCCGCAAAGACTCGCCCGAAGTTTGCAGGTTGCAATGTCGAAATAACTCCGTAGAGAACAAGAACAAGTGCGCCCACACCGGCTAGCCAAATGCTTTTCCCTTCGCGCAGCCACATCCAAATAAGATAGCCACCGCCGACTTCACAGAGTCCCGCAAGAATGAAATAGAGCATCGACTTTGCAATTAGCATTTGGTGCATCCTCTATCTAGCGACTGTTTTTTAGATCGACGAGCTCTGTTCAGCCAGGTTCGTAAGTAACGACATCATTAGTGCCAGAGGGTTTTTTGGTGACATCCAGAAATGCCCAAGAACACGAGCGCAGGTGCGTCCTCATGGTGGGCAGTTTTGGGTTGCTGCGTCAAGCTGCACCATCGCGCTCAGGCAAGTGTTGAAAAGCGAAAACGCTTGATCGGACGTAAGACTCTCCTCGGGGTGCATTATTGGATTGCGATAGAAGTCTTTAATGTGCTGTAGCATTCCCACAACTTTTAGGTCCACACGTGCGGCATGGACAGGGTTTGTGAGCACGCGAATATAAGCCCCCCAATTTCGACTTCTAAGTGGCCGAATATTTCTTGTTACCTTGTTATGGTAAGCAAGGATCAAAGGCTCGACAGCCCTCAACACATGGAATCCGGCTGCCGTGGCTCTGTCAAACGCCAAGCACCTGCCAGCTTCGTCAAGGTCGCCAATGACCTCTGCCGTGAGTCTCGATCTCACGTCGGCAGGTAGATTGTGATGCGCCTGTTTTAGTAGGGCCGTTGTTGAATGCGTCCCGATATCGTAAAGCCCGAAGATGTTAAGATGCCGTTCTTCGTGCTCAAACTGTGTAATGAAGTCTGACAGCAGAGTGCGGAAGCGGTAGGCCTCTTCAACGCCAATAGGAATTCCAGTGTGATTCTCAACTGCATTCTGCATAGTCAGTGAGACGCTCTGAATATGCTCAAACAGAGCCCGAGCGGCCTTGCGAGTTTCCGGCATGGGCAGACCTAAAGTTTCAGCTATGAACTCGCTCATCCACCTTGCCGGTTCTCGCAACGAGACCCATGTGGTCATCGGCGGCTGGTCTGGCGTAATCCACATGAGCGGTTTCATCTCGAAACCAAACATGAAATGTTTTAGTAGGTTAACTTCTTTCACAGCGTCTAGACCTTTAGCAGGATGAAAAGGGGCCGACTGGTTGCGCGCCTGTCGCCCATTGGAGTGTTGACTAGCTTTATTCAAATTTACGGTTACTGCGTCAACTTAGTTACGTTCGAACCTGGCCCTGTTGCCTAAGAAGTGCTCTTAGTTTTTCAATCACTGGTCTACCCAAGCGTTTCTGCAGCATCGCGCATGAAATAGGAGCCCGCTGATCTGGTCTGCTTGACTTACCCATAGTCCAAGCATAGATTCACTCCGAAGTGTTAAAGAAGCTGACAAACCTTCTGCTCATTTTGGCTCTGGCCGGTAGCGTTGCTGCTGGCATGCCTATGCATTCAGGCAGCGCAGAATCCGGCATGATGGATTGCTGCAAGAAGGCCCTTGAACAAAACGATTCGCCACACGTGGCGGCTGCGCGGCTCTGCTGTGCCATGAACTGCAACGAACCAGGCTCAACGAGCAGCAACACCAGCCAAAGTTTTTCTCAGACCGGCTTGGAGCCAAGCTCTCTGGTCGGAGTAGCTTTGCCACCTGCTACTGTTCGGCGCCAATTGCGCACTCACGATACGTTGACAAGTTCTACGCATTCCCAATCTGCTTACCTTCTTAATCTCGCACTCCTGATCTAGTCGCCACAGGGCCGAAGTGTGTCTAAACGCAGATGCACTTTCTATGTGTGTGCGATTTCGTCCTTACCCAGGCGCACCCTTTATGACTGCCAACCGATCGGGAGAAAATATGAGATCCAATACTCTACTCGCAGTATTTAGCGTAGTTCTATTGTTTGGAAGCGCGGCGAGTTCAGTGGCGCAGGTCAAGCGTGTGCAAATGCACATTGCGGGTTACCTCTGCGGCAATTGAGTGTACAACATTCAGAAGGCCGTGAGCCGTCTAGACTACGCACCAAAACTCAAAGAGATCCAGATAACTGATATTCAAAAAGGGTTGGGCGTTTTTACTCCCAAACCTGACAAGCAAGTCTCTTTCGCGGCCTTGAAAGAGACGCTGAAGAAGGCCGGCTATACGCTCGATGCCGCTGAAATCACCGTCGCCGGAACACTCGCGAACGATGAGAAGGGTTGGGCAATTGTCGTTAAAGCCTCAGGACAGCGCTTTGCTCTGGGAGGCTCGAATGTCGATCAAGCTTTGGCTGAAACCGGCGCAGGCGAAACGGTCGAGATCACTGGCGATTGGAAGGCCTCCGGCAAAGGCCCAACCATGCATGAGGTAATCTCGCCCGGTGCTGGTAAGGCAGGCGCAAACAGTAAAGTGTCCTCTCGCTCCGGATCATTCCTGAGCTTTGCGAAGGCAAGCTTCAATGAGGACATCCCGTTGTCACTTGCGCGAGGGAATTCAGCGACTGCTCTCAATATGATCAACCCGCCTGCATCGATCCGCGTGACCTCGCCGGGCCTGACTGTTTATAAAGGAGGCGCGGTAACGCCGCGTCTCTATTTCATCAAGCAACATCTGGGGAGTCTGGAAGTGAGTCGTCAGGTGTTTGATCTGAGCGTTTCATACACTCCCTCACCACAGCTTCAGTTAGAAATTGAAGCACCTTTTTCGCGCACTGCGTACAACAACCGGGTCATGTCTCACTCGGGATCCGGTATTGGCAACTTGACGGTTTGGGCTAAGTACCGATTCTTCCGATGGGTGAAAACCTACGGAGACAAACAGGCAGCCTTGCGCGTTGGTTTGGAATTACCGACCGGAAAGAATACCGCACCGAGCCAGGCGCAAATCAATGTGCCCGCGTTTGTCAGGCAGCAACTCACATCAATAAGCGGAGGGACGTCGCCGCATTTTGATCTAGCATTCTCGCAGGCTGGCGGGCGATTTATCTTTGGCGGGAACGCGGAAGCTATTTTCCGGAGTGAGCGAGACGGGTTTCGCATGGGGCACGAGCAGCGTTTCAATACGGATCTCGAGTATGTGCTGCCACGCGATCCCCACAAGCCGGGCGGAGAAGTGTTTCTAATTCTCGAAACGATGTTTGTTCATCGAGGCACTGGTCGGATCAACGGCCTACCGGTTACCGGAAGTCGAGCCACCGAATACTATCTGGCTCCCGGGCTGCAGTGGGCCGCACGTGCTCGGTTTGTGATCGAAGGAAGCTTTCAGTTTCCCGTGTTGCGAAATACCGGACCGGTCGTGCTAAGAACGGATAGGAACATTTTGCTCGGGGTGAAATACCTGTTTTGAAGAAAGCAAACATATGAGAAGGCTCCCTCTCACCATTGTGCTCTTGCTGTTTTCTGTTTCGGCGATGGCTCAGTCCGCGCAACCGAGAGCCTTGAGCCTGAAGGATATTGATGGCCACCAACTCAGATTGGACGATTACAAGGGCAAGGTCGTACTCATAAACTTCTGGGCGACTTGGTGTCTACCATGTCGAACGGAGATACCCGACCTGATCAAAATGCAAAGACAGTATCGTGCTCGAGGTCTTAGCATCATCGGCATAACCTATCCACCTGAGAAGATTTCCGAAGTGCGGCGTTTCGTGCGTAAGGTAAGAGTGAATTACCGCACCGCCTTGGGAATCAAAGAGACCAAGGCCCTCTTCACTACCAGCGAAACACTCCCTATGACCATAGTCATTGATCGGAAGGGAGCGGTGCGCGACGTAATCGAAGGAATGATGTATGCAGACGAATTCGATAAAAAGGTGAAACCTTTGCTAGTGACCGGATTAATCGGTCATCGATCGGTAGTACCAGCAAACAGGCGCAGGCGATGAGGTTCTCGTCACGCGAACACTCAGAGATAAGCCACGAATTATTGGGATTTCTTTTGGAATGAGAATGACTCACTAGCTTGCAAAAATTCTTGTATCTTTCGAGGACTGACCTTTCAGCTCCAGTACTTGCCGAACAATTTGCATCGGACTAACCTTGCCTAACTTGGGTGGATGCTGAATGTATCTGCCTCACGTGGTTGCTGGGGTGAGGACAGTGACCCGCACAGAACGGGCGTTGCCGCTGTAAGAGACGGCAACGCCCTTCGTTTCAGACACACTGCTACCTCACTGCCGATGGGCAGTTTTAGAAAAGCTAGTCAGACTCAATAACGCGGAACTAGAAAACCAGATCGAGGATCGTCAACAGGGCCAGAGTGGCACTTCCCTGATTGCCGTCATCCGCCAAGCCGCCATTCCCCTGATCGCCGGGCGCTGGTGGACCCGAGGTTTCACCGGGATCGGGTGCGCCGCAAGTGGGGATACTTCCTGCCATTGCTGAAGCGGAAAAAACAGAAGTCAACGTGAGTGCTAAAAGAAATCGTTTCATGGTGTGCTCCATTTTGAGAGTTAAAAGCCGATGCAAGAACTTCTACATCAAAGTTATTAGACCTATCCGACAAGTTTCCTTGCAAGCGTTTGGGCCGCGAACTAATATCCGTCGCGTCCGCACGATCTCTTACACCTAACTTGAAAGGCTTATCTCCCATGCAGATAACCTCACGTAAGAACGACACCGCGCACCTAACACCGAATGAAGCCGCCCTGTATCGTTGTCAGAAGGCTTTAGAGCTAAGAGATAAGGGCGACTTCGTTGGCGCTCAAGAAGTGATCCATCCCTTGTGGAAAGGGTTGGGCCAACGCCCTGACACAGCGGGGTTGCATCCGTCCGTCGTTGCGGAAGTCTTACTGTGCGTCGGAATTCTGACGGGTTGGCTTGGCAGTCGAAATCAAGTGAAGGAAGCGGACGGATGGGCCAGAGATTTGATCACTGAGGCTATTACTTTTTATGAGTCGGTCGGAGATTTGAGGAAGGTTGCGGAAGCGCGGGTTGAACTGGCTTATTGCTATTGGCGCGAAGGTTCTTTCAATGAAGCGCGAATATGGTTCACTGAGGCACTGCAAAAACTCACAACCGAAGGAAAGACACGGGCGAATGGTTTGCTCGGCTTGGCGGTAGTCGAATGGTCTGCCTCACGACCTGCCGAGGCACTAAAAATACTGACCAGCAACGCGCCGCTGTTCAATAAGCTCTCACATCACACGATGAAGGGTTTCTATCACAATACGCTGGCCCAGGTACTCGAAGCCCTGCTCAAACCGGAAAAGAAAATCGAACAACTCAACCGCGTAGCTAGTGAGTACCAGCAAGCGGATCGGGAATTCCAGCTCGCCCGAAACACCATCTTCCGTGCATTAGCGAAGAACAATATTGGTAACGTACTTCGCCTGCTAGGCCGCTACAAGGAAGCGAACCAATACCTTGAACAAGCCCGGCGCTTAGCAGTCATTCTCAAAGACAAAGTCAGAACGGCGCAAATCGATCAAACGCGAGTCGAAGTTATGATCGCGCAGGGAAAGTTCAAGGAAGCAGAGAGGGTTGCAAAACTGGCTGGACGTACTTTTGAGAAGGCTGGTCGTCAATGCCTTCTGGCTGAGGCGCTGATAAATCGTGGGATTGCCCTAGCGCGACTCGGCAAAGCACAGCCAGCGCAATACAACTTCCAACGAGCTATCGAAACGGCCCAACGTGTGAGCGCATTAAATCAAGCTGGCATCGCGGCCCTCACCATGATCGAGGAACTTGATAATCTGTCAGCGGGAACTTTGCGCGTAGCTTATAAACGCGCTAGTGAGTGGCTGGCGAATACTCAAAATCCTGATCTACTCCGAAGAATAAACACGGCAGCAAACAGAGTCGTTTCCGTTTCACAGGTTGAGAGCGAACCGATAACCGAAGATGATCAATTGTTATTGAATAAGCCGCTGGACTTTGAACAGGAAAAGTTGAAAACGGAAAAGGCAATGATCCAACGTGCGCTCGCGCAGAGCAACGGCAGCCTCACCCGCGCAGCATCGCTGTTGAGTATGACCTACCAGAAGCTCGCCTACATCATGGAAACAAGGCACAAAGACTTACTGCCGGAACGGAGTCCGATCCGTCGCCGCGCAAAGAAGACTCAATAGTTAAAAACTTGGCCTAACGAGAGAGTTGTAGCATCTTCAATCGCTACCAACCTGTCGTATATGTCAAGCCGTATGTGACCGTGATAAGATACCCTTGACTATGAGCAGATCAACGAAGGCCTTTGATAAGGATTTATTTTTTCGCGCCCTGGCAGACCGAACGCGTTTACGTATTCTAAATCTGATGGGGACCGATGAGGTTTGCGTCTGCTTCTTTGTGGAAATCCTAAAGACGAATCAACCAAAGATCAGCCGGCATCTGGCATATTTGCGTAGAGTGGGGATTGTAGAAACGCGGTGGCAAGGAAATTGGAATCACTACCGCATTGTCGAACCGTCTGATCAGGATGCAGCGCGGGTTCTAGCCGACACGTTAACCTGGCTCGCTAACGATCGTGAGATGCAGCGCGACCGGCAGCGTTTAGTAAAGGTGTGTTGCGCACCACAACTTCCCATTGGAATTCAGGGCGCGCCGCGGCCGGCTAGTCTGGTAAGCAGTGGGTCGTGATTTGATCTTATCTGATTTCGTGAAGGCTCCAATTTTTGAGATGAGACCTTGGCATCTCGAAGGTCTACTTCCAACGGCATTCCAACTCGCCAATACGCCACCAATTTAACACCGGATACCATTGCCGGCCGCTGCCGACACAGAGACCCTCACGAACGTCGCTGGTCATTAATTTCGCTTACAAGCTCGGTTAACTGTTCCGAAAGAAGCTTAAGCAGCAAAGGCTTGGCTCTTTGGACGAAGAAGTGATCGCCTTCAATCATTTTCAAGGAAAAGCGTCCAGCCGTTTGTTCACGCCAGGCACTAAGACAGTCGGTGCTTACCTCTTCATCGCTGAGGCCGCCAAAGGCTGTGATCGGGCACGCCAATGGAGTGGCGTCCCTATACGTGTAGGTACGAATCATTTGAAAATCCGCTCGCAACACCGGTAACAGCAGCTTCATTGCTTCCTCATGTTCCAGCACTCTAGCAGGTATGCCTGTGAGTCGACGCAAAGTTTCCAAATATCCGGTCGCGGAGAGATCGTAGGAAGGGAGCAAGTGCCGTGGAACGTTTGGAGCGCACGAGGCGGAGACAAAGAGGTGGAGAGGTTCAATTCCATATTGGACTCGCAGGTACCGTGCCAACTCAAAGCTGATTATTGCGCCCATGCTGTGTCCGAACAGTGCGAAGGGCTTGTCCCAAAATGGCCTCAACTCTTTAGCAAAGATATCGATTAAGAGCGCAAGATCAGTGAAGTTTGGTTCGTCCCACCGGGGTCCCCGTCCTGGTAGCTGGACAGCGCACACCTCGACGGATGACGGCAGTGCCTCGGACCAGCCGCGGAAAATCCCCGCAAATCCTCCCGCATAAGGAAAACAAAAGAGCCGCAAGGCGGCATCGGGATTTGGGGTATGCTTTGAAAGCCAGTGAGTTGTTCCTGATGTTGCCGACATGAATTGAGTTGCGACGTGGAAGCTATAAGCTGCCCATACCTCCGATGGTTCCTTTGAGCACTCCGCTGATCTTAGCAGAGTCTATCGTTTCGGGTAGCAACTAAGAGTCTGGGCCGCCATAGAATCACTAATGAAGCTACGGTGATAGGAACATTGTTCTTGAAAGATTAATCCACTCTTACCATGCGAGGCTGGTGTTTTACCTTGCGCAAACTGAAAATTTGCCACCACCTACCGCCTCAACTATGATGGCCGCACCGGCGTCTGATTTTGGCGACCTCTCGAATCATGTCAGTGGAAAGGTACCGCACTCATAGACCAACATCTGGCCACCGGAGCGTCCGCCTTTCGGATAAGTCTAAGGACCGGCGAACTGCAAACAACCTTCTATCGCATGGGAGCTATGAACTAATATCGAAACGCCGAGATTAATAAGTCGGTTCACCTCAGTGGCTAAGAAAAATGAACAAACCGATCTATATTCTCGGAACCGGATTGTCGCACGACGGCTCTTCATGTCTGATGCGCAACGGAGAAATAGTTGTTGGAGTTGAAAAGGAACGGCTTACTCGAAAAAAGCACGATGGATTCAACGATAACCTCACCCTTGCATACTGTCTCGAAACCGAAGGAATCACTTGGAAAGATATCGACCTGCTGGTCGAGAACAACACCAAAAATCGCTTCGAGCTAGAAGATCAACGCCGGCGTTTAGGCCGCGACATCCCTGACTTTGTTCCCAAAATCAATATCCCTCATCACTTGGCCCACGCGTATAGCGCCGTTGGGACTTCGCCATTCCTGGACACCACAGTTGTAGTAATCGACGGAAGAGGCGACTCCCTCGATAACTGTTTTGACGCAAGTCCGCAGGCAATACCCTCTGATGTTCGTGACCTCCCAATTGATAGCCGAGATGAATGGTTTGAAAAAGTCAGTTTTTATTCTTTTCGGAACGGGCGAATGGAGACGATCTTCAAGGACTTTTCCCGTCTTATCGCGCCAAACATAAATAGAACTCAATTCCCTTTGGCACCCCCTTCAATGGAACACTCTTTGGGTGAATTCTATGGCGGCGTTTCCAGATATGTATTCAACAAAGACTTCCAGATGGGGAAATTGATGGGATTGGCCCCTTACGGAAGACCGGACGTATTCGCTAACGAGGGATTTGTTTTTCAGGGGGGTCGGGCATTTATCAATTACGATTCTCTACCTCGCGTGCCGATCGAGTTGGACGGCAAATTCTACGAAATGCCAGACTGCTTCCAAGCGTATGCTGATCTAGCTTATTGGGCCCAAAAGGAACTTGAGAAGGCTCTACTTTCCGTCTTCAAGACTGCTCACGACCTTGCTCCGTCTCGCAATGTTGCCTATGCAGGCGGAGTAGCGCTGAATGCCGTTGGAAATCGTCGCCTGCTTCAAGAATCCTCTTTCGAGAACTTCTACTTCCAACCAGCGGCCGGCGACAATGGCCTTGCGCTAGGTTGTTGCTACTACGGATGGCTTGAGGTCCTGAAAAAATCTTCGGTCAAGCATTCCGGAGCGTCCGCGTTCGGCAGGCGTTATAACACCGAACAATGTTCGAAGGCCTTAGCATCTTTGGGCCCGAAGTTTTCGGTGACTGAACCGGAGGACATTATTATTGCGACGGCGCGAATGCTTGCGGACGGTAAGACGGTTGGCTGGTTTCAAGGCCCGAGTGAGTTTGGGCCGCGGGCTCTCGGTCATCGGAGTATTCTCGCAGACCCCAGGCGCGCCGAAATGCAGGATTTCATCAACGCAAGAGTTAAGCTTCGTGAAGAGTTTCGACCGTTTGCTCCCTCAATAACTGAGGCAGGCTCGCGCTCCTATTTTAAGGAAAACTTCGAGAGCCCATATATGATCCTGGTAATGGACGTGATTCCCGAGTGGCGCGATCGTCTACCGGCAGTCGTTCACAAGGATGGGACTGCGCGAGTCCAGACGGTATCAGCACGGCTGAACCCGCCTTATTACCGATTATTGAAAGAGTTCGAACGGATTACTGGGATTCCGATTCTGCTGAACACATCATTCAACCGCCGCGGCATGCCTATAGTTGAGACGCCGGAAGAGGCTGTCAAATTCTTCGCTGAATCCGCCTTACACGCCCTGGTGATCGATAAATATCAAATCATCAAGAACGAATAAGCTTGACTTAATACTTCAGCTTGGTTCAGGTCATCGGACGATACCCGCGAAGTTGTTCCCTCCAGTTGCCGCTTGAGCATTGCGCTTTGATTTCGCAGTTCACGGAAGACAGCTCATCCATCCATCTGAGACTAACCGCTCTACCAACCCTGGAAGTTCTTTTGAAATTGTTTCATCAAACAATGAGTGTCCGTGCTCAGGAAGATCAACGGTATGGACGCCCGTGATGAAGATCGGTGTGTGATATTGCCTAACGATAAGATATGAAAGCCAGACATCGCTGGCAGCCCCAATGAAGGTAGGCCAATTCTCGTATTGGAGCGTCTCATCTTCAAGAACCTCACGCCTGAAGAGGCATCCGCAACTTCCGATATAGTCCACTCGCTGGAGCTGGCCAGGCAGCAGATGGTATCTGTCGTTGATGGGCGTCATCAATTGTCCATTTTCAATCTCGGTTCCAAACCAGCCAACCGGTGAGAGATGTCCGTTCTGAGGATACTGAACCTGCACCTCGTTGTAAGCATCCATCAGAATAGTGAGAGTATCTTCCCCGAAAATCCGATCGTCATCCGTCGTGAAAATGAATGGGAACTCCGAAGCGAGCGGCAGCCTGTATTTCGGTTCATCGATCCGGTTCGGACCGAATTGAAAATCGAATAACTCTCGACGCTCGAAGTTGATCTGTCCGATCTCCCGTTCGGTACTTTCCGCGGTCTCGCCGCTCAAATAGATAAAAGCCTTCACCTCGTTGCCGTAGGCGGTCGCCATTTTTTCAATAGATGTGATGACTTGTTGGTAATTCGGAGATCGCTTATAAAAGCAGCAGCCTATTGCGATGGGCGGGTAGGAATTTTTCGATTGGATCATAATCTGTTGTTTCGGTTCATAGCGTCACTGCCAACTGAGAAAGGCATATAGTACCGATCTGATTGCTTCATTTTGGAACAGGACAGTTTTCGACAGAAACTGGCTAGATTATCCGGCCAATCCAATCGTCTCTTTTCGTCAGGTTATGAGGATCGTCGATAGTAAATACTCGCGGATCTTGTCCAGCACGTGTGAACCCGGAAAAGCAAATTCTTCGTAATCCGGTGCTTCTTCATAAGCTAGAAACTGGTCGGCTCTGAGCATCGCGTTTACTTGCCGAAAACATTCGATATTGGTTTTGAACTGTGTCGCCATTTCCTTCTGAGAAACAAATATTTCAGCGATGCGTTTTTGGAACTGCTCCTCTTCAGGCTCAGCGATGATCGTAAGGTCGGCTGGTGAGTCCTTCAAGAATACCTGGTAGCCACGAACATTATAACTCGCATACTCAAACATCTTCCCCGAATAAGCACTTAGGCGCGCGGACTCCGCAAGTGCAAAACGACAAACATCATGATCCGGGTGGCCGCCCTCGAACGGACAGCAAAATACGCCATCGACATCTTTCAGGATAGCCCCAAAGTTTTCAACGATTGAATGGATGTGGTTCAGGGTCCCTAAATCAGGGTAGTCCAGAAACTCAATACACCCAGGCTCAACACCCAGCAAATCCAAAGCCCTCGTTGTTTCTCGATGCCTGGTAGACTTATATGCCTCGCGATCATAATTCGGCGGCAACGATGTTAAATTCAAGTGATCCTGTTCCACTGGGGCGCCATCTGTCACACAGACGTAGTTCACTTCGATGCCGGAGCGAATAAGCCGTCTGATCAATATTCCACAGCACAACTCAGCGTCGTCAGGGTGTGGGCTAACAAACGCGACGCGCGCCAATTCTTGAAACGGATCCGGTTCAACTGGCTCCATCGGGTGTTTTACTCCCCGGTCTTTATCTCGTGCGGTGGTTTTCTCGCCCTGGTAGTAATCAGAACTTCATAATCAGGATCACAATGGTTCAGCTCATCCTTTTCCAACTCCTCCGTGCACAGTCCGTGGAGAAACGCAATCGCCGCCAATACATTTCCCTGGGATTCAACTGAAACGGATTCAGGTGGAAAGACTTCGCCAAATAGTCTTTTAGCTGACATGGTTGTGAAGCGCCAATACTCCCCCCAGCGATCCATGTCATAACGGCTGACCTGCGCAATACCAGGAAAAGTAGCTAACAACGTTCCTCCCGGTTTCAGGATCCTGTACAGAGTTTGAATCGCCGCTTGTATCGGATAGATGTACATCAAAGTCTGTGTGCAGATAATACAATCGAAGGTGTCATCTTCGAGATTCTCACCACTTGAGAGATCGGCGATGATCGTAGCGCCCGGGTGGCCTTCTTCGACGTGGAGCACATCACTGACTGCAATGCGTTCCCCACCGTAGCGCTGCGTATAAAAATCATCGTCAAATTCCAATACATGCCCTTTGACATCCGAAACATTCGCGGACAAGAAGCCTTCGATGTAGTAGCGGTCGATCGGCAGTCCTCGATCTGTGCCGTGGACGCGACTGATCGGTGACAGTCGCCTTAAATCTCCGAAACGGATCTGATTTTTGAGCGGGCTCACAATGTTTCTCGGGCCACGATATTTAAGGATCGGCAGCCAAACTGGCCGGAGGATGCTACGCTGGTTCTTGCAGGTTGTCGAGGTTCAATCGTTGGGTTCCTGTTGTCATCGCAGAAATTTCTTGCCTGTGCGTTGAGCATGTTCAATCAAGTCGTTCTTGACTCGATCCGGAGAATTCGAAATCGGTTTATGGGTTAACTTACCCACTCCAGACGATGCTTTGACTGCATGTTGTTGCCAACATATGATCCTTCGTGTATCGATGCAATCTTCTCAAATCCGACCATAAACTTGGTAGCTTCTAATAGAGACATTCCAAAGTGGAGACAGAAATGGATCGACAAAATCCTAACATCGAGCAAGCTGACCTGGCTTTAAGACTGGCGCGGCTCTCTCCCGCGAAGCAAGCCTTGCTTGAGAGTCGGGCTTTGCTAGCATCGCAACGCAAGCGGAAAGAGGAGGATCAAGCCCGCATTTCTCAGAGTCTTCACGCCTCTTCAATCAGACCAGTTCCGCGTGACGGCGAGCTACCCCTGACATTCCTTCTCGAGCACCAATTGGAACAACTCTGGGCGGACCCCAGCGACCACGACCTCTGCAGTACGTGCCTACGCCTCAAGGGAACGTTTGACCAGGAGGCGATGCAGAAAACAATCAACGAACTAGCACGCCGTTACGAGATCTTGCGGACGAAGTTTCCATTGGTGGATGGTCGAGTTACACAAGCCATAGCTCCATCAATGACAGTAGAGATGCCGGTGTTTGATTTAAACGACGCTCCCGAGACCGAGCGCCTTGGGGCCGCGCTGAGAATTGTTGAAGACGAGGTGCGGCGGCCATACGACCCCGGCTCCGAGACGCTCTGGCGGGTTACCTTGATTCGGTTTAGCGACACCGATCATCTGCTGCTGCTGAACATATCCCACATCATTTCTGACGGCTGGTCCTGGGATGTACTCATAAAAGACTGCCTGGCTTTGTATCAAGCTTTTTCCACCAACAATCCGCCTTTGTTTGCCGAGCCTTCAATCCAATTCGCTGACTTCGCGCACTGGCAACGGACTACGTTGAAGGGACAAGTGCTGGAACACCTGGTTTCCTACTGGCGACAACAACTTGCCGGCCTCAAGCTTATCCCAGAGATACGCCTTCCTGTTGAACGCGCTCTCCCGACCGTTCCCGGCAAAGGTACCCTTTATGTCGCTGCTGCGTTTCAGCACCTGAGAGTACATGCAACGTTGGTCGAGTCACTCAAAATCTTGAGCCGGCGTGAAGGGGTGACGCTGTACATGCTGTTGCTAGCCGCCCTGGTTACTATCTTGCACCGATACACGGGGGGCGATGACTTTGGTATTCCTTCCCCAATGGCAAAGCGTTACCGACCCGAAACCCGTGAAGTGTTCGGGCCGTTTGGTGACATGCTTGTGCTGCGCATAAGACTTGGCAGAAATGACAGCTTCGCCGCGGTGGTAGAGCACGTTCGAGACGTAGTCCTCGAAGCCTATGAGCATCAGGACCTGCCGTTTATCCTATTTGACGGGAACAATGAAGAGATGTGGGGGAATGTAAACTATCCGAGCGTCAGATTTAACATGGAAAAGAGATCCGAGGTGTGCGGGGACGATTCTCCAGGAGGCGGTGAGGAGGTACAGATTCCTGGATTGGTCATAACCTCGATAAATATTCCGACTTGCACGGATGAGTCGTGGGACTTGCCGGGATTTGCCATCGATGTACAGGAGAAAAAAGGAGAATTGCTTGTGACCGCCGCTTACGAACGCGATAGGTACGAGGCGGCGGCAATGATTGAGTTATTGGAAAATTATCGGATGGTGCTGGAAGGAGCGGCTGATAACCCCTCGCGGAGGCTGTCAGAATTCCCGTTTGTAATGAAGACAAGTGAGTGAGGAAACTCTCTCTAAGATGCATGTCGGCCCATCTACAATGACGTTGCAGAGTTTGGTTATCGATATAAGCGTAGAAGAGTCCAAAGTTCAAGAAAGCCAACCGGAAACAGCCTCGAGCAGGTCGTTCACCATTATCGACTCCATACAATGTGGACGAACATCGCAGGAAGAAAGGTAACAGCACCTGCACGATAGACCTGTAACGACCTTGGTGCCGCAATCAAAGATGTCTATCTCCGCAGCCGAAGTCGGACCGAAGAAGCCGACAGCGGGGACTCGATTCGCAACCGCAAGATGCAGGGCGAGTGAATCGCTGGTGATGACGACTTCACACTGACCTATCAGCGCTGAGAAGCATTTGATGTCCCAATCAGGTGGCGCGACCGTGCAGCTATCAAATGCCATCTTCTTAATTCTTTGGTTACGATCGCGTTCCCTCTCCCCACCTAATATGACTACCCCGACCCCGAATTTCTGGTGTAACTCTGCCGCCAGCGCAGCGGTTTGATCTTCGCCCCACGATTTATATTTCCAACGCCCTCCTGCTCCGCTATTGACTCCGACAAATCTCGAGGATGCCGCTAGGGGTGAGCCAGCAATCCACGCTTGGACTCGTTCGTGGGATTCAGGAAGGACAGTAATTTGCGGACGAGCAACGGGAGGAGGGAGATTAAGACACTGATAAAGGATTGTTCCGTAAGTAAGCTTGTTCCCTTGCTTCAATTCATTAGCACGGCTCAAACCACCCTCGCTTTCCGGTCGCAGCAATCCCATGCCAAACCATTCCGTCATATCCTCAGTATACTGATGCCTTAGGTCGGACGATCTGTAGGCTCCTGAGAGTCGGCGTGTGTTCAATTCGGCGGCTAAGCGACTGGAATCGCATTCGTCGTCCAAAGATATTACCCAGTCATAGTCATCTGAGCGCCATGCAGTAGTCGAGCTGTCGTCGATTGAAACAAGTCTATCGATGAGGGAATTGTGCTCAAGCAAAGGAAACGCTTTTCGTGAGGTGACCCAGGTTATTTCGCTGTCAGTTCCGAGACACCTGAGCGGGGGCAATAGCATGGTGGTCCGCAGCACATCTCCGAGCGCGCCGGTTTTTATGATTGCGACTCTCATCCGTTATATGAACCCCGGGGGAATGCCTGACAATTACACCAAAGCTGCCTCTCCATCGCGCTATTCATCCCCAGAAGATCTTGGTGTCCAAAATCTAAATTAATAAGAGGTGGCATGTCTGTTCGGAGGATACGCTACCCCTGGTGCCACTCGTTAGCAGATAGATTATACGGCCGAAGGACAATCCTTTGCTGCCCCTCTGGTACTCCGGAAAGCGGTAAACTCATCGCATTTGGTCAGCAGTGGCTAAGTGGAAAACGGCGAATTATTTTTTAACGCCGGGTGGTGTACTGAGAGTCATTCGCGTTTGTTGACACAACTACGTCACCGGCACCGTGTGCTCGAACTCAAGGATGCCTTGTTAATTCAATCGCACATATGATGTGCTAACGATAAAAATTCGCGCAGCGATTGACATCTCAAAACCATGGTACTATCTTGGCCACACTCGGGTCGTCGTTCGCGCGCGTCCGCCCCTCATTCCACCGACCGTAACTCAGGGAACGGCGCAACGCCCAATCTTCGATCTCACGAGCATCAGCATCAACATCAGCCTCGTTACGCAGGGTTCTCTTCTGGACGCAGGGCAAGAGTATTTGTCTACCGTTTGATACGCGACAGTTCTGGGCAGTCGAAGTGGAGGGAAAATGGTGCCGGAGAAGAGCAAGATTGCACGCCTTCGAGACAAGGGGCTTTTCTACTGGCTCAAAGTTGTCGCGCTGATCGTGGGCGGAATTTTCGTTGGGCACTGGCTCGAGAAGCAGGACGTTGCCACCACGCTGCGTTTTAAGATCCATCAGGCGATGACGCTCGCCCTCTCTCCACGGCAACCCTACGTGACGAGGACCGTAGTCGTCCTAATCGGTGATGACGAATTCTGGAAGGGAGAACTCGCTATGCGCACCCCGACCAGACGCGATTACCTCGCGCGGGTAGTCAACGCACTCGACGCTGCCGATGCTTCGGTCATCGCCCTGGATTTCGCACTCCACTCGCCTGTGCCAGATGGAAGTTCGGTAACCTATAACAATTACGATGCGGAGACTAAGGTACTGCTTGAGACCATCCGCGATGTCTCGCATCGCCGGCCTGTAATTCTTCCAAAGGCAATCAGGTGGGTCGAAGGCAACTACGTGCCGGAATCGGATCTCTATGACGGCTTCGACTTCCAGGGTGGCCTTGTGCGCGGCGGGTATACCTTTCTTCCGTTCGATGTGCGACGAGTTCCGCTAAGCCTGACGATGGCAGACGGGACACCTACCGACTCCTTTGCCGAGGCAATAGTCCGCGCGGTTAAGGAACCGGCGCTTGACCCGGTCGCCGGCTTGGCGGAAGCGCCTTACGGGAGTTATCTCACACAGACAGCTTTTCCCACGCTTTCCACCTCGCAAGTCTTGTCGCCCGATGGGGACACGCTCAAGAAGCTTCGACATAATATTGTTATCGTCGGTGGTTCCTGGAGTCGTCTCGCTTACCAGCGCGGCCCAAAAGTGGATTCGCACTTAACACCGGTCGGCTGGCTGCCAGGTGCGTTTGTTCACGCCAACTTCGTTGAGGCACTACTAGACAGGCGGACCGCCCCCTCCTGGGGTGAACGAGCACTGCTGGTCTTCGAAGTCCTCTTCGCCCTCGGCGTGGCCATCATCTTCGCATTGATTACGCGGTTTGGGTGGAAGCTGTTATCGCTGGTAATCCTCTGCGTAGGGCTGATGCTTTTCAGCTATCTTTCGTGGTTGAATCTGGGTCTCTTCTACGATTTCTTTGTGCCGCTCGTGCTGATTGTCGGCCATGCTATTTACGAGCAGATGAGCGAGATGTTCGGACGCAGTGTCCAGGAAGCGGTTTAATGGAGATAGGACATGCTTAGAACTTTAGTCTGCCTGTTGGTCGTTTCGCTGATGCTGGCTGTTCAAGCGTCGTGGCAAACGTCAGGCGCTTTGACTGTTAACGAACGAGTTGAGTCCGAGTCAATGCCTGGCAGCCAGGGGCCCAGAAAGCCGCCGAAGATGCCGACACCCACACCAACTCCGACACCTTCACCGTCCCCGAGATATCCAGCGCCTGTGGTCGGCGATGACAACCCGGCAGAGTCTCCTAAGCTGGTTTCCCTGACAGGGACGTTTCGCCTCAATGTCGATGAATCGGGAAAAGCGTCCTTGGAGGAATACGCAGAACAAAACGCCGAGCAGTTGAAATTCTGGGGCAGCATTCAGCCCAGCCTTGCAGCTCCCCTCGCTCTCGCCATCGAATTGCGCGGGAAGACCGTGAACATCGTCTCGACTCGCGCGCCGCGGATCACTTTCGAGGCCGATGGACGCGAATACATCGAGACACTTCCCGGAGGCGGCTCTATGCGTACAAGCGCTACGATGGAGGGCGCGAATTTGCTGGTCAGATCGTCGGGCTCGGGCCAGGATTTCAAGGTGGCCTTCGAGCCGATTCCAGATGGCCGCTTGCGCGTCACCCGTCAGTTTTCGAGCGAGAAACTTAGCCAGCCAATGGTCGTTCGAGATTTCTACGATCGCATCGCCGATATAGCCCAGTGGGGCTCTTTCCAGCTTGAGGAGCACGCCGCTCAACAACTGGCTTCACGTAACCCTGAATTCATCGTCCCAAATGGAGAATCGCTGGTTGCTACTCTCAACAACGACCTAACCACCAAGCAAGCAAAAACCGGCGACCGCTTCACCATGACCGTGCGTGCGCCATCCCAGTTTGAAGGAGCAATCATTGAGGGTCATGTGACGAACATCCATAGGGGTGGTGGCAAGACCGGGCGCTCCGGTTTAACGCTTCACTTCGAGACGGTACGCCTACCTAATGGGAAGTCTTACAAGTTCGGCGGACTCGTCGAAAGCGTGCGCACGCCACCGGGAGAGACGGTTAGCGTAGGAAACGAGGGCAGTATGCGCGATGAAAACCAAGGGACGACGACTGCGGTGCGGACGGGCGTTGGAACCGCAGTTGGTGCAATCATCGGCTCGATTGCCGGCGGCGGGAAGGGCGCTGGGATCGGTGCTGCTATTGGCGCAGGCGAGGGAGCAGGCTCTGTTATTGTGCAGGGGAAAGATGATCTCGAGTTACCGAGCGGCTCCGAGCTACTCATCCGGGCGTCCGTGCCGAAATAAGGCTTGGGTCAGAGCCTACGCTATGAATATGACATTGCGTGAGTCGCGAGAGACTAGGGACGCAATGCCGCGCTAAGCTTCGAAACTTTACCAAAAGCGTCGGCAATATCATTCATATCTGAGTTATCACCCAGAAGGCAGAAATGGGGCGCTGCCAGGCAAGAGTCGTATTGTTCCAGCGCTCTCGGCAATTCAAACCGTTTGGGGTTGAATTGCTCGGCGTCCGGTCTCCGCGAGATTCGCAATACCTTCATTGGCTGATAGAGGGGACTATGAGTAAAAGGAAGATCGAGGGGCTCAACCGGGAGCCCCAATTCTGCCGTTATGACCCGACCGATTGTGGCCATGTCATTTCCACTGAATGCCTGGCGGTTCAGTCGAAATATCAGTCTCCAGATCACCCGCCGAGTCACCTGCTGCAAACAGGAAATTATCTCGACGCCCTCAATTTTGGCAAGGCATGATTCCAAGTAATGCAGATTTGCGAGACGAAGGTCATTCTCTTTTTCCAACCTCGAAAGACCATCAAGAAGCAGCGCAGCATTAAATTCCGAAAGATCGAAGTTCCTTCCGCGCACCCCGTCGACAGTCTTTATCCACATCCAGTTGTCGGGGTTTACCTTATCAGCATAGACCTGACCATCTGTGCGGAGCTGCTGCAGTTTAACGAAGAGCGCCTCATCGTTCGTACAGCACAGCCCACCCTCCCCGCTGGTTAATAGCTTCGATTGTTGAGTTGAGAAAACAGAGATCAAACCAAACGAGCCTACTCGCCTATCTCGCCATTTTGCCCCGTGCGCTTGTGAGCAGTCTTCTAGAATTGGTATCCCCGTGTCGTTTGAAATAGCGAGGAAAGCGTCGAGATCCGCCAAAGAGCAGTAGGCGTGAACGAGCAGTATGGCGCGCGTTTTGTCTGTTATTGCTGCCTTCGCTGCTTCTGGGGACATGCATAACGTTTCGGGGTCGATATCAACCAGAATAGGTGTGGCACCGACATTATAAACAGCCTTCGGGCATGCTACCCAAGTCATGCCAGGAACGATCACTTCGTCTCCAGGGCCCAAATCCATAGCTTCCAGCGCAATCGCGAGAGCAGCGGTGCCACTCGCACATGGCAAGGCATACCGGACCCCTATGTAATCGGCCCATCGCTTGCGGAGTTCTCGGTCGAAGCGAGGACCTGTAAGTGATTGACCTGAGATAGCCCAACTTGTGGAATCGAGGACTTCATTGAGTAGCCGGCGTGTGTCTTCAGTGGCTATTGGCCAACGTGGCCACGGTTTCCGTCTTATGGGATCACCCGACTGGATGGCAAGCTTCATAAGTCTTCTCCAATAAGCAACATGAGGAGCTTTAGGAATAAAACTAGCAAAAATCCTGGCTAGATTTTAGTAGAACGGAAAGCCCAAATTCATATATACTCCGCAGCCGTCATATTCGCCAAGCGGAATATAGGAAGGTCACGCCATGCCCCCACCAAATAGCGAATCGCCTGTGTTCATAATGCCTCACTTCCGTCCGGACGGCATGTGCTCCACATTCCTTCCACGTACTATTGAAAGCCTGCTTCAACAAACGGATGAGGCGTGGAGGCTTATCATCATAAATGACGGCTGCACTAACGGCTTTTGCACCTCGCTGTTTCGGACCCTGTCTGAAGAGCATCCTGAACGCATATCTATATTGACGCAGTCACAACACAGTGGTACCGGACACGCTCGAAACGTAGGCGTGAAGAATGCGGCCTCAACCGGCGCGCCTTTCGTCATGTTCCAGGACGACGACGATCTGGCGCACCCTCGTCGAGTCGAAATAACTCGTCGTATTTTCAATGAAAAACCCGATGTCGGTTACATTTACTCGCATTTCATTCCCATTGATCACAACGACTCGGTTGTACCCCGAGAACTCATTCGACTGGACATGCTGGAAGTTCTAGAGGCTCTCGAAGAAGAGATCGTGGAGGGCGATGATGCATGGCTCAAGATAGCAACTTCGACGGGCTTCGTAGGTACAACTTCGACCGTCTCCGTGCGCACCACACTGGCCCTTGCAGTCCCCTTTCCGGAGGAAGTGTTCTCCGAAGACTCGCATGCATGGCTAAGGATGTCAGCCTTGGGCGCACGATTCGCCTACGCTCCAGACATCCCGACAAGATATCGTATGGAAGGGGGCGTGTGTTCCGACCTGGGCTTTAACGGCCGCAATTCAGGAACGCTGAAGTTGAAGGCCCGCATCGATATTGACGGATTTAATCAGGCTGTCACGCTCGCCCTGGAACGAGGCAAAATCTCACCTGGCGACGTACGCGAGCTTGCCATATCCTTTTATCGACGTCTCGCGCGTACCGTCGAGCGTCAAGGCCACGTACGTCTTGGGCAATTGCTACGCAGACATTCTGACAGCATTGGAGATGATAACGCCCTCGCTCCTCTTTCCCTTGCCGAACTCTGAATCGAGCTCTGAATAATGCGCGAGCTAGTGTCAGAGCGGTTTCTCACTTACCAACCGAATCACGGCTTTGGAGTTGAACTCTTTCTTTTGGAGACCGCGTTTGAAATTGCGAGAACACTTCAGCGGACGTTGGTCATCCCGCCGATGCCTGATCTTGAAACTAATAATTATCGACAGGGTTTGGACAGGTACTTTCGGTTGAAAACTGATTGGCCCTGGATCTCGATGGAAGAATATATCGCTTCGCACAATAACGTCATTGACGTCGCGTTTCAGATCCTACCCAGTTATCGTAAGGAATATGGATCGCCTGAGATACGAAGGCTGCACCCTGTATGGCTAGACAACATTGAACGGCTTACCAGCTTCCGGTGCATGGGACTTCAAACTAGTGAAGTGCGGCGTTTGGAGATTGACCATTCAATGACTCTCTCGGAAGTCAGATCCATTCTCAATACGGATGACACCTTGATCGGCCTGTCATATATAAATGGATTAGTCGAAAGCATAAGGGTGTTGGTCGAGGATGCCATCACCAAAACGGAACCGTTGTTACATCACGTCCCGACCTTGTCGCAGGATTTGTTCCTGCAGATGGCTTGCTCGTTTGCGGGTGATGGGCCATACACGGCTCTCCACTGGAGGCGGGGTTACCATTTGAAGGAAGTCGCCAAAATACTGGGAGACGCTGAATTGCCAACTACACAAGCAATGTTGGGATTTGTGCCGCCTGATGCCGGCCAACTCATTATTGCCAGTGACTCCGGTGTGGATGACTTCAAATACTTGGCAGGAGACCGGAATATCCACACCTTTCGGCATCCGAATCCTCAGGTCAATGCAGTGGTAGACATTGCACTGTGTGTTGGTGCTGACCGGTTCATCGGCACTCAGGCTTCAACGTTCTCCGCTTACGTCGCGTATTCCCGAAGCGCACAGGGTCATTTGAAGACTTCAACGGTGCTCCTTTAACGGAACAGATACTCTGGTCCTCACTTTGTGCGGGGATTTGGCACAGGTAAAGCATCGCCGCAAATGCTAATGAGTGCGACTAGCAACAATCGACAACTCTCCCGCAAAGTGGGTGCCAGACAGCCTCCGTTCGACGCATACCAACATCTGTATCGTACGATGGTGGCCATATGAAGATCGGAATTGCAATGGTCGGATGTGGATATGCGGCGGACTTCTATATGGCGAACCTGCCAAATCATCCAGAGCTTGACCTGGTCGGTGTTTACGACAGAAATGCAGAGCGACTGAGGGCTTTCTGCGCTCACCATGGCGCTCGTTCATTCAATTCACTCACCGATTTGATCGATGATGCGAATGTGGGCTTGGTTCTCAATCTCACCAATCCTGCTGAGCACTCTCGCGTGTCGCTTGCAGCTCTCGAGCGCAGGCATGTTTATAGTGAGAAACCCTTTGCTATGAACCTTGAGGAGGGACGCCATCTAGTTGACATGGCGCAGCGTAATGGATTCCAGTTGGCGTCAGCTCCGTGCAGTCTACTCGGCGAGCCTGCTCAAACGGCTTGGGCGGCGCTAAGAAAAGGTGAGATAGGCCGACCGCTCCTGGTTTTTGCGGAGCTACATGAGGGAATGACGCACAAGATGCTTCATAGTCGGTGGATCAGCGCGTCCGGCGCCGTTTGGCCTTTTCAAGATGAGTTTCAAACTGGCTGCACGCTTGAGCACGGAGCATACGTTCTTACGTGGTTGACCGCGTTCTTCGGTCGCATCGAGAGCGTAACAGCCAATGCTTATGTACTTGCACCGGACAAGCATGCGGGCGAGAAGTTGGGGCCGGATTTTTCGTGTGCTGTAGTGAAGTTTGCAACTGGTGTTGTGGCTCGTATTACATTAAGTATCATCGCCCCCATAGATCACGGACTGATGATAGTGGGCGAAGAGGGTGTGCTTGAGGTGGCCGATGTTTGGGATTTGGATTCACCAATTTCTATTCGAAGACGAGAGGACCCGAAGACCAACAAACCAAGCCGATACTTGACGGACAAAAGGAACTATCCGTTGCTTCATGGCTCGGAGCGCCGCTTCCGTTATCACGATTCTCACAACATGGATCTGATGCGCGGTGTGGCGGAACTTGCGCACGCGATCATTTCGGGCAAGCCGTCGCGATTGAGCGCCGACCGTGCTCTTCACATTCTGGAAGCCACACTTGCGATGTCGAATACGCAAGGACTAGAAATTTGCCACCAGATGGAAACACCATTCGAACCGGTGGAACCGATGCCCTGGGCGCAGTCGAAGTTCTGAATCGAGCCGACTATGTTTTTAGGAAGCGGGATTACGATCGGTGCCTCTTATAAAAGCCTGAGTCTTAAGCCGGCGCGTAGTTCCTTCACAGAAACTGAACTCGGCTGAAGAGAAAACAACATGCTCGTATTAGGATTAAGCGGAGGGTTTGGTTTACCCGGCGAAGAGTTTGTCCCTAATCTGCCGGTCTGGTTCTTTCACGACTCGGCGGCTTGTCTTGTTCAGGATGGCCGGATCCTGGCGGCGGTTGAGGAAGAGCGAGTAAATCGAATCAAGCATACGAACATGCTGCCATTGGGAGCGGCCGGGGAGTGCCTGAAAACAGCGAAGGTAGCTCCGGATGAGATCGACTTCATTGCTTATTTTTTCCAGGAAGATTACGCCGATACAGAACTTAATTTACAGTACATTCAGTACCCTGCACTTCCCCTTCGTAGTGCCCGCGATCTTCTTCGTGAAAGATTCAGTGAATTCCTTGGAATTCCAATCAGCAGCGAAAAGATCCGATTCGTCCGGCACCATCAATGCCACGCCTCCGCCGCATTCTTCCAGTCTGAATTCAAGTCCGCATTAATTGGTATATTCGATGGAAATGGCGAAGAGGACTCAATATCAATTTTCACCGCAAAGAATGGTGAGATTTGTCCGTTGGCCGCCTATCCGGCTTCTAAGTCGCTTGGGCATTTCTATTCTTCGGCAATCGAATTACTCGGGTACGCCCTGTTTGACGAATATAAGGTGATGGGTTTGGCTCCGTATGGCGACCCTTCGGTATATCGACCTCAGTTCAACGCTCTTTTTTCCTTAGGTGAGGCGGGAGACTATGACTTAGATTTGAACAATCTTCGAACACATTTCTTGCAGCGAGGTTTCGTTCCGCGTCGTCGGGGCGAGCCGTTCATTGAACGGCACGCGAATTTTGCTGCAGCTCTCCAGGAGTCTCTCGAACTTATCTCGTTTCACGTCCTATCACACTGGGCTACGGAAACAGGTCAGTCGAACCTCTGTCTTGCGGGAGGAGTTGCGCACAACTCTACTCTCAACGGAAGGCTGGCGCGCCAAGGACCGTTTAAGAAACTCTTTGTGCATCCCGCCGCCCACGATGGTGGCGCGGCGATCGGCGCTGCTCTTGAGGTATGTAAAACCGAGGCAAATAGTAGTTTCAGACCTAGCTCGGTAAGGAATGCTAACTGGGGAGCTGACCTTGGAACACCAGCCGAGCTTGAGGCGCTCCTTACTAGGTGGACTGACTTCTTTGTATTTCAACTATGCGCCGACGCCCCCGCCCAAGCTGCGAAACTGCTTGCTGATGGCGCAGTGCTCGGATGGGCACAAGGCCGAATGGAGTTTGGGCCAAGAGCCTTGGGAAACCGCAGCATAGTGGCGGATCCACGGCCAGTCGAAAATAGAGATAGGATCAACGCAGCCGTCAAGAAGCGCGAGGGCTATCGACCATTCGCGCCGGCGGTCCTTGAAGAAAAGGCAGCTCAGTATTTCCAGATTCCTTCGACAGTTAGGGAGCTTCCATTTATGAGCATTACGGTTCCGGTTCAGCCCGACAAGCTCAAACTACTCGGAGCCGTAACGCATGTGGATGGTTCAGCACGGATTCAAACCGTCAGTCGAGACCAGAGTCCTCGATTTTGGCAGTTGATTCACGCATTCGAGCAGCTTACCGGAGTGCCGGTCCTTCTTAACACATCCTTTAACACCGCAGTCGAGCCCATCGTCAGAACTGCTGGAGAAGCGTTGTTGACGTTCTTAACTACCAACTTGGACTATCTGTTTCTCGATGACTGGATGGTGACTAAAAAGGATATTACTGATGACAGACTGCTGGATCTTGTTCCGGTCCTGAATATCAATGTTGGACTGTCTGACAGCCACAGAGCCATCCAGGCTCCTAACGACAATAATCGACTAAAGATCGCATTTATGTATACCAAAGGGCGGTCCTTATCGCTGTCCAAAGAGATGTACCTGGCCCTCAACGTATCAGACGGTAAGAAGTCGTTTCGGGACTGTGGAATGGATGGACGATCTACAACCGCTGTCGCTCCCTCTGATGAAATCAGGAAATTGTTGGAGGGTCGTTTTATCGGTGTTCGCGATCTGAACGTAATCCCAGGTGAAGATAGTAACTACAACGGCGGCGTCATCGTCAGAAGGCAGCCTTTGTAACAGTACGAACGAATGACCACTCGGCGTGAGAGCGCCGATTTCTCCGCCTCGATACTCTGACAAGCAGATGCACTCCAATCTCATTCCTCCATACGGCGGGAAGCTAGTTGATCTGATGGCTTCACACGAAGAGTCGGAGCAGCTAAGGTCTTATGCAAGCCGCCTACCCTCGATTCAACTGTCAGCGCGCGCCGTGTGCGATTTGGAAATTCTTGCCATTGGAGGATTTTCTCCGTTGGACCGTTTCGTCGGAAGAGAGGACTATCAGTGTATTCTAAATGAAATGCGATTGGTCAGCGGTCAGCTTTTCCCAATTCCCATAGCTTTGCCCCTGGAACCGCAAGAAGCAATTCACCTGGATCAGGATGTCGCGCTTCGAAATGCTAGGAACGAACTGTTGGCGGTTATGAATATCGAGGAGATCTACGAATGGGATTTCGGCGACACGGCACAAAAGCTTCTTAACACCCAAGACCTACGTCACCCACTTGTCGTGGAAATGAAACGCTGGGGGAGGCTTAATGTTGCCGGCCGTTTGCGCCTGATACAACTCCCGGGGCACTACGATTTTCAAAGCCTGCGGCTAACGCCCGCACAGACGCGCGAGCGTCTTGAGAAATTGGGCGGGCAAAATGTCGTGGCTTTCCAAACTCGGAACCCGCTTCATCGCGCACACGAGGAGTTGACTAAGTTAGCGATGCAAAAAGTAGACGGACACTTGCTATTGCACCCAGTGGTGGGCATGACAAGTCCTGGTGATGTGGATCACTTTACTCGCGTGAGAACTTATCGAGCAATGGCCCGACACTATTATGATCCCCAGCGTACCGTTCTTTCCCTTTTGCCGCTCGCGATGAGGCTCGCGGGTCCCCGAGAGGCACTCTGGCATGCGCTTATTCGACGGAACTACGGAGCTAACTATTTGATTGTAGGTCGTGACCACGCCAGCCCCGGTGTGGATTCCAATGGCAAACCCTTTTTTGAGCCGTACGAGGCACAAAGGTTGTTGGAGCAATACAGTAAGGAATTAGGGGTTGGGGTAATACCGTTCACTGAAATCACTTATATTCCTGAGGAACAGCGATATTCCGAAGTTTCCAAAGTTCCTGTTGGGACTCGAACGATATCGATCTCAGGCAAGCAGTTGCGAGATGAGTACTTGGACGCTGGGCGCCCTTTGCCCGAATGGTTGGTTCGCCCAGAGGTTGCAGCTATCCTCGTGGAGTGCCATCCCCCTCGCTATCACCAGGGAGCATGCATTTGGTTCACAGGCCTTAGTGGTGCCGGCAAATCTACTACGGCGGAAATACTAACTCTCTTACTGATGGAAAACGGGCGCCAGGTCACTCTACTGGATGGAGATGTTGTACGCACTCATCTCTCAAAAGGCTTAACCTTCAGCAAAGAGGATCGCGATGCAAATATCCGGCGTCTTGGTTTTGTTGCCATGGAGGTTGTCAGGCATTTTGGCTTAGCGATTTGCGCCGCCATCAGTCCTTATCGCGCGACACGCAATGAGGTGCGAAATTTGATTGGAGAGGAACGCTTCATTGAAATATTTGTCGACACACCACTCGACGTCTGCGAACGACGCGATACAAAGGGAATGTACATGAAGGCCCGCCGAGGGGAACTCAAAGGTTTTACCGGCATTGACGACCCTTACGAGTCGCCTGTGCGGCCTCACATCACGCTTGACACGACGTCTCATTCGGCGGAGGCAAATGCGCAAACAATTCTAAGGTATTTGATCCAACGAGGTTTCGTGCGGGCCGATGAAATCTCGCAGCCAGAGTAGTGATCGAGTTTCGGGCGTGGTCATTACCAGATGCTGCTCGCCCAGGCCAAGACAATAGAGAACAACACCGCGAACGTAGCTTGCCGCACCAGAAGTCTTACAGCGAAGCGGAGAGATACTTCTCGACAGATCGTTAGCATCGTAACCAGACACGGGAATAGAACTCCTGCAAGATAAACGCCTGTAAGAAGCTGAACCGAACTTAAAGTGGCGAGGGAGTCCTGCTGGGCGAAGAGCAAAATGCCGTCTTTGCGAATCGAGGCCAATATGACAGGCAGGGCAGCGCTGGCAGGTAATCGAAATATTGCCATCAGAGGACCTGTAATACCGCCGAGTCTGTTGATGATGTTTAGCCAATCCAATATTGACGCGATGATAGTTATCAGGAAAAAGATCGGAATGGCGTTCCGGAAGAACTGGACCAAAGTATTGCGCGATTCACGCCAGACATCCTTTGCTCGCGGAAATTGAAGAAAGGTCCGCCCTTCAATCATCAACACGTTCAGCTTGGAGCGGGCTTCACGCGGTGCGGTGAGCCTTATATAAATTAATGTGGTCATACAGAGGAAAAGCAAGTAAGGAACTACCAGGTAAGGTCGATGAGCAGCTGCAAAGACACTCAGCGTGGCCCCCAGTTGATAAGAACAGGCAGAGCCGAAAGCAATGGCCGAGACACAAGTGCCCCGCGAGCACCGAGAGCATGAACGAGTGCTTACTACCGCAGGTACATTACATCCAAATCCCATAATTACGCGCACGAGATCTCGACCTGAAAGACCGACTGGACGCATGAGCGGATGAACGCAGGCGGTTATGCGATCGAGCAAACCGCTGGCTTTGTAACACGCCAGAAGAACGGCAAAAAGCACGATTGTAGGAACCGACCAAACAAACAGCAATGGCCCCATCGTTACGAATCCGTATTTCCCAAATAATATTTCTTGCGCCAACGAAGGCAGCGAAGCTTTCAATGCAACGAGCGACTGTAGCCAAGGTTGGATGTGGGGATCAATGAAGTTAGCAAAATTGTTGGCGGCCCACACTGCAACAATAGCCGGCATAAGCAACATGACAATCCCCAGCGGTGGGCCAATGAGCGGTCGATCGAGCAGAGTGGGCGGGGCTTCGATTTGCCAACCAGCGCGTACGCGCATGCGCTCGATCTGCATTGTTTTCGCATTGCTGACCGCCAACAAGATACTGGTTCGCTGTTCGTTGGTGAGGTTTCGTGCATCGACGGGTATAAAGGATGTGCCGCCGTTACGCCCAAAAGTATCAAGGGTTTGCCTTGCGCTCTTTGCCCCGTATACTTTGTCCCAGAAAGTGACCACCACAGCCGCTCGCTTGCCTTTGATCAATGGTAAGAGGTCTGCAAGGTCCTCATCGATGCGCGTTCCGCGGACGACCAGCAATACTTTGTCGCTTTGGGCCAATTGCTCCAAGGCTAGACTAGTGGTGAGCGTATCGGAACGGCGCAGGATTCCCGGAGTGTCGACAAAGGTCCAGCGTGATCCACGGTAGAATTCACAATTAATTGTAGAGCCGCGGAAATTTGAGGAGTATGCGGGTCGTCCAGTAAGAGACGCCACTAATTGAGATTTGCCCACACTCTCTTTACCAACAATAACCACGCAACATTGATTAGATTCGGGCTGGATATTTCGAGCAGCGGACATTGGCTCCGTTTCCTTCCGCGCTATGTCCACAGCGCCAAAAGCAAACCTAAATAGTTTCTATTGCGGCGAGCAGCCATCAGCGAAAATTTGGTCCTTAGAGGATTCGGAGTGCTGATAGATATTCGTCTTTCGCAGGGCGTCAACATCTGGAGTTAATGGCCGGGGACTTACACCCAGCGTGCTTGCTAACCGTTCTAGGCTTAATGCCTGATCAGCCGCCGGCTTTCCAACGGAGTTTTCCCGGATTCCCGATCGTGCGAACAAATATGCTTCCGCAAGACAAGCGAAGGTGTCTGTGTGGGCTGGCAGATCGAGGTCATAAGAGCAGGAATATTCTGGAATCCGCACCAGTGCTCCCTGCGTGACCACGATATCTCGCAATAGGAACGACGGGCGTGCGGATTTAGGTATGTTAGAAGGTTGAGCGCAATCAATGACCACCGTGCCGCCTTTCACTAGGTCCGGTTTGAGCTCAGCCGATGGGTCATTCGTCAGCAGCACAATAATGTCTGCCTCACGCACACTTCCCAGATCGCCTGTCATGATCGCTCGCCCCGCGAGGTTCTTGAATTGGTGGTGTACGCGATCGGCAGAGCGACCAACCAAAATGAGATCAAATCCTGCTTGCGAAATTAGATTGCTAGCGGCAACGCCTACCGAACCGGTGCACCCGATGACGGCAACTCGCGCCCGCGAGCCTAAACCTACGGCGACGCTCGCTTCCTCAACGTTACGCAAAACGACTACAGCCGTATAAGCATTCCCATTGGTTAACGTCATCCCTGTCGGCAACGCACGCAGAAGCCTTTGTCCTCCACCGGTCGCAGGCGCCGTCAGGGCACCCAGACTGACAACTCGGGCTCCTCTTTGTCCTGCCAGTCGAATTCCTTCCCCAATTTGCTCTTTGCCAGAGGGAGACATCAGGTCGTTAGGCATTCGCATTATGCAAATCACCTCGCCACGAATTGGGCTAAAGCCGAACGTAACCTCACCAATGACAATTGGAGGCATAGAAGAAACCTTCGCAACAAAATCTGCCTCGTCATCGCTAAAGTGCCGGATAAATGAACCGGCTCCATGCGCCAATAGGTCACTTACACTTCGAGGATGTGTTAGAAAAACAAACCAGGGAGGCCTTTTTGAAAGGAGCAATGCCATGCGGATTCGACCTCAATCCTTGAGGCTTTATTGCAGTGTCAAATCGTAAAGAACGTGAAACGGTACTGTTCTTCCTGGCTAGCCAGGTAGCTCATTTGGGATTTCATACAGGAGTCCACTTGCAAGGCTCTGGGCCAGTGCGCCGAGTCGGTTCGTTAACTTGATTTTTTTCCAAACGTCGCCCAATTCGGGTTCTATTTGCTGATGCTTAAGCAGATTAGGATCGCCGACAGATAGGGAATCGGGTCTAATACCGCTAACCATTCGATCTCCGTCATAGGGTCTCAGGATCGCGGCGTCGAATGGGTATCCTAGAAAAGCACACAAAGCCTTCATTACTTCAGCGCTGTTGCCGACAAGCGACTCATAGCGAATCAGGTGCTGACGATTCGCATTTACAAGGCCAAGAAATTCGAAGATATTGGAGTTGGCAATGGTCCAGTACTTCTCAGCAAGCGCTTCAGGCTGGGAAGCATTCGCTATATCCACATGGTGGCGAACTAGTGACTCGATGACTGCATACGGGTGCCGCACCAGGTGTATGTACTGCGGTCTTTCAAATAACTGCTCGGCTCGTTTGAGGATCTCTACGGCCGCCACATTCATCGGCGATTTGTCGAGTAAGGTTCGAGGCGATGCCAATTCCTGTAGCGTAGCGTAGACTTCCACAATTGTTCTGTTCTGGCTCGTCCATTCACCAATGATCTCCTTCGCCTGATCCGCGCTGGTATCCTTAAGTGCCATCACGGCGCGCACGAGCCCGTCTCTCGAATCGCACCCGCTATCAACACACTGAAGTGCATGGCAAGGGCCCAGCGCTACATCCCGTTCCTTCATCGTAAGGTAGGGCAACAGATTCAATTCTGGCGGGCAGAACAGGGATGGGTGACCGGCCAGCATTACGCGTAACAATGTGGAACCTGACCGTGGACTCGAAAGCAGAAATACAATGGGTCGATTCTGCTTCGGATCGTGTGTTGTGGGGTTTCTGTGGATCATAAAACCGCCACCTCTCTTTTTGGTTTTCCATTCCCGAAAAGGTCTGGCGAAGAGTAGGTTGATACTGTGGCAACCAAGGGCTTTAAGATCATCGGCATTCCGAACGCGGGTTGCAGCGTAATGCTGCGGGTTTTGGGAACGACCACACTGCCGGGAACCAGAACTGGATGGAAACGCTGGAGGATTGTTGCCAACACGAGCTTTGCCTCCAACATGGAGTAGGTACTTCCAATGCACGAGTGATACCCACCGCCGAAAGGAAAGTAGGAGTATGGGACATGCGGCTCACCGCTCACCGCATCGAATCTTTCGGGCCAGAAGGAGTTGGGATTCGAAAAAATGTCTGGAAGGCGATGCGTAACCCACTGACTAAATACAACAAAGCTGCCGGCCGGTAGTTTGTATCCATCTATCTCAAAATCATTAGAGGCAAATCGAGCTTGCCCCCAGATTGGGGGATACAAACGTAACGATTCCTTAATAACCATCTCAAGGTATTTGAGCTTTCCCAAGTCCTCAATTTGGGGCGCCTGCCCATCCAACACGCTCCTCAATTCGGAAACTAGCTTCGTATGGACGTGGGGGTGTTCAGACAACAGGTAAAGCGTCCACGTCAGAGCATTCGAGGTCGTATTGTGTCCCGCATCCAGCATTAAGAAGAACTGGGCGCGAATTTCCTCGTAACTCATCATGCCGCCATCCCGCTTCTTCACATGAGAAAGTCTATAGAGAAGGCTGCCCGTGTCTTCTCCACTAGTCCTGTGAATGGCAATCGTTTCGCGAATAAGTTGATCGACGGGTTGCCAGGAGCGCAAGTACTTTCCAAACGGCAGAAACCTGATGTTTAGTGGGAGACGGTCCCACGGAAATAATGGATTAGTCGAGAACCGGATCAAATATTTGAAGCACTCCAGGAGTTGATCCGTGTGTTGGCCCAATTGGAGATCAAACAGAGTTTTTGCGACGATCTGAAGTGTGAGGCGCAGCATCTCCTGGGAAATATCGACACGGGAACCTGTCCGCCAGGCAGACATCATCCGCTCCGTATACTCAACCATTACGTGACTGTATTTCTCAAGCTGTTGTGGATTAAATGCGGACTGGGCCACTTGCCGCTGCTGATGATGGGCTTCACCATCGGTCGCAAGCATGCCGTCTTTGTTAGTGCACCCACAGCAAGTCTTTATTAATTTGCGGGGAGAAAATCCATCAATCGGAACCAGAACATCTCCCAACAAATAACGTAAGCTGCGTATAACCTCGCGGTTGGTAAAATTTGCTGCGTTGTCTACCAAGAAATATCTAATTGCTTGCGGCCGAGCAAAGAAGAAGGCTGGCTTCCTGCCTAGGTAGAGGGTGGCTGCATTACCATATCTTTGAGGTAGGGCGGATAGAAATCCTAGCCGATCTCTTCGAAAATCAAGCGTGTTTCCAACGAGAGGGCGAGGTCTTGGTCCTTGCGGAAAGTTGTACGCCATGAAAGCCTTTGTCGCACTTTGGGATATGCCGAGGCAACACCTTAGCAATCAAGGTCAGTCGAAAAGCTCCGGTCATTGCGTCTGGTTAGCCTTCCAGTCACCTCGTCTTGGTTTGCAATGTGATATCCAGCTTGAGTCGCGCAACTCTAGCCCACAGCAAGCAACGGAATCAGAACCATGGTACCGGCTAAATCAATATTGATTGAACCGCCGCCGAGATGTTCTGGCCAATTTACAAAGAAGCGGGTTCCGTAGAGCATCTGACAGGGCGTGTTGCGTCTCAGGGTAGCTAGACTATCCTCCAAACTGGAGGTGATGCGGCCATCTCAACCACCCTTTGCGCCGGACCACAGCGAACCTGGCAGGAATTCTAGACAACCAAGGGCGCGCCACCCCTTTAGATCCGGAGTGAGCGTGCATTCATCAGTAGCAGTGGCGCGGATGGGATTAAGCAGGCTGGGATCATGCTTTCCTGATGTGACTAGTTCGTATAGACCGGGAAACACGATTTGAGCGTTATACTTAACTTTTAGAGAACCTTTCTCGTAATCAATGATACCGACGTTTCCAGAGGCATCTCCTTCAGAATCGATCGTCAAACATACCTGGCCAGAGTCCAGAGATTCCGTGCGGCTAAGAGGTAAACGGACGCTCTCGCTGGAGATCCCGTAAAGAGAGCTGACTTGGAACATTACTCGCTGGACAACTGTTTCACTCTCGCGGTGATCTGCGATTTCTTCCAGAATTGTCGCCATGATCCCATCTCCACTGTAAACGTCGCACCGTTTATCCAAACTTAGTTAACAGCACAAACTGCGGCATACTCACCGCCCGGCGAGCCATATCGCTTACAATCAGTTCCCGCAAGGCTCTACACGTTTACAAAGCGCCGCGCACCTAGTTGGCCCACGCACTGCCACCGTTGTGACAACGTCTGATCTTTTGTGCCGCAGCGGTTCGCCTGTCTGCACGCCCTTATGGCTTTGAGACCCTCTTCAAGCTGACTGGCTTGGAAAGCCTTTTCAAAAGTCTCCACATTCGGGCCGGTGATCGAAACGCGTAGTCCATTGGAAGATTTCTTTACGTCAATGGTCGTCTGACGAGCTAAATCTGTCCGGCCAATTTTGGCAATTCGACGATCGGCAAGGGTCGAGACACAATTCAGACGTTCGGCGATGGTTCGCGTTTTGTCGGCGCAACGGTTGCGAGCGGCACAAGCCAAGCGGGTGACGAGGAAGCTTTGTATTTTCTCGGTATCTACTTTAGCGAGTTCGTCATCTCCGGATAATTCAATCTCATATCCACCTCTGACTGATTGCACGGTGAGCTTTGGCGGCATGACTACGCTCCTTAAGGTCAAGAATAAACTGTTGGCAAAGTGAGAGACGCTCGCCCAAGAACGGGCATCGAGGGACCGTTTCTCAATTATCAAGCTCTTGTTTTCGGCTGTATATCAGAGGTCGATGGGTCTGTCATTGATAAATATCAAGGCCCGCAAGCCTTTTTGCTGCAAGGTGCCGTCTCATAAGACAACAAGAGGATCAGCAAGTCGTGCTGGGTTGAGGTGATGCGCATTGGCCGCAGCATAAAGACCGAAATCCAATGCGGCGTCAATTTCAGTGGAAGGTGAGACGTTTGGGGTCCAGAATCGTGAAGCTGTTCTTATTCCTGCACAGGATGCCTTCACGTTGCATTGCCTTAAGAATTCGGCTGAGATGTTCGGGACTAACAGCGATCAACTTGGCAACTTCCCAAAGTCGGAGCGGTAGACGAAAACTAGTTTCGTTGGGGGAAGAGTTGTCCTCAGATGTTGACAGAAAATGTCCCAGCACTCTCTCGAGCCTTTGTCTTGCTGAGAGACAGCCGATTTCCGTCAACTGGCTAACCTGCTCATAAATATCGCGACTCTGCTCATGCTGAACGAGCCAAGAGAATCGAATGTCAGTCCTCAGAAGTTCTAGAAAACTAGGTGCTGGTATGCTCTGTAGCCGACAACGAGTCAAGGTAACCGCAGTCACTGGGTACTCCTTTCCTAGAATTATGGAAGCAGCGCCTAACAGCCTTATCGGGAAGCAGAGTCCTGTAATCAGCTCGTGCCCACCTTCACTAATTCGTGTGAGTTTGATCA
>Ga0207681_10000227_pt1 | contig 44309 bp, 38 predicted proteins | sample KBSS53metaG_FD_184324 | JGI IMG/M metagenome (GOLD analysis project Ga0207681, IMG submission 184324) | Switchgrass rhizosphere microbial communities from Kellogg Biological Station, Michigan, USA - KBS S5-3 metaG (SPAdes) (version 2) | ecosystem: Host-associated > Plants > Roots > Rhizosphere... | reverse complement strand
GGTATTTGTTCCTCGTGGTAAATTTGAACCAGGAATATCACTTGCAGCATCTGTTGGAATACTTACGGCAACTTGTGTAACCACTGCTTGGCGATTACTTCCATAGTCACTTGTTAAATCACAAAAACCTGCCACTCCCCCATCTTCGACGACTGCATTATTAGCACTTCCTGCTCGAAGTAAACTTGCACCTCTGGTCTGAGCAAAATTTGTTGACGTAGAAATAGGCTTATAACAAAAGTTGTATTCTGCGCCAGGGTTACTTTCGTGCTCTTTGAGCGCGGCACCAATCACATTAGTAATATTAGTTAAGGTGGTAGGATTCATCTGCACAATGAGTTCTAAAGGTGTGTCAGATGATTGAAAATTTAATTGGCTAACTTGGCTATTAGTAGCAACTTTTAAAGAAACAATAGCTACTCTTATTGCTAAAACACCTACAGAAATAACAACCAATAAAATAATAAGCACAACAATAAGAGTTGCCCCTTTTTCCTTAGATCTACTTTTATGAATTAAATGGGTCATAGACTCTCCCCCATCGCATTGCGTAGAGCAATTGTTACGTTATAAGTGCGGCGTAAGAATCGAGTTGTATTATCAGAAGCATGCACGGTTTGATCTAGCATAAGAAAAGACTGCGCGGGATCTATGGCTTTGTTTTGGGCATTATTAGTAGAGCGCGCTAATACAGATATTTGTATTGAAAGAATTCGTGGCGGCATCACAGATGGTGTAACATCTCGGGCAGCCTGTGCAGCAGCGCGATATTGGGGAATCGTATAATAAGCAAAATTGCCAGCCGCATTTTTTGCACCAAACAACACATGGAAATGGTCAATACGCGGCAATACAATTTGACCAGCGTCGCCCAACCCAGCAATAGTGGTCGGTTGAGCTGTGGCTACAGTAGAGGGAGTATTTGCATCACATGCAAGTGCATAATCTTGCTGGGAACTACCATTACTATCCAGACGTAAAAAATAACGCTCTACAATTAAATCCCCTGCAAGTACATTCACACCTTCGCAATTGGTCATATTAGTAGGAGCAATAAATTGAATAGTCAGCTGATCACTTTGCACAGCAGCGTTTGAACTATTCTGTATATTTGAAAGGCCTTTCCAGTGATTACTAACGGTACTCACCGTATCCCCTGCACCACGACTTAATAATGTGTCAGCAATATAAGTATTCGCTCCAACATTAGGGACAAAATTAACACTGTTATTGTTGGTTGCTGTTGAGCCAGTTAAAACAACACCACCCCAAGGTGTGGTATCCGTTAATATCGGGTTTATTACATTTCCATAATTTAGAAGGCGTATATCACGTGCGATATACTCCAAGCCAAAAATACCGCTATCTTGTATTTCAGCATTTGCTTTTTGTAGATGACTTGATAGAAGTCCACCAATAAATAATTGAGTCGCCGCGGCTACCAAAATTAGGCCTAAAGCTAATGCGACCATAAGCTCAATTAATGTAAAGCCTCGTTGCTTCCATGGTACAAATGAGTGAGCCATTAATATGCCTCCATCATTAAACAATTCGAATTATTGACATAAACGCCATTTGTACTCATACAGCTCGACACATCCGCGCTAGTGACTCCTTCATTTGTTGTAATTACTGGAGAGGTTTTTCCCCAAAAAACAAACAGACATTGCCTCTGCTGGGTCATTGTGCTTGTAACCCCAGGGCAATTTGTCATTGTGATTTTCATGCCAAGTTGATCAGCATTTCTCGCTGCTTGATACGCATCAAATTGAGCAAGTTGAGAAGGCGTACAAGCGGCATTGAAACACAACGTAGGAGCTGCGGTAGTAGATGAATAATTACTATAACTACGGACAAATAAAGGATATTGACTAGCTTGAGAACTATTCACGCGAATATTTTCTGCTAATCCTCTCATAATCATAATAGCTTGAGATTTACTTAATGCTTCTGAAGAAGCATCCATAGCCCGAACTTGCAAGGCAACATATCCTAAAATTCCTATTGCAAGTAAAATTAAAGCGACCAACACTTCTAATAAACCAACCCCAACTTGAGCTTCTTGCTTAGAGCTCCGCATTAACATGTCTCCTCAGCTTTAAAAATTAATGTGCCAAGCTTTGTTAAAATAAGAATTTTCTTTTTATTTATTTTTGAATTACAAATAGATAAAAGTGTATCTTGGGTAATATTACTTACCACTCCATTAGCATTAAAAGTTAAAGTCGTCGCTGTTAATGAACTTTGCGTACCATCAGCAGCTATATTTTTGAGCTCAAGAGTGTTATTGGAAGTAGTTTTCCAATTCAAAGAAGTTGGTGAATTTGAGGCTGTTGAATTCAGATTAATAGAAACGTCTTGTCGACCAAGTATGGCTTGACTCTTTGCTTCCGACAAAGTATTGATTAGATCTCGTTGATTTTCATCTAGTCGTTTGCTTTCTAATAAATTCGACATAGACGGCGCAGCCGTCATCGTAATAATCGTCATGACTACAATCGTTACCATGAGCTCAACCAAGGTGAACCCGTCTTGCGGAATAATTCCCCTCATCCCCAGAACCCCAAATAAACTTAAAAATTTTTATTTATTATTTAAATTTTACTTTTTATATTTACAAAACAAATACAAAGCAGATAAAGGGTATAAAAAAACAGATAACTGTCATATCAACAATTATCTATTTTACTATTTTAAAATCAGTGTGTTAAATAAGTCACACTTTATGCTTGAGTCACGTGAATGCGTAATTCTTTAGGAAGGCTAAAGGTTATGTTCTCTTCACGTCCATCTAATTCTTTAGGTGCTTGCGCTCCCCAGTCTTGTAAACGTTGAATCACTTGCTTAATTAGAATTTCCGGTGCTGAAGCACCCGCTGTCACACCAATTTTGCAAGTATCATTGAACCATGACTGTTCTAACTGATCAGCATTATCTACAAGGTAAGCTGCTTTGCCCATACGCTCTGCAAGCTCGCGTAAACGATTTGAATTTGATGAGTTAGGTGAACCTACGACCAATACAACATCACACTGTTCGGCCAAGTCACGTACAGCATCCTGTCTGTTTTGAGTTGCGTAGCAAATATCGTCTTTACGTGGCCCTTGAATATGAGGAAATTTTGCACGTAAAGCATCAATAACTTTAGCCGTATCATCAATTGATAAAGTTGTTTGAGTTACAAATGCAAGTTTTTCAGGATGTCTTACTGCAAGTGCTGCAACATCCGCTTCATCTTCAACCAGATAAATGTCACCACCTTTTAATTTGTCATATTGACCCATTGTTCCTTCAACTTCTGGGTGTCCTTCATGACCAATTAAAATTGCTTCAGTACCTTCACGCGCATATTTAGTCACTTCAATATGAACTTTGGTAACCAAAGGACAAGTCGCATCAAATACTTTTAAGCCTCGGCGCTCCGCTTCTTGCTGAACAGCTTTTGAAACACCGTGCGCACTAAAAATTACAATTGAGTCATCCGGAACCTGATCTAGTTCATCAACAAAAACTGCCCCTCTTTGACGTAAGTCATCTACCACAAATTTATTGTGTACAACTTCATGACGTACATAAATAGGAGGATTAAAACATTCTAAAGCCCGATTGACGATTGCTATGGCTCGATCAACACCGGCACAAAAACCACGCGGATTAGCTAACACAATTTCCATAACAGCCTCAAAATTAATAAAACAGGGGAATTTCTCTTGAATTTTTGCAATTAAAACTATTCAGTTTAAACGCACGGTACACTACAATAGCGAAGATATTTTATCATATCAGGAAAAATATCATGTCGGGTCTATTGTTTGTCGTTTCTGCTGCATCAGGAACAGGCAAAACATCTTTGGTGAAAGCCCTGCTTGATCGTGTAAGCAATTTACATGTTTCAGTCTCGCATACTACCCGAGGTCAACGTCCTGGTGAGTTAGATGGTGTTCACTATCACTTCACTACAAAAGATGACTTTCTAGACCAAGTAAACCATGAAGGCTTTATCGAATACGCTGAAGTATTTGGTAATTACTATGGCACTTCTCAAGCAACTGTAAAACAACAGTTAGCTCAAGGACACGATGTTCTACTTGAAATTGATTGGCAAGGTGCAGAGCAAGTACGCAAACTTTTTCCTGAATCCAAGCAAATATTTATTTTACCGCCAACACAGTTTGACCTACGTCAGCGTTTATCTAATCGCGGCACTGACTCAGTTGACGTCATTGAACATCGTTTAAGCTGTGCAGTTGAAGATATGCAGCATTACACGAACTTTGATTACATCATTATTAATGATGATTTTAATAAAGCCTTACATGAGCTTGAAGCTGTGATTACAGCAAACCGTTTAGTGTTATCCCAGCAAGCAAAACGTCATCAAACATTAATTCAAGACTTGATTACTCCTCAACCAAAACAGGAATAACTTGAGTCTGGATCGAAAGCCTTTTATACTGTTTAGTCTGTTCAAATTCACCATTCCAAAACGAGAACTTTTATGGCACGCGTCACCGTTGAAGATTGTTTAGATCATGTAGACAACCGTTTTGAGCTTGTGCTCGTTGCAAGTAAACGTGCTCGTCAATTGGCACGTCAAGGCATGGAGCCAACTGTAGAATGGGATAACGACAAACCGACTGTAGTTTCTTTGCGCGAAATCGCGGCAGGACACGTTACGAAAGAAATTCTTAAACAACGTGAACAAGATTATCAAACTTCTAGTCTTGATCTTGCTCTTTCTACAAACAGCTTGAATTTAGAAGGTTTTTCTTTCTAATTAATTCTGTTTCATAAAAAAACCATCGTTTTTCTGCGGTGGTTTTTTATTTGGCTTTGTCTTGAATTTAAAGATATTGAAAAAATCAATTATTTTCATTGAAAAAAAATACACTTTTTCAAATGAAAAAATTGACAAGTTCCGCAATATGCTTTTCATTAAGAAGTAGATAGATTTAGTTTCTCAGCATTAGGAAAAAGGGTGATTTATGCCAGGCGAAGAGGTCAGCCAAGCCAAGCAACAGCTTAAATTGATTATCGACCCTTACTTATCGGTAAGTGAGGTCGAGAAAGTGCTTGCTGCCTGTGATTTTGCCGATCTAGCGCATACTGGCATTACACGTAAAAGTGGTGAACCCTACATTCTGCATCCAATTGCTGTCAGCTGCATTCTTGCGAACATGCGTTTAGATGCTGAAACTTTAATGGCAGCACTTTTGCATGATGTTATTGAAGACACTCAATATACAAAAGAAGATATTACTGAAAAGTTCGGTCTGACAGTTGCCGAGCTGGTTGACGGTGTAACCAAACTTAGCCAGTCAAGTGATAAAGAATATAACAAGGCCGCCTCATTCCGAAAAATCTTGCAAGCGACCCTACAGGACCCACGTGTCATTATTATTAAATTAGCCGATCGCTATCATAATATGACAACTCTAGGTGCTTTACGTCCAGATAAACGCGCTCGTATTGCTCAAGAAACTCTTGATATCTTTGTGCCAATGGCAAGATTAGTCGGCATGAATGAAATGGGCGATAATCTAGAAAATCTTTGTTATCAAAATCTTGATCTTGATATGTTTGATAACGTGCAAAATGCACTACGTCAAACCAAACCAGAGCGATGTAAATATCAAAGTATCTGGGAACAAAACCTCGCTGAACTTCTCCACAACTATCATATTCAAGGCCGCATTAAAAAGAAAAATAACAATATCGAATTATTACGCCATTTCGTTAAAAATGAGATGGATCTACAAGAGCTTACCCATAGCCATGCTTTTGAAATTGTTTTACAAACAATTGCCGACTGTGACCGCTTAGTTGATGCTTTAAGAGAAAATTTTCAAGTCATCCAATACCAAGACCATATCCGTCGTCCGCTTCCTGGTGGCAACCAATCTTTATTGATTAAACTTAAAGGTGAAAAAACCACATTATCTCTTACCATTCAAACCGAGCTTATGCGTAAAGCTGCCCGTTTTGGTGTGGTATTAGGTGAAAATGCACCACAAACTTGTCGCTCAGCCATTCAGGCCTCTATGCAAAACCTGAATACGCTTATCGATGGAGAATGTGCAAAAACAACCTTCAATGATTTATTAGATTACTTACATCAAGAAAAAATTTGGGTTTACACACCACATGGTCAACTCCATGAGTTACCACAAGGCGCTACCGTAGTTGATTTTGCTTATTCAGCAAGTTTATTTTTAGGTAACCATGCAGTTGGTGCAAAAGTGGATGGTGAGATTAAACCATTATCTACACCATTAATTAGCGGTCAGGTTATCGAAGTTATTACGGATGTTTTAGCAACACCAAATCCAGACTGGTTAAGCTTTATTAATACGCAAAAAGCCCGTCGTGCTTTACAACATGTTCTTAAAGATCAAGAAATTGAAGAGCAGCGTCTTGTCGGTGAGCAAGCACTTTCCCGCGCATTAAAACTTTTCAATCGTTCAATCAGTGATCTCTCTGATGCTGACTGGTTAGATTTACTGCAGTGGCGTCATATCGATAACAAGAATACATTGTTTGAACAAATTGCGGTTGGTGACTTACTTCCTCAACTTGTGGCTAATCACCTATTTGCTCATGACAAACACCCTCAAGTAGAAAACTCAGATCGACTTATTCAGAGTACTGAAGGTATCGACGTTAAATATGCGCATTGCTGCAATCCAGTTTTAGGTGACCCAATTCAGGGGCACTTAACACGTCGTGGGTTAATTGTGCATCGCATCCGCTGCCATAACTTGCTACATGAACAACATCTACATCCTGAAAATATTATGCCGCTTCAATGGAAAGCAGATGATGTAGATGATGTACGTTTTACCGCCTACCTCGCTATAGATATGGCAATGAATGATGAACAGGTATCAGACCTGATCTATCAATGTCGTAAAAATAATGCGGGGGTAGAGATGGTTCATTCAAATGAGCAAAGAACTTTTGTTAATATTGTAGTCAACAACCGTAAACATATTGCAAAAGTCATCCGTGACTTACGTATGCATTATGGCTTCCCGCGTATTGAACGTTTGGATGCTCCTAATCCCCAAATGGAAGTTTCAAAAGTAAGCTAGTCTTTACAAGAGCTATTGGTCAGGTTTATGTTTTTTTAACAAAATCAAACTTTCCAAATCCACTTAATCAATTAAATCGATGATACTTTTGTCCGAACCTATCATCGATTATGATGGAAAGAGATTTAATCAAGGAGAACCAAATGTCCCGCCAAGTGATTCATACTGAAAATGCCCCTGCTGCTATCGGCACATACTCTCAAGCTATTTTAGTAGACAATACGCTATATCTATCAGGGCAGATTGGTTTAGACCCATACAGTATGGAACTTGTAGAAGGTATCGAAGCTCAAATTCGCCGTGTATTTGATAATTTAAAAGCGGTTTGTGAAGCTGCTGGTGGTTCACTTGCAGACATTGCCAAACTTAATATTTTCCTAACCGATTTATCAAATTTCCAACTTGTAAACCAAATTATGGGTGAATATTTTGCTCAACCGTATCCTGCCCGTGCAGCATTAGGTGTAGCTAGTCTACCTAAAGGTGCATTAGTAGAGATGGATGGTATTGTTATTATCAATCAATAAGATACAAAATATTAAATACTCGAAATTAAAAAATATTTAGCTCTAAATTAGGTACCACCCTTGCTTAAAATCTGAACACCACTCAGATTTCCGCTCAGGTGGTATTTTTTTATCCAAAATCCCAATAATAATAAATGAGATTTTAAATGAATTTCATTGACAAACGATAATAATTATCAATAATATCAATTATCGCATTTATATTTGGGGATCACTCCCATGTACGTTTGCTTGTGTCGTGGCATTACCGATCAAGATATTAAAGACGCTGTTGAAAATGGCGCTGAAAGCTATCGCGAAATTCGCGACTTGCTTGATCTCGGTACTTGCTGTGGACGCTGTGCACCAGAAGCACGTGCTATTATTAGTGAAGAATTATCAGAAATCGCTGCTCGTATTTCCGTAGCTGCGTAAAAGAATTATAAACATTTAACCGTATTTATTAGCTCCTCCACCGCTTTTTGCGGAACGTTAATAGTTCCTCATTCAAGCGGTTTTTTTTGGCAGAAAACTCTCCTGTACTAATATTGTGTTGTTTTTGATTGCGATTTTCATTTGCTGTTCCATAAACTACTCGCCATATCCATGATTGTTCACTAAAATGGTTTTATAGATTGCCTTAATTGGATTAAGGCAGAAATTGTTTTGGAGTAGCTACAATGAAAGGCAATCGTGATGTCATTAATCAGCTCAACCAAGTGCTGTATCATCATTTAACTGCAATTAATCAATACTTTTTACATTCACGCATGTTTAATGATTGGGGAATTGAGCAGCTTGGCTCTGCCGAATATAAAGAATCCATTCGTCAAATGAAGCATGCAGACAAAATTATTGAACGTATTTTGTTTTTGGAAGGCCTGCCTAATCTTCAGCATTTAGGCAAACTTTATATCGGTCAACATACAGAAGAAGTTCTGCAATGTGACATTCGTAAAGTGAAAGAAAATATAGAGGCGATTCAACAAACTGTTGCACTCGCTGAAACAGAACAAGACTATGTAACTCGTGATCTCGTTCAAGAAATTTTAGAAAAAGAAGAAGAATATTGGGACTGGTTAGATACTCAGATTGACCTTATAGGCAATGTTGGCATTGAAAATTACATCCAGAGTCAGATGTAATTTCTCATAAAAAATCCCCTTGAGTACAAGGGGATTTTTTTATTACTTTTCTTTTAATAACTCTGGTAGCGTTATTTTTTGCTTATAGAGATGCTTTAAAATTAATATTTGCTGCTGTGCCTGCTCTATTTTTCCATTATAAGCCAGCAGTTTTGCATATTTACGTAAATTATAGGGAGTCGCTTTATTCTTTACTGAATTTCCCCACTCAACTAAATCAGCTTCAGGTAATTTAGTTTCTGGATTGAGTTCAATCCATTTTAAACGCTCTTCAAACTGCGTTAAAACAAAAATTTTACTGCTTCCCATGAACTCTGCATTTGGCTTTTTATTCTTATAAAGTAAATTACTATTCAGAACATAGACATTGTAATCACGTAAAATCGCAATAATAAGCAGTAAACTAACTATCCATATTAAGCGAAAAAGTTGCTTATTAAGTAAAATTCCTTTGAGTACTGGAGTCTGCGCCTGAACAATACCAAGTAAAAAACCACAGGTAAGCAAGAAATAAGCATAGCGCTGTGGGAACTCGAACATGGCATGAATAAACACCGCACACACCATCATAATCGCTATAATTGAGATGGTTTCTTTAGCATGTTGATTTAACCAAAGGAACCAACACGCACAGTAAGCAATGATTACAGAAGCTAATGGAATACCATTCCAGACAATTAAATCAAGCAGTACATTATGGGCGCTATTAAACCATACATGTACAGTTCCATATTGAATACTATCGACTACAGCAACACTAGTTTGGCTCCACCCATACCCAGCCCAGGGTTGCTGAGCTATAGCATGCAATATTTGTATCCACATACCTACACGCTCATGCCCCGAACCTGCCCGAGCAACAAACGTACTCGTTTCAGTAATCTCTGTATTTGTAGAGAATTCGATGAATTGAGTGATATAAGGTAAGATTAAGCTAGCAATTAAAAAAAATGTTAAGCACCACAAAAAGCCTTGAGCAAGTCCAAATCTTTTTTGCTTTTTAAACTGCTTAATCATCCAATAGATGAGTAAAAATGGAAAAACTATCCATGAAGTTCTTGACTGACTCAATGCGACCGTAAATAAAATAATGAGCGCTGAAGGCAATAACAACCAGATAGTTACTTTGTTCTTTTCATATAAATACAAACACCCTAATAATCCAATAATTAAAAAGGTTGCCATATTATTGGGTTGACCAAAATTACCGTAAGGACGATTACCCAGCAACTTAAGCACATACGGAATATGAGACTCAATATTCAACCATTGGCAAATTGCAATGAAGCTAGTGGCAAGGGATACAATAATTACGAGTAAGCTAAAACCCGAAAAGATTTGATCTCGCTTTTGTTGATCTAAAGATAGGTTGTAACCAGCTAAAACCATAAACCAAAAACCTAGCAAGTAAAATGAACTCAATAAAGCTGTGCTCAAATCAAAAACTAAACCAAACCCCCACTGCACTATTGGAATTAAAGTAAATGGCAGCAACAATAGTTGTGCTCTAGGAATTTTAATATTTTGCTGAATTAGGGCGGCTAATACACATAATCCAGCCCCAAAAGTACTCACTTCACTCGAAAACATAACCCAAGGGCTATAGTGAAATGGAGACAACCATGCAAAACCTAACAGGATTGCAGCGAGGAATAGGAAGAATACTTGCATAGTAAAAGGTTAGAGGCTAAAACTTGAAAGAATTATACATGGAAGCCTAAAAGAAAATGTATGAAGTCTCTATGAAAAGATCTTGATAGAGTTTACTTCAAAAAATTAAGGAATTTGTGAAGCTGGCACCAAATGCTCAGCAGCACCATAAAACCAGAAATTTGGTGCCATTCTTTCAGCATAGCTACCACACCCCCCGCACATTAAATCTTGTCCTAAATACATGATCATAATGTAAAAAAAAATAGCTCCCCATAAACCGATCAGTATTTTTGTCGACAGAAAAGAAAATCTGGAACTAAAAGATAATTTTCTTTGGGAAAAAGTAAATGCTATAAATAATACACAAGCAATTTGTGAAGCTGGATAAACCATACTCCCTGAGAACATTGCATCAACTAAAATCGCAGTTACGCCCGCTTTTGCAATAGCTAAAACACTCCTATCTATGAACAGCCTAACAACTTGATAAATTATCCAAACTAAAAATATCCCTCCAACAATTCCCCACTCAAAAATCAATCTTAAATATAGGTTATGCATATGATGACCATAACTATATTGTATCTTCGCCAGATAACCTCCCCCTACTCCAAACCATGGTGTTTCTTTCCATTGTTCAAATACAAACCTCCACATTTCTGAACGTAAAGATGTTCCTGTACGTAATACCGTCATAGTATTTTTATCTGCAAGATAAACCACTGTCTTGTGAACCAGAAACGCGAATAATATATACCCAATAGTTTGTAAAATCAGATTTCGATTTTGCCTAGAAAAAATAAATAAAATAAATAAACCAGTCATTATTGCAAATAATGCCGACCTGGCACCATCAAACAACCATGCCAAGGTAAAAAAGAATACAGCTACCGGATAAAAGTAATAAATATAAGGATACTGCTTATTTCTCAAAAAAATCAGGAAAAAGAAAATAGGCACTATGATGCTGTCATAAATTCGAATTGTTCCAGAGTTAAATTGCCAATCAAACCATTGTTTATAAAAAATAAAATTAAGGATAGAAATAAGAATAAATAAACATGGAATAAAGGATGAAACTATAATTAAAGCTATTCCATGTTCTATATTGCCCACATTTTTTAATGTATATGTTAAAGCAGACAATATAAATAATAACGTTATTGCCGACCAAAGTTCTTGAAACTGAAAAATGCTATAAGTTGTTATCTGTATAGTTATTAATATGCTAATTAGAAAAAAAGTAAATTGAGTAACGATTGAATATTCTATTTTTTTTGTAAAGATTAAAATTGATAAAGCACATAATGCTAAGGGAAATTGTAATAAACGAAGCTCATCGTATTGAAATACAGACCATCCGATTTGATATCCCAATAAAGCACTAATAAGATAAATTTCTATTAGCAGGAACAGTATATTGTTTTTCAACATATTTATTTTCTTCAATAAAAAAGAGAGGTCAGAGCCTCCCTTTTTATTTAACTTAATATTAAGACGCAGCACACCCTTTAGGAGCAAGTGACTTATTGTCTGCATCTGTAATACCCGTAGTTTCACAAGTCCAAATGCCAGTTGCGCCAACTCTTGTCCAAGTCATTACTGCACCTGTAACTTGAGAAGGGGTATTTTGAACTGTACATTCAATAGTTCCATCACCACTACCTGCTGCAAAACCAGTTACAGCAATATTACAATTTGATGTAGTTGCCTGAAGGCCAAGATCAGCTAGGGTAACTGCCTCCCCATTATTAATTCGCTCTTCAGCTACAGTTTTACCTGCTGAAATCTCTGACAAACTTGCTGTTAATTTAGATTTTGCTTGATACTTACTATACTGTGGAATCGCAATTGCCGCCAAAATACCAATAATGGCAACCACGATCATGAGCTCAATTAATGTAAAACCTTTTTGTGCATTCATAGCCTTTTTCCCCAAAGATTGTATGTATGTTTTTATATAAGCTTTTTCAGCTATCAACTATATAGCAGCAACCATGCCAACTTTTATTTTATTTATAAAACAAAAACTTATATTATTTTTTCAATTTATTAAATATAAAATCGCTGTAAATAACTGACAAAAATCGTCACATAACTTTTGGTCATAACAGATCACATATAAAAAAAAGTAAACAAAACTTATCAAACTTTATATTTATTTCTGTGAACAAATTCTCTTTTAAAATAAATAAATAGGTGACATTTTTTGTCAGTCACCTTTTAAAAATAAAAACTTAGAAAACTATGAGGTATAAGAATTTTAGAAAATAATTTAATTAATGATAATCGGGGCATTTCCCAATTCATTGGATTGATCTTGCATGTTTTCATCATAAAAACGTGACATTACCTCTCCAATTTGATGAACACCAATCACTACAGCTTGCTGATATTGTTTTTGCTTAAGTTGTTGCACGATAGAATCACAAATCTGATGCCAGACTTGATCATTGGTCGCATTTCTAATACCGCGATCAAATATAATTTCTACTGTACGTTCACATAAGTTTAAATAAAGTAGTATCCCACTATTTAACGCGGTGTCCCAGACCCCTAACTCTGCAAACAATTGTTGCGCTCTCAATCGGGTATTTTGTCTATAGGCCTGTGAACATGGAATATGGCCTTCAATTACAACCTGTATTTCGCCAACATGTCCATGTTCTGCTTGTTGTACCGCATCAGCAATCGTCTGCTTATCTTGTTTTGAAAAATAACGGCTACTGGCCGGAAAATAGCAGAGATGTTTAAACCAACGTTTTAGGCTTGGTTCTACAGATTCCTCAATTTTTGGCTGAGTAATAATTTGTGTTGTTTCTGATGTTGTTACCATGAGCCTGAAGCACCTCCACCGCCAAAACGACCACCGCCACCACCACCGCCGAAGCCTCCCCCACGTCCACCGCCACCTGAGCCACTCAAAATGGCCTGTAAAATAAGTTGGGCAATAGAAGTAATGAGTAAAAAGAAGATTCCAAAACCAAGTAATAAGCTAGTGACTAAGCCAGCACCATTTACAAAACCTGCTACCGCAGCAGCAACACCAGCAGTAGATGCGCTAAGAGGTCGTCCTACAATAAATGACCCTACAATTCCGGCAACAAGAATAAATAGAGCCATTGTGAGGGTTGTTTGTTTAGCTTGTTGCTCTTCTGCGGCTTGGTGTTGTCGTTCTTTTAAATCTTGAGCAGCTTGCTGAGCGACTTCTGGATCAAGATTAAGAATTCTTCCGATTTCATCAACGCCTGCATTTAAACCTTGCGCATATTGAGCTTGTTTAAAATAGGGTGTGATTTGGTTTCTAATAATTCGACTCGAGACAATATCTGGTAATACGCCCTCTAAGCCATATCCAGTTAAAATTTGTATACGGCGGTCATTTACTGCAACCGCAATGAGCAATCCGTTATCGCGCTTCGCTGAACCAAGTTGCCATTTTTCACCTACACGCAATGCATAATCAAAGATATCTTCTTGGCCAGTAGTTGGAACAATAACAATACCGATTTGTGCTTTGCCTTGTTGATATAAACTTAGAATTTTTTGGTCAAGCTGCTGCTTCTCTGCCTCACTTAATATATTTGCTTGATCAATAACAGGCTGATTTAAGGTTGGCAAACCACGAATCGATTCACCATCTGCCATATCGTTGGCTACTTGAGCTTGGGGAGCTACGCCAGAAGCAGACTGTTCACTTTTAGAAGTGGAAGCTTGAGCCTGCTGCTTCTGAATAATTTTGCCCGCTACAATGGTGTCAGTTTCATCAGTAGCAGTTGCAATATTAGTCTCACTCCATGCTGCATTCTGAAAAAGAACACCGCAACAGAGCAAAATTAAGGTAATAACAAATAACTTAATTTGCTTAAGCTGAAGCAATATATTATTTCTCATGCAGCACTCCTTTGATTCTTAAAATTAATCAAAAGAAACTTTTGGTGCCTGCTGTGCAGATGCTTCGGCAGAGAAATTGGCTTTTGGATGCATACCAATTACTTTTGCTGTCACTGCTTGCGGGAACTGGCGTACATATCCGTTGTAGTCTTGCACTGTTGTAATATAACGATTACGAGCCACAGCAATACGGTTTTCTGTTCCTTCAAGTTGAACTTGCAGTTCTTGGAATTGGGTATTGGCTTTTAAATCTGGATAATTTTCAGAAACAGCAATCAGACGAGATAAAGCCCCTGTTAATTGACTTTGAGCCTGTTGGTATTTTTCAAGTAAAGCTGGGTCTTCTAGAACTTCTTTATCAACCTTCAAACCAGCAACATTCGAACGTGCCTGTGTAACCTCGGTTAATACTTGTTCTTCATGCTTAGCATAGCCTTTTACAACATTCACAAGGTTTGGTACTAAATCTGATCGACGTTGATATTGGTTTTGAACTTCAGACCAAGCTGCCGTTACTGCTTCATCTTTGACTTGTAAAGTGTTATAGCCACACCCTGAAAACAATAAGGTACTGGCAAGTGTCGTCGCGATCGCGAGTTGTTTCAATGTTTTCATCGTCACATTATCCTCAAGTTTTTCTTTATATTTTTAACATCTTTCCTCGATTGTATGATGATTTTGGCATTATTGTGTTGCTTTTATTTTATTGATTTAAAAACCGGATTTTTCAATCCGGTTATTTATTAACTTAATAGTTGGTCTTTTTCTTGTTGAAAACTAGCCATTCGATATTCATCTGCCAAAGAGCTTTTCCAATAATCGACCATACGGCCATAATCCTTTTGACTTGGATGGAAATCTTTTTTGTAATATGCGAAATATTCGGGCATAAGCTGAACAAGCATTTTAACCAGCAAATATAAACCAAATAAATTACCTCCAATTTTAGGTAAGCTATTCCATTTATCTTGCCAAAATAAGCGGGTTGTTCCATAAAAAGCGATACTGGCAAATCCTGTGGTGACACTACGCATAAGTAAGCGACGAATACGATCATCCCCATACACATGCTGATAGACATCGAACGCCACTGAACGGTGCTCAATTTCTTCAATCGCATGCCATACCCAAAGTTTTAGTGCATCTTGATCTAACGTTTTTAATAACTCTGGGTGCTGTAAAACATATCCTCCAAGTAGAGCAGTAAAATGCTCAAAAGCACAGGTAAGGGCCAATTGCAGTTTAGGAGGAATCGCTCTTAAATATTTATCACGCTGATTTAGCCAGTTTTGAAAGCTGTCCAGATTATAATCATCACGCCGCCAAGCTTCATTAAACTCATCATGAGCTTTAGAATGCATTGCCTCTTGTCCAATAAAAGCGGCAATTTGAGCCTGTAATTGTGGATCGGAAACCTTATCACGTACATTGCGCACGCTATTTACAAAAAACTGCTCTCCTACAGGAAACGTTGAAGATAGTGCAGTTAAAAAGTGAGACATAAGAGGAGAATTGGCAAAATAGTGCCGCTTGATCGCCTTAGGATTAAATTCAAGACGACGCACTGTAATACCCAACGCTTTTCGACGATTTAAATATGATTTTTCTGCCGTCATACCTGCGATGTTCATATTCAACACCTATTGTATTGAAGAAGGAAGTTTTGAGTATGTCGTGAGCTTAAAAAGCTAAAAAGGGCAAAAAAGCTTATTATATTTGCCAAAAACATCAAAGTGACTAATGGTAGATAATAAAAAAGCCTACTTGAAGTAGGCTTTTTTGAGTGTTTTAACAAATTAATTCATTAAACACCGAGGTAGTCTAGAATGCCTTCAGCAGCTTGGCGGCCTTCCCAGATTGCAGTCACGACAAGGTCTGAACCACGCACCATATCGCCACCAGCAAAGATTTTCGGGTTTGATGTCTGGAATTTGAATTCTTGCTTTTCAGCTGCCACAACACGGCCTGAACCATCAAGATTAATATTCGCGTTACCAAACCAGTCAGCTGGGCTTGGGCGGAAACCGAATGCAAGTAAAACCGCATCAGCTGGTAAAACTTCTTCAGAACCTGGAACTGGTTCAGGGCTACGACGGCCACGACTATCTGGCTCACCCATTTGAGTCGTTACGACTTTAACGCCTGTCACTTTGCCATTTTCGCCTACGATTTCGATCGGTTGACGATTGAATAAGAATTTCACACCTTCTTCATAGGCATTTTTTACTTCACGTGCAGATCCTGGCATGTTGCTTTCATCACGACGGTAGGCACACGTTACATCATGAGCGCCTTGACGTAATGAAGTACGGTTACAGTCCATCGCAGTGTCGCCGCCACCAAGTACAATCACTTTTTTACCATCTAAGCTAATGTACTCACTTGGGTCTTTTTCCCAGCCTTGGCAACGATTTACGTTAGAGATCAAGAAATCAAGTGCATCATAAACACCAGCAAGATCTTCACCTGGGAAGCCACCCTTCATGTAGGTATAAGTTCCCATACCCATGAATACAGCATCATATTCTGCAAGTAATTCATCAATGGTGACATCTGTACCAATTTCAGTATTTAAGCGGAATTCGATGCCCATACCTGTGAAAATTTCACGACGGCGCTTCATTACATCTTTTTCCATTTTAAATTCTGGAATACCGAATGTAAGTAAGCCACCAATTTCAGGGCGCTTGTCGAATACAACAGGCTTAACACCACCACGAGCTAAAATATCCGCGCAACCTAGACCTGCTGGACCGGCACCAATGATTGCAACTTTTTTGTCAGTCCATTTCACGCCTGACATATCTGGACGCCAGCCTAAAGCGAAGGCTGTGTCGTTAATATATTTTTCAGCATTACCAATAGTCACTGCACCAAAACCATCATTTAAGGTACAAGCACCTTCACATAAACGGTCTTGTGGACATACGCGACCACATACCTCAGGTAATGTGTTGGTTTGATGGCAAAGCTCAGCAGCTTGGAAAATTTGGCCTTCAGCGATGAGTTTTAACCAGTTTGGAATGTAGTTATGTACAGGACATTTCCATTCGCAATATGGGTTACCACAACCTAAACAACGGTGAGTCTGATTAGCGACAGTTTCCGATGTAAAAGGTTTATAAATTTCCACAAATTCTGCTTTGCGGACAGTAATATCTTTTTTCTCTGGATCTTGGCGTGCTACATCCAGAAATTGAAAGTCATTATTTAGGCGTTCTGCCATGTCTCTCTCCGTGGGTAGGCGCGGATTTCACTGTTGCCCGCACCTGCCTATGTCGTTGCAGTCGTGGAATTATTGTGGATCAGCTTGTGTTGTTTTCAAAAGCGTTTGCAAATTAGCAGCCTTTGGTTTCACAAGCCAGAATTTACGGCTGTAGAAATCGAACTCATTGCGGATTTTATAAGCCCAAGCACTACCTGTTTCTTTGATATGCTCATCGATAATACGCAACAAGAACTCTTTATGATCTTCCATAGATTCTGTTGAAATACGATTTAAATCAATCAATTCGTGGTTGTAGTAATCTACAAAATCATTATCAAGGTCAAGTACATAAGCAAAACCGCCAGTCATGCCCGCACCAAAGTTATGGCCTACTTTACCAAGTACAGTCACAACACCACCTGTCATATATTCACAGCAGTGATCACCAGCACCTTCAATTACAGCAAATGCACCAGAGTTACGAACTGCAAAACGCTCACCCGCTGTACCCGCTGCAAAAAGCTTACCGCCAGTTGCACCATACAAACAGGTATTACCAATAATTGCTGTGTTTTGTGTTTGGAAAGGCGAACCTTGTGGTGGGAAGATTGAGATACGACCACCTGCCATACCTTTACCCACATAATCGTTTGCATCACCTTCAAGACGGATGTGTAAACCACCAGCGTTCCATACACCAAGCGACTGACCAGCAGTACCAGTTAAGTTCATGACTACAGGGTGCACTTCCATGCCTAAGTTGCCGTAGCGACGAGCAATTTCACCTGACACACGAGCACCAATCGAACGGTCACAGTTCACAACTTTGAAGTTGAACTGACCGCCTGCACTTGATTCAATTGCAGGAAGCATTTCCTCAACCATTTTCTCAGCCAATACACCTTTATCAAATGGTGCATTACCTTGTACTTCACAGTACTGTGCTTTACCTTCGGCAGATGGATGAGACGTTAACAATGCACTTAAATCAAGGTGGGCATGTTTTTCAGTTTCACCCGGTAATACTTCAAGTAAATCAACACGACCAATTAAGTCTTTCAATGAAGAAACACCTAAAGCTGCCAACCATTCACGAGTCTCTTCCGCAATAAAGTGGAAGAAGTTGATGAGCATTTCTGGCTCGCCAATATAGTGCTCTTGACGTAAGTGGTCTTGTTGAGTTGCAACACCGGTTGCGCAGTTGTTCAAGTGACAAATACGTAGATATTTACAACCTAAAGCAATCATTGGTGTTGAACCGAAACCAAAGCTCTCAGCGCCCAAAATGGCTGCCTTGATAACATCAAGACCTGTTTTTAAACCACCATCAGTTTGTACGCGTACTTTGCCACGTAAGTCATTAACGCGAAGTGCTTGATGCGCCTCGCTGAGACCTAATTCCCATGGAGAACCTGCATGGTGAATTGATGAAAGTGGAGATGCTGCTGTACCACCGTCATAACCAGAAATGGTAATGAAGTCTGCATATGCCTTAGCAACACCTGCGGCAATTGTACCCACACCCGGTTCAGATACCAGTTTTACTGACACCATTGCTTTCGGGTTAACTTGTTTCAAGTCAAAAATTAACTGAGACAAATCTTCAATTGAGTAAATATCGTGATGTGGTGGAGGTGAAATCAGCGTTACACCTGGTACAGAGTAACGTAAACGTGCAATTAAGCCATTTACTTTACCACCTGGTAACTGACCGCCTTCACCTGGTTTTGCACCTTGAGCAACTTTAATTTGCAATACTTCAGCAGAAGTTAGGTACGCAGGTGTTACACCAAAACGACCAGATGCAATCTGTTTGATTTTCGAGTTACGAATTGTGCCGTAGCGAACAGGATCTTCACCACCCTCACCAGAGTTTGAACGACCACCAATTGTATTCATCGCAATTGCAATTGCTTCATGTGCTTCTGGAGAAAGAGCACCTAAAGACATACCTGCCGAGTCAAAACGAGGCAAGATATCTGCAACTGATTCAACTTGCTCAACCGGAATCGAATTCGTTGTTTTTAACTTGAATAAGTCACGAATAGTTGCAACCGGACGGTTGTTAACTAACTCAGCATATACTTTAAAGTCTTCATACTTACCAGAGCGAACAGCCGTATGTAATGAGTTAATCACATCTGGATTGAACGCGTGGTACTCTTTATCAAACACGAATTTGAGCAAACCACCCTGATCAATCGGTTTGCGATTTGACCATGCTGTAGCTGCTAATTTTTTCTGGTCTTTTTCAAGGTCAGCAAATGTTGCGCCCTGAATACGACTTGGAACACCCAAGAAACACTGGTCTACAACTTCAGACGACAAACCAACTGCTTCAAAAAGCTGACCACCACGATACGATGCAACTGTAGAGATACCCATTTTTGAAAGAACTTTTAATAGGCCTTTCTCAATCCCTTTACGGAAGTTCGCTTGCGCATGGATTGGATCACCTAAAAGCTCACCTTTAGCAATCAAATCATTGATCACGTCATATGCAAGGTATGGGTAAACTGCGGTTGCACCGAAACCAAGTAATACCGCAAATTGGTGCGGATCACGTGCAAAACCAGTTTCAACCATGATGTTAGCATCAGTACGTAAACCAGTTTTAATGAGGTAATGGTGTACCGCACCTGTTGCAAGTGCTGCATTTGCAGGCAAGAAACCTTGGCGAATATTTTTATCAGTTAAAACAATTAAAGTTTTACCATCTCGAACTGCTTGTGCCGCTTCTTCACAAATACGTGTAATCGCAGCTTGCAAACCTTCTTCTTCAGCATAGTTCAAATTGATGTCAACAGACTCATAGCCTGCACGATCAATACTACGGATTTGCTGCATTTTTGAGTTAGACAGAACAGGGCTCGAAATAATGATTCGATCTGCGTGCTCTGGACCTTGCTCAAATACATTTTGTTCACGACCTAGACACGTCTCAAGGGACATTACAATCGATTCACGTAATGGATCGATTGGAGGGTTAGTCACCTGTGCAAATTGTTGACGGAAATAATCAGTCACATGACGTACTTGACGAGACAATACAGCCATTGGCGTATCATCACCCATAGAACCTACTGCTTCCTGACCACTTTCAGCAATTGGACGTAATAACTGGTCACGCTCTTCAAATGTCACCATAAACATTTTTTGAGCTGCTTTTAAGGTATCGCCAGTTAAACCTTGATCAACTAATTGTTCTTCAAGTTCAGGATTAGCCTTTAAGCGAATTGCATGATCACGCAACCATTCACGGTACGGACGCATGTTTTTAAGATGAGTGTTTACATCTTTAGTATCAAGCACTTTGCCTGTTAAGGTATCAACTACCAAAATTTGGCCTGGTCCAACACGACCTTTAGAAACCACGTCTTCAGGTTCATAGCCCCAAACACCAATTTCTGATGCTAAGGTAATGTAATCATTTTTAGTAATTACCCAACGTGCAGGACGTAAACCATTACGGTCAAGCATACAGATTGCATGACGACCATCTTGAATTACCAAGCCCGCAGGACCATCCCAAGCTTCCATGTGCTTAGAGTTGAACTCATAGAATGCGCGTAAGTCCGCATCTAAAGTCTCTACGTTTTGCCAAGCTGGTGGTACGAGCATACGTAACGCACGGAATAAATCCATACCGCCGCCGACCAATATCTCAAGCATATTATCTAAGCTTGATGAGTCTGAACCAGTACGGTTCACCATCGGGTTAAGTTCAGTTAAGCCCGGCAACAATGGATTTTCAAATTTAGGAGTACGTGCTAATGACCAGTTACGGTTTGCTGTAATGGTGTTAATTTCACCATTATGAGCAAGATAACGGAAAGGCTGAGCCAACGGCCAACGTGGTAAAGTGTTGGTCGAAAAACGTTGATGGAACACGACGATGTGTGATTTTAAACGTTCGTCTGCCAAGTCTGTATAGAACTCAGCAATCGCAGCAGGCATCATCAAGCCTTTATAAGTGATCACTGTCGAACAAAGCGTAGTCACATAAAATAACGGATCTTTTTGTAATTGTTGTTCCGCACGGCGACGCGCCAAAAATAGCTTACGGTTGAACTCAACTTCGGTTACACCCATTGGACAGTTCACAATGACCTGTTCAAAAGCAGGTAAAGATTGAAGTGCAATTTCACCTAGTGCATCGTTATTTGTAGGCACAACGCGCCAAGCCAGTACGCGTAAGCCTTCTGCTTCAATTTCTTTATTTAAAATATTTTTAGAATGTTGCGCTAATGCCGGATCAATATTTAGAAATACCGTACCCACAGCAAAAACTTCGCTCAGTGTAATATCACTCAGTTTTTTTGCTTCATCACGAAAAAATTGCTTTGGCATCGCCAATAATAAGCCGCACCCATCTCCCGTCTTGCCATCTGCGGCAATACCACCACGGTGCGTCATGCAACTTAAACTGTGAATCGCGGTTTCTACAAGATGATGACTTGATTCACCCTTCATATGGGCAATCAGTCCAAAACCACAGTTATCCTTAAACTCATCAGGCTGATATAAACCTTGAGCGGGAGCTACAGTATTAGGCGATGGCATGTGCATAGCGTACCCTTCTTTCAATAAGGCTCTTTCGAGCGTCAAACAAACAACTTATTTCTGCGATATTGCCTACGGACGATAGTTAGCTCAATGTTTCGCAAAAAAAAATTTTGGGCTGATAAGCCAATATACGCTGTTCCATAAATGCGTACACTGGTTTTTGCTAGAAAAATGTTTTGACTTATTTCGCACTCTTTTAAAGCAGTTCGACCCCACGACTCTGCATAGACTTCACTCTTTAGAGCGCCAAAATAGTTAGCAGTACATTAATAAGCACAAGAATAAAGCAAAAACTATGCCAATATAGTTTTTACAACTTAAGTGTTTATATTTATTAAAAATAGATCAGTTTTATTCAGGCTATCATTTTAATAAATGACCAAATATGCACCACACTTGGTCAAAGAGCATATGTATTTCTTATTATTGCACTGTATTTGTGCAAATTATTCTTACCGTTAGTTCCCTCTTGTGCCCTCATTTGTTGCATTTTTTGGAGGAGCTTCAGTTGCACGATTTTGTTGAGCCTTTTTAGCAGTATCAACAGCAGAATTAGACTGGTGTACATCTACAACATTTCCCTCTGCATCTCGACGAATAATAGTTGTCCGAGTTGTAGAGTTCGTTGCTGGAGCAGCCACTTTAGGTTGCGTACTGATAACCCCATTTACACCTGCGCCCATGAGCAAAGACTCATCAATTTTAGGCAAGGCAGCTGGGCGTAACCGCACTTCATAAGTTTGGCTAATCCCACCTTTCATTTCATCTGCACCTAAGTCATTGACGAGTGGCACATAAGTCGAAAATTGTTGAGGTTGTGGCTTAATTGATTCAGGCAAATTAAGATTCAGTTGTGTTAACTGCTGAATTGCATCTTCAGAACGTTTAAATACGCCATATGTCAAAACATATTGTTCAGATTGCTTATCTCCACTTAATCGGAAGTAGATAAATTTATTTCGGTCTGAACGATTCTTTAAAAAGTTTTTAATAATATCTTCGTCAGATGCACGGAACAGCTCAAGCGTCCATTGTTTCTTGTTTTCGTTAATAAACTTTGTACCGCGGAACTCTGCCTCATGTTGACCAGATACAACCGTCCGAGTCGTTAAATCAAGAGGCCTAACTTCATCAGCTAAAGCCCCCAAGTTAGCCGTTGTTGCCACTTTTTCTGGCTGAATTTGCACTGGTGTGTCTGAATCGGCTGCTTTTTCAACTTCGACAAGCTTCTTACTATCAGTCATTACCCAGAAAATAAAAGCCAGAAACAAGCAGACGATACCACCCACCAACCAGATATATTGTTGAACATTCTGCCAAAGTGTACGTGATACAGTCATGTGTTACCTTAATTTATTATCCGTGTTGATTTGCCAAAATAGCTTGTTTCATGAGTTCAACATCAAAGTCTTTAGTAATTACCGCTTGTCCAAGTTGCTTTAACAACACTAAACGTAATTGACCATTGAGGACTTTTTTATCATGTGCCATATATCCAAGGAATTCATCCAATGGAATTTTTGGACATGATATCGGCAAATTAGCGCGTTGAATAATTTTTTTTGTACGCTCTACATCATCGCTTGAAATCCAGCCTAAACGCTGTGATAAATCAGCTGCCATTACCATGCCTGTAGCAACTGCTTCTCCGTGCAACCAAGTACCATAACCAAGGTAAGATTCTATAGCATGACCAAACGTATGACCTAGGTTGAGTAAAGCTCTCTCGCCTTGCTCTTTTTCATCGTTTGCAACAATACGGGCTTTATGGGCACATGAACGATAAACAGCTTCAGCTAACAGATTAGCATCTCGACCAACCAAGCCATCCATATTTTGTTCTAACCAAACTAAAAAATCAGCATCACCTAGCAAGGCATACTTAATGACTTCCGACAATCCAGCAGACAACTCACGATCTGGTAAAGTGTTGAGTTGAGCCATATCAGCCAAAACAACTTGAGGCTGCTGAAATGCACCAAGCATGTTCTTACCCAGTGGATGGTTAATTCCAGTTTTACCACCCACACTTGAATCTACCTGGGAAAGAAGTGTGGTCGGAACCTGAACAAAATATACACCACGCTGGAAACATGCTGAGGCAAAGCCAGCCATATCACCAATAACACCACCGCCTAAAGCTAAAACCGTACAATCTCGGTTAAAACCAGCTTCGAGCAATGCATCAAAAATTAAATTTAAATGTTGAATATCTTTATATTGTTCACCATCAGGCAAAATACAGGTGGCAACTGTTTTACCCAGACTTTGTAAAGCATCTTGATAATGGGATAAATATAAAGGAGCGACCGTTACGTTACTCACAATCATGACCTGTTGACCATGAATATAAGGCTCAAGCAACTGTTTAGGATCAAGTTGACTGCCAATAAAAATAGGATAACGGCGTTCGCCTAATTCAACATGTAAAGTTTGCATGAGTTTATAAAACCACAAGTAAGTTTGGCTATATTAGCGTGTTAGACAAAATAAGTTGCAAAATCTTTTGAGCAAGATCACGAGCAGCACCCTGATTGGTTTCAATCGTATAATGAGCAACTTCACGATATAAAGGATCACGTGTTTTTAACAAATCACGCAATTTTTGTTCAGGGTTTTCAACTTGTAATAGAGGTCTGTTTTTATCGCGATACGTTCGTTGTAATTGAAGTTCTACAGGAGTGTAGAGGTAAACAACAATACCGCGCTGCTTTAGAAACTCACGATTTGGCGCTTGAGTGATGGCACCACCGCCAGTTGCCAATACCAAGGCATTACGGGAAGTCAACTCATTCAAAACAATCGTTTCACGAGTACGAAATCCAATTTCCCCTTCTTTTTCGAAAATCCAAGGAATAGTAGCACCTGTTTTGCGCTCAATTTCATGATCACTATCTAAAAATTCACGCCCCAATAGTTCGGCTAAATGACGTCCAACGGTTGTTTTTCCTGCCCCCATGGGCCCTACCAAATAAATATTTGGCAGGGTTTCAAACGCTTTGCTTGGCAAGGCGCCACCTATTTCAATTGCTTTCATTGAAAAATATATTAATGATTTCTCACCAAAGTGTCATTAACAATTCGTGGCGTAACGAAAATCAGTAACTCTTGTTTATCATCAGATTTCACATCTTTTCTAAATAAACGGCCAACTACAGGGAGGTCTCCCAAGAAAGGAACTTTGGTTTGTGAATTAGAAGTTGCCTGTTCAAATACTCCACCTAAAATAACGGTTTCCCCATTATTTACCAATACATTGGTATTAATCTGATTTTTATTCAAAATTAACTCGCCATTCGGAGCACTATCGGCAACCGAGTCTTTTGAAATATCCAATTTCATTTGAATTTTACCGTCAGGTGTAATACTTGGCGTAACATCCAAACTTAAAAGTGCATCTTTAAAAGAAGTTGTGGCAGTTGAACCAGAAGCAGAATTAGTTGTAGTTTGATATGGAACTTGCTGACCTGTTGCCACTCTAGCTCGTTGTTTATCAGCAGTCATGACTTTTGGTGTTGAAATAACCTCACCATAGCCATCTGCCTGCAATGCTGATAACTCTAAATCCAACATAAAATCAGACATACTAATTAAGCTAAAAGCTATGCTACTGGCTCCAGCTGAGGTAACACCCAAATCAACGTTTAAATTATCTGGCCGTTCAATCGTGTATTTACCTTTGTCATCTGGTTCTCTTAAATTCCAAAGCGTCGTATCACTACCACCCACCAACAAACTGTTATTACTGTTCACACCTTGCGATAATATTCCCCACTTAACGCCAAGCTCCTTGGTAAATGAAGTAGATGCTCTTACAATTCGCGCCTCAACCATGACCTGTTTGACTTGCACATCCAACAAATCAATCATTTTACGAATTTGATCAATCGACTGTGCTGTATCATTAATAATTAAGGTATTGGTTCGATCATCTTGAGTAATTGTTCCACGTGGACTCAACAAACTCCCAACATTATTTCCTAAACTATCAACACCCGTATTTAAGTTAGTAGAAGTTGATGTTCCGCCAGCAGAAGTCCGTTGTAAACCATTACTATTATTTGAGCCTTGAGTAATTAAACCCATAATATCCTGAGCTTGCGCATATTTAAGTTGAATATACTCAGTTTGTAAGGGTGCAAGTTTGACACTTTGAGCAACAGCCTTAGCTTCCTCCTCTTCAGCCTTAATCAACTCTGCAACAGGCGCAATCCAAATAACGTTACCATTTCTGCGTTTATCCAGATTTTTAGTTTTTAAAATAATATCAAGTGCCTGATCCCACGGAACATCTTTCAAACGCAAAGTAATATTACCCTGAACACTATCGGCAGCCACCATATTAATGCCCGTAAAATCGGCAAGTAACTGTAGAACTCTACGAACTTCAATATCTTGAAAATCAAGAGAAAGCTTATTACCAGAGTAATTAGGCGTCTTATATAAAGAAGTTACGTTTTTGTCTTGAGGACGCTTTAAACTAATGGTGAGTTTATTTTCTGCCTGATAAGCCATATATTCATAGCTACCAGTAGATTGGATCGTAATAACGCCATTGCCTTTTTCGTTATAAGACTCGATGGTAGAAACAGGGGTCGCAAAATCGTTCACATTTAAACGTTTAGCTAAATGAGTGGGAATTTTAGAGCCCAATGTCCTCACTACGACTTTGCTGCCTTGTTGTTGAACATCAACAGGAGTATTACTTCCCAATAAATCAATAACAATTAACCCTTCACCTTGACCACCACGCTGAAAGCCAATATTTGAAACGCCTTGGGGTTGTATTGTATTTGTTGATAAAGGTTTAATAGCTGCTTGAGCTGAATTAATCTTTAAAATAAAAGTATTGCCTTCTATGCGCGTTGTAAACGCACCCGCATCTTTTAAATTTACAGTTAAACGTGAGCGCTGATCGTCAGAACTTACATCGACCGAACTCGCTTCATTTGTACCAATTGCCACTTTTGACTGTATTAAAGTCTGCTGAGCTTTATTAAAATCCAAAATCAAACGTGAAGGATTTTCAAGTTGATATGCCTGTGGTTGTGGCGGCAAACCATTAAACATAACTCTAATTTCTGTACCCTGACCTGCAATTTGTGTCGGTACAATATTGGTCATGCTGACCTGTGCAGATGCAACCTGCATAACTGCAATGGCTACAGCCCCCATAGAAAACTGACGGAATACGTGATTCATTGTCTGACCATCCCCAATTAAATAATCTTTAAAAATACTTTTTCTTTGTTATTCCCTAAATTTTAGGGTGCGGGTCCAATTAACACTAAGGTTCTTGGTCTCTCCACATAGCCTTCGCGCCCATCGGGGACAATTTCTACCAGATCAATCTGGGTTGGACCAATATGGGTAATACGCCCTTGATTCATCCCGATATAGTTCCCCACCTGCACTCGCTCAATTTGCTGATCAGGTGATTGGATAAGAGCCAGTACTTGCCCACGGTTATTACGTATGCTTCCTTTCATGTTTAAGGATTCTAATGCATAACTTTCTAGAGGCTGAGGTGCACGTGAGAAATTCGGATATACCCGTTTTCCTGCCATAATTTTGAGCTCAGCAGCAAGTGAGCTTGGTAAAAATGGACTCTTTAGCTGATGAGCCGCATAATTAAACTGTGGCACAGGTGTGAAAACCGGTGCTGGATCTATCTGCTGTGGTGGCTGGTTACGTATATCTGCCATTTGCTGATTTACAGCGTCAATTCTCGAGTCACATCCGACTAAAACTAAACATGCCAAAATAGAAAAAGAAATTTGCTTAAGTTTCATTGTAATGCTCCTATTTCGACTGTGTATTAGCAGTAGAGGAAACAGGTGCTACTGAAGCCGAAGCGTTGTTTTCCGGATGTTCAGCATTTTCTGCGGCGCCCATATAGCGATAAGTTTTTGCTTTAATAGAATAATTAAGTACAGGAATATCTGACTTACTATCTTTAACAGGTGCAGCCTCTACAACAAAGTCATGCATTGTCACAATACGTGGTAATGCCGCAATACTACTGACAAAAGCACCAAAAGCGTGATAATCGCCGGTTGCTTCCATCGTAATAGGCTGTTCAATAAAAATTTCCTGCTTCACTTCATCTTCTAAACGGATATTTTTAAACTTCAGGCCAGAATTCACCCCAGTTAAATTAATATCTTCAACCAAACTTGGAATTTCGGTTTCTTTTGGCAGTTGCTCTAACTGCTGATTAAAGTTTGCTTGCATCTCTTGAAGTTGAAGCTGATATTGCTGCAAGTTACGCAATTTTGAATCTTTTTCTCGAAATTCATTCAACAAATTACTTTCTTGTGCCTGTGCATTATCAATTGCTTGTAGCTTTGGCTGAATAACAACAAAATATCCCAAAGCCAACACAGCAAAGAAAATAAAAATCCAGCAAGTAATTTTCACAGATAATGGCCAGCTACCATAGCTGTTCATATCTAGTGTGTTAAATTGCTGAAGAAATTTTTCTAAAGTGATCTTTTTTTTCTTAGATGGAGCTTGCTCTAACGACAACTCATGAAGTTCATCCGGACTCATTTAACCGCCCCCTTATCCGTACTTACAGTCGTATTGGCGGTATCATCTGTTGTAGTCACCCCCATTTCCCCTACATCAACAGTAACAACAAAACTGCCATAGCTATCTTCCACTCGAGGAAGCAGCGAACTCGCAGTCTTATCTTTTTTCTCTTCAGTCGCCAAGAAAGAGTTCATAAAAGCGTTGCGATACCATGGTGATCCTTCGAGATTACGTAATAACTCCGCAACCGTATTTGGACTTTCCGCTTTACCTTCAATAGTAAATTTATCTCCAGTTCGACTAAATTTAGTCAAATACATCGCAGCAGGAGTAACACGTACTAATTCATCTACCAAACGCACGACAACAGGGCGCTGACTTTGCAATCCCTGAATAAGTTTCATACGCTCGATAATAGCGTCACGCTGTTCTTGCAAGCCATTTAAGGTTTTAAGCTGTTGATCTAGACTCTGGTTTGTACTGGTGATGAGTTGATTAGCTTGTTCTTGATCATTTAATTTTTGATTCAAATAAAACCACCCAGAAAATACAGTGGTGATCCCCAGAACAACTACCCCAAAACAGAAAATAATAAATTGTTTTTTGCGCTGTTCCCTAAGCCCATCACGCCAAGGGAGTAAATTAATTGTTGCCATTAATCAAAACTCCTTAAAGCCAAGCCACATGCCACCATTAACGAAGAAGCATCATTTTCAATTTTTTGAACGTCGACTTGAGGAGAAAAACCCATTTGTAAAAATGGATTGGCAATAGTGACTCGGTAACCAAGCTTTTGCTGCAACAATTTGGCAAGCCCAGGAATATTGGCATTCCCACCTGCTAGTAAAATATGGTCAATTTCATTGAATTGTGATGAAGAGAAGAAAAATTGTAGAGATCTAGCTGCTTGCTGCACGACAGCATCAAGAAATGGCTCTAAGACTTCAATATCATAATCATCTGGTAAAGAGCGCTCTTTTTTTGCTCGTCCCGCTTCATCTAAAGACAAACCATAACGGCTTTGAATTTCCAAAGTCAGCTGTTTGCCACCGAAGACTTGTTCACGGGTATAAATGATTTTGCCACTTTGCATAACCGATAATGTCGTCATGGTATGGCCGATATCTAAAATACCAATGGTATTTGCACCCATTGGCAAGCTATCAGCAAATACACTAAAAGCACGCTCGACAGCATAACTTTCTACATCAGCAAGCTTAGGAGTTAAGTCCACCAGTTCCAGTACTTCTACTCGTGTTTCAACATTTTCTGTTCTTGTTGCAACTAAAAGTACATTCACGCGGTTTGGATTAGGCAGTCGATCTGGTAAAACCTCAAAATCAAGGCTCACTTCATCTAAAGGGAACGGTATATACTGCTCCGCATCTAATCGAATCTGAACTTCTCGCTCATCATCATTCATATCTGCATCCATTTCGATGGTTTTATGAATAACCGTCGATGTTGGAACAGCAATTGCAGCGTTACTGGTTTGGGGATTTGCTAAATTCATCGCCCGTTCCAAAGCTTCCGCAACTGCCTCTGGATTCAAGATATTTTTTTCAACTACACTGTTCTCGGGTAAAGGCATCAAAGCATAGCTTTCTACCCAATATTTACCGTTCTTAACAGAGAGCTCTAACAACTTAACAGAAGTCGAACTAATATCGACACCCATTAACCCCTTATTCGGTTTACGATATAACCTGAGCACACTATTGTCCTATTATTTTTTTATCCCCAAAAAAAATTACAAACCAATAATCTAGGTCTTTATTTTTACACGGATACAATATCTCATCTAACAATCCGCATGTCTAAAGGCTATACTGACCACAATTAGTTTGTATTCGATCTTATTAAAGCTTACTTATCATGAAAAAGCTATCCAGTTTGGGCTTCGTGCGTCCAATTTTTTTGATCATTATTATTATCTTAGTCTCACTTCCGATGGGCTTTTATGGCATGTATCTCTATATCGCCCCATCGCTCCCAGAAATGAGTTCACTAAAAAAAGCTCCGCTTTTAAAACCACTACAGGTCTACACATCAGATAATCAACTGATTGCCGAGTATGGTGGTAAGCTGTCTATTCCGGTTGAATACAAACAAATTCCTCCTGCTTTTATTCATGCATTTTTAGCAGCAGAAGACTCTTCTTTCTTTGAACATAGCGGGATCAGTTTTAAGGGCTTAGGGCGTGCTTTAAGTGAAAGTGTGACTGGCTCTGATGTGCAAACTGGTGGTTCAACCATCACTATGCAGGTTGCAAAGAACTATTATTTGAGTCCAGAAAGAACATTAAAACGCAAAATAACCGAGATCTTTTTGGCTCGAAAAATTGAGCAAAATTTATCCAAAGAAGAAATTCTCAGTCTCTATGTGAATAAAATCTTCTTAGGAAAAAATGCTTACGGTATCGCAGCAGCAGCCAAAATTTATTACAACAAAAGTATTAATGAGCTAAGCATTGCTCAAATGGCAATGATCGCAGGTTTACCAAAAGCGCCTTCTAAATACAACCCTGTGGTTAATCCAGAGCGTGCACTTGAACGTCGTAACTGGATTTTAGGTCGTATGTTACAGCTGGGTTATATCTCTCAAGCAGAATACCAAAAAGCTGTAGCTGAACCGATCAACCTCAACATGCCCAATCGGGATCTAAATAATATTCACCCTTATGCAGGTGAAATGGTTCGTTCAGAACTCGTAAAGCATTTTGGCGAACAAGCAATTGATTCTGGCTATAAAGTCTATACAACTATCAATGCTAAACGCCAAGCGATTGCTGAAAAATCTGTGCAAGATGGTCTTGAAGCTTATGACCGTCGTCATGGCTGGCGCGGTGCTGAAGCACACGACAAACCATTAAGTGAATTTAGAGCATATGCCAACACCTACCCAGCACAAGTTACTAAGGTAAATAGCAGCTCTTTTGAAGCATTAATGCAAGATGGTACAACAGTTACTGTACAGTGGTCAGGTATGTCATGGGCCCGTCCCTATCGCAATGCGAATAGTGTAGGTGGGGCTCCTTCCCGTGCATCTCAAATTGTTCAAGTTAAAGATATTGTTCGCTTACGTCCAAATGAAGCAAAAACGGCATGGTCTTTAGTTCAGATTCCAAAAGTTCAAGGTCAACTTATTGCGATTAACCCGAATGATGGTTCAATTGAAGCAATTGTAGGTGGTTATAACTTCTATCAATCGAAATTTAACCGTGCTTTGCAAGGCTGGCGCCAACCGGGTTCAACAATTAAACCTTTTGTCTATGCATTGGCACTAGAGCGCGGTATGACGCCGTACAGTATGGTGAATGATAGTCCTATCACGATTGGTAAGTGGACACCGAGAAACTCAGACGGTCGTTATTTAGGAATGATTCCATTACGCCGTGCGTTGTATTTATCTCGTAACACCGTATCTGTACGTCTTTTACAGACAGTCGGAATTGAACGTACTCGCCAGTTATTTATGGATTTTGGTTTACAAGAAGATCAAATTCCACGTAACTACACCATTGCCTTAGGTACTCCTCAAGTTTTACCAATTCAAATGGCAACGGGATATTCGACTTTTGCCAATGGCGGCTATCGCATTCAACCGCACTTTATTCAACGTATTGAAGATGCATACGGTAAAGTGATTTATGAAGCTAAACCAGAATATGCATGTATTCCATGTATTAACGCGCCTGACACAACTGATGACGAGCAGAAAGCTACGACAACAGATGATGAAGTGATTGAAGTTACTAATAAAGATGTAGAGCAGAAAGAAAAGGCAGCTAAGCAACTTAATCTTAAACAGACTGATAAAGCGAACAGTGAATATCGTCAGGCACAGCGTATTTTAAAATCAAGTTCTGCTTATGACATGGCTAATATTTTACGAGACGTTATTGAACATGGTACAGGCCGTGCTGCGCTTAAAATTGGTCGTAATGACTTAGGCGGTAAAACAGGTACAACCAACGATGCAAAAGACGCATGGTTTGCTGGCTTCAACGGCAAGTTAGTTACTGTGACGTGGGTTGGATTTGACCAACCGACGACACTAGGTCGTCGTGAGTATGGTGGTATTGCTGCTTTACCGATCTGGATTAACTTTATGGGTCAAGCATTGGAAGGTACACCATCAGCTTGGGTTCGCCTCGACAAAGATGCTCAAGCACCTATTTCACGTGACAAAAATCAAGCGGTAGTAGAAGTTAGCGACAAGAAAACCTATCGCGCGGCTCCACCATTGGCTCGTCCGCTATATCGTCCAGCACCACCGCAACCGAAGCTCAACAATAATAATGACTTTGCCGATTTACCTGGTGAAGAAATTGTTATTCCATCAAAAGCTGCACCTCCGGCCATGAGACCTTCACAGGAACCTGCGCCTAAGCGAGAAAAAGATGAACTAGAAAATCTGATTAATCAGATTGAATAAATAATAAAAAAGCCATCGTTAGATGGCTTTTTTTTGGCTTTAAAAATAGTCTATTAGCTAGCTTCTTTATTACGCTTCTGAAAGACATAAATTTGAAAAGAGGCCGTTACTTCTAATTGCGACTGCTGCTCTAACTGCAAACGACGTTCGGGAGAAGCTTTATAAGCATAAGGCGTCATAGCAATTAAATTTTTTAAGGCTTGTTGATCAAGCACAAAGGGGGCATCAATAATTTGCTCTTGCTTGAGCTCAAACAAATCTTGCAACTGCTCCACAAACTTTTCTGGCGTGTGAGGGTTAACTTGTTCAAATAAAGCTTCACGCATTGCATATAAATGTTCATAGGCAGGCGTGACAACAATTAAATAGCCATCATCTTTTAAAACACGTGCAATTTCTGCTTGTGGAATTGGGCTAAACAAACTGGTACATGCATCCATGCTTTGATCAAGCACAGGTAAAGTCGCACCGGTTCCCACAACCCAAGTCACTTCAGCATTGAGCTTTGCTGCACGCTGTACCGCATTTTTTGCAATATCAACACCAACACATTGCTCAACCACTTGCTGCATAGCACTTGTGTAATAGCCTTCCCCACACCCAATATCAAGTACGGTTTTTACATCAAGTTGTTTTAACAAATCGACTACAGCATGTTGTAAGGGTTGGTAATAACCGCCTTGTAAAAAAGCTCGTCTCGCATCGACTGACTCTGGCGTATCTCCGGGGTTTTTACTGTGTTTATGTTGCACAACATGTAAATTGACATAACCTTGTTTAGCGACATCATAACTATGCCCTTGTCCACATCGCCAAGTTTTTTCATTTAAATCCAGAGATTGACGACACACAGGACACATTAAAATTTGCTTAGTCACTTTTAATTATTCTCTTGTTCTTTTTGTTGTAAATAAGTCTTTGCGTGCATTCCCACAAATGTACGCCCTGCATTTGTTCCGTTAATCCATTCGTCCACCTGAAATAAATCAAATAGCCCCACTTTGACTAAAGTTGGAATAGCAATCTTTAATTCTTCCTCAATCTGGCCTCTTTGGCCTGCATTATATAATTCAATATTATGCAGCATTGTAGCGACAGTTCCTGTTTGTACCTGACTTCCATCTTTAAGCACAACTTGAGGTAATACTTCGCCCTCTCCAACTACTTTCTGATTAATTACAGATAATTGGTCTAGACCAGCAACTTTTGTCATTCATCTCTCCAATAAAAAAAGCCAGTAGAACTGGCTTTATATTGACACTAAAATAAGATCTATCGCAATTTTAAAGTCATTAGACCTAAAACTACTAATATAATTGTAATAATCCAAAAACGAATCACAACTTGGGTTTCTTTCCAGCCCTGCTTTTCATAGTGATGATGCAACGGCGCCATTAAGAATACGCGTTTATTACGCATTCGCAGCGATCCAATTTGCAAGAAGACAGATACTGCCTCCATTACAAACACACCACCCATAATCGCAAATACGATTTCTTGGCGCACCATGACAGCAATTGTTCCAAGCATCGCGCCTAAAGCTAAAGCGCCAACATCACCCATAAAGATTTGGGCAGGGTGTGCGTTATACCAAAGAAATGCCAAACCTGCGCCAATCATGGCAGAACAGATCACAACAAGCTCAGAGGTATATTTCACATATGGAATATGTAAATAGTTAGCGAAACGGATGTCACCAGACAAGTAAGCAAATACACCTAAGCCGGTAGCTACCATTACAACAGGCATGATCGCCAAGCCATCTAAACCATCTGTTAAGTTAACTGCGTTAGAAGCACCATTAATCACCAGATAGGTAAATACAATAAATGCCAAGCCTAAAGGAACAATTGAGAGTGGAATTGAAAGATTCTTAAAGAAAGGAATCAATAAATCCAGCATATTTGCAGTATGTTCTGCATTGGACTGTTGAGTTGCAATTAAATATAACGCAATACCAGCACCAAGGGATGCAACAGAAGTCCAGAAAAACTTCTTACGTGCAGGTAAACCTGCATTGTCTTTATAGCGAATTTTAATCCAGTCGTCTGCCCAACCTACAGCACCGAACACAACCATTACACCAAGCACAATCCAGACATAAGGGTTAGATAAATCAGCCCAGAGTAAAGTACTAATCCCAATTGAAAGCAGAATTAAAATCCCGCCCATCGTTGGTGTACCCATCTTTTTAGCATGATTTTCAGGAGCAAATGAACTTACTGCCTGACCGTATTTTAACGCTTGTAATTTACGAATCATGATCGGTCCGAGGACCAAACCAATGGTCAGGGACGTTAATACACTGAGTAAAGAACGTAATGTTAAATAACGAACGACCTGAAACGAACTGTGATAGCCCGCAAGTTGTTCAAACAACCATAACAGCATTTAAAGTTTCTCCATCAAATCAGCCATCAACGTTTCCATATGAGTAAAGCGAGAACCTTTAAACAGGAAACTCATGGACTGGGGTTGATGTGTTTGGATTAGATTGATTAGAAATGGAAGCGCCTCAGCTTGTGTCTGAAATGCTTTCACTTTATTGGAATGAGAGTCTGCACCCTCGAGAGCGGCTGAAGCAAACTGCCCAACTGCAATAATATGATCTAAAGGAAGTTCGGCGAGATCATGGCCTAAATCGTGATGCTCTTGCCAACTGCTATCTCCCAATTCACCAATATCCCCCATTACCATCACTTTTATGCCTTGTTGCTGCAACAATACTTGCGCAGCAGCACGCATAGAATTTGGATTGGCGTTGTAAGTATCATCAATAAATAAGTAAGGAGATTTTTGAATAAAGTTTAGACGACCTTTAGCTCCCTGAGCTTGCTCTAAGCCTTGGACAATATCTTCAAGTCCAATACCAAGCGCCAAAGCAAAGGCTACAGCCGCAGTGGCATTTTGCACATTATGCTCACCGGCAAAAGGGAGTTTAACGGTACTCGTCCCTTGCGGCGTATGCAGCGTAAAAGTTGTTGATTGAGGCAATAACTCAATATCTGTTGCATAAATATCGCCCCCTACACCAAATGTAGAAATGCGATGTGCTTGCGCAGCTTTATGAATTTCAGCAGTAAAATCATCTTGTTGTGGAACAATTGCAACGCCATTTGGTAAAATATGACGATAAATTTCTGATTTAGCGCGGCAAATACCTTCACGTCCGCCAAATTCACCCAAATGAGCTGTCCCAATATTTAAAATGCCCGCAACATGAGGCTGAGCCAACTTAGAAGTATAATCAATTTCACCCTGATGACTGGCACCTAGTTCCATTACAGCAAACTGATGTTCTTTTCTCAGTTCAAGCAACATCATGGGTACACCGAGGTCATTATTTAAATTGCCTCGAGTGATTAGTGTCGGAGCTAAACGCGATAATATACTTCCCAACATTTCTTTAGTTGTGGTTTTACCGCTACTACCTGTTAAAGCAATCACTTTTAATTGAGTATTTTGCTCACGGCGATAAGCGCCAAGTTGCCCGAGAGCCAAGCGAGTGTCGGCAACAACTAGTTGGGCAATATCTACATCTAAAGGGCGTTCAACAATTGCGATTTGACAACCATTCGCTGCAACCTGAGCTACAAAGTCGTGCGCATCAAAACGTTCACCCTTAAGTGCTAAAAAAACATCCCCAGTTTCCGCATGACGTGAGTCCGTCAAAATACGTTTAATTTCAGTTTGAGGGATCTGGTCTTTATGCCAGTAGCCCTGTGTTGCCTGTTGTAATTGCTGAGCTGTCCACGGTTCCAAAGGCACGGTACTGGTGGTTGAAGTATGCATAATTTGTCCTATTGTGCAGGGTAAGCAGCGTCTACAGTATGGTGTTGCGCAGCAATCGCTGATTGAACTTCAACAACATCATCGAACCAGTGACGCACACCATTAATTTCTTGATAATTTTCATGGCCTTTACCAGCAATAACAACAATATCACCAGCCTGAGCCTGCTGTGCAACAAATTTAATTGCTTCACGGCGGTCATGAATTTCATGCATACGGTGCCCTGAAAAATCGACTCCTTGCTTCATATCAGCAAAAATTTGTTCAGGGTCTTCGGTTCTTGGATTATCTGAAGTCAAAATAATCGGATTTGCGCCATCTAAAGCCGCTTGAGTCATTAGTGGACGTTTCCCACGGTCACGATCTCCACCACATCCGAATACAGCCCAAAGTTGATTAGATACATGACGTTTTAGAGTTTTAAGTACCTGAATCAAAGCATCTGGCGTATGCGCATAATCCACAACAAATAAACGTTCACCATCACGAATGACCTGCATCCGTCCCGGCGCACCAATCAATTGAGGGACAAAAGCGACTAATGCTTCTAAATCAAAACCTGCTTGCTCAGCAGCAATAAGTGCTGCAATCAAGTTTTCGACATTGAAGTGTCCCAATAATGGACTTTGAACAGCAAAAGAACCTTGCTGGCTGACTAAATTAAAAGTCGCCCCTGCCAAACTGTAACTTAGGTCACTAATATAATAATCTGCTGTATTTTGAGTAAGCGAATACGTCAGAATCTTTGGCTGAGCAGGATTTTGTTTTGCTGCATTTATCATTAGAGCAGCATACTCATCATCCAGATTAATAACAGCCACTTTTAAAGAGCTGAAGCGGAATAAAAGAGCCTTAGCTTCAGCATAAGCCTCTAAAGTCCCATGATAATCCAGATGATCACGGCTCAAATTGCTATAAACAGCAATTTCAATAGCACAACCATTTAAACGGCCCTGCTCTAAACCATGTGAGCTTGCTTCCAAAGATGCAAAAGTTGCACCTTGTTTAGCATAGTCATGTAACGCATTTTGTAATTGTAAAGCATCAAGTGTGGTATGCGTTGATGGTGTTAAGTCTGGCAAAATACCATTACCCGTAGTTCCCATCACTGCACATTGCTGTTGTTGCGAACTAATTAACTCAGCAATTAGACGTGAAATTGTCGTTTTACCGTTTGTGCCTGTCACTGCAACAATACGTGCTGGTGCAACTAGATCTATCTGCTGCAAATAACGCTGTTGCCACTCACCCATGCGCTGACGTACATCAGGACATACCCACTCATTTTCTACACCCAACTCAGTCTCGCTAATAATAGCAAGTGCACCATTGGCTAAAGCTGACTCAGCAAATATACGCGTTTTTTCAGGTTGGCTATAACTGGTCAAGGCGATAAAGATTTGGCCTGACTCAACCTTACGGCTATCTAAACTAAAGCCATGAAAAGGCTGCTTAGACCACTGTGCATCAATCTCGACTGGATTAATTTCTTGAAAAGAAACAGACATAGCTTACCTGCGAATAGGGTTTTCTGGAGTATCAAGGGGCTTATCAAGCGGTACGTTCATTAAGCGCAATGATTCTTGCATAATGCGTGCAAAAACAGGGGCAGCAACCAAACCACCGTAATAACGGCCTTGCGGGTTTTCAACCACAACAATAACGGCTAAACGCGGGTCACTAATTGGGGCAACACCAGCAAATAAAGCACGGTATTCATTATTTGAATAACCTTTACGGTCTGCACGAAGTTTATGCGCCGTACCAGTTTTACCACCAACACGATAACCCGGAATATTAGCTTGTTTTGCAGTACCACCAGGCATAGTCACCTGCTCTAGCATGAGCAAAACCTGATCGGCAATTTTTGGAGCAAGAACTTGTTCACCTTTAGGTGCCTGATCTAACTTATGCAGGCTTAAAGGCATTTTCTCGCCATGATTTGCAAGCATTGCATAGCCTTGCGCCAACTGGAGAATAGTCGCATTTAGACCATAACCATAAGCCATGGTACCAATTTGGGAAGAATTTAATTTACTTACCGGTAGCACCAAACCTGAGCTTTCACCCGGGAACTTCACAGCCGAACGTTTACCAAAGCCAGCGCGATTAAAGAAGCTCGGCAATGTTTGCTTTGGAAGCGACAATGCAATTTTTGCAGAACCCACGTTTGAAGACTTGATAATCACGCCACTTACAGTTAATGCACCATAATTATGAGTATCACGAATCGTATGCCAACCTAAACGCATTGAACCTGGAGAAGTGTTTACAATCGTATTTGGCGTATATTGTCCAGTTTCCAGTGCCGCAGAAACAGTAAATGGCTTCATGGTTGAACCCGGCTCGAACATATCAATCGCACCGCGGTTACGCATGGCATCTTTATTAGATAAACCGTTTTTGTCATTTGGGTTATATGACGGCCAACTGGTCATTGCCAAAATTTCGCCAGTTTTAACATCTACAGCAATAGCTGTTGCCGAACGAGCATTATTTGCAACACCAGCAGCTGTTAATTCACGGTACATAATGTACTGCAAACGTGAGTCAATACTTAAAGTGATGTTTTCGCCCGGTTCACCCTCACGAATAACCTCTGAAACTTTTAGACGGTTTCCGCGCTTATCACGAATAATTTTTTGCTCACCATCCACACCCGACAGCTGTTTATTGAGCTGCATTTCCAAGCCTTCAATCCCTTGGCCTTCACTGTTGGTTAAACCAATAATCTGGGCATTTGGCTGTGGTTGAGGATAATAACGCTTATACGTTTTCTCGGCATATACCCCTTGAAAGTTACCTTTCGTAATGAGGTCTGCCTGTTGCGGTGGTATTTCTTTCTTCAAAACCAAATAACGAGAACGTGGTCGTGCATTCATCTGTTTTTTAAGATCGGCACGGTCTAAACCAACAACATCTGCCAACTCATCAAGATTCAAATTTTTATCGGGTAATTGTCTTTTTAATTTACGATTATTCGGATCTTTCTTTAATTCTTCTGTAATTTGATCATATAAGTGCTTCGTATCGAAATAATCACGTGGATCCATTACGATTTTCATGATCGGTGTACTAATTGCTAAAGGTACCCCATGGCGGTCACTAATCACGCCACGCATAGCTTCTACACGCTCAGTACGCAAAATATTGGCATTGGCCTTGTTTTGTAAAAAATCCTTATTAATTACTTGTACATAAAATGCACGTGCAATTAAAACAACAAAACAGAGCAACACTACTGCCCAGAGCAGATAAAACCGCCACATATCAAAGGCAAGAGTTGGTTTTTCCGAAATAGACTGCTGTTTTTTCCGTGTTTGTTTTGTTCGCTTATCTACCATACAGCAAGGCCTTACTTATTTTGCTCTGAGGTCATTGGTAAAGAAATTACCACCGTTTCTGCAGCCGGTGGAGAAAACATCCGTAGCTGAGTTACAGCACGCGTACCAATCTGTGCCGTTGCACCAAAGGTTTGTTGCTCAATGAGCAAACGCCCCCATTCAGCATTGAGATCATCACGTTCGCGCATATAAGAGCTAAGCTCTCTATAATCATGACGATATTCAAATACTTGAAATACCACCATCATGGCACTTATAAAAACAAGCGCCACCAATACTGTATACACAACAACTTTTTTCACCACGTTATTTTCTGTGGTTGCGATTTCATCACTGCTTTTCATTACGCGCCTTTTTCTTCCAAGCGTTCAGCAACCCGAAGCCATGCACTACGTGAACGAGGGTTCGCTTTTACTTCTTCTTCACTCGCACGAACCCGTGAAATTTTCTTTAATCTTCTTGTATCTACCCGCTGCTCAGGCATTCCCCAACCGAAATCTTCTGCTAACGTAGATTCTTTTTGAATAAACTGCTTAATCAGTCGGTCTTCAAGAGAATGGAAACTAATAACAGATAAACGTCCTTCTGGTTTTAGTAAGTCTACAGCTTGCGGCAAAAACAGTTCAATATCTTCTAGCTCTTTATTAATAGCAATTCGAATAGCCTGAAATGCACGTGTCGCTGGATGTTTATGTTTTTCCCATTTTGGATGAGCAGTTTTAACAACTTCCGCCAATTGGGCTGTCGTTTCTAGTTTTCCAGCTAGTTTAATGGCTTTAGCAATACGTCGACTATAACGCTCTTCACCATATTGATAAATAATATTTGCTAATTGTTCTTCTTCAATTTTAAGTAACCACTCAGCCGCAGTTAAACCCTTAGAATTATCCATTCGCATGTCCAACGGACCATCTTGCATAAAACTAAAACCACGCTCAGCCTGATCAAGTTGAGGAGATGAAACCCCTAGATCAGCCATAATTCCATCAACACTCATCACGCCAATTTCCTGCATCTTCTCTTTGATATCAGCAAAACTGGCATGAATGATGGTAAATCTTGAATCTTCTTGGGCCAAAGCAGCAGCAACTTCCAATGCTTGAGGGTCTTTATCAAATGCATACACTCGTGCATTTTCATCAAGTTTAGAAAGCAATAAACGTGTATGCCCACCTCTTCCGAAGGTTGCATCGATATACACCCCAGTTGTGCGATCTGCCAATAAGCTCTCAATGGTCTCGGAAAGTAAGACAGAAATATGCGACATAGGTGTTAAATCATAGCGTGAAAATGTAACTGCACATTATCACCTTGTTTATGACCAACGCCAAACGGCTTTTTGTAGGAAAATATTAATTTTTCATAGATAAAACCGTTTTGTTAGCACTTTTTAAGCAAAATAAGAAACCAAGAATAATTTTTTATAGCTAAATACGAATTTATAAAAATTATTATTAACCACTTTACCTAAAAAATTCTCTTTTTCCTTTACGCTTATTCCGTTAGAGACTCTCACGGATTTGCCTTAGGACGAGATGAGCTGGCAATCTTTCTCAGCATATTTACCGATTTGATTTAACCATTTTTGCCGTTGGTCTGAGCTTGCTCCCCGCACTGTTCCAATATAATTAACTTTGACTCTGCTGACCCCACAAAATTGCAAAGTCGCTTTTTTAAGTTGACGTGTACTTGGTTCACCATAGTACCAACGATAAAACCAGCCTGGCTGGTCTAAAGTAGTAATGAGTCGTGCCGATTTGGAATGTAAATGACCAATAACACGATTGCTGTTTTCTCGATAACTAAATACAAGATTTGGTAAAAAGAGTCGGTCAATAAAACCTTTAGCTATGGCTGGAAGTCCTCCCCACCAAACTGGAAAGAACCACACCAAATGATCAGCGGCTTGAATTTTTTCCAACGCATTCATTAAATCAGGTTCCAGATCCATACGTTTCTCATAACCATATTTTAAATTAGGCTCGAAATCCAACTTAGCAATTTCTACAAGATCTACGTGAACACCTAATGTTTTTACTTGTGCTACATAGTTGTGAGCTAATGCATGATTAAAACTGATATCGGATGGATGACCATTAATAACTACAATACGTTTAGAAAGTTGAGACATATATCGCCTTTATTGTCGCACATTCAAATATCAAGTGATATCTGAAATAAATAAGTAGCGAAAATATCTTATAAAAATTAAGATAACAAGTGATATCTCAACTATTATTTGATCTGGCTCTTATGACTCTTTCTCGCAATGAAAAACAGGTACAAACTCGACAGCATCTCATTGAAGCTGGGTTTGCACTCATTTCTGAATATGGTTATAACGCAGTATCAATCAGGAATCTTTCTAAACAAGCAGGTTATACTCAAGGCGCCTTCTACTCTAATTTCAACAATAAAGAAGCGTTTTTACTTGAGCTGATGGAACTTCAATTCGCTAAAGAAAATTTACAATTACAAGAAATATTTACCAGTGCTCCTTCAAATACTGAGCAATTAATCGATTCGTTGCGCCAATGGCTGAAGGTTTTTTTTACAAACGATGAATGGCTGAAGATATCAATAGAACTACAACTATTTGCTGCACGTGATATTACCTTCGCAGAGGAGTATCAAAAGGTTTGGAAAACTCATCAGCAAGAAGTAACCAAGATCATGAAGCAATTCTTTTCTTTAATGCAGATAGCTAAGCCTGATGACTATGATTCTATTGTTATAGAGCTTGTATCATTAAGTTATGGGCTAGCTTTACAATATATGATTTTTAAAGATGATGTAGACCACTACATTAATATCTTTATCAGCACTTTATTAAAAAGATTGGGTAATTTCTAAATTAATCAAAAAATAGATGTGAAAATCTTAAAATTCAAAAAAGCCGCTTAATTATTAAATAAGCGGCCACATGGAAAAACTTAGTTAATTACTGCTTCCCATCATAAATTTGATCAAAGACAGCTCCATTAGCAAAGTGAGTTTTCTGAGCTTTCGCCCAACCACCGAACACATCGTTAATAGTAAATAATTTAATTTTTGGGAATTGGGCTGCATATTTTGCTGCCACTTGAGCATTACGTGGTCGGAAATAATGTTTAGCCGCTAACTCTTGCCCTAAAGGTGAATATAAAAAGTTCAAATAGCCTTTTGCTAAAGTTCGGTTCCCATCTTTATCTACGGTTTTATCTACAATTGCGACGGAAGGCTCTGCCAAAATTGAAATTGATGGGTAAACAATTTCATATTTGTCTTTATCAGGTCCTTTAGTCGCTAGTAAAGCTTCGTTTTCCCATGATAATAAAACATCACCAATGCCACGTTCGGCAAATGTTGTTAGCGAACCGCGTGCTCCCGAATCAAGTACTTTTACATTGTGATAAAGCTTTTTAACTAACTCGCGAGCTTTAGCATCATTACCACCCGGTTGTTTTAAGGCATAACCCCATGCAGACAAATAAATCCAACGAGGTGCGCCACCTGTTTTAGGGTTAGGGGTGATAATTTCAACACCCGGTTTTGTTAGATCATTCCAGTCACGTATATTTTTCGGATTACCTTTTCGTACTAGAAATACAACAGTAGAAGTATAAGGCGCAGAATTATTCGGAAATTCTTTTTGCCAATTCGGCTGAATAAAACCTGCTTTCACAATCTCATCAATATCATTCGCTAACGCTAACGTTACAACATCAGCTTCAAGACCCGTAGCTACTGCCCGAGCTTGTTTACCAGATCCACCGTGCGACTGTTTAAACTCAACATCTTGCCCCGTACGCTGTTTCCAGAACTTCCCAAAAGCCTGATTATATTCTTGATAAAATTCTCGGGTCGGATCATAAGAAACGTTTAAAAAAGAAGTAGCAGCCTGAGCTGCTGTTGCCATTCCCAAATATACAGCTACAGCCATTATTGATATTTTTTTCATTTACAAAATCCATCATTGGTTTTAGTTTTACTATATTTTTAATTTTATAATTTACAATCAATTACTTATATTAATATATTTTTTATTAATCTCTTTAAAATATATAGATTAAGATGTCTAAGTTATTTCATTTTTGAAAAGTTTTGTAATTATCCTTACAACTTAATGAGGGCCTTCACTTTATCTACACATTAATTTG
>Ga0207681_10000225_pt1 | contig 44690 bp, 32 predicted proteins | sample KBSS53metaG_FD_184324 | JGI IMG/M metagenome (GOLD analysis project Ga0207681, IMG submission 184324) | Switchgrass rhizosphere microbial communities from Kellogg Biological Station, Michigan, USA - KBS S5-3 metaG (SPAdes) (version 2) | ecosystem: Host-associated > Plants > Roots > Rhizosphere... | reverse complement strand
CTGGCCCAGGATGGCGTAAGTTCCGGTGCCGATATCGGTCTGGTCGGTTTCGACCAGCGCGGTGCCATCGGCCTTGAGCGTAACACGCGCCTTGGCCGGCACCATCATGTTGACGCGGGCGGCGCTTGCCATGCCCATGCCCACCCACCAGTCGCCCTCGCGCGTCTGGCAAGGACGGTTCTTGCGCGCGGCCCAGCCAAAGGCCTGGGCGCCTTGTTCGAGCGCCTCGACCAGCATGCGCGAAGAGTACGGCGTGCCTTTTACAGGCACCTTTGCCGGCAGATTGCGCTTGCGCAGTTCCACCGGATCGATCCCGATCTTTTCGGCCAGCTCGTCCATCGCGGCTTCAAGCACTTGCATGCCCACCGCTTCGCCCGGCGCGCGGACGGAACCAGCGGTAAGGCGGCAGATGCGCGCCACCTCCACCTTGAGCAGCCGGTTTTCTCCGCCATAGAGAAATTCGGTCGCTTGCGTCACCGGCTCGGCAAATTGTTCGCCGGGCAGATTGGACACCAAGGCTTCGTGGCCCAGGCCGATTAGGCGGCCAGCAGCATCCGCAGCCAGACGCACGCGCTGCAAGGTCTCGGACCGGCGCATCACGGTCTGGAACACGTGCTGGCGGGTCATCACCACGCGCACCGGGCGGCCCAGTTCACGCGCGGCGAGCGCGGCAGAAACCGCTTCGTGCGTAATGCCCAGCTTGGAGCCGAAGCCACCGCCGACATAGGGCGCGATGATCCGCACCTTGTCGGTCGAAAGCCCCAGGCAATCGGCGATTTCCTTCACGTTGTAGGCCAGCATCTGATAGCTGGCGTGAAGGATCAGGCTGTCGCCCTGCCACTGCGCGATCGTCGCATGGGGTTCCATCGCCGCGCTGGCATGGCCGGGCGTTTCGTATTCCACATCGAGGGTGTGGGCGGCATCGCGCATTGCCTGGTTGAGATCGCCACCCTCGGTCGGCTTGCTATCCGGTGCGGGTTCGACCTTGACGCCGGGAGCATGGGGATCGAGCGGCACCGGGTCTGCCGCATCGGCATAGTCCACACGCAGGGCAAGCGCTGCATCGCGGGCCTGCTCGAACCGCTCTGCAACCACCAGCGCGACCGGCTGCCCGAAATACTCGACGTTTGCCACGTCCTGCTTGGGGGCCTTAGTGGCCATGCCCTGCGCAGAGCGCCGTGGCATGGCTGGGTCCACGATCACGGCAAGAACGCCGTCGCGTGCCAGCACTTCGTCCTGGTGAACGGCGGTGGCCTTGCCCTGGGCGATGCTGGCCAGGACGAGCACACCATCGACGCACCCGTCGATCCGCCACTCTGCGGAATAGGTGGCACTGCCACTAACCTTGAGCGGACCTTCGGGCCGATCGAGCGGCTTGCCGATCACGCCTTGGTGCATGTGATCGAGCAGGTTGCGTTCGTCGGGCTTGTTATACATGTCGGAGAGCGGCAGGTGCATGGCGATCAGCCCTTCGTCGCTTGCGCCAGCGTCGCGGCCAGGGCCCGCGCGGCAAGGGGAATCTTGAAATCGTTGGCGCCGAAACCGCGCGCATCGCGCAGCAGGACATCGGCAGCTTCGGCAAACAGCGCCGGCGAAGGTGCCTCGCCTGTCAAGACGGCCTCCACCTTGGGATCGCGCCAGGGAACCGTGCCCAGGCTGCCGAACGCCAGGGCGCACCGGGCAATGCGGCCATCTTCCATCGACAGGTCGACCGCCACGGAGACGAGCGCAAAGGCGTAGGACGCGCGGTCGCGCACTTTGCGATAGACCTGCCGCCCGCCGGTGGGGGCAGGCAGCTTGACCGCCGTGATCATTTCGCCGGGATGCAGCACATTGTCGCGGGTCGGGTCGTCGCCGGGTTCGCGGTGGAACATGGCCAGCGGAATCTGGCGCGGGCCAAACGGGCCTTCGGTCAGGACAACGGCGTCCAGTGCCAGCAGGGCCACGGCCATGTCTCCGGGGTATGTTGCGATGCACGCATCGCTCGTGCCCAGAACAGCATGGATGCGGTTGAAGCCTTCGCGTGCGGCGCAGCCGGTGCCGGCCTCCCGCTTGTTGCAGGCTTGCGTGGTATCGTAGAAGTAGCCGCAGCGCGTGCGCTGGCACAAGTTGCCGCCGGTGGTGGCGCGGTTGCGCAACTGTGGGCTGGCCCCGGCGAGGATGGCTTGCGACAGCAGCGGCCAATCCTGCCGCACCCGCATGTCGGCAGCGCAATCGGCATTGGTGACAAGCGCGCCGATGCGCAGCCCATCGCCTTCTGGAACGATGGCATCAAGGCCGGTGCGGCGCAGCGAAACGAGGCGATCGGGCAAGGCGACCTGAAGCTTCATGAGGTCCACCAGGTTGGTGCCGCCGGCAATCGCGGTGTGCCCTTGGCCCAGGCTGGCAAGGGCCTCTTCGGCGCTGCGGGCATGGTCGAGCGTAAAAGCCTTCATACCGGATTCTCCGCCGCGATCACCTCTTCGAGGGCCGCGATGATGTTGGAATAGGCCCCGCAGCGGCAGAGATTGCCACTCATCCGCTCGCGCAATTCATCGGGCGTGGGCATGGGCCGGGCCGAGACATCGACGCTCGCTGCGCTGGGCCACCCTTCTGCCAGTTCGGCCATCAGCGCCTTGGCCGAGCAAATCTGGCCGGGCGTGCAATAGCCGCACTGGAACCCGTCATGCGCCACAAACGCGCGCTGCAACGGGGCCAGGGCATCGGGGGTGCCAATCCCCTCGATCGTCTCGATGGCATCCCCCTCGTGCAGCGCGGCGAGCGAGAGGCAGGAATTGATCCGCCGTCCTTCCACCAGCACGGTGCAGGCGCCGCACTGGCCATGATCGCATCCCTTCTTCGTGCCGGTGAGACCAAGATCGTCGCGCAGCCAATCCAGCAGGGTGCGGCGGGGGTCTTGTGGCAAAGCCTGGGGCGTGCCGTTGACCTGGGCAGTCAGCAGGGTGGTGGCCATGGCGGGAAAGCGAACCTCGTGTCGGGGGAAAAGTCCCCCTTCGAACGCGCAACCGCCAGCAACGATCCTGAAGTACCGTGATGTCCGCAAGTTCCGCCCCTTGGGGAGGGGCGGCGCGCCTACTTCGGTTCGATATGACCGCCAAAGCCAAAGCGCATGGCCGACAGCAGCTTGTCGCCAAAGGTCGTTTCGGTGCGGCTGCGATAGCGGGCGAACAGTGCGGCCGACAGCACATAAGTGGGCACGGCTTCCTCCAGCGCGGCTTCCACCGTCCAGCGGCCTTCGCCCGAATCCCCGACATTGCCGGCAAAGCCATCGAGCGCGTGATCGCGCGCCAGGGCATCGGCAGTCAGGTCGAGCAGCCATGACGATACCACGCTGCCGCGCCGCCAGGCTTCGGCAATGTCGGGCAGGTTCAGGTCGAAGCGCTCGTTTTCGGGCAGCTTGTCGGAAGACTTGCTCTTGAGAATGTCGAACCCTTCGGCAAACGCGGCCATCATGCCGTATTCGATGCCGTTGTGGACCATCTTGACGAAGTGACCAGCCCCGGCCGGCCCGGCGTGGAGATATCCTTTTTCCGGGCGGGGATCGTCTTGCGCCGTGCGGCCTTGGGTCCGCTCGATGCTGCCAAGGCCAGGAGCGAGTGATTCCAGGATGGGGTCGATCGCCTTGACGGCTTCGTCCGGCCCGCCGACCATCATGCTGAAGCCCCGGTCAAAGCCCCAGACGCCGCCAGACGTGCCCACATCGACATAGTGGATGCCCTTGTCGGCCAATGCCTTGGCGCGGCGAATATCGTCTTTGTAGAATGTGTTGCCGCCATCGATCACGATATCGCCCGGCTCGGCAAGGCCCGCCAGTTCGGTGATCGTCTGCTCGGTGATGTCGCCTGCCGGCAGCATGACCCAGAATACGCGCGGGCCATCGAATTGCTGCGCGGCATGCTGCAGCGATGTTGCGCCCCGCGCGCCTTGATCGACCAAGGCGGCCACCGCCTTGTCGGACAGGTCGTAGGCCACGATTTCGTGGCCGGCGCGCAGCAGGCGGCGGGCAATACCCGCGCCCATGCGGCCAAGGCCGATAATGGCAACACGCATGCGAGAACTCTCCTGAAAAGACACCAGATATGTTGTTGCAAGGGCTCGGTTCAGCGGCACTTTGCCATGGTTTCGCGGGCGAGTGCGACCACGTTGGCACGGGTATAGCCGAACTTTTCCTGAAGCTTGGCCAGCGGGGCGGAGGCGCCGAAAGTGGACATCGTGACAGTGGCGCCGTCCATGCCCACATAGCGATCCCATCCGAGCGAGCCGCCCTGCTCGACGGCCACGCGCGCCCGGCAGGCGCGCGGCAGCACGCTTTCGCGCCAGGCCTGGTCCTGCAACTCGAAGCGATGCCAGCTTGGCATGGAAACAACGCGTGCCTTGACGCCCTGGTCCGTCAGTTCGCGCCATGCTTCCACCACCAGCGGCAGTTCCGAGCCGGTGCCGATCACGATCACCTCGGGCGTGCCGTCGCAATCGCCCAGCACATAGCCGCCGCGCGCCACGTCGTCGACACTGGCCAGTCCTTCGCGGTCGAGCGTGGGGATGGCCTGGCGCGACAGGATCAAGGCAGTGGGCGTGTTGGTGCTCTCCAGGGCAACGCGCCACGCCACGGCCACTTCGTTGGCATCGCCCGGCCGGATGGTGTCGAGCCCCGGAATGGCACGCAGCGTGGCGAGATGCTCGATCGGCTGGTGCGTGGGGCCATCTTCGCCCACGCCGATGGAATCATGCGTGAACACGAAGATCGTCGGCAGTTCCATGATCGCGGCCAGGCGGATCGGGGCGCGCATGTAATCGGCAAAGACCAGGAACGTGGCGGTGTAGGGCCGCAGGTATGACAGCGCGAGGCCGTTGGCGATTGCCCCCATCGCGTGTTCGCGCACGCCGAAGTGCAGGTTGCGCCCTGCTGGATCGGATGAGGAGAACGAAGCGGCGTCTGTGATATCCGTCTTGGTGGACGGTGAAAGATCGGCCGCGCCGCCGATCAGCGTCGGGATATGCGCAGCGATGGCATTGAGCACTTTGCCGCCCGCCTCGCGCGAAGCGATGCCCTTGGCGTCGGCCGGAAATGACGGCAGCGCCGATTGCCAGCCTTCGGGCAGGCGACCGCTGCGCAAGCCATCAAGCTCGTCGGCAAGCGCGGGGTGGATCGTGCGATACCGCGCGAACATCTCTTCCCATGCATCGCGCAACGGCTGGCCACGCCCGGCAACGGCAGCCGAAAATTCCTCCTTCACCCCGTCGGGAACGTAGAAGACCTTGTCTTCCGGCCAGCCATAGGCCTGCTTGGTGGCGCGCACGCCGTCTTCTCCCAGCGGCTCGCCGTGGGCCTTGGCGCTGCCCGCGCGGGGGCTGCCCCAGCCGATCACCGAATTCACGACGATCAGCGTTGGCCGGTCCTGCGTGGCGCGGAACTGCGAGAGCGCAGTTCTCAGAGCAGCCAGATCGTTGGCATCGGTAACGTGCAGCACCTGCCAGCCATAGGCCTGGAAGCGCAGGCCGACGTCTTCGGTAAAGGCAAGCTGCGTCGACCCTTCGATGGAGATCGTGTTGCTGTCATAGATCCAGCACAAGTTGCCCAGGCCCAGATGCCCCGCGAGCGAGGCCGCTTCCCCCGAAATGCCCTCCATCATGTCGCCATCGCCGCACAGGGCATAGACGGCGTGGTCGAACAGCGGAAAACCCTCGCGGTTGAAATGGGCAGCCAGGGCGCGCTCGGCCATGGCCATGCCCACGGCATTGGCCACGCCCTGGCCCAGCGGCCCGGTGGTCGTTTCCACGCCGGTGGTCATGCGATATTCGGGGTGGCCAGGCGTCTTGCTGCCCAGCTGGCGGAAATTCTCGATATCATCCAGGCTCACGGCAGGTTTGCCGGTCTTGTTGCCGTGGGCGTCGATTTCCTCGACGCCTGCCAGATGCAGCACGGCATAGAGCAACATCGAGGCATGGCCGACCGACAGCACGAACCGGTCGCGGTTGGGCCAATCCGGGCAGGCCGGATCGGTGCGCAATACATCGTGCCACAGCGTATAGGCCACCGGCGCCAGTGCCATCGGCGTGCCGGGATGGCCGGAATTGGCCTTTTGCACGGCGTCCATTGCCAGGGTGCGGATCGTATCGATGGCGAGGATCGCCGCGTCGGGGTGCGTCGATTGGGGCATGGCTGAAATTCCGGTATCGGTGGGAGGGGGCTTAGGGGGAGGGGCGTGACGGGGGGGGCATGACAGGGGAGGGTGTGACGCGACTGGCAACGAACCAGGCAGCGGCCGGTTTCGCATGATCGGGCAAGCCGGGCATTTTTTGCCTTCTCGTGCAGGAGCCTGACAGACCGCCCGGCGTTTGTTGCCTGATAACACGATGTCACTACGAGGAAATCTCCATGCCCGATGCCATGCCCCGAACCTCTGCCCAGCTGCGCGAGGATGCCGAAGGGTTGCGTGCGCGGGTGGACGCCGCCGTTCTGCCACCCCCGATCGTGGAGTTCTGGAAACGCGCGCATGTGACGCTCAAGCCCGATGCCACGCGCACGGTCTTGCGCCCGTTCGACCTGGCCTATCCCGAGGGCTATGAGCGCACACCCGGCGATCGGATCAACACCATCGTCGACCGGGTCATCGGGCTGGACGATGACGGGGTGGCCCAGGCGCTTGCCTATATGAAGGAACTGCTCGATGCCCGGCACCGCGACGTGGTGGCCACGCTGGAGCGGCGCGCGGCCGAAATCATCGCGATCGCGCCGCAAGCCGCGAAGCTGGGCATCGACCGCCGGCTGCTGATCGGTGGGCTGTTCCTGCAGGAGTATGCGTTCGAGGCGGCGGCGCTGTTCAACCCGTCGATCGTGCCCGCGCCCGATCAGGCCGGCGCGCCCGAAGGCGGCTTGCGGTTCATTTGCGCGCTGCGCGGGATCGGGGAGGGGCACGTATCCTCCATCACCTTTCGCAGTGGCTGCTGGAATGGCCGGGAGACAGTGGCGATCGATCCGCCCGCGCGCCTTGCCGCCTCGCCGCGCATCGATGCCCAGGACGAGGACGGCAATGCCCTGCGCCTGCATTTCGACGCCGCGCAGGACGTGTCCGAAGCGGTGCTGTTTCCGATGACCGCCGCGCAGGCACGGGGCCTGGAAGACCTGCGCCTGGTCCAGTTTGCACAAGACGATGGCAGCACATGCTATTACGGGACGTTCACCGCGTTCGATGGGCTGACCGGCCGCGCACAAATGCTGTCCACGCGCGATTTCCGCCAGTTCGATATCCGCACGCTGACTGGGCGCGTGGCTGTCAACAAGGGAATGGCCCTGTTCCCGCGCAAGATCGGCGGCCGCTATGCCATGATCGGGCGGCAGGACAACGAAAGCATCTGGCTGATGCGATCGGACAGCCTGTGGCATTGGGACGAGGCGGAAAGGATCGTGTGTCCGCTCCACGTCTGGGAATTCATCCAGATGGGCAATTGCGGCTCCCCGATCGAAATCGACGAAGGCTGGCTGCTGATGACGCACGGCGTGGGGCCGGTGCGCAACTACACGATCGGCGCGGTGCTGCTGGACCGCGATGATCCCTCCCGTGTGCTGGGCCGCGCCAACCTGCCGTTGCTGCGCCCCGGACCAGAGCAGCGCGACGGCTATGTTCCCAACGTGGTCTACAGCTGCGGCAGTCTGGCGCTGGGGCGGCGGCTGCTGGTTCCCTATGGCATTGCCGACAATTTCGCCAGTTTCGTCAGTTGCGATCTCGATCCACTGCTAGCCCAGATGACCTAACCGGCGTAGGGGACGGCAAGAAACGGATCTGGGAAGGGGAACGATGAGTGAGCGTCTGCGCGGGCTGGCCGCCTGGGCTGGGGTGCAGCCGCGTCCGGCAACCGGCCGCCTGGTCCATGCGTTCATCGGCGCGGTCTTCGGCATGTTCATGACCGCTTTCGTGATGCACCGCTGGGCGGCGGGGCAGGCCGTGTCGGTGCCGCTGCTGGTGGCGCCGATGGGTGCCTCTGCCGTGCTGCTGTTCGGCCTGCCGGCAAGCCCGTTGGCGCAGCCTTGGGCGATCATCGGCGGCAACACCATCTCGGCACTATGCGGGATTTTCTGGGCGCATGTGTTGAGCGATTCCGGCATGGCGGCGGGCCTTGCGGTGGCCAGCGCCATCGTAATGATGGGCGCGGCGCGTTGCCTCCATCCCCCCGGCGGGGCGGTGGCGCTGACGGCGGTGATCGGCGGGCCGGCGATCGTGGCCGCCGGCTGGCGCTTTGCCGTGATGCCGGTGGCGGTCAACTGCGTGCTCCTGGTGGGCGCAGGCTGGCTCTACAACGCGATCAGCCGTGGCAATTATCCGCACCACGCCAGGCCGGTGGCGGCGCCCGACCGTTCGGCGGCTTCCGGCTATACCATGGCCGATCTCGAAGCGGTGCTGGCACAGTACGAAGACTTGCTCGACGTGCGCAGCGAAGACCTCGACACGCTGTTCCGCCAGGTGGAAGGCCGCGCCTATCGCCGCTTGCATGGGGCGATCTCTTGCGCGCAGATCATGCGCGCCCAGGCGGCCACGATCGCGCCGCACGATACGCTGGCCATGGCCAGCGTTGCGATTTCCGCCACGGGTGACAGCCTGCCGGTGGTGGACCGGCACGGCCGCGTCAAAGGCCTGCTGCGGGCCGAAAGCCTTGCTCTCGCCGAGGCACGCACCGCTCCCGACACGGCTGTGGCCGCCGTGATGGACATCTCGCCCTGCCTCGCTGCGCCCCACACCGCGATCGACGAACTGCTGCCGATCCTTTCGGGCGGCATCCATCGCGAAGCCGTGGTGGTCGATCCCGAAGGGCGTTTCCTGGGCCTGATCGGCCAGACCGACCTGCTTGCCACCCTCTGGCGCGGCCACATCGCGGAAGAGATAGCGGGCCGCGCGGCTTGACAGCATGGCTGTAGCGCCCTTTCTGCTGCGGCAATGACCGTGCCGTCCGATCCTGTCCTGCCTGCCCTTCCGCTGCACGAGCGCATTCGCCAGGAGATCGAGGGGCGGATCATGGCAGGCGACTTGCGCCCCGGCGAACGGCTGCCATCGGAACTGGAACTGATGGCGCACTATGGCTGCGCGCGGATGACGGTGAACAAGGCGCTGTCGCGGCTCTCCGAGTCCGGCTTGCTGGAGCGGCGCAAGCGCGCCGGCACGTTCGTGGCGCGGCCGCGCACAGTGTCGATGGTGCTGGATATTCCCGACTTGGCGCAGGAAGTGGAAGGGCGGGGGCAGGCCTATGCCTTTCGCCTGCTGGCACGCAGCCTGGGCGATACGGCACATGACCGCGAGGCGGCGGCCGAATTGGGGAGCGTGGGGCCGATCCTGCGCCTTTCGGGCCTGCATCTGGCCGATGGCGCGGCCCTTGCGGTGGAAGAGCGCGTGACCAACCTGGCACTTGTGCCGGGAATGGCCGAGGTGGATTTCTCCGCCGATCCGCCCGGCGGCTGGCTCTTGCGCCATATCCCCTGGACGGAGGCGGAAAACCGCATCGGCGCGCTGGCCGCCAGCCGCGAGCAGGCAAAGGCGCTGGGCATTCCCGTTGGCGCGCCGTGCCTTGCCGTGGCGCGACACACCTGGCGCGGGGCCGACAGCGTCACGTTCGTGCGCCAGGTTTTCGTGGCTGGCGCCTATGAACTCGTCGCGCGGTTCGGCCCGGTGCGGTGAATGCGGCGCCTAAATTTCTGGCGGGATAATGGCGACGGGCGCGACTGGCAGGGAAAACGGAAACGTGCCGTCCTGCACGATGTTTTCCAGACGGCTTGCATCGAGCACCAGGCCGTTCTCGGTGACGATCCGAAAGCTTCTGCGGGTGCCGATGTCCCAGCGGAGCATGAGCCGCACGATCTTGCCCAAAGGCTCGGGACGAACGCTATCGACCCGCGTGTAGGCGGGCCGCGTGGCCGGTTCAGCGTCTTGAGGAGCTGACCATTCCAGCCAGGCGCGCTCGGTCCAGTCGATGTGCATGGCAACCCCTGTCTTGTTGCGGTGCCAGATGAAACTTTCCGCAAGGCGAAGTGATTGGTCCCCGACAAAGCTTAGACGTTCCGGCGGGAAATGCAAATGCATGTCAAAATGGCGGCAATATAATGGCCGGTCATGCTGCGTTGCAGCAGTTCCGGTGCGCCAAGCCGTCAGCAACCTGGGTTAAACGGCGGCCTTTATCCCGCGTTAAATCGTTGGGCTGACATCCCCTTGAAAGGAAACGGCGATGTCGATCGAACGAATGCTCAAGCTACACCCGCAGGCTGCCAACGATATCACGGAAAACCGGGTGGCAGTGGTTCGCCATGCCGCACTGTGCGCGCAAATGTGCATGTCTTGCGCAGATGCTTGCCTGGCTGAACCGATGGACATGCGCGAATGCGTGCGCCAATGCCTGGACTGCGCCGATATCTGCGCCGCCACTTCTGCCATTGCGCTGCGGCAGACGGGCGCGGGCAATAGCCTGGCACCGGTTATGGCTGCCTGCATCGCCGTGTGCGAGCAGTGCGCCGCGCAATGCGAACGGCACGATCACGATCATTGCCGCCTTTGCGCGGAAATGTGCCGTGAATGCGCGGCCGATTGTCGCAAGCTTGCGGCCTGATCCTATGGCGCGGGCGCGTCGGTCCAGCGGCCGCCCACGGCCTGGGCCAGGGCGATGGCGGCGGTTTGCCTGTCGATCACCGACTGGATTTCGGTCTGCTGCGCCGATAGCGCTGCCGTCTGCGCCGTGATGACCGAGGCATAATCGACCAGTCCATTGCGGTACTGGTTGTTGGCAATGGTCTCGGCCCGCGTGGCTGAAGCTGTCGCTTCCGACCGCCGCGCCGCCACTTCGGCCAGCACGCGCGTTCCGGCCAGGTTGTCTTCCACTTGCTGGAACGCAGTCAGCACGGTCTGGCGATAGGTGGCGACGGTCTGGTCATACTGCGCGCGGGCCTGCACCACGGCGCCACGGCGGGCACCAAAATCGAACAGCGTCATCGCGCCGCTCAGGCCCAGCGACCACAGGCTGGTTGCAGCGCGGAACAGATCGCTGATCACGCTGCTGTTGGTGCCGACGCTGCCGGAGAGGGAAACCTGCGGGAAGTACGCGGCTTTCTGGATGCCGACATTGGCGTTCGCGGCGGCCACGCGGCGTTCTGCTGCGGCGATATCGGGCCGCCGCTGGAGCAGCGCGGCGGGCACTTGTGCAGGAATTCCGGGCACGACCGGCTGCCATTGCGCCGGGGCGAGCGCGAAAGTGGAGGGATTTTCGCCCACCAGCACGGCAATCGCGTGTTCCAGCACGGCGCGCTGGCGCACCAGGTCAGCAAGGGTCGCCTGGGCATTGCTCAACGTCGTCTGCGCCTCGAACACGTCGGCGTGCGAGACGGTGCCGGCTTTGTACTTGTTGGTGGCGATGGTGAGCGCGCGGGTATAGTCGGCCACCGTGCGATCGAGCAGCACGCGCTGCGCATCGATGCCGCGCAACTGGACATAGTTGGTGGCGAGTTCCCCCTGGGCGGAAAGCGTGGCGTTTGCCAGGTCACCCTCGCTCGCCTGCGCATTGGCCTGGGCCTGGTTCACCGTGCTGCCCAAGCGGCCCCACAAGTCCGGCTCCCAACTGGCGCCGATGGAAACTGCATAGCGCGATACGGCGGCGCCCGTATTGGTGACATTGGCGCCGGTGCCGCCGGTAATGGTTTGGCCCGCAAAGGTTTGCGAGCGCGAGCCGCTGACCGAACCGGTGAGCGTGGGAAACAGGGCCGAACGCTGCACTTGCACCAGCGCGCGCGCGGCCTGGTAGGCGGCGCGAAAGCTGGCGACGTTCTGGTTGGTGACCGAGACGCGCCGCTCGAGGTCATCGAGCACGGGATCGCGGAACAAGTCCCACCACGCGCCGCGCGCCACGGCGTCTGACGGCGTGGCCACGGCCCAGCCGGGCTCTTCCTTGAACTGCGCGGGGATCGCCACGGTTGTGGGAACGCGATAGGCTGGCGCCACCGAGCAGGCCGAAAGCGCCAGACCGGGCAGGCCAAGCGCAAGAACGCGGGATATCGGCGCGCGCATCAGGCGGGTACTCCTTGAACGGGGGGCAGCGGGCGGGCGCGGCGGCGCCGGCGGCTGCGGAAACGGTCGAGCGCGAGGTAGACCACCGGGGTGGTCATCAGCGTGAGGACCTGGCTGGCAACGAGGCCGCCGAAGATGGCGATGCCCAGCGGCCGGCGCAGTTCGGCCCCGTCGCCAAAGCCGATGGCGAGCGGCAGGGCACCGAGCGCTGCGGCCAGCGTGGTCATCAGGATCGGGCGGAAGCGCTTGAGGCAGGCCTCGCGCACGGCGTCCACCGGCGACAGGCCTGCCGTGCGCTCTGCCTCCAGCGCGAAATCGATGATCATGATCGCGTTCTTCTTCACGATGCCGATCAGCAGGATGATGCCGATCAGGGCGATGATGTCGAACTGCCCGCCGCTGGCGATCAGCGCAATCATCGCACCCACCCCGGCCGAGGGGATGGTGGACAGCGCGGTGAGCGGGTGGATCGCGCTTTCATAGAGAATGCCGAGCACGATGTAGATCGCCACCAGCGCGGCAATGATGAGCAGCGGCATGCTGGAGGTGGACTGGGCAAAGACCTTGGCCGTGCCGCCGAATTCGCCGTGGACAGTGGCGGGCAGGGCCAGGCTGGCCTGGACTTGCGCGATCAGGGCTGCGGCCTGGCCCAGCGAGACGCCCGGCGGCAGGTTGAACGAGATCGTGGCGGAAGGCTCTCCATCCGAATGGCTGACCGAGGCATCGGTGGAGCCGGTGTTCCAGCGGGCGATGGCCGAAAGCGGCGTCATCGTGCGCGCGGTGGTGCTTACCGCGCTGCCGCTGGCCACCAGCGAGCCACCTGCCGCTGCGCCGCCTGATCCGGTAAGGTTGGCCGTCGAACTGGCTGAACTGATTGCGTTGCCCACCGGCAGGTAGATGTTGTTCAGCGCCTCGGGCGAGCCGTTGAACTGGCGGTCTGCCTCCATCACCACGTGATACTGGTTGAGCCCGGAATAGATGTTGGCCACCTGGCGCTGCCCGAACGCGTCATAAAGCGTGGCGTCAACCGTCTGCATCGGGATGCCCAGACGCGCGGCGGCATCGCGGTCCACTTCCACGAAAGCGTCGGCGCCGGCATCCTGCTGGTCGATATCGACATCGGTGATCAGGTCACCATGGGTCTTGAGCGCATCGACCAGTTTCTGCCCGGCGGCCTTGAGCACATCGGCGTGATCGGCCTTGAGCACATATTGATAGGTGCTGTTGCTTTGCCGCCCGCCAGCCTGGAGATCCTGCACGGGATTGAGGAACAGGCTGACCCCGCGCACCCGCGCAAGCTTGGGCCGCAGCCGGGCGATCACGTCGGTCGCGGGTGGGCGCTGCGAGCGGTCTTTCAGCGTGGCGAACAGGAAGCCACCGCCGGCGCGCGATCCGCCGGCAAACGAGACCACTGTATCGACCGCCGGATCGGATTTGACGATACGGGTGATGCGGGTGAGCTTGTCCTGCAGATCGGCAAAGGAAATCGACTGGTCGGCGCGCACGCCACCCATCAGCCCGCCGGTATCCTGCTGCGGGAAGAAGCCCTTGGGCGCAATGGCAATCAGCCAGACATTGAGCGCCACGGTCAATACCAGCACCAGCATGACCAGACCGCGATTGGCCAGTGCCCAATCGAGATTGCGGGCATAGCGCGCTTCGGACCATGTCACCGCAGCGCGCGCCTTGCGCATGATCCAGCTTTTGCTCTCCTGCCCGTCGAGCAGGCGCGCGGCGAGCATCGGCGTGGTGGTGAGCGACACAACCAGGCTGATCGCCACGGCGACCGACATGGTCAGCGCAAATTCGCGGAACAGCCGGCCGACCAAGCCGCCCATGAAAATCAGCGGCACGAATACCGCCACCAGGCTGACCGAGATGGACATCACGGTAAAGCCCACTTCGCGCGCGCCGCGCAGCGCGGCGGGCAGGGGGGCCATGCCTTCCTCTACATGGCGGCTGATGTTTTCGACGACCACGATGGCATCGTCCACCACGAAGCCGGTGGCGACCGTCAGCGCCATGAGCGAGAGATTGTCGAGCGAGAACCCGGCAAGGTACATGACGCCAAGCGTGCCGAGCAGCGAGGCGACGACGGCGGCCGCCGGGATCAGCGTGGCGCGCCAGGATTGCAGGAACAGCCCCACCACCAGCACGACCAGCAGCGTGGCGATCAGCAGCGTCACTTCCACCTCGTGCAGCGAGGCGCGGATCGTGCGGGTGCGATCGGACCCCAGCGAGAGGTGGATATCGGGCGGCAAGGCGGCCTGGAGCGCGGGCAACTGCGCCTTGAGCGCATCGACCGTTTCGACGATATTCGCGCCGGGCTGGCGGCTGATCAATACCGGCACCGCGCGCTTGCCGTTGAACAGGCCGATGGTGCGCAGGTCTTCCGGCCCATCGGTGACCGTGGCAATATCGGCGAGGCGCACGGCGGCGCCGTTGCGCCAGGCAATGACCGTGTTGCGATAATCGGCAGCGTGGCGCCCGGCCTGGTTGGAATAGACCTGAAAGCTGCCCTCGCCGGTATCGAGCACGCCGCGCGGGCGATTGGCGCTTTCCGATTGCAGCGCGGTGCGCACGTCTTCCAGCGCGATGCCGGCGCGCGCAAGGGCGAGCGGGTTTACCTCGATCCGTACCGACGGCAGCGCCGCGCCGCCCAGTTCCACATTGCCCACGCCCTGCACCTGGAGCAGCTTTTGCTGCACCACGTTGGACACCGCGTCATAGATTTCCGAAGGGCTGCGGGTGTCTGAGGTGAGCGCCAGGATCAGCACCGGCGCTTCGGCCGGGTTTGCCTTGCGGTAGCTGGGGTTGCTTTTGAGCGTGGCGGGCAGATCGGCGCGGGCGGCATTGATCGCGGCCTGCACGTCGCGCGCGGCGCCATCGATATTGCGCGACAGGTCGAACTGCAGGGTGATCTGGCTCGATCCCACGCCCGAGCGCGAGGTCATTTCCGTGACCCCGGCAATTGTGCCCAGGTGCCGCTCCAGCGGGGCGGCGACGCTCGACGCCATGGTTTCGGGGCTGGCGCCTGGCAGGTTCGCCTGGACCATGATCGTGGGGAAATCGACAGCCGGCAGCGGCGCCACGGGCAAGTTGAAGAACGCCGCCACGCCCGCCAGCATCAGGCCAATGGTGAGCAGGATCGTGCCCACCGGCCGCCGGATGAAGGGCCCGGAAATATTCATGCCGGGCGCGGCTGCCGGTTGGCCGTGCGGGCTTCGCGGCGCTCGCGCCAGCGTTCAAGGCCGAGGAAAATGACCGGCGTGGTGAACAGCGTCAGGACCTGGCTGAACACCAGGCCCCCGGCAATCGCAATGCCCAGCGGCTGGCGCAGTTCATGCCCCATGCCACCGCCAAAGATCAGCGGCAGGGCGGCGAACAGCGCGGCGAAAGTGGTCATCATGATCGGGCGGAAACGCAAGTGGGCGGCCCGGCGGATGGCATGGTCCGGATCGGCGCCTTCCTCGCGCATGGCTTCCAGCGCGAAGTCGATCATCATGATCGCGTTCTTCTTGACGATGCCGATCAGGAGCACGATGCCGATGATGCCGATCACGCCCAGGCCCGATCCCGTCAGCCACAGGCCCAGAAGCGCGCCGATGCCGGCAGAGGGCAGGGTGGAGAGGATCGTGATGGGGTGGACGAAGCTTTCATAGAGCACGCCCAGCACGATATAGACCACCACGATGGCCGCCAGGATCAGCCACAACTCGTTCGAGAGCGAAGACTTGAACGCCGAGGCGGCACCCGAGAAATTGGTGGTGACGGCAGCGGGCATGCCGATGCTCTGCTCGGTCTGTTCGATGGCGGAGACCGCCTTGCCGAGCGAGACGCCGGGCGCGAGGTCAAAGCCGATGGTCGCAGCCGGGAACTGTGCCTCACGGCTGACGACCAGCGCAGTGGGTCCGGTGCGGATCGTCGCCACGGTGGACAGCGGTACGGTCGTGCCGTTGCCGAGCGGAATGCGCAAGTCACCCAGGCCCTGCGGGCTGGTGACCGAGCCGGGCTGCGCTTCCAGGATCACGCGGTTCTGGCTGGACTGGGTGTAGATCGTGGAAACGATGCGCTGGCCAAAGGCATCGTAGAGCGCATTGTCGATCGTCAGCACCGACAGCCCGAGGCGCCCCGCCGTGTCGCGGTTGATATCGACCGTCACGGCCTGGCCGCCGCCCATCACGTTGGATGTGACGTTCTGCAGATGCGGATCGTCTTTCAGCGCCGCAGCGAGCTTTTCGCCCCACTGGTTGACCAGCGCTTCATCGGCGCCCTGCAGCGAGAAGCGATAGGCATTGACGCCGGTCGAGGTATCGATCGTCAGGTCCTGCACCGGGCGGAAATAGGTTTTTACCCCCACGATGCCGCTGGTCGCCTGGGTGAGGCTGTCGATCACCTGTTCCAGATTGCCCCGGTCCCCCTCGCTCTTGAGGTTGACCACCATGCGCCCTTGCGAGAGCGTGGGGTTCTGCCCGTCCACGCCGACCGAGGAACTGAGGCTATCCACCGCCGGATCGGCCAGCAGGGCCTGCGCCACCTGGCTTTGCAGCGCGGTCATCCGGGTATAGCCGATGTCTTGCCCGGCCACGGTGGTCACCGCGATCTGGCCGGTATCCTGCTGCGGAAACAGGTCCTTGGGGATTACCCAGAACAATAGCGCGGTGATCACCAGCGTGCCGGCAAAAACCAGCATCGTCAGCCCGCTGCGCGCCATGACCCAATCGAGCGCGGTCATGTAGCGAGTGGCGAGATCGTCGAACCAGCCGCGCGTGGCGCGCGTGATGCGGTACTGGCGCTCTTCGTGCTCGGGCTTGAGCCAGCGGGCCGAAAGCATCGGCACCAGGGTAAGCGCGACGAGCGCGGAAATCAGGATCGTGACGGCCAGCGTCACTGCAAATTCGCGGAACAGGCGGCCGACAACATCGCCCATGAACAGCAGCGGGATCAGCACCGCGATCAGCGAGACGGTGAGCGAGATGATCGTAAAGCCGATCTCGCTTGCGCCCTTGAGCGCCGCAGCGAAGGGCTCCATTCCATCCTCGATATGCCGGGCGATGTTTTCCAGCACGACGATGGCATCGTCCACCACGAAGCCCGAGGCGATGGTCAGCGCCATGAGCGTAAGGTTGTTGATTGAAAAATTGAGGAAATACATCGCGGCGAACGCACCGACGAGCGAGAGCGGCACGGCGATGCTGGCCACCACGGTGGCGCGCAGCGAGCCCAGGAACAGGAAGATCACCAGCGTGACGAGCACCACGGCCAGCACCAGTTCCAGCCGCACGTCGGACACCGAGGCACGGATGCCGGCCGTGCGGTCTGTCAGCACGGTGACATGCACGTCAGCGGGCAGTTGCGCTTCGAGTTCGGGCAGCGCGGCCTTGATCGCATCGACCGTGCCGATGACGTTGGCGCCGGGCTGGCGCTGCACGTCGATCACGACGGCAGGCTCGCCGTTCATCCACGAGGCGATGCGCGTGTTTTCCGTGGCCTGGACCACGTTGGCCACGTCGGACAGGCGCACTGGCGCGCCATTGGCAAAGGCCACCACCAGGTTGCGATAGCTGGCCACGTCGGCCAACTGGTCGTTGGCGTCGATCGTCCAGCTCTTGGTCGGCCCGTCGAAGCTGCCCTTGGCGGCGTTGGCATTGGCATTGGCAATCGCGCTACGGATCGATTCCAGTGACAGCCCGCGCGCGGCCAGCGCCGGGACATTGGCCTGGATGCGTACGGCGGGGCGCTGCCCGCCAGACATGGAGACGAGGCCTACGCCCGAAACCTGGGCGATCTTGTTGCTGAACTGGCGCTCGACAATGCCCTGCACTTCGCCCAGCGGCCGGCTTTTCGAGGTGATGCCCAGCGTCAGGATCGGGGCATCGGCCGGGTTGACCTTGGCATAGATCGGCGGGGCGGGAAGGTCGGTGGGCAGCAGGGTATTGGCCGCGTTGATCGCTGCCTGCACTTCCTGCTCGGCAATATCGAGCGAGAGATCGAGCCGGAACTGCATGGTGATGACCGATGCCCCGGCCGAGGAGGCCGAGGTCATCCGCGTGAGGCCGGGCATCTGGCCAAACTGCCGCTCCAGCGGCGAGGTGACGGTCAGCGCCATCACATCGGGGCTGGCGCCGGGATAGAGCGTGGTCACCTGGATCGTGGGATAATCCACTTCCGGCAGGGCCGAGAGCGGCAACATGCGATAGGCGACAAGGCCCGCCAGCAGGATGGCGACCATCAGCAGCGTGGTCGCCACCGGGCGCAGGATGAACAGGCGGGATGGCCCGCCGGGCTCGGCAGGTGTGGGCGCTTCAGGCGCGGGCGTGGTCATCCCGCGTTGCCGGCATTGTTGCGGCGATGGTGCTGGCGTTCACCGCCACCCTGGCCGCCGCGATTGCCGTTGGCGCCGCCACGCTTGCCGCCCTTGTTGATGCTCGCGCCATCTTCCAGGCCATCGGCGCCCTCGATCACGACCGGCGTTCCGGCATCGAGGCCAGAAAGAATGGCCAGCCGGTCTGCCGTGGAAGGGCCAACCTTGACGACCGTGAGCTTCACCGTGTTGTCGGGCTTGACCACGAAAACGAAATCGCCCTGACTGCCGTGGCGCACCGCGCTGACCGGCACGGTGACCACGTCATGCAGTGTCTGCACCAGCATCGAGACATTGACGAAAGCGCCGGGGAACAGGACGTTGCCGGCATTGGCAAAGCGCGCCTTGGCTTTCACCGTGCCGGTGGTGGCATCCACCTGGTTGTCGAACGTCAGGAACCGACCGGTGGCCAGGCGCGTGGCGTTGTTCTGGTCGCGCGTCTCCACCGCCAGCCCGCTGCCTGCACCCGCACCCTGGCCGATGGCGGAAAGCTGGGCCTGCGGCACGGCAAAACTCACGTCGATCGGATCGATCTGGGTGATGATGGCAACGCCATTGGTATCTGAAGGGGTGAGGTAATTTCCGATATCCACCTGGCGAATGCCGACACGGCCGGAAATCGGCGCCTTGATCGCGGTGTAATCGAGGTTGAGCGCGGCCGTGCCGATGGCGGCGCGATCGGCGGCCACAGTGCCGACCAACTGCCCGACGGTGGCTCGCTGGGTATCGACCTGCTGGCTGGCGATCGAATCCTGCTTGAGCAGCGTTTGATAGCGGTTGAGATCGAGCCGGGCGGCGACCAGCTGGGCCTGGTCGCGCGCGAGATTGGCACGGGCCTGGTCCAGCGCCAGCTTGTAGGGGCGCTGGTCGATCTGCGCGAGGATCTGCCCCTGGCGGACCATCTGGCCTTCCTGGAACATGATCTTGAACAGCACGCCCGAAAGCTGGGTACGGACCGTGGCGGTGACGATCGGCTGCACCGTGCCCAGCGCGGCAACGGTAACGGGCATGTCGCCCTTGGTGGCAGGGGCAATATTGACGGCAGCGGGCGGCCGGCCACCGCGCCTGTCACCACCGCTCTTGGCCAGCCACCGTGCACCCAGCGCCAGGCCGACGAACGCCAGGATGATCACCACGGCAATCAGGACAGTGCGTTTTGTGCGGCGGGCGCGAGGGATGGGCGGGTCTTGATCCGGGGAAACGGGGGTACTCGCTTCAACAGCGTTCATCTATGAAACCCTTGCATGCCGTGCGACTCGATAGTCCCGGATCGAGCGGATTGGTTGTCTGCGATGGCTGGCACCCGTGCAAGCCGCCATGTCTCTCGAATTGTATCAGCCGCGGTGCAATTCAAACGCCCACCTGCGTGCCGGGCAGCGCGAAACGCGGCATATGCAGATGGCGGGGAGAAAACCCGCATAACTGCGCCAGCGCATCGGGGTCGGGCAGGGTAATGCTGCGCCCGTGCCAGAGAAGCAGGCCGCGCGCGCGAAGGTCTTGCACCACGCGGTTGACGTGAACGGATGTGATGCCGGCCGCTTCGGCCATGATGATCTGCGTGAGCGGGGTGGCAAATGTCCCGTCCACGGCAAGGCCGATGGCGGCGAGCCTGTAGTGCAGTTCGCACAGCATGTGGGCAATGCGCTCCAGCGCCGGGCGCGCGCCCACATTGAGTGTCCATTCGCGCTGCATGCCCAGCATGGAACAGGCATCGAAAGCCATCGCCTGGCGCAAGCGGGTAGAAGCAAGGCAGGCCCGGTCGAACACATCGGGCTGGATCAGCGCGCAATACATTTCCGTGATGGCGCCGATGGAATGATCCATTTCATCAACCACCAGCGCATCGGGATTGCACATGTCTCCGGGCAGCAGGAACGCCACGATCTGCCGGCGGCCGTCCGCCAGCAGCTTGTAGCGGCAGGCCCACCCATCGGTGATCACCTTCACGAAGTGGATCGGCTCGCCTTCGCGGATAAGGTCCCCGCCAGGGGGCACCAGCCGGGCGTCGGCGCGCAGCAACCCGTCGAGCAAGTCGCTATCCTGGCGCTCAAGCGCAACGTAACGGGAGAATTTGGCCTTGAGTGGGTTCATCGGTGCCCATGCCAAACGGGGGAAATCGGCCGCACATGGCAACCGGACGCAGGGCAAACATCTTGCCCGAAGAATGGTTCCCGATCCCCACCCGTGTTGGTTTGGCGGTGCGTTGGGGATGCGGCCCCGTTTTACGATGATCCGGAACCAAACCCTGCACGCGCAAAACGAGGATGCCGATGGCCAATCACCCTTCGCCCCAACCGCCCGTTCCGCCCCGCCCAGTGCCGGGCGCGCAGTTCAATGCCCAGCCGCAGTTCGAGAAGGAGCGCGACAATCCGGGCCAGTCCACCAACGGCACCGGCGGCATGGGCGCCCCGCCACGCACGCCAACGTCGATCGACGAGCCACTGCCCGATCCTGTCGCGCTGCCACCGGGCAGCCATGGCAAGGACGGCGTGCACGAATCCGAAACGGGAGACGCGCCCGTGCCCGGTGCAGAACCGGGCCTTCACGGTCGTCCTGCGCCCGGCGAATAACATGAATTGATGGAGGTGGCGGGGCATGGCGCGCGGCCGATGATAGTCGCGCGCCATGCCTCTATCCAGATTAGCGGCCGCTAGCCGGAGCGGACATCGCCGCTTGCTCGCTGGCCAGGCGTGCCAGCATGTCTTCATGATGGGCAACGATCGGGGCGATCGCGGCGGCTGCCGCGCGCAAGCCCGGCTTGCTGCCCGTTTCGGCATAGCTACGGTGCAGTGCCAGCGCCGCGGCATGGGCATCGCGCTGCCCCGCGAGATAGACTTGTTGCGCCGTCGCACCTTGCGCCTGGCGCAACCCGTCGAGCGCGGCCATCTGCGTCGGATCGAGTGCCGGACTGGGCATGGCAACTCCATCGCGCTGGGCCGCTTGGGCGAGGCGCGCGCTGGATCGGGTGTGGTCTTCGATCATCATGCGCGCGAATGCGGCCACTTGGGGGCTGGGTGCCTTGTCGAGCACGAGGCGCGAGGCTTCGCGTTCGAACTGATCGCCAGCGGCAGCCTTGGCGAGATAGGTGGATGCATCCATGGGCGCAGTCGCGCCTTGCATTGCCGGCTGCGGCAGAGGTGCGGCCTGGGCCGCGACGGGCCCGGCGATGGACAGTAGAACAGCGTAAGCGACAGGGCGTGTCATGACAAAGCCTCCAGCATTCAATGACGGGTACGCGAGGGAGCGATGCGGATGGCGCCTGGCGCAAGGCCGGGCCAGCGCCCGGCACCCGAACCTTGGCCAGTTTCGGCCCAGGGTGGCGGCGGCACGGTCGGCGTGGGGGGCGGAATATAGGGCGGCGCAGGGCACGGGTGATTCATCGATCTTCTCCCACAGGTTCCTGATCGACAATGACACCCGCCAAGTTGCGTTGCAGCGCGCCAACATGGGTGAATAAGTCAGCGCGGCGAAAGGCGGCAGCGCAGCCCGCATGGCGCAAAATCGCGATCGATGGTCCAGTGCTGCTGGCGCGCGAACATGCCGGTGCCCAGCCCCCTGCGCGTGGGCGGGCTGGTGGGCGGACCATCGGCTTCGATCCAATGGAGCGTGCCGGCCTCGGTCCATTCGATGGTGACGTGGCCCAGTCCATTGGACAGCGCACCGTGCTTGAGCGCGTTGGTGCACAACTCGTGAAGGACCAGCAACAGGTGGTAGGCGGCCTCGGGCGAGATGACCACGCGAGGGCCGCGAATGCGAAAGGCGGTATCCTTGTGGAAAGGGGCGATTGCCGTGCGGACCAAGTGGTCGATCGCAGTGTCGGCCTGATCATCGGCGGCGCTGTGGCGCCGGGCATCGAGCAAGCGGTTGGCATTGGCCAGGGCATGAACCCGGCCCAGCAAATCCTGCCGGAATTGCTCGGCGTCGGTTCCTGATTTCGATACGCGGATCAGCGCCTGGACCACGCCGAGCGCATTCTGCACCCGGTGATACATTTCGCGAACCACGATGTCCTGTTGTTGCGCCAGCGCGTCCAACTGGCGCACCGTGCGGCGCAAGGTATCGCCCACGGCAATCAGGGCCAGGTTGGTAGCCATGAAGAAGACCGCAACCGTAACGACTTGCCGTGCCAACGCGTGCCGCAGAAAGAGCAAGTCCACCACCAGGGTGGCGGCCAGCGCAGTGGCCAATGCGGCGCGCCAACCCAGGAACACGGCGGCAAACAGGATGAACGGGCAATAGGCGGCATAGGGCATCAGCGCTGCCGTGCTGCCCAGCGCATAGTGAGCCAAGGTGGGCAAGGCTATCGCCAGGACGATGCCCGCGCCTTTCTGCCACGGCGCGAGATCCACCAGAATGGCGCGCCGAACCACTTCGATCCGCGTCATGGAATCAAGCGCATAAGACCGGCCCCACACGGGGGCCGGTCTGCTTCGAAAACATGCGCGTCAATGGCGGTTGTCCCAGCCCCTGCGCGATGCTTCTGAGTGTCCACGGGAATCGCCGAACCAGCCGCCATGGCCGCGATCGTCGTCGCGTCCGCCACGGCTGTGGCTGCCGCGATCATCATCGTCGTGGCTCATTCGCCGTGAGGAGGAACGCCCGCCGCGATCATCGTCTTCATAGCGACCGCCGCGCGAGGAACCGCCACGATCATCCCAGCCCCGGCGCGATGCTTCCGAATGGCCGCGCGGATCGCCATACCAGCCGCTGCCTTCGTGGTCGGAATTTTCCCAGCCCCGGCGCGATGCTTGCGAATGGCCGCGCGGATCGCCGTACCAACCGCTGCCTTCGTGGTCGGAGTTTTCCCAGCCGCGGCGCGATGCTTGCGAATGGCCTTCGGAATCGCCGAACCAGCCACCGTGGCTCCTTCCGCCGTTGCCACCGCCGTTGCGGCCACCGCGATCATCATCGCGATCGTCGTGGCCGCGGGTGCTGGCGCTACGGCTCCGATAGTCGCGGTCATCGTCATCGCGGCTGCGGCCCGAACGGCCACCGCGATCGTCGCTCATGAAGCGGCCGTCCTCATCGCGCGGACGATCCTGGCCGCCGCGCCCGCCGCGACGGTCGTCGTCCTCGCTGTAGCGACCACCCTGGCCGGCAAACCGGCCGCGATCGTCGCGTCCGCCGCGACCGTATTGGTCATCGCCACGTGCTTGATAACTTGCCATGGTTCTCTCCTGGGTATTTCGGGCTTGAGCCCGATTGGACATGCCGATCGAAACCGGCGTCTGGGGAGGAAGCCGGTCTTCGGCTTCCAGTTCGCTGCGCAGCTCCTTGAGCTTCGCGGCAAGCTCGGGGGTGTCCACGCCGGCCTTGCGGGCGCGCGCAAATATCCCATCGTCGCCTTCTTCTTCCTTGACGTGATGAAGGATCTGCTCGGACAGCACTTTGACCTTGGCGTCACGATAGGGATCGTCGCGACGCGCGCGGGACAGGTCCGCGATCAGGACCTTGGCGCTGTCATGCTCCACTTGCGCTTCGTCCAGCGGGTCTTCATCGCGCGCGGCATCGCGGCAGGCCGGATAGAACACTTCTTCTTCCAGCATGGTGTGCAGCGTCAGGGCGTTGCACACCTCTTGGATGATCGCGTCCTTGCGATCGTCGTCGGCGCTTTCAAATTCACTGAACAGCTTTTCGACCTGGCGATGGTCATTCTTGAGCATCGCGATCGACTGGCCATCCGACTTGTCGGCGTTGCGGCCGGATGTCTTTGGGCGGCTGCTGCTGCCGTTCGCGGCAGCGGTTTTCGATGCGGTGCTTGCGGCCTTGCCCGCTGCTGCGGCGTTGCCGTTGGGTTGCTTGGCCTTGCTTTCCTCGGACGGGCTCCCACCCTGCCCGGTGTTGCGGGCGGCGGGTTGTTCCGAGGTTGATGGGGAAGGGGTGCTCGTGCTGGCCATGGGGCCGATCTCCTTCGCGTTGGAAACGGGCTGTCCCGATCGGGGCAGTCGTTCAGACGCTGGGCGCCTGGGACAGGAGAAGAACCGCGCGAGCAGGACCGAATGTCCGCGCGGCTATCATGTGTAAGCGACTATCAAGGAGCCCGTTTTGCCATCTTGCGCTCTATCTGGATGGGGGCACGGCTGGTCGATTGGCAGGCCGAATCTCAACCTATGTAAATCATCCATTTTGGAGAGACTTTAGAATTTCCCTGATTCGACAATGGTATGAAGCCAGCAAAAATAGGGGAAAGGACATGACGCCCGACATGAACCGTATGCCACCCCAGGTGTGTACTTTCCGCCGGCACGAATTTTTGGCCCGCGCGGGTGAAAACAAGGACAGCGTGCTGCGCATCGAGGAAGGATGGGCCGCGCAATATCGGCTGTTGCCTGATGGCCGCCGGCAGATCATCACCCTGTTCCTGCCTGGCGATTATTGCGAGCCGCAGTGGCTGTTGCAGGGGCGCGCGACGCTGCCGATCGTGGCGCTCACGCGCGTGCGGGCGCGGGTCTTGCCCCATAGCCGCATCCAACACCGCGCGCCGCATGATGAAGACAGCATGACCAGCGTTCTGGAGGCCATGCTCAACTTGCTGCGCAACCGTGAGAAGTGGATTTTCAACCTGGGGCGGATGACCGCTACCGAGCGCCTGTGCAACCTGTTGTGCGAGTTGTACACGCGGCTCAAGACGTGCAACCGGGTCGTACAGGATCGCTGTGCGATGCCGCTCACCCAATACGACCTGGCGGACATCGTGGGAATTTCGCCGGTCCATGTGAACCGCGTGTTGCAGACGCTGCGCGGCGAAGGGCTGATAGACCTCAAGGGCCGATGGTTGCAGGTGCGCGATCTGGAAGCGCTGCAGCGGCTGGGCGAAGTGCCCAGCGAGACGGCCGTGCCGCTGCCGCGCGCGGCATAAAGCCTTGCCATCTGCCGCCAGAACGGGGCGGCAGATGGCAAATGGCATTCAGCCGTTGACCACCGTGCCGCCGTTGGGATGGAGCACTTGCCCGGTCATGTAGCTGCCATCGGCGCAGGCCAGGAACAGGAATGCCGGGGCCACTTCGTTCGGTTCGCCCGGCCGGCCCATGGGCGTATCCTCGCCAAAGTGGCGCACTTTCTCGGGATCGGCGCCACCCTGTGGATTGAGCGGAGTCCAGATCGGGCCGGGCGCCACGGCATTCACCCGGATGCCCTTTTCCACCAGGTTCTGGCTGAGTGAGCGCGTGAACGTGGTAATGGCGCCCTTGGTCGCGCTGTAATCCAGCAATTGCGGCGCGCCCTTGTACATCGTCACGCTGGTGCAATTGACGATCGCGCTGCCGGCCGGCAGGTGGCCCACCGCCGCCTGGACCATGTGGAACATGCCGAAGATATTGGTGCGGAACGTGGCGTTCAGCTGCTCCTGCGTGATGTCGCGGATGTCTTCGGCCGGATGCTGTTCGCCGGCATTGTTGACCAGCACGTCCAGCCGGCCGAAGCGATCGATCGTTGCGTTGACCGCCTGCTCGCAAAAGGCCGGATCGCCCACGTCGCCCTGCAGGGTCAAGGCAGTGGCACCCTCCTGCTCGACAATGGCGGCGGTATCCTGCGCATCTTCATAATCCTCGCGATAGACGATCGCCACGTTGGCCCCTTCGCGCGCGAACAGCGCCGCCACGGCGCGGCCGATGCCGCTGTCTCCGCCCGTGACGATGGCGACTTTGCCCTTGAGCCTGTTTGAGCCGGAATAGACCGGCTGCCACCTGGGTTCGCGCGTCAGCGCCGCTTCTTGGCCCTCCCGATCGGGGGCGGCGCTGGTGCCGGCCTGTGCGTCGGCGGCCTTGGCATCGCGTTCTTGTGGGGATTCCCCGGTTTTTCCAAGGTTTGCTTGCTGGGTATCGGTCATTTGGGGGTGTTCCTTGCCAAGAGGCGGCGCTGGCGCGGCCAGGCCGGCTGTCATCTGGAAAACCCGCGAAACAAGAAAAGGTAGCAGGGCTTTACATATGTGAAGAAGGCAATTTGACAGTCATTTCATAAGGCCGACGCACGGCGCAGGGGCGCTCAAGAAATCAAGGATGCCATGTTGCTGCGCCACTGCGATGCCCGTTTCAGCCTGCCGTTCCCGATGACCCGCCTGCGTTGAGCACAGCCTTGACGCCACCCAATGCGTTGGCCCAACGACTGGCCAGTTGGACCCCTCTCGATGCGGATGCGCTGCGCGCCATCGAGCGGCTGTGCGCCATGCCGCGCCGCCGCCTGCCGGCGCGCCGCGAGTTCCTGCGCGAGGGGGACCGGCCGGTGCAAGTGCATATCCTGCTGGAAGGATGGGCGTGCCGCCAGGTGATGCTGCCCGACGGGCGGCGGCAGATCGTGGGCTTTCACCTGCCGGGCGATCTGCTGTGGAGCCCTGTAGGCGATGTTCGGCTGGATTTCTCCGTTCTTGCGCTTACGCCCACCACGGTGGTGTCCATCCCGACGGGCAGCTTTGAGCCGTTCGTGAGCCAACACCCCGGCATTGCCGAGGCTTTGGCCATGCAGGAGCGGGTTTCCCAGGCGATCCAGCGCCGGTGGCTTGTCAATCTGGGGCAACGCACCGCATTCGAGCGGATCGGCCATCTGTTCTGCGAATTGCTCCACCGGCTCGAACCGATCGGGATGGCCAAGGGGCAGGGCTTTGCCTTTCCAGTAACGCAGGTGGAACTGGCCGAAGCCACCGGACTGACGCCGGTTCACGTCAACCGCGTGCTGCGTGACATGCGCCTTCAGGGATTGATCGGCCTGGAAAACCGCGTGTTGCAGATCCTCCAGTTCAGCGCCCTGGCACAACGGGCGCTGTTCGATCCCGGCTATCTTGCCCCTTGAACGCTAACCGGAGTTGGGATTGGCCCCTTGCTGGCGGCCTGATGGGTTGAACAAATCTACCCTGCAGGAGAATCCATGATGAGCAAGGAACGCAGCCCGGTGGAAGAGCGGTTGGGCCCTACCGGAGATGTCATCCCCACCAACGATGGCCGCGATGCGCGCACTGCCGGCGGCCAGCGGGCCGAACCGGTGGAAAAGCGGCCGAATGTTGGCCAGGTGAAGCCCGAGGATTATCCTCTGGCAGACCGCAAGATCGCCACGCCCTGACCGCCGCTTCAGACACAGATAAGCCGGCCTTGCCGTGGGGCAGGGCCGGCTTGCTTTGGCATCCCGTTCAATAAGGGTAGGTCACGCCATAGTGCGAATAGACCTGGCGGCCATAGGCCATGTCGTGCACCGGCTCGTCCGAATCTCGGTAGTGCGGGCCGTTTTCCAGCGTGGATCGGTCCATGTCCACGACATAGCCGCCCTGGCCGGTATCGTAGTTCAGGGTATTCCACGGCAGGGGGTAATAATCGCTGCCAAATCCCAGAACGCCGCCAAACTGAAGGACGGCATATTCCACCTGGCCGGTGCGCTTGTTGACCATGAAGTTGTAGACCGAACCCAGGCGTTCGCCGTCCGGGTTGTAAACGACAGTGCCTTCCACCTTGTTCGAGGCGATCAGGCGGGTGGTTTCGTCGGTCGCGATGGTGCTGTCGGCCATGCTGTGTCTCCTGCAAGGGGGTTTCCCCCACAACAGCGCAATGGCCATCGGGCGCCCGCCTATCGGATCAGGAGAGCGGCGCGCACGCCGGTTGGATCGGAAAACTGATCCAGGCTAAATGCGCGCTGGAGGGGTGACCGGTCAGACGGCGATGACGGCCAGCAGCTTCTCGCCATAGCGCAGGTCTGCCGGGTCGAATCCGGCAAATGTGCGCGCCGGTTCCGATGTGAGGACGACATCGCGCAGGCCCGAAAGGCGGAACGTACCCAGCTTTTCCTCGGCCGGGGCAACACCATCGCGTTCGTGCACCACGGCATCGACATGGGGCGCACCGTGGCGTTCGAACAGGGCGTGGGGCGCCAGGGTCACATCGCCACGGTTGTAGATCGCGCGCACGCAAAGCTTGTTGGCAATGGCAAAGCCCAGCATGTGCACCGACTGCTCGATATCGGGCACGCTGTCCGCCGGGCCGGTTGCGGCTGGAGTGTTCTGATTCTGCTGCATCGCAATATTCTAGGCGAATCCGCAGTCCGGGGCAATCTGTGCGCGCATCTTGACAAGACGTGGCTTGAGGCCCCGGTGGAGTCCGGGGCCTGGAGAGAACGCCTACGCTTTCGCCGCCGCGATATAGGCATCGATGCACTGGTCCAGCACCGGCAGCGGCATGGCACCCGGCAACAGCCCGGCATCGTGGAACGCCCGGATGTCGAACCGGTTGCCCAGCGCTGCCCGCGCCTTGGCTCGCAGGCGCAGCCAGTCCAGCTTGCCCAGCATGTAGCTGCACGCCTGGCCAGGCCACACGCAATAGCGTTCCACTTCGGTGATCGCCATGGTTTCGGGATCGCCGATGGTATCGGTATAGAATTTCACCGCCTGCTCGCGGCTCCATCCCTTGGCGTGCATGCCGCTGTCGACCACCAGCCGCACGGCGCGGAAGATGCTGTCGTGCAACTGGCCGACATGGCCGAGCGGGTCGTTGTCGTAGACGCCCATTTCCACGGCCAGTTGCTCGGCATAGAGCGCCCAGCCTTCGCCATAGCCGGAAAAGAACTGGATCTTGCGCAGCGTGGGCAAGCCCGCTTCCTGCGCCAGAGACAGTTGCAGGTGATGGCCCGGCACGCCTTCGTGATAGGTGAGCGTGGGCAGTGTCCAGCTTGGCACTTCGGCGGTGTCGCGCAAGTTGATGTAATAGGCGCCCGGCCGCGTGCCGTCGAGCGAGCCGTTCTGGTAATAGCCGCCCGGCGCGCCCGCCTCGGTGGCCTTGGGCACGCGGCGAATGTCCAGCGGCGTCTTGGGCAGCGTGCCGAAGTATTGCGGCAGGCGCGCTTCCATCGCCTTTACCTGGATATTGAGGTCTGCCAGCAGCTTGTCCTTGCCGGCGTCGGTGTTGGGATAGCGGAACTTGGGATCGTCATAGAGCCCGCGCAGGCGCTGGCCCACGCTGCCCTTGGTGTAGCCCTGGCTTTTCAGGATCGCGTCGACCTGCGCGCTTTGCTGGGCAATGAGTTCGAGGCCCGTGCGGTGGATTTCCTCGGGCGCCATGTCGCTGGTGGTGTAGCTTTGCAGCGAGAGGCGATAGAGTTCCTCGCCCTTGGGCAGGCGCGCCACGCCGGCGGTGTGCACGGCCTTGGCAGCCAGGCTTTCCACCAGCGCGATCTGGCGGTCGAGCGCGGGTTGCACGCGCTTGGCCACGATCGCCTGTGCGCGTTCCTGCCACGGGCCGGCGATGTTCTGTTCGGCCGTGCGGCGGGTGATCGAGACGACGAGGTTGGACTGCGCGGGCGCCACATCGCGCAGCGCCTTGAGCTGCGTCAGCGCCTTGGCCAGGATGAAATCGGGCGGGACGACGCCGGCCGCGGCATCGTGGCGCACGGCCATGCTGTCCTGATCGATCGCCGTGGCAAAGGCATCAAGGCGCGAAAGATAGGCATCGGCATCACCGGCGTTCGCAATGGTGTGCTGGCTATCGAGGAAATCGGGGATCTGCTGATAGCTGCCGGTCAACTGGCTGACCACATAGGGCGAACCCACGGTTGCGAACGTGCGGTTCATCGCATCGCTGACCTGGGTGGAATAGAGGATGCTGGCATGGTTCCAGCGGTTGTTGCCGGTAAGCTTGGCCGGATCGATCGTGCGCAGTGCGGCAAGATCGCGCGCGGTGCGAGCCTTGTTGGCTTCCCAGGCCTGGATCGAGCGATCGTCGAGCCGCGACTTCGCGCCCGCCTGTGCGCCGCTGTCCACGCCCAGGCCGGTCGCCGTCTCGGGCGACTGGGCCAGTTGCTCGGCCAGCATGGTTTCGAACAGGGCATCGAGGCGCTGGTCTTCGGCGCTGCCAGTGGGGGTGGTGGCAGGGCTGGAGGCGGGGGCGGCGGCACGGGCGTCGCCGAAAGTGGCAAGAGTGGCCAGGCCAGCGCCGGCGGCACCGGCCTTGAGAAGGTGGCGACGATCCATTGGGCAGTTCCCATCAAGGGGGCTGCCGCACCCGGTAAGGGAGGGGGGGCGGGTGCGGCAGCGGGGGGGACGGGCTGCCGGGGGAGCGGCAACCGCACCTGCCGCGGTATCCGATGGTTGCGGATGAAAGCAAATACGCTGGTCGATCCCAGCATGTCGTTGGCAGAACAGGCAGGCGCGCGGCAGGCTGCGCGCGCCTGCGCGTTTTCAGGCCACTTGCGCGTTGCGAACCTGCTGCCTGCGCAGGAAATGCGCGCCGACGCAGGCGGCAAAGACCGCAAGGCTCAACGCCACCTGCAACCTTTGATCGGGCATCAGGGCCATCATCACCAGAACCGCGATGATGCCGCCCACCGCCAGCCACGAAACCACCGGAAAAGCCCAGACTTTCACGTCCAGCCTTTCGCCGGATGCTTCCAGCCGGCGACGGAGCGCGATCTGGCTGAGCGAGATCAGCAGGTAAACACACAGGATCGTGGCGCCCGAAGACTGCAACAGGAAAGTGAACAGCCCATCGGGCGAGAACACCGAGGTGAGCACCACGCCGAACCCGGCGATGCCGGACACCACGATGCCCAATGCCGGCACCCGCCGCGCGGAAACCCGCCCGAACACGACAGGCGCATCGCCCCGCTGGGCCATCTCGAACAGCATGCGCGAAGTGACGTAGATTGCCGAATTGAGGCACGAAACGATCGCGGTGAAGATCACGGCGCCGATCAGCGCTTCCGCTCCGGGCACCTTGATGATCGACAGCATGGCCACGAAAGGCGATTGGCCGGGGACCACGCTGGTCCAGGGCAGGATCGCCAGGATCACCCCGATCGAGCCGATGTAGAAGAACATGATCCGCAAGGTCACCGTGCGGGCCGCCCGCACGATGTTGCGCGCCGGGTCTTCGGTTTCGACAGCCGCAATCGTGGCCACTTCCGATCCCATCATCGAGAAGATCACGACCGGAATTGCGGTGAAGACGGCGCCCATGCCGGCGGGGAAAGCACCGCCGTGGCTGGAGAAGGTTGACGACAGCCGCGCCAGCCCTGGGCCAAAGCCGAAGATATAGGCCAGGCCCAGCGCCACGAAGCCGACGATGGTGATCACCTTGAGCGAGGCGAACCAGAACTCGAACTCGCCATAGGTCTTGACCGAGAACAGGTTCACCAGCGTCATCGCCAGCACGAGCAGCGCGGCCAGCGCCCACATCGGCAGCGGGATGAACGGCATCAGCATGTTGGCGCCGGCAATCGCCTCCACCGCGATGGTGATGACCCAGAAATAGTAATAGAGCCAGGCGGTGGTAAAGCCGGCCCAAGGGCCCAGGCCAAGCGCGGCATATCCGGTGAACGAGCCCACGCCCGGTCGCGCCATCGCCATTTCGCCCAGCATGCGCATGATCACGAACACCAGCGTTCCGCACAAGGCATACGTGAGCAAAACGGCCGGCCCGGCGATATGGATCGCGGCGCTCGACCCCACGAATATGCCCGCGCCGATGATCCCGCCGATGGAAATCATGGTGACGTGGCGGGGTTTGAGCGAATGCGCCAGCGCTTCACCGGGGGGAGATACGGACATGATCAGTGACTCGCTTTCTTGGCAGACCGCTGCGCCTTGTAGCCTTGGCGTTGCTGGTCGATCAGATAGGCATGAATGGCTTCCACGTCGGCCTTGGTCACCAGATCGTCGAAACGGCCCATGCCCATCGGCGCCAGCGCACCTTTGAGCACGATATCGTTGAATGCACTGTGCACTTCATTGGGCAGGCGGGTGAGATCGGGGGTGAGGCCCGGAGTTCCCAGCACATGGCAGCGCGAGCAGTTCTCGGTGAACGCGTCCTCGCCCTGCGCGATCATGGCCGGGGTGCTCTTGAACGGTGGCGGCGCGGGGTAGGGAATATCGTCGCGCTTGTCGGGCATGGGCACGGCGGCGCCGCCCAGCTTGAACACCAGGATGCGGTTGGTGTTGCGGTTGGCATAGGCCGCGCTGGAGGCGGGAATGGGAAAGCTGATCCCCGATCCGCCATAGCCGGCCTGAACCGCCACATATTGCACGCCGCCCACCTTGTAGGTCATCGGGGCGGCCATGATGTGGCTGCCGGTCTGGATCGTCTTGATCGGCGCGCCGGTGCGGGCGTTGTAGATCCACAGCGATCCATCGCCGCGGCCCTGGAACACCAGGTTGCCCGCCGTGCTCAGCACGCCGCCGTCATAGCCGCGCACCCCTTGCGAGGTCGTCTGCTCCCACACCACTTTCTTCGCCACCGGGTCCCAGGCGCGCAGCACTTCACGCACCAGCTTCACGCCGGGGCGCTCTTTCTGCAAGTCCGCCTTGGCGGGCAGCGGGCCCAGCGTGCGCTTGAGTGCGGCGGGATCGTAAAGGTCGTCCGGGAAAACCCCGTCGGACGAGAAGAAGCCTTCGAGGTGATTGATCGAACCGCCATTGGCCTTCATGTTGACGAGCACGTTGCCCGCGTCGATCGCGGGAATGTAGACCAGTCCGGTCTGCGGGCTGAACGACATCGGGTTCCAGGTGTGCCCGCCCGCCCACGAGGGATAGACGTTCCTGGGCGTGCGCGAGTAATCGGCCTGCTCCGTCACCATGGGGCGGCCGCTGGCCAGGTCCACGCCCTTGGCCCAGTTCACATACGTGAAGGGATCGGCCGCCAGCAGTTTGCCGGTCTTCAGGTCCAGCGTGTAGAAGAAGCCATTCTTGCAGGCCTGCATCACCACGCGGCGGGTCTGGCCGCCGACGGGCAGGTTGGCGAAGATGAACTTCTGGACCGCGTCATAGTCCCACTCGTCGCCGGGCGTTGTCTGATAGTACCAGTTCATCCGCCCGGTCTGGGCGCTGACGGCGATGATCGAGGCGTTGAACAGGTCGTCATGCCGCTTGCCATCGGCAGAGCGAAGATAGGGAGAGGCATTGCCGGTGCCGAACACGATCTGGTCGGTTTCGGGATCGTAGGACAGCCCGTCCCACACCGTGCCGCCGTTTTGGGTGTGGCCGTCGCGATTGGGTGCCCAGGACTTGGCCGCCATTTCCAGCTCGGGATGCTCGAACGGCTGGCCCGGTGCGGGCGGTACGGTGAAGAAGCGCCATTTGAACGCGCCCGTCTTGATATCCCAGGCCGAGATATAGCCGCGCAGGGCGCCATCGCCGATGTCTGCCCCGGCATTGCCGATCACCACCGCGTCCCTGGTCAGGATCACCGCGCCGGTAGAGGCATAGGGCTGCTTGTGGTTGACGATGGTATCGGCGGTCCAGCGCGCCTCGCCGGTCTTGGCATCGATCGCGTGGAGGCGCCCGTCTTCCGAGGCGACGAAGACCACGCCGTCACGATAGGCAATGCCCCGGTTGACCACGTCGCAACAGGCGTTGCGGCCCCACTGGCCATCGACTTGCGGATCGTATTGCCACAGCAGTTTCCCGCTGGTGGCATCGAGGGCATAGACGTTGCCCCAGATGCCCGATGTGTACATGACGCCATCGATCACCAGCGGCGTGGCTTCCTGCCCACGTTCGGTGCCCATGTCATAGGCCCAGGCAAAGCCCAGGCTGGCTGCGTTGGTTTCGTTGATATCCGTCAACGACGAAAACCACGTTCCAGCCGTATCCCCGCCCGTGACGGTCCACTGCGCCCCTGCAACCGGCACGGTCGTGCGCTCGGGCGATGGCTCGGCCAGGGCGCTGGTGCAGGCATTGAGCAGCAGGACACTCGCGCCGATGCCAGCGGAAGCGAGCAGGACTTGGACGGCTTTACGCAAAGGTTTCATGAGCAAGGCTTTCCGGCGGCGCACGGCTTGGGTTCAGGTAGATCACAGATGCGGCAGGGCGACAATTGCCAGCTGCGTTGTCGGCATCGCCGGGGCGGCAGGATCAACTGCCAAAATTCATCCGGGCGGTCAGGCCCCAGGTGCGCGGCTTGCCATAGACGCTCAGTGCATCGCCCCAATAGAGCGAACCGTCGAACACGTAGGAGCGGTAGACGCGGTTGAACAGGTTGTTGACGAAGAACGCCAGTTCCAGCTTGCCCCCGGCAGGGATCACGCCGATCCTTGCGTTTTCCACGTGATAGGCGCCTTGGCGTTCGTCTGGTGCGCACAGGACGGAGAAGCAGAACTTGCCGGTGTAGAGCGCATCGCCCTGGAGCGAGACGCGGGCACCGCCCACGCCGAATTCATATCGCACCAGTGCATTGCCGGAAAAGCCGGGGGCCTGGGGCAGATCGTGGTTCACCAGCGTGGCGCCATCGGGCAGCAGCACGTTCTTGACCTTGCTGTCCTGCACCGCGGCCGAACCCTGGAGCGTAAAGCCCTCGATGGGATGCGCGGTCAGTTCGGCCTCGATCCCCTTGATCGTGGCGGGCAGGTTGCGCACCAGCTGCGTATAGCCGACCTGAACATAGGCCTGGTAGTTCTTGTAATCATAATAGAACGCCGCAAGGTTCAGTTGCACGTCGCGACCGATCTTGGTTTTCAGGCCAAGCTCGTAGTCGTTGAGCGTCTCGGGGCGATAGGGAATGTTGTTGAGCGTATCGATCAGCGCCTGGCCCGGAAACGGCGTGCCGGTGGAAAAGGTGAACCCGCCCGACTTGGATCCTCGATTGTAGCTGGCGTAGATCAGCGTATCGGGCCCAGGCTTGTAATCGAGTTCGGCCCGTGCGGTGACGCCGTCATAAGTGGGCTTGGCGGCAGAAGGGGTGACGGTGATGCCCGCCGCGTCGGCCGCGCCGGTGGGGTCGAAGAAATTGATCCCGCTCGGCCCCCAGTTCACGCTCAACCCGGAAATCGCTTCCTTGGCCGTGTACCAAGCGAGCTTGCTGTCGCGCCAATAGCGCGCGCCCACGATCAGCTTCCAGTGATCGTCGAACTTGTATTCGTCCTGCGCAAAGACCGCGAAGGAACGGGTGCGTTGATAGAACCGCACGGTGGGATCGTATTGGTCGAAGGGGGTGGCATACTTGGCGCCGTAATTGCCCGTTAGCAGCATGCCAAACGCGCCGAATGTCAGGTAGTTGGCGCCCAGATTGGCCGCCGCGCGCAGCTCCTGGGTGATCTGCTGCGTGCGGGCACGCTGGTAGAAGATCGTGCCCGAGGCGTAGCAGGTGATCGTTGGTGCGCTGGCGCAAGGGCCCGTGGTGAAGGGCGGCAGCGCGGCCCCTTCCACATAGGGCAGGCCGGGGACGCCATCGTCGCTCTCGATATAGAACTTGGCAAGGTTCTGGTAATCGGTGATCGAGGTGACGTCGAACGCGCCGACTTTGCCTTCCAGGCGAAGCGTGGCGGCAAACTGCTTGCGGTCGACGTAGTTCTCGCCCGCGCTGTAGGTCCGCCACGGGTTGCCGCCCTGGCTGGCCGCGATGGCCGGGTTGGCATAGCCATTGGCCACAGAGCCGGGCACGCCATTGTTGTAGGACACCCCGCCATAGTTGTTCCAATAGTCGCAAACCTGGTTGGCGGGGAGCAATTCGCCCTGGAACTGGGCATTGGGGCAGGCGGGCGTGAGTGTGTAGACGCCGGCCTGCCGCTCCCGATCCGCGCGGGCATAGCGCACCGTCAGCCGGGCGTGGAAATCGCTGCCCGGGTCCCATTGCAGGATACCGCGCGTTGCCCAGTGATTGTTGGCGCCCAGGTCTGCCCCGCCGGGCAGCAGGTTCTTGATATAGCCGGAATCGCGGTCGTAGATGCCGGAAATGCGCGCGGCCAGCGTGTCGGTGAGGCCACCGTTGATCGCGCCTTCGAACACCGACTGGTTGAAGCTGCCCGTCGTGGCCGAAGCATATCCGCCGAATTGGTGCGTCGGCTGGTTGGAAATGAACTGGACCGCGCCGCCCGTGGCATTGCGGCCGAACAGGGTGCCCTGCGGCCCGCGCAGCGCTTCGGTGCGGGCAAGGTCGAAGATCGGGAAGCCGGCCGTGGTGATCGAGGCGGCGTAGCTGTCGTCCTGGTAGACGGCGACGGGCGGTTCCTGCTGGTCGCCATAGTCGTTTTGCGACACGCCGCGAATGTTGAACACCACCTGGCTGGAGCCATAGGCGTTGTATTTGAGGTTGGGGATCGCGCGCACGATATCGGTGGCATTGTTGATGTTGAGCGCGCGCAGGTCCTTGGCCGAGACGACCGAGACGGCAATGCCGACATCGTTGAGCTTTTGTTCGCGGCGTTGGGCCGTCACCACGATATCGCTGGCGCCGGTTTCGCCCTGCGGGGCGGGTGAAGCCTCTTGCGCATGGGCAAGGCCGGGTAGCAGGGCCGTCATGGCCAACAGCATCGCGCGATGGCGCCGGGTGGGCACCATGCGGGTGATCGTGGCAGTGTGATCCAGAACGTGGCCGGGCAATTCATGGTGGCGCATGACAGCTTCCCTCCAAGCTGGCCCCTGGGTGCCGGGGCACTATACCTGCTGCCCAGATGGTGCATCAGGACAGCAGTGGCAGCAAGTGTGATGCCACGCTTGGCAATGCAGGGACGGCGCTGTCAGCCGGCCTGTGAAATGCATGTAAATTGCTGTAATGATAGTATTAAATCTGTATTTGGCAGAATTGGACGGGATCGGATAGCCTAATTGCCGTCATAAAACTGCCTTATGCTGGCGCGAACGGTGCGAGAGCGTGGCAAGACTGCCTCAGTCTTTGAGCAGAGCGCGCCCCGGCGACTGTTTGCCCCACAACCGGCGCGGCTCTCCCGATAGCAATTTTTCTAATCACTCGCATAAGTTTGTCCAATGGTGTGGTGCCGTGATTGCGCAGGCCCGCATGCTGGAATAGCCCTGCTGGCACAAGCTCTGTCAAAGGCTGAGGCACGACATGAATACTACTGCGCGCGTTGTGGTGATTGGTGGTGGCGTCGTCGGCGTCAGCACGTTGTATCACCTGGCCAAGATGGGCTGGTCCGATGTCGTGCTGATCGAACGCAAGGAACTGACGTCGGGTTCCACCTGGCACGCTGCGGGCCTGCTGCCGCTGTTCAACCTGTCCTATTCGGTAGGCAAGCTGCATCAGTATTCGGTCGATCTCTATCCCAGCCTGGAAGCCGAAACCGATCTCAATGTCGGCTTTTCACGCGTTTCCAACATCCGCTTGGCCAACAGCCCGGATCGGATGGACGAATATCGCTATTACGCGGGCGTGGCCCAGACCATTGGCGTGGACGTCAACTTTCTCACGCCCGAACAAGTGCATGACATCTGGCCGTTGGCGCAGATGGATGGCGTGCTGGGCGCGATCCAGCATCCGGCCGATGGCTATATCCAGCCGGCCGACCTGACCCAGGCCCTGGCCAAGGGTGCGCGCCAGCGCGGTGCCACGATCATGCGCAACACCACTGTCACCGGCATCACGCAAAAGGCCAATGGCGAATGGGTGGTGGCAACCGACCAGGGCGAGATCACCTGCGAACATGTGGTCTCGGCCACCGGCAGCTTCGCTCGCCAGACCGGCGCGATGGTGGGGCTGGACGTGCCGGTGATCCCGGTGGAGCACCAGTATATCGTGACCGAGCAGCACCCGGCAATCATGGAACGCCGCGCCAAGGGCCTGCCGGAAATGGGCGTGCTGCGCGAAAGCGATTCGAGCTGGTACATGCGCGAGGAAGCCGGCGGCCTGCTGCTCGGCCCCTACGAAATCGGCGCGCCGGCCTGCTATGTAAAGGGTCCGGCGGCCAACAGCGAATACGAACTTTTCCCCGATGCGCTGGATCGGCTTGAGCCCTACATCCTCTCGGCCATCGCGCGCGTGCCCGCGTTTGGCGAACTGGGCATCAAGAAAGTCTACAACGGCGCCATTGCCTATACGCCCGACGGGTCGCCCATCGTCGGTCCTGCGCCGGGGCTGAAGAACTTCTGGCTCAACGAAGGCCACAGCTTCGGCATCACGGCAGCGGGTGGCGCGGGTTGGCAGCTCGCTCATTGGATCGTGGACGGTGAGCCCACGATCGACATGATGGGTGTCGACCCGCGCCGCTTCGGCACTTATGCTGACGAAGGCTATCTCATCGAAAAGAATGAGGAAGCCTATGCCAAGGTGTTCAGCGTCCACTATCCTGACGAAGAGCGCGAGGCCGCGCGGCCCTTGCGCCAGACGCCGTGCTACGACCGGATGAAGGCGCTGGGCGCGGTGTTCGGCAGCGTGTTCGGCTGGGAACGCCCCAACTGGTTCGCACCGGAAGGCTATGAATTGAGCGAGGCCGATCTTGACCGGCCGGAAACGCTGCTCAACCACAACCACCCCGATGTGCCGGGTGCGCCGATCCGTGAAAAGTGGTCGTTCCGCCGCTCCAACTACTTCGAGCATGTTGGCAACGAATGCCGCCATGTGACGGAAAAGGTTGGCATTCAGGACATGAGCGCCTTTGCCAAGTGCCTCATTTCCGGCCCCGGCGCGGAAGAGTGGCTCGGCAAGCTCTTGTCCAATGCCGTGCCCAAGAAGATCGGCCGCGTCTCGCTGTCGTACCTGCTCACCCCGGCGGGCGGCGTGCGCAGCGAATTCACCGTCTACAAGCGCGGGCCGCAAAGCTATTACCTGGTTTCGGCCGGCGCGCTGGAATCGCACGACCACGATTACCTGGTGAAGGCCTTGCCCGCCGATGGCTCGGTCAAGTTCGAGCGGCTGACCACGGCGATGGGCGTGCTGGTCCTCGCCGGTCCCCGCGCGCGCGATGTGCTGGCCAAAGTCACGCATACGGACCTGTCCAACGAGGCCTTCCCCTGGCTGACGGGCAAGCGCATTTCCATCGGCGCGGCGCCGTGCGATGCGCTGCGGGTCAACTTCATCGGCGAACTGGGTTGGGAATTTCATCACCCGATCGAGATGCAGAACTACATCTTCGACAAGCTGATGGCGGCCGGCGCGGAGTTCGACATCAAGCCGTTCGGCATCCGTGCGATGACCGCGATGGCGCTGGAAAAGAGCTACAAGCTGATCCCGCGCGAATTGTCGATCGAATACAATGCGCTGGAAAGCGGGCTTGAACGCTTCATATCCATGAAGAAGCCGGAATTTTCTGGCCGTGACGGGTTGCTGGCGAAGAAGGAAGCCGGACTTTCCTGGAAACTCGTGACTTTGGAAGTGCTGGACGTTGGCAATGCCGACGCCCGCGGTTCCGAAGCGATCTATCGCGACGGCCAACTGGTTGGCCGGGCCACGTCGGGCGGCTATGGTTGGCGTGTGGCCAAGTCGTTGGCACTGGCGATGATCGCACCTGAACACGCAAATGTCGGTACCGAGCTGGAAATCTCCATCCTTGGTACTTCGCACAAGGCCGTGGTGATCCCAGACTCGCCCTTCGACCCGGAAAACCTTGCACTGCGGAGCTAGTCCCCATGCACAATTTCGCTTCGATCGCCGAACTGCTGAACCAGGATCGACCCGGCTACACGCTGCCGCAGCGCCTCTATACGAGCGAAGAGGCGTTCGCGTTCGACACCGAGGTCATGCTCAAGTCGGTCTGGCTCTATGCCTGCACCGTTGCCCACGTGAAGAACCCCGGTGACTTCTACGTGTTCGAGATGGCGAACAATTCGGTGTTCATCGTGCGGGGCAAGGATGGCGCGATCCGCGCGTTCTACAACACGTGCACCCATCGCGGATCGCGCATCTGCCAGGTGCAGGCCGGCACGATGCCGCGCATCATGTGCCCCTATCATTTCTGGACGTTCGGCCTCGATGGCAAGCTGATCGCGGCGCGCGGCATGCCCGAAGACTTCGACAAAAGTGCGCACAACCTGCGCCAGGTGCCGCTGGAAAACTGCGGCGGGCTGCTGTTCATCTGCCTGTCCGACAATCCGCCACCGATCGAGCGGGCCAAGAGCGACATCGCCGCCGCCATCGGCATCTATGGCATGGACAAGCTGAAGGTTGCGGCGGTCGAGGACCTGCAGGACACGGCCAACTGGAAGCTGGTCATGGAAAACAACCGCGAGTGCTATCACTGCGAGGCCAACCATCCCGAATTGCTCAATTCGCTGAGCGGATCTGGGTTTGGCCGGGGCAACCCGGAAGATGGCGATGCCGAGGACGAAGCGGGCGTTGCCGAGCAGGTGGAACGCTGGAAAGCCATGGGCGTGTGGCAAGAACTGGTGGAGTTTCCCGATGGCGGCTGGCACCGCGTTGGCCGGTTGAGCCTGGCCCATGGTGCGCTGTCGCAGACCATCGATGGGCAGCCCGCCTCCAAGAAGCTGATCTGGCCGGTTGATCATGCCGAACCGACGAGCGTTTCGGTGTGGACCCAGCCCAATTCGTGGCACCACTTCTGCTGCGATCACGTGGTGACGTTCAGCGTGATGCCCCAGGGGCCAAATCGCTCGATCTTGCGCACCTCGTGGCTGGTGCACGAAGATGCGGTGGAGGGCGAGGACTACACGGTGGAAAACCTCACCCGCGTGTGGAAAGCGACCAACCGGCAGGATCGGCACCTGGCCGAAATGAACCATGCCGGCGTTGCCACCGATGGTTACCGTCCCGGACCCTATGCCCTGGAGGAAACCCTCGTCGACGCCTTCAAGACTTTCTATGTTGAGCGCGGCAAGGCTGCGCTGGAAGCGGCAGGACAATCCTGAAATGATGCGCTTTTCCGGGCTCAATCTTATTGCGCAGGCTTTTTCCGGGCACCAGTCTTGGCCGGAACAATGGCCCGACAAGGCACCCAAGGCCGCCTACGATGTGATCATCGTGGGCGCCGGGGGGCACGGGTTGGGCGCGGCCTATTACCTGGCGGCCAAGTACGGGATCACCAATGTGGCGGTGATCGAGAAAGGCTGGCTGGGCGGTGGCAACACCGGGCGCAACACCACGATCATCCGCTCGAACTACCTCTATGACGAAAGCGCCCACCTCTATGACCACGCCGTCAAGCTGTGGGACGGATTGAGCCAGGAACTCAACTACAACGTCATGTACTCCAAGCGCGGCGTGCTGATGCTGGCGCACAACGTGCATGATATCCAGAGCTTCAAGCGCCATATCCACGCCAACCGCCTGAACGGCGTGGACAACGAATGGCTGAGCCCGGAAGAGTGCCAGGCCTATTGCCCGCCGCTGGATATCTCGCCCAATGCGCGCCACCCGGTGCTGGGCGGCGCCCTGCAGCGGCGCGGCGGCACCGCGCGGCACGACAGCGTGGCCTGGGGTTATGCCCGCAAGGCAACGGCGCTGGGCGTCGATATCATCCAGAACTGCGCGGTCACCGGCATTCGCCGCGGCCCCGATGGCGCGGTGCAGGGGGTGGAGACCGAGCGCGGCTTCATCGGCGCGAAGAAGATCGGCGTTTCGGCGGCCGGTAACACGTCGGTCGTGATGAACATGGCCGGGCTGGAATTTCCGCTGGAATCCTATCCGCTCCAGGCGCTGGTATCCGAACCGGTGAAGCCGATCTTCCCCTGCGTGGTCATGTCCAACACGGTGCACGCCTATATCAGCCAGTCCGACAAGGGCGAACTGGTGATCGGCGCGGGGACGGACCAGTACACGTCCTATTCGCAGCGCGGCGCCTTGCACATCATCGAGCACACCCTGGCGGCGATCTGCGAGATTTTCCCGATATTCACCCGCATGCGCATGCTGCGCAGCTGGGGCGGGATCGTGGACGTGACGCCCGATCGCTCGCCCATCCTGGGCAAGACGCCGGTTCCGGGGCTCTATGTCAATTGCGGCTGGGGCACCGGCGGGTTCAAGGCAACGCCCGGCGCGGCAGATCTTCTGGCCCATACCATCGCCCATGATGCACCCCATGCGATCAACGCGCCCTTCAACCTCGACCGGTTCCGCAACGGGCGCCTGATCGACGAGGCGGCCGCCGCCGCCGTCGCACACTAAGGGCAGGAGCGCAACATGCTGTTGATTCATTGCCCCTATTGCGAGGAAGACCGCCCCGAGGTGGAATTCGTCTATGGCGGCGAGGCGCATATCGCCCGGCCGCTCGACCCTGCCTCGCTCAGCGATCAGGACTGGGAGCACTACCTCTATATCCGTCGCAACCCGCGCGGCCGGCATCATGAACGCTGGCGGCACACGCATGGCTGCGGGCGCTTTTTCAACGCGGTGCGCGACACCGTGAGCGACCGTTTCGAACAGACCTACAAGGCGGGGGAAGAACGTCGATGAGCGGCTATCGCCTTCCTGCCGGCGGCCGGATCGACCGCGCTGCGCCGTTGGATTTCACCTTCGATGGCCGCGCGCATCGCGGCTTTGCCGGCGATAGCCTGGCTTCGGCGCTGGTGGCTTCAGGGCAGATGCTGTTCGGCCGTTCCTTCAAGTACCACCGCCCGCGCGGGATATTGGGCATGGGGACGGAAGAGCCCAACGCGCTGGTGACGGTGGATCGCGGCGGAGAAGGGCCGAATTGCGGGCAGGGCTGGGGCCGCCGCACCCCCAACTTGCGCGCGCCATCGGTGGCGCTCTACCAGGGGCTGGCCGCGCAGAGCCAGAACCGCTTTCCCTCGCTCACGTTCGATCTGGGCGCGGTCAACGACCGGCTCGGTGCGTTCTTTCCGGCCGGCTTTTACAACAAGACGTTCATGTGGCCGCGCTCCGCCTGGGAAAAGCTCTATGAGCCGGCGATCCGCCGCATGGCCGGCTTGGGCGAAAGCCCGACGACCCGCGATCCCGATCACTATGACGCCACATATGCCCATTGCGAGGTGCTGGTGGTGGGCGGCGGCCTTGCCGGCATCGATGCGGCACTGGAAGCGGCGGCGGGCGGCGGCCGGGTTATCCTGATCGACGAGCAGGACGAACTGGGCGGCGGCGCCTTGGCAGACCAGGCGCTGTGGGGCGAGGTGGCCGACAAGACCATGGCGCTGCGCCGGCCGCGCAACGTGACCGTGCTCACCCGCACAACGGCATTCGGATACTATCACCAGAACTTCGTGGGCGCGGTGGAGCAGTTGACCGACCACCTGGCGCCGGCGCAGGCCCAGGGTGCGCGCGAGCGGCTGTGGCGCATTCGTGCCGGCGAAGTGGTGCTGGCCCAGGGCGCGATCGAGCGCCCGCTGGTGTTCGATGGCAACGATGTGCCGGGCGTGATGCTGAGCAGCGCCGGACGCGTGCTGGCAGTGCGCTATGGCGTGGCGGTGGGCCGCGCGGTGGCCGTGATGGCGGTGCACGATAGCGGCTGGCGCGATGCGCTGGCGCTGAAGGCGGCGGGCGTTGGCATTGCCGCCGTGATAGACTTGCGCACCGACGTGGCGCCCGATCTTGTCTCGGCGGCGCGCGCGGCGGGGATTGCCGTGCATCTTGGCCATGCGGTGACCGGCGTTTCCGGGCGCCATGGCGTGAGCGGCATCACCTTTGCCGCCAACGGCACCGGCCATGCCCAGCAACTGGCGGCCGATGCTCTGCTGATGGCGGGGGGATGGACGCCCACGGTGCACTTGTGGAGCCACGCCAAGGGCAGCTTGCGCTGGGATGATGCGTGGGGCGCCTATCTGCCGGACAAGGCACAGGAAAACTGCCGCGCCGTGGGCGCCGGGGCAGGGGCCTGGGACTTGGGTGCCGGCCTGGCGCTTGGCACGCTGCCTGGTCCCAAGCCGATCTGGCAGACCAAGGCCTTCGTCGATTTCCAGAACGACGTGAAGGCGCGCGACATCGACCTGGCTGTGCGCGAGGGCATGCGCTCGATCGAGCACATCAAGCGCTATACCACCAACGGCATGGCGACCGACCAGGGCAAGACCAGCAATTTGAATGGCTTGCAGATCGCTTCGGGCAGCCTGTCCAGGCCCGTGACCGATATCGGCCTCACCACGTTCCGCCCGCCCTATACGCCGCAGACGTTCGGCGCCTTGATGGGCCACCACAAGGACGCGCTGTTCCAGCCGATCCGCAAGACGGTGATCGACGGCTGGGCGGACGACCATAGCGCGGTGTTCGAGAATGTCGCGCAGTGGCGCCGCGCGCGCTATTTCCCGCAAGGCGGAGAGGACATGCATGCCGCAGTGGCGCGCGAATGCCTGGCCGTGCGCGAACGGGTGGGAATGTTCGACGCCTCGACGCTCGGCAAGATCGAAGTGGTGGGGCCTGACGCGGCCGAATTCCTCAATCGCATGTACACCAACCCGTGGAAGGCCTTGGCGCCCGGCCGCTGCCGCTATGGCCTGCTGCTGCGCGAGGATGGGTTCATTACGGATGATGGCGTTTCGGCGCGGCTGGCGCCCGATCGGTTTCATCTCACCACGACGACCGGCGGCGCGGCGCGCGTGCTGGCGATGATGGAAGACTATCTCCAGACCGAGTGGAGCGACCTGGACGTCTGGCTGACCAGCACGACCGAACAATGGGCGGTGATCGCAGTGCAAGGCCCACTGGCGCGCGAGGTGATTGCGCCGCTGGTGGAGGGTATCGACCTGTCGCGCGAGG
>Ga0207681_10000223_pt1 | contig 44869 bp, 37 predicted proteins | sample KBSS53metaG_FD_184324 | JGI IMG/M metagenome (GOLD analysis project Ga0207681, IMG submission 184324) | Switchgrass rhizosphere microbial communities from Kellogg Biological Station, Michigan, USA - KBS S5-3 metaG (SPAdes) (version 2) | ecosystem: Host-associated > Plants > Roots > Rhizosphere... | reverse complement strand
GCTTCAGTTGCCTCTGCCTCGACTTTCGCCGTGACAGTCGTCGCTTGCGCGTGATGCCTGCGGCGGGCGTTTGTTTGTGCTGATAAGATCGTGCTCGCGGCTACGATGACAATGAAAATGCTGAACATTTTGCGCATGTGGTTTCCTCTACCTGCTAACGCGTAGCCGGACGAGGAAAAGGGCCATGCATTGTCCGCAGATTACACCGATTACACGGATTCCAGGATCACACACACCAGCTGGCCGCTTAGACCCAATCTGTGAAATCTGTGTAATCTGCGGATAGTAGTTAGCTACTCGACAGCTTCCCTCTCCGCTTGCAGCAGCTTTTTCTTGCGTTCCAATCCCCAGCGATAACCCCCCAGCGTCTTGTCTTCACGGATCACGCGGTGACACGGAATCACGAGCGCGACCGGATTCGTCGCGCATGCGTGAGCCACGGCGCGCACTGCCGTCTGTTGTCCAATCGCTCTCGCGACGTCACTGTACGAATGCGTCTGTCCATAAGGTATCGCGCGCAGCTGCTCCCAAACCTGTCGCTGAAAAGCCGTAGCGCGGATGTCGAGGGGCAGGTCAAGATGCGGTGTCTTGTTCTTCAAGTAATCAACAATAGACTTTAACGACGACTGCAGCGGTTTCTCGTCATGTCGAATTTGCGCCGCCGGAAACTCGCGCGACAGGTCCGCCTTGAGCGTGGCGTCAGAATCGCCGAGCATGACCGAGCACACACCCTTGTTTGTCGCTGCGACCAGCAACCGGCCCAACGGGCTTTCAGCAACCGCGTAGTTAATCGTCATGCCGCGCCCGCCTTTGCCGTAGGTCGCGGGCGTCATACCCAATTGCGCCGCGGCGCTCTCGTACAGCCGGCTGCTGGATCCGAAACCCGCGTCGTACATCGCGCTGGTTATCGCTTCACCGCGCCGCACGTCCTGCTTGAACTTGTTAACGCGATAAGTCTCCGCATAGTCCCTGGGCGAAATTCCCATGACGCTTTTGAAAGTGCGCTGCAGATGAAACGAACTAACACCCAACCGCTCGCTCAGGGCCGAAAGCGTGATCGGCTCGCCCTCGTTCGCTTCAATGAGACGGCAGACGTCGCGCGCCATTTGCGTTTGCGGGTCGACGCTGGACGTTTCTTTGGGATGACAACGAAGACAGGCGCGAAAGCCCGCCTGTTCAGCATTCTCGGGCAGTTGGAAAAACGAGACGCGGTCGCGGCGCGGACGGCGCGACGGACACGACGGGCGGCAGTAGATTCCTGTTGAACTAACCGCAAAGACAAACTGGCCATCGCAGCGCGCGTCCTTCGCCAGGACAGCTTGCCAAAGTCCTTCCTGATCCGCCGACCACAGTTCCAACTGTTTCTTCATCACGGCACTCATATTAACACCTCCAAAAATTTGCTTCATCGTCAGCTGTTGCGATGTTAGTCAGTTCATGCGCGCCGTTCTATCCGATTCTTGCTTTCAAACATGAGTCCACAAATTACGCGGATTACACAGATGAACCGCAGTGAAAAAAGTCATCTTGCAACAAATATATATCCGCGTAATCTGTGCAATCTGCGGATTATGGTTCTTTGCATATCTGAGCTTCTTGCCTGTTTTTGCCATGAGTTGACAGAGACTGGTTGTTGGGTCACGATTGAGTCTTCGCAGGAGCAGGTTTTGAGTCAATTAAGTATTCCAATCCCAGATGATGCGATGGCGGCGTTGAATCTTTCTCCGGTTGAAGCGGCCGAAGAGTTTAGGTTTGCAGCTGCAGCGAAACTCTATGAACTTGGTCGCCTTTCTTCCGGCGCCGCTGCTTCTCTTGCCGGCGTGCCGCGTACGGTCTTTCTCGCCAGGCTTTCAGAATACGGAGTGTCAGTGTTTGACGTAAACGAAGAGGAACTAAAACAGGATTTCTCACGTGCCTGATGTCGTCGCTGATACTTCAGTAATTCAGTATTTCTTCCAAATAGGATTACTCGATTTACTTTTCACGCTCTACCCTAAGATAAGTATTCCCGTAGCCGTCGCCAATGAATTGGCTGAGGGACGCAAACACGGCGTTGAACTGCCTGACGACGCCGCACTGGCACGGTTCGAAGTATTGAGCGTAGACGTTCCGAACATCCTGCAAATCGTGAAATCGCTCGGTAGCGGAGAAGGCCAGGTGCTATCACTGGCACTTGCAAATCCCGGTTGCCTGGTCCTGCTTGACGACGCTGTTGGGCGAAAACATGCGCGTAGTCTTGGGGTACGATTTACAGGCACGCTCGGCATCTTACTTAAAGCCAAACAATCTGGATTGCTGATTGAGTTAAGGTCAATCCTGGATAATCTGGAAGGAAAAGGCTTTCGTCTGGATAAGAAGACTCGCGCCGCAACGCTGAAGTTGAGTGGCGAAAGAGAAGACAAAGGCTAGAGATACATGGATTTTTTGTCAGCTCTCAACGACGAACAACGCATCGCCGTCCAACATACCGAAGGTCCTTTGCTGATCCTCGCCGGCGCCGGCTCGGGCAAGACGCGCGTCATCGCCCATCGCATCGCTTATCTGATTGCCGAGAAACACGTTGCGCCATGGAACATCCTCGCCGTCACCTTCACAAACAAGGCGGCCCAGGAAATGCGCCAGCGCGTGCAGCGTCTGTTGCGCGATCAGGAATTGCCCGCCATGCCGCTCGTCTCGACGTTTCACAGTCTCTGCGTGCGCATCCTGCGTCAGGACATCGAAAAGTTGAACGACAAGTACACGCGCACCTTCACGATTTACGATCAGGACGATTCGCTGCGCCTGATCAAGAACTGCATGAAGGACCTCGGCTACGACGAAAAACATCTCGGCCTGCGGGCGACGCAATCCGCGATCAGCTCAGCCAAGAATCGCGGTGAAGACGTTGAAGCTTTTGCCGCGCGCGCCGATTATGTCGACGAACGTCGCGCGGCCCAGGCTCGCGTTTATGCAACCTACGAGGAGCGCCTTCACGCGAACAACGCGCTCGACTTCGACGATTTGATGATCAAGACGGTGCGGCTGCTGCGGCAAACGCCCGAGGTGCGCGAGAAGTACAACAACAAGTTTCGTTACATCCTGGTTGATGAATACCAGGACACGAACTCGCTGCAGTTTGCCCTGATTGGTTTGCTGACCGAGAAACAGCAGAACATTGCCGTAGTCGGCGACGAGGACCAGTCGATCTATAAATGGCGCGGCGCCGACATCACGAACATTCTCAATTTCGAACATCATTTTCCTAACACGAAAACTATCCGGCTCGAACAGAACTATCGTTCCACCCAAACGATTCTCGACGTTGCCGGCGCGGTGGTGAAACACAACGTCGAACGCAAAGGAAAAACTCTCTGGACCTCGAATCCGCGCGGGGATCGGGTGCGTTATTACCAGGCGTTCGATGCGGAATCCGAAGCGCGTTTTGTCGCTGGAAAAATTCTTGAGCACCGCAATGAAGAGTACGACTTACGTTCCGCGGTTCTGTATCGCACCAACTCGCAATCGCGCGTCTTTGAAGAAGCGATGAGACGCGCCGGCTTGCAATACAACATCGTCGGCGGCTTTTCGTTTTACGAGCGCATGGAAGTGCGCGACATCATCGCCTATCTCAAGCTGGCGCTGAATCCCAATGACTCGATCGCGCTGCAACGAGTCATCAACAGCCCGCCGCGCGGCATCGGCAAACAAACGGTTGAGGAGATTACTCGCCGCGCGAGTGATTATGGTTTGAGTCTCTGGGAAACGATTGCGCTCGTCATCGAGAAGCCAGAGAACTTGAGCATGCGGGCAGTGTCGGCGTTGAAAAGTTTTCGCCGGATCATTATCAAGCTGGGTGAAATGGCAGGGATCGTCCAAAGTCCAACGTCCGAGTACGCTGTCCAAAGTCCAACGTCCAATGTCCAAGGTCCGGAAACTATTGGGACCGCGGGCGTCTCGCCCGCCGCCGCGAGCGCTAGCGAGCGGGGTAGTAGCCCGAGCGCTAGCGAGCGGGGCAGTAGCCCGACCATTAGGGAGGGCTCGCAATCCACAATCGCAGATTCCGATTCTCCAGTCTCCGACATCGTCAAAGTCGCCATCTTCGAAACCGGTTACGAGAACGCGCTCAAGTCCGAAAAGACTGACGAGGCCGAAGCGCGTCTGGAGAATTTGCAGGAACTCGTCAACGCCGCTGTCGATTACGATGAGCAAGGCATCGAGGGGCTGCGCGAGTTTATCGATCACTCCGCTCTGGTCTCTGACACCGATCAGTACAAAGGCGACGCCCCAGTCACTTTAATGACGGCCCACTCAGCCAAAGGTCTTGAGTTTCCGCTCGTGTTCATTGTGGGACTCGAGGATGGCCTCTTTCCGCACTCACGTTCAGCCACCGATCCGGCCGAGCTGGAAGAGGAGCGCCGGCTTTGCTACGTCGCCATGACGCGCGCTGAAAGATTTCTTTATGTGACGCATGCGATGAAGCGCCGTGTCTACGGCGAAGAGCTGGCGTCGGAGCCGTCGCAGTTTTTGAACGAGATGCCATTGGACTTGATTGAAGATCTTTCGCGCGGCAACTCCTGGCTTTCGTACGCGCGCGGTTCTTCGTCGATCGATTACGAGCATGGTGAGTATCGACACGCTGCCTCCGCCGGCGGTGAGCGCGGCGGTTATCAGTCGGACAGTGGCTATCGCAAAGAGCGAAAGAAGTTTGAAGGAAAAACTTACGACAGTGTCGATTCAATCGCCGAGTTTTTCAAACAACGCGCCACGCAATTGGGCAACACCAGCGGCAGTTTTCAATCCACTCGCGAACGCGCCGACAGCGAAAAGCGTGTCCAACGTCCAACGTCCAATGTCCAACGTCCGGAACCGGGCAGTAGCCCGACCGTCAGGAAGGGCTCGACGTCGTACCAAAATCCGGAACTCGAAACTCGAGACTCAAAACTCGAAACTTCTTCCCCGGCCGACTTCGTTCCCGGCTCCTACGTGAAGCACGCCAAGTACGGTCGCGGTCTCGTGCTGCGCCGTGAAGGCGTGGGCGATTCTCTCAAGCTTACCGTCACCTTCCCCGGCTACGGCCAAAAGAAACTGATCGAAAAATACGCCGGCCTCGAAAAGGCTTAACTCACAAGTCAGCCGCGGTTTCACGAGTGACAAGTGCGGGGCAGTAGCCCGACCGTCAGGGATGGCTTGCGACCTCGCGAATCTAAAATCATTAGTGAATTATTCTTCTTGCGGATCTGATCCGCGCTACTCCGCGCAAATCCGCGGCTAAAATCGCGCATTCTCACTCATATTCCATCCGAAATAGATCAACGCCGATTCTCATCAATACTGAGAGACCGAAACATCGTCGTCACTCGAGTTCCTCAAACTCCAGCTAGCAAACCGGGAACTCGAATTCTTTCCAACAAGGGTGATTGTCCAAAGCCCGCGTCGGGGACTGCCCACAACTCACCACAAAGGAGACTGAGTCATGAACCCTCTGCAACCACTCCTGAGGATCCTGATCATTACAGTGATCTTTTTTCTCATCTTCATCCTGGTTTGGCTGTTCTATTGCCGGTGTTACCGGCGCGGCTCGATCGAACCAAACGGGCCGTACGGAACAGTTAGCCAACCGCTGAATTACGCAACGGCAAAACCTAACAGAGTTGAAGGCGGGAAATATCCCGCCTTCACTCCGCTTGGTGATGAAAACGATCGCAACGACGAGTTTGCCTACCCGGTTCCGGATGGCCCACTGCGCGGCACGCTTGCGCCCACCGCCAATGCTTCGCAATTTCTACAAATCAAAAAGAAGAAGGAAGACACACCGCTGGGCGGCGCCGGCGATCCGGTCGTGTTCACTGACTACGATCCGCTCGGCACCACTTCGAATGTCGGCAGTCCGCCTGACATGAATGCCGCGCGCGGCGGCAACGTGGCGCTGTTGTCATACAACTCGCGCGTCCAGCTAACCACCGACGGCGCCGTGAACTGGACTGAGCGAGATCCGACGACCATCTTTCCCAGCGGTGCTGCGAAGGATGCAAATGGCAATAATCTCGACCGCGGCTTCTGTTGCGATCAGATCATTCAGTACGTTCCTAAAATCGATCGCTTTATCTGGTTGATGCAATTCTGCGGCACTGGCCCAGGCAGTTGTTTGAACGGCATTAACAAACTGCGCATCGCCTCCGCCAGTCCTCAGGATATCGTTAACAGCAATCTTACCGCCTGGACTTATTGGGACCTGAGCTCGGCTACATTCAATCTCGGTAACACCACGATGGACTACCCCGAGATGTCGGTGGGTGACAATTTTCTCTATCTCAGCTCCGACGCGGTTGCGAGCGGTCTCTTCGTCGTCCGCATACCGTTAAGTGAAATCCAAAATAGTCAGACCATCAACATGGGCTACACCGATCCGGCGAACGGGCTCGTGCCGCGCGGCGGCCATATTTCGCAAAACACCGGCAACGAGGTTTTTTGGGCGGGCCATAACAACAGTAGCCAGATGCGCGTGTTCTCGATGAAGGAAGGCGACAATCAGTATTTTTGGCGCGACATAAATATCAACAGCTGGAACAAAGGCGCGATCACGTCAATTGCGCCTGACGGGACTGATTGGTTGAGTTTTGGTTTCCCCGGCAACGCTGTGCTCGGCATCACGCGCCGGAACAACAACGAGGTGTGGTTCGCGTGGAGCGCAAAACCGGGCAACGGGTTTCAAAACACGCACGTGCAAGTTGTCGAAATAAATATCACTAACTACAGCGTCATTTCGCAGTGGCAAATCTGGAACAACGACTACGCGTTCGCTTACCCCAGCCTGGCGACCAACGAAAACGGCGAGGTGGGAATTTCGCTCGCCTGGGGCGGCAAGAAAAATGCCGGCAATAATTTCGGCAATCATGCGGTGGGAATTCTGGGCGACTTTGTCGTTTGGTATCCGGAGTTGAGCGACGCAGCGAATCCGCGCTGGGGTGACTACGTGAGCGTGCGCCGCAACTCACCCAACGGACGTTTGTATGACGCAAGCGGCTACGCGGTTTTCAAGAACACGCCACCGGCAACCGGGAACCGCTCTGATCCTTACTACATACAATTCGGCCGCGACTCAGTCGTTAACGGCGGCGCCCCGGATATTAAATAACTTCCAGGTTTCAAGTTCCAGGTTTCAAGTCCGGAAACATTAGTTTCAAGTTCCAAGTTCCAAGTCCGGAAGCTCGCATTCTGGACTTGAAACCTGAAGCTTGGAACTTGAAACTCTTGAACTCTTCCATCCCATACCGTACATGCGTGAATCATATCGTTGCGCTCTGGACTTGAAACTTGAAACTTGGAACTTGAAACTTCTTTAGTTTTCCGTCCGTCTCTTCACTTTTCATTTATCACTCTTCACTGGCCCGCCGCTTGCCAAACACTCGCTGGGAGAAGACTCTTCAGCAGAGCAGCTATCAAAAGGGGAATATCAATGAAAGTAAATTACAAGGGGCTCGCAACGTCAGCCACGCTCGGATTGGCACTGCTGGTCGGCGTCGCCGATGTCACAAATGCGCAGGGGCGTCGCGGCCGCGGCCGGGAGCGCAGCGAAGAAGCCCAGCAACAGTCAAATCAAAGTAACCAAAGTAATCAGGGTAACCAGGGCCAGGGTGATCAGCGCCGCGCCGAGCAAGAGGCTCGTCGCAACGCCGACCGCCAGGCGCGTGAGCAGCAACAGCAGGCGCGCGAGCAGCAGCGTCAAGCTGAGCAGCAGCAGGCCGCGCAGCAACGCGCTGCCGAACAGCAGCAGCGAGAAGCGCAGCGTGCGGCACAGCCAACCGAGCAGAACCAGCGCTGGCAGCAGAATCGCGAGCGGGTTCGACAGGATCAGGAACAACGACGGGCTGAACAACAGCAGCGCGCGGAGCGTGATCAACGTTGGCAACAAAACAAGCAGCGTGTCGAACAGAATCAGCAGGAACAGCAACGACGTTGGGAACAGAACAAGCAGCGCGTCGAGCAGAATCAGGCGCAGCAAAGAGCTGAGCAACAGCGACGTTTAGAACAGCAGCGCCAGGTTCAGCAGAACCAGGATTGGCAGCGACGCCAACAGAATGGTGACTGGCAAAGACAGCAGCAGAACGGTGACTGGCAGCGACGGCAGCAGGAAGATTCAATTCGTCGCCAACAGTCTGGCGGCGTTTATTCGAATCGTTCCAACGATCAACAGCGCGACTGGAGACGTTACCAGGAACAGCGTGCCAACCAGTATCGCCAGGAGTGGAGTCGCCGGCAGAGTTACGCTTTGCAACAGCAGCGCCTGTATGAGCAGCAGCGACGCCGCGCGCAGTTGCGTTATCAGCAGCGCTATCTCGATCGACTGCGTCAGGACCAACTGCGTCTGCAGAGCTGGAGCTACAACGACTATGGTCCAACCAACTATCGCTACTACCGTGGCGGCAGTTACTACGAGACCAATCGCTACGGCGCACAGATGCTGCAGCAGGCGGTAAACAATGGCTACGAGGAAGGATTCCGCGCGGGCCAGGCGGACCGTGAAGACGGCTGGCAGTTCAGCCCCGAAGACGCTTTCGGCTACCAGGACAGCAGCTACGGCTACGACAGCTACTACGTCGACCTGAGCGAGTACCAATACTACTTCCGCGAAGGCTTCCGACGTGGCTACGAGGACGGCTACTACAGTAGGTATCAGTACGGCCGCTATTCGAATGGGACAGCGTCAATCCTCGGCACGATCCTGCAGCAGATCCTGAACCTGCAGCTAATCAACTAACCTTCACCTTTTGGTAGGGGACAACAAAGCGTCCAGTCTTGAGCGATTGAGACTGGACGCTTTCTCTTTTATTAAAGTGGTGCCCATAAGCGGTTAAGGTTGTGGTGGTTTGCCAACGTTAGGAATAGCAGCAGTTGTTGCGTCATCAACGCGTGATTCACCTCATCATCCGTGCACGTTGAGTCGTCGCTTTGCGGCTTCGGCAGCTGCCTCTGACTGACCGTTCAGAGTCAGCAGTCGCACTGCGGCACAGCGCACCTCGACGCTGCCGTGTCCTTCAATGGCTTGAAGCAATGGATCGATTTGCCCCGTCTTCGCCATGACAAACAACAGACAGAGCGCGTTGTAAGCATTCGCTCGACTGTCGCCGACGAGGTCGTCAATCGCACGCTGCGCCAAGCCGGACGCATGCAGGGCCACACCGATATTGCGGCGGCGATCGGGAGTGCTTTCTTCCACGGCGCGTCCGAAAGATTGCGCGGCGCTCTCGGCATCGAGTTCGTAAAGCGCATGGGCCGCAGCCTTGCGGACGTCGGGACACAGATCGTCGAACGCGCTTGTGATCAACGCAAAGGCTTGCGGGTCGCGGGAACGCGCCAGGCGGTCCAAAGCCTCGATACGTTTTTGCGGCGCCTCGTTCTGAAGCTCGACGACGAAGTCGAATACATCAAATGCGACGTCTGAAGGATCTGGGGCAGACGAAGGCTTCTGCGCGTGCACATCCCCAAGCTGATCGGTTCCATGCTGTTTTGTTTCGTTTGACTGTTGCGTTTCTGGCCCAGCGGACTGAGCGAGTCCGCTCGCGAACTCACCAACCGGTTCCTGATTACTCCACAGGAGATTCAGTGGATCGATCGCGATAGCGGGATCGTTGATGCGAGCGAGCGCTTCGGCGGCCGCGTGGGAAACTTCCGTCGCCTTGTCAAACATTCCAGCGACGAGGTGCGGCGTCGCCAATTGACTGCGGGCAATTCCCAGAGTACGAGCGGCGGCGGCGCGCTCAAGAGCATCGTCGGCGCTGCGAAGTTTGTCGATCGCTTCGGCAAGAAAACCCTGAGCGACAAAAATACTCCTGGCCCACTCCTGCTCTGCCGGATCCTGCCCGGACAGGGCGGCGAGCAACTGTTCGGCAACGAGCAGGCGCAGGGAATTGTCAGTGGAGTGCGTGCGTGTAGTCACAGCAATCGCCGGCGACTAAATCCTTTTCGTCGCGAAAGTTGCTATCGGAGGTTAAAGATGGCTTAAGGGCACTGGTTCAGTTCGGGAATTCTTGTGCTCTTAGAATAAGCCGATTGAACGCCTGGTTCTAGATGGGACTGCAGATTTTTATCCATAGATTACACGGATTTCACAGATTCCGACTCATCAAGTCAGAATACTCGTCTGAACTATCTGTGAAATCTGCGGATCTGTGGATACTCTCTCCTGGCGTTGAGGGACAGACAGGAATGTCTGTCCTACTAGCCGCGCAGGAGTTCGTTGGCGACGGCGTTGGCGCCGAAGACTTTGCGCAGGATTTCAATCATGCCGCGGGCGTCCACTGAGATCGCGCGGTTCACCGACTCGTCGTATTCGAAGTTTCCCACCAAAGATTGGATGTTGCCGTCAAAGATCAGGCCGACCAGCTCGCGATTCTTGTTAATCGCCGGCGAGCCGCTGTTGCCGCCCACGATGTCGTTGGTCGAAACGAAGTTGAACGGCGTGCGTGGATTGATGGCGGCCCGTTTGCTGGTCCAACGCGGCGGCAGGTTGTAGGGGAACGCGTGATGAAATTGATTCGAACGCGCGTAGAGTCCACCGAGTGTGGTGAATGGCGGCACCCACTTGCCGTTTTCGCGATAGCCCTTCACTGCTCCGTATGAAAGCCGCAGGGTAAAGGTGGCGTCGGGATACAGATCAGTGCCGTGCTCTTCAAACAGCGCGCGCGCAATCTTCGCGTAGCTGGCCCGCTCCACTGCCGTCACCTGCTCGTCGTAACGCTTACGCACCGCGCGCGATTCCTTGTCGATGTCTTTCGCCAGATCGATCAACGGATCGTCGCCGCTATTGATCATCCTTACTCCCGCGGCGGCCACTTGCCGGCGATACTCAATGTCCTTCAGTTTGCTTCCTTCGATCAACTCCGCGGCGCGCGCTTCCGGAGTCTTCCCTTTCAGCACTTTCTTCACGAGCGAGCTGTTCGCGCCATACTCGCTTTGCATGAACGCCAGCGAATTGGCGAGCTTCGCCTTTTCCAGGTCGTCGTAGATTGGCGCGGTGGAATACAACGTTGCTTCCATGGCTACGCGACGCGCGTTCATGAACTCTGGCAGTCGCTCGACGTCGGGCTTTTGATTCTCATCGGCGAGCCGCACGAGCGTCCGCGCGTACATGAACAACTGGCTATTGAAACCAGCGGGGACGACGGGAACGGTGCCCGTTGTCGGATCGAGGAAGCGCCGGTCGCGTTCATATGTGGCGAGGTCGCGGCGCGCTTTCGCAATCGCCTCCCAGGCGTCGCCGAACTCTTTCTTCTTGCGCGGGTCAGCATTGATCGAGTTGCGCAAAGCCTGCTCCGCGAGGCGTTTCTTGGCCATCAGCTTTGGGTCCTGCAGCCCGGCAATCTGTCCTTTATATACCTTGATCGAATTCTCCACGCTGTTCAGCTCGTTCTGGGCCCGACGCGTTTGCTCTTCGCCCTGGGCCATGTACTGCTTGAGCACGGTACGGCGCGATTCCAGCATCCGCAGGACGAGCGGAATACTGGTATCGCGCAACGCTTCGATGTGGGCCACCGTGTTCAGTCGCTGCGTCGAACCCGGATGACCGGTAACAAAAACCAGCTCGCCGTCTTTCACGCCCGTCTTCGACCACTTGAAATAATCGTCGACCTTCAGCGGCTGATTGTTTTCGTAAACTCTCACGAGCGCCATGTCGATATTGAAACGCGGAAAATTGAAGTTGTCAGGATCGCCGCCGAAGAAGGCCGCCTGAAACTCGGGGACAAATACGAGCCTGACGTCGGTATATTTCTTGTAGCGGTAAAGGTTGTATTGACCGCCTTGGTACAATGTCACCACATCGCTGCGCAGGCCGGTCGTCTTAGTTGAGTCGGTTTCGATGGCGCTGATCTCGGCGCGTCTGGCAGCATTCGCCTCCGATGCTGACATGCCAGACCTAACTGCGGCGTTAACGCGAGCGGTTACGTCTTCAATGCTGACGAGCTGATCGAGGCTCAGACCTTCAGCTTTTAATTCATCAGCTTGATCGCGCGCTACAAAACCTTCTTTCGCGTAATCTTTGCTGGCACTGCTAAGCTCACCCACCACGTCTTCCACGATGTGATAGTTTGTAAGCACGAGGCCGTTGGGCGACACGAATGAGCCGGTGCCATTAGGAAAGCGCACGGTTGCGAGTTGAACCTTGCGAAGCCATTCGTCAGTGACGTTGAACCCATACTTTTGTTTGATATCTTCCCTGGGTACGTTATTGAAGGTCCACATTCCTTCGTCGTACGCCATTGCCGGAATAGACTGGAAAGTAAACAGCGCCACAATCAGCGCGCAAACAAACATACGACGATTCATGAATGTCCTCGGTATCATCGGTAACCTCGCTAAGATTTTTTGCGGGAGAACTAACTGCTGCTTGGGGTGGTTGAATTAGTAGCGCCTTGGGCCAAGGATTGTCAAGGTGGGGATTCGTTCGCCGGGCTCCGGAGGAGCCGAACGTTTATAGAACCAACGCATCTAAAGGCCCGCGCTCCGAAGGTGCGCAATATCTCTCGTGACAATATCGAGGTTCGTAGCGTTCCGCCGCTTCCGAGCGTAGTCTCTTGGCATTTGTCTTCTATAAACATTTAGGTCCCTACGGGACGAATAACCTTAGATTGCAATCGACTCAACCAAACAAGCCTGACTTTCCTTCCTCTCGCCTCGCGAGACTTTCGTCCTTCACAAAGAGTCTATTGAAGGAATGGCGATGGCTTGCGTTGCCGGAATCTGACGCGGCGATCGTCGTGGCTGTTTCCGGCGGCGCCGACTCAACCGCACTCTTCCTCGCGCTTCAGGAATTATTAGAAGCAGGCAAGCTCCGGTTCAACTTGATCGTCGCGCATCTGGATCACGGGCTGCGCGCCTCGAGCAGTCAGGACGCAAAGTCGGTCGCGCAACTGGCAAAACATTTTCGGTTCGACGTCGCCCTCGGCCGCGTGAATTTGAAGTCGCGGAAACATGCTCCTGAGAATTTGGAACAGGCGGCCCGCAAAGCGCGTTACGAGTTCCTGCTAAAAACGGCGCGACAACAGCGCGCGGATTATGTCTTAACTGGTCACACTTTGGACGACCAGGCCGAAACAATCTTGATGCGACTATTGCGTGGCAGCGCCGCGGAAGGCTTGAGTGGCACGCCAGTCGTCCGCCCAATCACGCAGAACTCGAAGGTGCAGCTCGTTCGACCGCTGCTTAGCTGGGCAAGGCGCAGTGACACAGAAGACTATTGCCGCCAGCGTCAGTTCGATTTTCTAAGCGATGAGATGAACGACGACGAAAGCTTCTTGCGCGTGCGGGTGCGCAAACAGTTGTTGCCGCTGATGCAGTCGTTCAATAAGCGTATCGTGGAAACCCTTAGTCGGACGGCAGATCTACTAAACGAGGACGCCTCAGCACTCGCGGATGACGCCCAGCGGCTACTGGAAGAAGCGATGGAGAAGGCGAGCAAGAATAATGAAACCGGGGCGCCCCGATTAAGCGTAAGTGTTCTGTTGCAAAGGCCGGCGGCGGTGCGGCGGCGAGCGTTACGCGAGTGGATTGCCCGCGAACGCGGCGACCTTAACAGGATCGAGATGGTGCATCTGCTGGCGGTGGATAAGCTGATGGAGCCCGGTCGAGGTGGACGAATTGCCGAATTACCGGACGGCATGGTCGTGACTCGAAAGCGCGGAACCCTTGAGCTTTCGGGCAAAAAAGTGTTGAAAACAAGGTCGTCGCGGCCTAAAATTCGAGGCGCTTGAACGCCGCCAGCCCGCAGCCGGCGGTTTTCAGTTTTGGCGGCGGGATGCACCAGGGAACGCATTGCATTCCGGACGTGTCTAACCAAGTGTCGAGAGCAATGTTTCAGGCACAACCAGCTTTGTGCTAGATGGCATCCAAGCGCGTGCTCGTCTTGTTAAGTCACCGCCGGGTTTAGGACTTATCGTGGTGTAGCGACAAAGGAAGTTGGTATGGGGTATGATCGCAGTCGGAGGCATTAATGACTTTGAGTTCCACAGCTAGACAAATCATCTTTTGGCTATTGATCGTCGCAGGAGCGTTGCTGCTCTATCGGTTGGTCAATCCCGGCAGCAAGAGCTCCACCCCGATCGACGTCGGCACCCTCGTTCAGAAAATCGATGCTGGCGAGATCAAGCAGATTACGCTGAATCAAAATGAAGCCATAGCCATCGATAACCGGGGCCAGGAACTGCGCATTAAACTCACCAGCGACCAGATTAAGAACACGGTGTTCAATAAGGCGTCGGAGAAAAATGCCGAAAGCCAACCCAAAGTTGCTAAGTTTGAAGATGCTTCGGACAGCGGCAGCCCCATCTGGCCCATGCTCATCACCTGGGCGCCGTTGCTCTTCATCATTGGTATCTGGGTTTTCATGCTGCGACAAATGCAGTCGGGCGGAAACAAAGCTCTTTCGTTTGGAAAGTCGCGAGCCAAGCTGCTCAACAATCAGCAGAAGCGGGTGACGTTCAAGGACGTCGCCGGGGTGGAAGAAGCGAAGGAAGAGCTACAGGAGATCATCGAGTTTCTTAAAGAGCCGCAGAAATTTCAGAAACTCGGCGGACGAATTCCCAAGGGCGTGCTGATGATGGGCCCGCCGGGAACCGGCAAGACTTTGCTGGCGCGCGCGATTGCGGGCGAGGCGAACGTTCCCTTCTTCTCTATTTCCGGTTCTGATTTTGTCGAGATGTTTGTCGGCGTGGGCGCCTCGCGTGTTCGCGACCTCTTCGAGCAGGGCAAGAAGAACGCACCCTGCATTATCTTCATCGATGAGATCGACGCGGTCGGTCGTCACCGCGGCGCCGGTCTGGGCGGCGGACATGACGAACGCGAGCAAACACTCAATCAGTTGTTAGTTGAAATGGACGGCTTCGAATCGAACGACGGCGTAATCCTGATCGCGTCAACCAACCGTCCTGACGTGTTGGATCCCGCCTTGCTCCGGCCCGGGCGATTTGATCGGCGCGTGGTTGTTTCCCGTCCCGATGTACGCGGTCGCGAAGGCATTCTGAAAGTTCACACGCGCAAGATTCCGCTCGGCGAAGACGTGGACATCAGTGTGATTGCGCGCGGCACACCGGGCTTCACGGGCGCCGACCTGGCCAATCTGGTGAACGAAGCCGCGCTCAACGCCGCGCGTTACAACAAGAAGCTGGTGGCGATGGGCGACTTCGAGCTGGCGAAGGACAAGGTGTTGATGGGCGCCGAGCGCAAGAGCATGGTGATCTCAAACGAGGAGAAGCGCGTCACTGCTTATCACGAAGCTGGTCATACTTTGGTTGGTTTGAAAGTGCCGAACGCGGATCCGGTCCACAAGGTAACCATCATTCCGCGCGGCATGGCGCTCGGTGTGACGCAACAGCTCCCGGAAGGCGATCGACACAACTACAGCGAAGAATATCTGTTGGGCCAGATTGCAATCCTGATGGGCGGACGTATTGCTGAAGACACGTTCCTTGGCAGCATCACCACCGGCGCTTCAAACGATATCGAACGCGCCACCGAACTCGCGCGCGCGATGGTTTGTGAGTATGGCATGTCTGAAATGGGTCCCCTGACCTTCGGCAAGAAGGAAGAGCAGATTTTCCTCGGACGCGAAATCGCGCAGCATCGCGACTTCTCGGAAGAGACGGCCATCCGCATCGATGAGCAGGTGAAGAAAATTATCACCGCTCAATACGATCGCGCCAAGGCCATCATCGAGGACAATCGCGACACCATGGTGCGTCTGGCTGAGTGCCTGCTCGAACGCGAGTCGCTCGACGGTGTTGAAATACGCCGCATCGTCGCCGGCTTAACACTCGACGACGCGCAACCGGTTACCGACGGCAACGATGAAGGCCGGCCGCAACTGAAGGAGCCGACACCGAAACCGCTCAAGCCCATCCTGCCGCCAATCACGGGCGGCAATCCGGCGCCGGCGTAAACGGGGTAACAGGTTAAAAAGGAAAGAGGGGAATGGGCCATGCCTGTTCCCCTTTTTGTCATGAATAAACCAAGAAAACAATTTTCCATTTTCCATTTCTAATTTTTCATTTCCCAGTGCAGAGAACGCGTTACCGTTTGCTCCTCTTCCCCTTTTACCCATTACCCTTTTCCCCTTACGTCTGATTCCCCTATGATTCCTTACATGGTCACGGACTGGAACATAGGTGGAAAGCGAATCCTTCACATCGGCGAACGCACGCTAATAATGGGCGTGCTCAACGTTACGCCCGACAGCTTCAGCGACGGCGGCGAATTCTTTTCGCTCGATAAAGCACTCGTCCACACCGAACAGATGATCGCTGAAGGCGCCGACATCATCGACGTTGGCGGCGAATCGACGCGTCCCGGCGGCGCTGCGATCGTCTCTGCTGAAGAAGAGTTGGAGCGCGTGCTGCCGATCATCAAACAGCTCGCGGCGCGGTTCGATGTTCCAATATCCGTTGACACGAGACCAAAGCCGGTCGCGCGCGCGGCGCTCGAGGCCGGAGCCAGCATTGTTAATGACATCTCGGCTTTGCGTTTTGAACCTGAGGTTGCCGATGAGGCAGCGAAAGCGGGCGCCGGGCTCGTGCTGATGCATTCGCGCGGCACTCCGGGAGAGCTTCACGGCCTGCCCCCCGTCGCTGACATCATCGAAGAAGTGATTACTAGTCTGCGGAGCAGTGTTGAATTTGCCGAACAGCGCGGAGTGGAACGTGAATCGATCGTGATCGACCCGGGCATTGGGTTTGGCAAAACTCAGGAACAGAACATCGAGCTGATCGCCAAACTCGATCAACTCATCGCGGCCTTCCCCGGCTTCCCTCTTCTAATCGGCACGTCTCGCAAATCCTTCATCGGCCGCATTCTTGCCGACACCAACGGCGACCCCGCACCTGTCAACGAACGGCTTCACGGCAGCCTCGCCTCCCTCGTTATTTCGGTTCTCAAAGGCGCTCAAATTGTGCGTGTGCACGACGTGAAGGCTGCTGTAGAAACAATTCGCGTGGCCGATGCGATTAGAACTTCCTGAGCAATCAAACGAAGCGGCGCTTTTATTAGGTGCCTTCGACGCTTAGCGTCAAATGCTCCCTTCGTGTTTTTCGTGATGCTGGTTCGTGTTATTTCGTGGTTACGCTCCTCAAGTCTGGCAGAAAATTCAAGACCACGAAAGAACACGAACACAAAACGAACTACACGAACGTATAACCTGATGACAAGTATGTGAGTACCCTTGAAAGGCCGGGCTAAACTCATACCGACGCTACGCGTTTATTTACGATTTACGATTTACCATTTACGGCTTTTCTAAAACCGGAATGAAAACCCCGAGCTAAACTGAAAATTGTGACGCGTCTCCGGCGCTGCGGTTACAAAGGCTGGATTCACAAAAAAAGTAGCAACACTCCGCTCGCCATAGTGAATGATGGTATCGCCGGCATCGAATCGCACCGCCCAGCGGCGCGAAGGATAAAACTCCAGCACGCCGCCAATGTCATTCGCAAAGAACGTACGCCGCCCGATTTCGAAAATGCCGCGAACGAAGGTGAACCCGCCAAAGCTAAATGGTTCCGTGCCGACGAGCTTTAGGGATCGATTGAAGCTCACGAAACCCGGCCGCACCTTTGCAAAGATTCCGAACCGCTGGAAACGCGCCCCGGCTTTGACGCCGAACTGGCCTTGAAGCACGCGTCCAGATGCTCCGGCAGCAACGCCGTCGGCTGTGGGGAAATAATTGAGTACGGATTCAAGTGCGATCCACTTGGTGAGATTGAAAGTGAATCTACCGCCCACTCCGCTTTCAGTCAGCGGGCGATTTTCGTCGAGGATGACCACATCGCTTGCCAACGGCCGCGGTGGGTTGAATGTTAGCGAGGTGAAATGCGCGCCGGCTTCAAACCTCGGCATTGATTCCTGATTCTGGTTTGATCCGCGCCTATTGTTGTCGCCTTCCTCCTTGGGCGCGAGCAGCCGGATCGAGACGCCTGAGCTCAATTGAAAGTTATGAGTCGTTCGCGAAGGTGCGCGGAAGAACTCTGGCGTCTGCGAGAAGTCGAGTACGTCATGCGGGCCGTAGCGGATCATCGTATCGCCCGCATCGAAACGTACGATCACTCGACGCGACGGATAGACTTCCACGACCCCGCCGAGGTCCATTGAGAAATGCGTGGCTCTGACAATGCGATCGACATCGTAGATAGGAAACTGCCGGCCGTTGATAGTAGTCGTGCCGCTTATCCTCGGCGCAAACGTGCCATCGAAACTTACAAACCCCGGCCGCGCCTTCGCAAACAAACCAAACTTCTCCCAACGCTTGCCCGCCTTCACTCCGAACTGTCCCTGCAGGATGCTGCCGCCGGGATCGAACCCGCGCGTGCTGCCACTCGGAAAGTAGTTAGCCTCCCCCTCAACAGCAACGTTGTCAGTCAGGTTGTAAGTAACCCGCCCACCAACACCCACCTCCCGCCTCACGCCCGGTGCAGTCAGCGTCAGCGAAGAAAACTGCGCTCCGACTTCGACCGTTGACGAACGTCTCTTTCTAGCTGGAGAATCTTGCTGCGTGGTTTTTTGCGCGCGGGCTGGCGTGCAAATGATAATTAGCGCAAGGCCTAATAACAAAGCCATGACGTGATTCATGAGTCAGCATTCCAATCTCACTGGTTATTAGCAATGGTTCTGCACCGGGTCTGAGCCGCAAGTCAATCATTCAAACCGTGCGCGTTGTCGATGCGATCAGAAGTACTCACCCACAAACCGCGGGTGAACCCAAAGAAATTCTCGACGCTTGTTCTGGACAGATACCAGGCCGCCAAAGCCGGGATCCTTTTCCCTAAGATATGCATGTAATTGCCGCAGTGTCGCTCCCTGGGCTCGCACCGCTTCACTATCATCCAATTTGAAGCCCTCGGTCGAGCTAGTCCAGCCTTCAATTTCTTCTCCTGCCTTAACAACCGATTCGGCACACTTTTGACCAAAGTCGAGTTGCTTTTCAATACGCTTAAAAGCCTCATCGTCCAGTATCAACTCCGTCGCGGAGGCGGCTATGGGCAACACCAAGCTCAACGTACTGGTCAGGGCCTTGAGGAAAGGAGCGGCTTTTACAACCCATTCCCTGGGAAGATCTATTTCGTAGACACCATGTTTGTCGTCTGGACCGTTTAGCTCCGGCAAAGGCAACCGAGAGTGCTCGCACCACAGAGTCAGGCGAAACTTTTCGCTGATCCATTTGGGCCGATCGAAGAATCCCGGCACCACAGGCTCAAAGCTGAATAAACGCGGGCCATTCTTGGCCTCATCCGTAAGTGTCTGCATCAGCGCTTCAAAGTGCTCGTCCGCTTGGCTCATCATCCGGCGATGGTCAGACTTCAAAGAACGAAATCGCAAAAGGTCCTTGCGGTCCTTGGCCATTAGTTCCCTCCTGAAGATCGTCGCGAGCCCCTGGCGGAGTCCTCGTATTTCTTCATGGGATGGCGACTCGGGAGCAGGCCGCGACGTGGGGGCATTCAGGAGCAGCGCATCTATGTCTTGCCATTGCTTACATCCTGTCACTCCACACGGAAATTTCGGCATACCCTGTTGCTTGCTGTCTTTTAACTTTCCAACTTCAAACAATCCCCGGCCGGGCGTGTTTAATCCACATGGCTCGATGCACGGTACCATCACATCGCAACGCAAACCCGGCCAGCCCTCGGTTGGGTTTTCAACCAGCCACTTAACTTCTTTTGTTAGCTCATACAGAAAGAACTCGGGATAGGCAGCGCGGACTGATATCCGCACATCGTTGCCAACATGCTCGAGCAATGCGCGACCGTTGTACCCGTCGTCCAGCAAGAGGCCTCGTTGCCAGTGCACGCTCTCCCTGAAGTTATTACGTCCCAGCGAATATCTTTGCAGCCGCACGATCAGACGAAAAAATAGTCCCTCGGCATTCGCCGACTGGTCCTGGTCCACCTCCATGATCCGGCAGATTTGTACGCGTTGTTCGTCGCCTTTCTTCGGCTCAACACCCCATTCGGGCAAAGCAGGTGGAGTGTCCGGTACTAACTGAGCAATCAGACTGGCGCTGCTGGGGCTGCCACCAAACGGATCGGTAACGACCTTGTAAGAAAGATCAAACTGTTCCATTAACCGCAGAAACAGCGGGTGGAGAACTTGCGCGTAACCCTCCTCGTTTTCATAGGGCGGGTTGCTCCAGAGCTCGCTGAGATGCTGATGTTCTACCAACCCGTGTTTTTCGCGCGTGGTCTTATCGTCGAGTACAAAACTGATCGCCTTGGCGAGCCAGTCAGGCTTGAGAATTACTATTTCGCGTAAGGCGTCATCGCGTCCATAGTGAATGACATACCCAAGTTCATTCAGGATCGTTGCGTAAGTAGCAGCCAGCTCGGGCGAAACCTTTTGCTGTTTACACAAGTCGAGGAATTGCGCGTAGGTGATGTACGGCTCGTATTCGCTGCGATTGCGGATTTCCAGCAACACCCGGCTCCAACTCGCCGGCACTTCTCGCCCGACGTTAGGCAGCGTGGTTGTGACGTCGCCAATAGCTTTTTTGAGTTCGGCAATTCCGATCTGCGCGTCCTTACTCGGTTTGCTGTCGACATGGAAAAAGCCCAGGATGGTATCGGTTCCGAACTTGTCTCGCAGATCCTGCTGGCCAATGTCTGACAGGCGTTGCTGCGGCCCACCGTGAGTAGCGACCACCAACACTTTGGCATCTTTGGCAGTGCGGTGCTTGATAGTATTGATCCAGTATTCAACAGCGCCCTGTTGCGGTCCTTCACGCGGCTTCCATACCACCAGATACAAGGCCGGCGCGCTAAAGAATAGTTGATGCGTTGGCCGGTATACTTTCTGCCCGCCGAAGTCCCAGCCGTTTAGCGTCATTGGTTTGCCGGTCTTCGAGTTGCTGACGACAACGGGCTTGATCTCGATCCCGTGAGTAGTTTTACGACCTTCTATCCAGGGATCTCCTCGCAGCGCTGCGAGCAAGCAACTTTTTCCCACTTCGCCCTCGCCGACCAGGATCAGTTTCGCCTCATTAAGTTTTACCCCTTCTTCCGCCAGTGCGCTTAGATACTGCTTGACGGCCGTGACCCCGCCTCTGTATGCGGCGGCGAGCTCGGGGTTTAATGGATTGCCGTCCAGCTTAAGAACTTCCAACGGCAATCGTTTAAGCGATTCTGGTAAGTCGGTCAAAAGGTTTTCGTTCAACTTAAGGCTTTTCAAGGCGACGAGCTCATCTATCCAATCGGGCAACTTTTCTATTGCGCATCTTGAGGCCTCAAGGTCATCCAAGGCTGTCAAAGAGCGAATGCACGGGGGAAGAACGCGAAACGGATTGCCGCCGTCCACTAGATCTCCCAGGCGCAGGGAGTGCAAGTTCTTGAGCTGGCCCAGCGACTGGGGCAGCTCGGTTAATTCATTGGCTTCAATGCTTAAGCCCCGGAGCGATTCAAGCTCATTAATCCACTCCGGTACCGCTTTCAGTCCGTTGCCAAAAATGTACAGAGTGGTCAGGTTTTTCAGCTTCCGCAGGACCTCAGGGAAGTGGCCAAGTTCATTATTTCCCAAATCAAGCGTCCACAATTGTTCAAGGTCCTCAAAACCATCGGGAAGAGACGACAACCTACATCCGCGGAGATGCAGGGCGCTAAGTTGCTTGAGTCTAATGAAACTCTTCGGCAGTGCAGTAATTTCGTTATTAGTCAGTTCAAGCAATTGCAATTCGCCGAAGTCGCCAATCCATTCCGGCAATGTTGTCAAATGGTTCTCTTCGAGCGTAAGAAAGCGCAACTGCGTGACCTCGCGAAGCGATTCGGGGAGCTCCGTCAGTCCCATATTGCCGAGACTAAGATCTTTAGCGCCAGCGGCTAAAGCTTCTTGAATCTTGTTCTCTGCGATTCGGTAAGTCTCGTCACTCATGGACGTACGCTCCTCGTGTGTGAACTGCAGGACGACAGGACACGATAACCTCTAGCTGGTTACCGAGGTCAACGCTGGTGAGAATCTACGCAATTGGTAACGTTCACGCGCTCATGGCTTTTTGATAGGCGTCGCGGCAGGCGGCGGTGTCCATGTATTCGTTGAAGGCCACGATCTTGCCGTCGCGGATGGTGAAGACGTGGGCGAAGTCGCCGCCAAATTCGCGTGAGTTCGATTTAACTTTCCATTGATAATTGCCGAGCGCGACCACCGTGTCGCCTTCGGCGATGAGTTGGCGCGGATCGAAGCGCAGCGTCTCCTGCGATGAATCGATAGTCGCAAAAAATTCGCCGACCGCCTCGCGTCCGGTTCGCGCGCCGGCAAAGGGCACGCCGTCCATTTGCGGCAGGGTCCAGGCGACATCGTCGGCCATCAGGCCGAGCAAGCTGTTGATGTCGCCGCTTTTGAAGTTGCTGTAAGCTTGATTGACGATGCTCTTGTTTTGTTCGCTCATGGTTTGCTCCTTTGTGAGTGCTGAATTTTGCGCGACTTTTATCGTTGATGAAAGGGTGAAGTCAAGGGATCGAGCGCCAAAGGCGCCAAATGTAATAGCCTGGGGCAACGCCCCAGGGAAGAGCCGAGATGAACAGCGAAGCGCTGTAGGCGCGAAATCGTATTCACCAAACTCAATTCCGCGCTTTCAGCGCTTGGAAACTGATACACATGTGGTCCTGGGCCGCTGGCCCAGGCTATTACATTTCGCGCCTTTGGCGCTAAAGAACAAAGCGCTGATAGGTCAGCGCTCTCCAAAAGGCAACTTGCTTATGCATACGTCGTGAGAGAGAATTCGAAAGCTGTTACAACCTAATTCAACTTCCGCTTGAGACCTACTGAATGCCGAAAGTCATACGCATATCCTTATTCGTCGTCGCGCTGTTTTTTGTTTCCGGCTTTGCTGAGTGTTACAAGCCGGTGACGAAAAACCAACTGCCTTCGCGAATCAAGACGGTCGCGGTGCCCGCCTTTCAGAACAACGCACTGCGCTACAAGATCGAGTCGCGCTTCACCGAAGCCGTGGTTAACGAGCTAATTCATCGCGGGCGCGGCCTAAAGGTGCAGGGCAGCCGCGAAGGCGCCGATGCCGTGATCGAAGGCGTCATCAAAAGCTTCAGCTACAGCGGCGTGTTGCTCGACGACCGTGGCCGCGCCAGGATTTTCGAAGTGACGATCGAAGCGGCCGTGACTGTGCGCGACCAGACCGAAAACCGCGTGCTTTACGACAATCAAAACTTTGTCTTTCGCGGCGAGTTTGAATTCGCCAACGATCCGCGCAACTTCTTCAACGAAGAAGATCCGGCTGTAGAACGCATGGCCCGCAACTTCGCCGAGAGTATTGTCTCCACCTTGACCAACGCCATTCAGATCTCGAAATGAGCACACTCACGCGCGCGGACCTCGATCGCTCGCTCGCCGCGGGGCGCGTCGATCCGCTCTACCTGCTTTGCGGCTGCGAAAGTTATCTGCGAGACACCGCGGCGCGCCAGATCGCCGACGTCGCTTTAACCGGAACCCTCCTGCGCGAATTCAACGAAGCAACTTTTAGTCTGTTGACTGACTCGGCGATGGCCGCGATCGCCGCCGCCGAGCAGATACCGATGATGTCTGAGCGGCGTGTGATCAGAATCAAAGACTTCGCGAAGCTGCGCGAGACCGACGAAGAACTCATCATCCGCTACCTGAATCGTCCGCAGGATTCGACGGTGGTGGTTTTCACCGCGGACGAGCTGGATAAGCGCAAGAAGCTGACCAAAACTTTGCAGACTGCCTGTACCCTGGTCGAGTTTCCGGCGGTGCGCGACGCGGAAGCGAAAGCGTGGGCGCGCTCGCGCCTGAAGCAACTTAAAACGACAGCCGACGATCGCGTCTTAACAGAAATTGTGCGGATGGTTGGGACGAATCTGCAGACGCTCTCGTCCGAGCTGGACAAACTCGCCGCAGCCGCAATTGAGACGGGCCAGATCACCCTCGAGCTGGTCGACCAGTTGATCGACCGCTCGCGAGAACTTTCCAATTTCGATCTCGGCGATCAACTCATCGCCGGTGATCGGCGGCGCGCGCTCGAGACGCTTCATCGCCTGTTGGAGGATGATGTAGCGCCGGTCATGCTGGTCGGTTTGATTGCCGGCAACTACCACCGGCTCGCGTTGGCCAAAGAACTTTTGAAGCGCGGCGCGCGCGACGAGGTGTACCGGCTGATTTACGGACCGCCGGCAAAGCGCGACGCGTTTATGAATACGCTGCAACGCAGCGATTCAAGCAAGATCGCTCGCGGCCTCCAACTCATCGCCGCCGCTGATCTGGCTATCAAAACTTCGCTCGCGGGCGGCGGCCCCAAAGGCGCGCGTCTGCAACTTGAAGTCCTGGTCTGCGAATTAGCCAGCTAGACTACGCGCCGCCGGATCCTTCATCACCACCGCCGCCATCGACCTGTATCTCAGGATCAACTTGAAATACCTGCCCGTTGCGCAGTGTGATCCTGACCGTGCATGAGATCTTTGAGCCCGCAGCCGAAGCCCCCACGCGGTAAGGACCAATCATGGAGTAGAGGCCGACGACGTTGCAACCCGCGCTTTGACCATTCTGGCTTTGTATGGCGTTGCCAGTGGCCACAATCGAACCCGCGGTACCTATCGGTTTGTTTTCATTGTCCAGGAAAGGATTATTGTTGTCGGGAAAGTCTACTTCGAAATTAGTGACCTCCTGGGCATTGCCAGGCGCCGTATCAAACGCGGTGAAAACAAACGGTGAGCCAGCTATCACACTGAGAACGCCCTGGCCCTGCTCGTGCCAGGTGCCTCCCGCTGGTTGTTCTGAGAACCCATAACCCATGGCCAGGATAGGCTGGTTGGAGTTATTTGGTATCGACCGTGTGGTAGACGAAAAAGCGACGTCCAGGGAATAATTTGTATACATTGGAGTCATGGGAGCATCCTTTCTGATGTGGTGTTTTCTCTGTGAGCAGAAAACGTCATTGACGGTAATCGTTGCGGACCGACACCTCTCTATTTATTAGGTTGGTCCGGAAGCATCGCAACGAGCTTGTGATATCCAGAATCTTTTCTGAGTTCCAACAACTCAGGATCACGGCGAAATTCTTCAATGGAGTAGCCGGCTTTCAGTGCGGCGCTCATGGTTTCGAGCGCCTGTGGTCTCTGTCCGCATAACTCATAGACTGTAACCAGCCGGGACAGGACCGCTGCGCTTTTGCTCGACTGTTCGAGGGCGGCGGCTTCAACCTGGGCTTGTTGTTTGTCTCCATTTTTCGCCAGGTAAAGCGCGAGCCGGCTGCGCAGGTCGGGATCGTTTGGTTTGCTTGACAGCTCATCGCGAACCTTTTGGATGGCACTCAGATAGGCTTCCCGAGCTTTAGCCTCATTACCCGGTGTCCACCGGTATGCGTCTGCAAGGTTTGCCCAGTTCTGCGCGTTATCCGCCCCCATTTCGACGGCCTTCTTCATGGCCACCACTGATTGCTGATAAAGCCCCTGAAAGAAAAGGCTCGTGCCAAGGTTTGAGTAAGTGATGGCCGAGGGTTTGATCTGCAAGGCTTTCTGATACTCCGCCGCAGCGTCAGCAAAGCGCCCTTGCATGTGATAAATGCCGCCAAGGCTGCGATACCCAAAATGGCAGTCGGGCACCATCTTGATAACGTCCGCAAAAGGTTGTTCGGCTTCCGCATAGCGTGATTGACGAAAGTAGAAGTTGCCAAGCGTAAGCCTTAAGTCCCAATCATTCGGACGCAGTTCTATCGCCTTCTTATAAAGAGCCTCCGCCTCGGGCCAGTGTTTTCTGGACCGCTCGACATCGCCCAGGCCCCGATGAGCACTGGCATTAAGCGGGTCCAGAATCAACGCCTGCTTGAACTCTGCTTCCGCCTTGTCGTACTCACCCTTTTCAAACAACACTCGTCCCAGGCTCACTCGGTTATCGGCGAGTTGCCCATCAAGATCCACAGCCTGCGTGGCATTTGCGAAAGCAGTATCCAACAACTGCTTATCGCGGTTCGCCTGATACTTCAGCAGGTAGGCCAGGCCGAGACCGGCATACGCCGGGGAATAGTTAGGATCTTTCGCGAGCGCGGCTTGAAAGTCCTGCATCGCGCCGTTCAGATTTTCGTCTTTGTCGTAGCGTTCAAGTAAAGTCGATCCCAGTTGGAACAGTTCATACGGACTAGCGTTGGCATTGGGTTGCGCCAGGCTCGAGGCCGCTCCGGCCCTCGAGAGTGAGCGACGTTTGAGAGCGAATACGGCCAGCGCGCCAAACGCCAGAGCAACAACCAGAACCGTAGCGATGAGCGCCGCTTTCTTATGTTCGAGTCTCCAGGTGCGTAGCTGCCAGGTAATGTGGCGCAGCCCACGACCGGGCGAGGCTGCCAAAATTGCCGAGCGGGTAGTTTGTCTGCTCTTAATCTCGCCTATCTCGCTAATCAACTGTTCCGCATTTTGTTGTCGCAGTTCCTTTTTCTTTTGTAGTGAACGCATCACCAGCGAGTCGAGATCAACAGGGACTTCCGAACGGACTCGCCGCGGCGACTGCGGATCGGTGGCCACTACGGCCTGAATCACCGCTGCCAATGTCGGCCCGTTAAAAGCTCGGCGACCTGTCAGCATCTCGTAGGTGATCGCGCCGAAAGAGAAGATATCGGCGCGGGCGTCGATAGCTTGACCTAAAGCTTGTTCGGGGGACATGTAGGCCGGAGTGCCAACCACGGTTCCTTCCATGGTCATCACGGCGAGCGTCGCTGCTTCCGTGTCAATTTCTTTGCTGCCGTCGTAAAACTGTTTAGCCAAGCCGAAGTCAAGAACCTTGACGACGCCATCGGCGGTGACTTTTATGTTGGCGGGCTTCAGGTCTCGATGGATGATGCTTTTTTTATGAGCAGCTTTGAGGGCTTCGGCGACTTGGGCCGCGATTATGAGCGCTTCTTCAACCGGCAACGGTCCTGTCAGGAGGCGGTCCTCGAGCGTTTCGCCTTCGATCAATTCCATCACCAGAAACGGCTTGCCCTGGTATTCTTCAACTCCGTGTATGACCGCGATATTTGTATGATTGAGCGAGGCCAGTAATTGGGCTTCGCGTTCAAAGCGCGCCAGCCGCTGAGGTTGGTTAACGAGGGCTGCCGGAATGAACTTCAGCGCGACCGCTCGATTCAGCTTGAGGTCGTGTGCGAGGTATACCTCCCCCATGGCACCTTCGCCGATCTTCTTCGCAATCTGGTAGTGAGTGATAGTTTGGCCGATCAAAAAAAGGCCTCGCTTTCCGGGCTAGCACAATCAAAAAGGAAAGGCCTGGAAGTCGTGCGGTGCGCGGACTGTACCAGATTGACGATTAATGGGCAATAAAAGTTACAGAACCGAGCGCGGTAGCGCCGGATGCCGGAGCGTCTTTTCTAGTCAAATGTCAGAGGTCAGAGGTCAGAGGTCAGAGGTCAGAGGTCAGAGGTCAGAGGTCAGAGGTCAGAGGTCACAAATTCTAACTTTTGTTCGTGAAGTGCGACGTCCCTCCTTTTTCTTCTGATCTCTGACCTGGGCCTTCTGACCCCTGGCCTCAGACGACTCAACCATCCGACGCTGCCGCGCTCGGTTCTGTAATGACGTCCGGCTCTGACGGCAACTCAACTCCATAAGCCAACGCCATCAGCCAACGCCCGTCGCGTCGCACGAATACATCGGTAAAGGCGACGGCGCTCTCTTCCAGTTCTCCTTCCGGCGCTCGCGCCTCGGCGCGCTGCACGCCGGTCAACACAGCCGTCTCGCCAAACAGGTTCACCTTCAATTCCTCGCCGCGCAACGAAAGAATTTCTATGGGGAACGAAGCGATGCTCTCCAGAAAAGCATGCTTATCTGATTCGGCGCCGAAGTGTGTGCGGTAAATAAACTCCCTGGCGAGCAGCGGCTCGAGCGCAGTTGCGTCTTTGCTTTTAATGGCGGCCATGATGTCGCGCTCGATTTGCATGATGGCCTCGACCACTTCGTTGTTGTTGTTCGTCGTCATAGGAGTTTTTGGCCGCGGATTCACGCGGATGAACGCGGATCAGAGTAGGAACCGTAAATGTGGCTTGTCTTCCGGTTTTAACTTTTCTGATCCGCGTTTCATCCGCGTGAATCCGCGGCTGAGAAATCTATCGCGTCGCCACCAGCGGCAGCTCGATAAAACTTTGCAGCTTACTATCCCCACTGGTGTGATAAATCCGCTGCGTCGCTTTGCGATAGTCGCCAGGCTTCGCCCAGAAAATATTCGGCACAAAGGTTTGCGGGTTGCGATCGTAGAGCGGAAACCAGCTCGACTGCACCTGCACCATTATGCGGTGGCCGGGCAGGAACACATGGTTCGCCGTTGGCAACGCGAAGCGATAAAGCAGGGGAACGCCCGCGGCGATCGGCTTCGCTTCCGCCAAACTCTCGCGATACCGGCCGCGAAACACGTCAGCTGAAATCATCAGCTGATAACCACCCATGTTTGGTTGACCGGCGACTTCGTCAGGATACAGATCAATAACCTTGACAACCCAGTCAGAGTCGGTGCCGCTGGTGGAAGCGATCAGGTTGGCGATCGGCTCGCCGCTGATCTTCACCGGCGCGTTCAGGATTTCAGAAGTAAACACGGCAACGTCCGGGCGTCCCGAAGCTTCGCGTTGATCGTCCACCAGCCAACGCGACCAACTCGCGCCGTCAATCGGCCGGGCGCGATAAGGTACGGGCTTCGCCGGATCTGAAACGTATTCGTAGTAGCCAGCTTCGCCTGCTTTAACCTTTTCAAAGCTGACTTTTGAACCGGCGTGTAGATAAAGCGGCGTGGGCTTGACGACGCAACCAGTCGGGCAGCCTGCCGGCCACGACGACAGCCGCAGCCACTTGTTCGTGCCGGTTTCAAACGCAGTGACTGGCGCGATGCCGGGCTTTGGTCCGTCCTTAAGATAATGGTCGAGGAAGGGTCGGAGGATTTCCTGACGAAAAGTCAGCGCGGTGTCGCTATTGAACTTGACCGCGCCGAGCGCGCTGCCTTCGCGAATCTCCTGACCGTGATGCCAGGGGCCAAGCACTAGAAACACTTTGTCGTTGTTGGTGTCCTTCGGCTCGATCGCTTTGTAGACCGCGATGTCGCCATAAATGTCTTCCTGGTCCCAGAGGCTGTGCACCAGCATCACCGGAACTTTCAACGGTTGGGCCGCGAGGATTTTGTCCACCGCTTGATCCTGCCAGAACGCGTCGTACGCCGGATGGTCGAGCAGTTTCCGCCAAAAGCCGACTTGTTCGAGACCGCGACGCCGCCCAAGCTCACCGGCCGAGCCCGCCTCCATAAACATGTCGTAGTCGTCGAAGTGGCTGGTCCACCATTTCACGTCGTTGGCGCGCGTCGCCTCCTGCTCGTAAATGTAGTTCATGCCCTGCTGGCGGAAGGCGCCGTTGTGAAACCAATCGTCGCCGCGCCAGCCATCGACCATCGGGTTCATCGGCACAGACACCTTGAGCGCCGGATGCGGATTGACGAGCGCCATTAGCGGCAGGAAGCCGTCGTAGGAGATACCGAGGATGCCGACCTTGCCGTTGCTTTCCGGAATATTTTTGACTAACCAATCGATGGTGTCGTAAGTGTCGGTGGCATGATCGACGGGCGTGGGGTTCTGTGGACCATGCAGCGGCCGGTTCATCACGTATTCGCCTTCCGAACCATACTTGCCGCGGATGTCCTGCACCACGCGAATGTAGCCGCCCTCGACGATCACGTCGGTAGCATTGTCGTAGCCGTAGAGACTCGGGCCCAGATGCGAGCTGCTGCTGTGGGTGGTGAGTTCAGTGGCGTTGTAAGGCGTACGCGTTAACAGGATGGGCGCGTTCCGGGCGCCGTTCGGAACCATGATGACTGTGTGCAGCTTCACGCCGTCGCGCATGGAAATCATCACCTCGCGGCGCACGTAGTCAAATCCGTAATTCGTTGGTTGTACTTGTTGAGGCGTCTCGTTGGGCAGCGTCTGTGCCGGCGCGAGCTGCGCGAAGAAAAGGATGAACGAAATAACTTGTGCGAACGCGCGAAGTTTGCTGCTGGTCATTAAATAATCGCCTCCAATAATCGAATCGTAATGTAGAGGCGGACCTGTGTGTCCGCCCCCTACAAATCTTTAATCAGCCGCTCGAGCGCGGTGCGAATGGACGCCGGCATCGGCACCGGTCGCTGGGTAACGCGATCGACGAACACGTGTACGAAGTAACCCACCGCGGCCGCCAGGCTTTCGCCTTCCTTAAATATCGCGAGTTCGTAGCGCACGCTGGAAGTACCCAACTTTCCGACGCGTAAGCCAACATCAATCGTTCCCGGAAACGCAAGCGGGCGCAGATATTGACACTGCGACTCCGCCGCGAACGCTATCACCGGGCCGCTGTTGATATCCAGTCGTCCGGCGGCGATCAGGTATTCGTTTATCGCCGTGTCGAAGAAGCCATAGTAAAGCGCGTTGTTGACGTGGCCGTAGACGTCGTTGTCCATCCAGCGCGTTGGCAGGGAATAGAAGTGCGGGTAGTCGGCGCGGGTGATTTGTTGTTGCTCGGTCATGGGTTTGAGTTTCAGGTTTCAAGCTTCAAGTTCCAAGTTCGGAAAGGGCGGCAGTTCGAACTTGAAACCTGAAACTTGAAACTTCTGTCTACTGTCTACTGTCTACTGACAAAGTCAACAATCTGTCTTACCGCTTGTCCCTGGGCCAGCCGATCGAACCCCGCATTAATCTCCTCCAGCCGCAGCGTGTGCGTGTGCAACTTGTCGACCGGCAGTATTCCCGCCTGATACATCGCAATGTAGCGCGGGATATCGCGGCGCGGCACCGAGGAACCCATGTACGAACCCTTAATCGTGCGTTCTTCCAAAGTGATGCCGACCGCGGGAACGCTAAACATTTTGCCGGGAGCCGGCAGACCGACCGTGACTGTAGTGCCGCCACGGCGCGTCGACTCGTACGCCTGCATCAGCACACTCTCGCTACCGACACTTTCAAACGCGTAGTCTACGCCGCCTCCCGTCAGTTCCCTTACCGCCGCCACCGGATCATCGTGCGAGGCGTTAACAACATGAGATGCTCCTAACTCGCGTGCCAGCGCCAGCTTCTCCTCAATCCGGTCGACGGCAACGATTGGGTACGCACCCGTTGCGCGCGCTCCCATGATCGCGCTCAAGCCAACTCCGCCCAGTCCAAACACTCCGACCGCTGACCCAGCCGGCACTGCTGCCGTTTTCATGACCGCGCCGACGCCCGTCATGACGGCGCATCCGAAAAGCGCCGCCGTTGTCAGCGGCAGTGCCGCATCGATCTTCACGAGAGACTCCTGCGCGGCCACGGTAAATTCCGAGAAGCCGGAAACGCCGAGGTGATGATTGCAAACGTCAGACTGCGAATTTGTGAACCGGCGTTCGCCTGATAGAAGCGTACCGGCAACATTGGCATGAGCGCCGCGCTCGCACAGCGCGCCACGTCCCGAAGCGCAGTAGAGACAGCGTCCGCAGACAGGAACAAAACTAAAAACTACGTGATCCTCCGGGGAGAATTCTGTCACTCCAACGCCAACTTCGCGTACCACTCCGCTCGCTTCGTGGCCCATAACCATCGGCTTCGCGCGCGGACGCGAACCGTCAATCACGGAAAGATCAGAATGACACAAGCCCGCCCCGGCAATCTCGACCAGGACTTCGCCCGGGCCCGGCGCCGCCAGCGTCAACTCTTCAATAACCAACGGAACGCTGTCAGCATAAGGAAGCGGCGCGCCCGTTTCGTACAGCACGGCAGCTTTTGTTTTCATGCTCAGATGTACAAATCCTCGGCGCTGTGCCATTCGCCCCGAGAGGGTCGGCCGGCCGGCGGGACGTCGCGATCCGATTCGTGTTGTTCGTTCTGCGTTTGTGTTATTTCGTGGTTCGTTACGCTTTTGTTCCTTAGCTAAACGACCAAGAAACTACACGAACCAAGTCGAAATCACACAAAACAGATCACCGCTCGACTAAGAATTGCTCGTCGCCGCCACGGTTTCTACCGCGACCAGCTCAGCCGGCGGGGCGTGCAAATCCCAAACTATGCCGAACCACGAAAGCACGGTAAGCGTGTAATGCGAGACGTCGATTTCCCACCAGCGAAAGCCCTGGCGCTCAGACGAAGCGTAGTGATGGTGATTGTTGTGCCAGCCTTCGCCGAGGGTGATGATGGCAACGAAAAGATTATTGCGGCTGTTGTCAGTTGTCGGAAAACGCCGCTTGCCAAAAATATGGGCCAGCGAGTTGACGGTGAAGGTGCCGTGATAAAGCACGACGGTGCTGACGAAGAAAGCCCAAACCAACATTTGGAACCCACTCGTTCCGAGCGACGGCGCGTAACGCTCGAGCATCGAGCCGGCGACAAACGCCGCGGCCGCTAAGACGATCGGCGGCAGCGAGTAGTAGCGATCCAGAAAGCGCAGCTCAGGATATTTGCTGAGATTCGCAATCAGCTTCCAGTGGGTAGTTTGGCTGTCGCGAGACAAAAACCAACCGAAGTGGGCGCGCCAGAATTTGCGAGTGAGCGGCGAGTGGAAATCCTGATCGGTGTCGGCAACCAGGTGATGATGTCGATGATGCGCCGACCACCAAAGCGGACCCTTCTGGTAAGCGGCAGTTCCCGTGAACGCGATCAGAAACTGAAACACACGGCTGGTGCGATAGGTGCGATGGGCCAGCAAGCGGTGAAAGCCCGCGGTGATCGCAAACATGCGCACGATGTAGAGCGCCAGACAAGTGACGACAGCTACTGTGCTAGCGCCTGCCCAAACGACCAGCAGACAGGCGAGATGCATGAAAAGAAACTGCGTGCAGATTGAATAATCCAGTTTGTCGTCAAACGCTGGATTAGTATTGGCTAATTCTGACACTAAAAACCTGCTCTCTAATAACAATTTTCTGTGCGTGCTTTGTGTACTCTGTGTCTTTGTGGTGGTTATCAACGAAATCACTCACCACAAAGACACAGAGCACACAAAGGTTCACAGACTAAAAACGTATTATCACGCTTCCAACGTCGCGTTCATCGTGATTTCCGCTTTCAAAAGTTTCGAGACGGGGCAGCCGGCTTTCGCATTGTTTGCCGCAGTCTCAAACGCCTGCGCGTCGGCGCCGGGCACCTTTGCAGAAACGTCAAGATGCACTTTCGTTATCGCAAACCCGCTGTCAGTTTTTTCCAGACTGACTGCGGCGGTGGTGCGAATGCTTTCCGCAGTCAGGCCCGCCTGCCCTAGCTGTCCGGAAAGCGCCATCGAAAAACAGCCCGCGTGCGCGGCGGCAATCAGTTCTTCCGGGTTAGTTCCGGCGCCGTCCTCGAAGCGTGTGCTGAATGAATATTGCGTGTTTGCGAGCACGCCGCTGTCGGTCGAGATAGTTCCCTTCCCGTCTTTTAGGCCGCCATTCCAAACTGCCGATGCTTTACGTTTCATTTAACCCTCTGCTGCGAACAAATTTGATATGTGACCATAGTAACTTAACTCATCGCAGACTCAACAATAGACAGCAAGCTGTGTTTAGAAAGCTGACTTGTCCGTCGCGCAGGAGGGGCACAAGTGCCCTTTCTAAACGGACATCTGCTCGGGAGAGCACGAGTGCCCTTTCTAAACTGGCAATCTATTAGCCTCAACGGTCGTGGCTACGTAGCAGCAGGCAAGTGCCTGCGCTCCCAGCTTATGTCCCAAACAATCTCACCTCGTGCTCATCTTCCCCAAGTTTGATCACTCCCTCAAACTTCATTCCCAGCTTCTCCAGTAGTTTGATCGACGCCTCATTGTTCAGCGACGTAATCGCGACGATGCGCTGCAGCCCAAATTTCTCTCTGCCGTACTTCATCACCGCCTCCGCCGATTCGAGCGCGTAACCGCGCGACCAATACGCGGGAAGAAAAGCAAAACCGATGTCGACATCAGGGAGTGTATCGCGTTTCAGTAAGCCGCAGATTCCGATGCTCGCGCCGGTCTCCTTCAACTGCACCAGGTAGAGACCAAAGCCGTGTTGCTCATAACTGGCGACCGGTCCGGTTTGAATATAGTTGATTGCCTCTTCAGTGTTGCGCACGCCCTTGTCGCCGATGTAACGCAGAAAAGAAGGTTGATTGAGCAGGTCGAGAATAAATTCCGCGTCGCCAGGCGAAAGCCGGCGCAGCGCGAGTCGTTCGGTTTCGAGCACAGTCACGGGTTATACCAATCGTTTAAGTTTGTCGTAGTCCCAGCAGAGCAAATACCCATTCCCGAGCAGCATCAGTCCGGTAATGATCGCAACTTGAAACCTCTGTGCGTCCTTTGTGACCTCTGTATCTCTGTGGTGGATGTTTGCTGCAATAAGTTCACCACAAAGACACAAAGTGCACAAAGGAAGCACAGAGGAAAACTGAAATTGCGACACAACCGAGTTTGGCCACCCTTGATTCATTCTATGACCACCATCGTGACGCCCTAATGATCCGCTGTGTCTTGCCGGCGTGCCTTGCTGTAACCGCTGGCGACGAGGTATATCAGCAACGCCGGCAGCCATACCCAGATTATTTCACTCGCGATCACCTCTACCCCTCGTGCGCTGAAAAATCCCACGCCGAGCGGAGAAACTTCAATCGGTCGCCAGGGAGAAAAGTAGCGGGCGCTGCTCAGCGGCGCGAACAACGCGACACCCAAACCACCGTTGGTGAGAGCGTCGAGCAACGGATGAGAGAGCGTGACGAGGGTGAAGTAGAAAACCAATTGAAGCCTGCTGAGATCGGGCGGGCGTCGTCTAAAAAATAGCGTGCCCACCGCCGCGCCGGTCAGCAATGCAAAAACAATTGAGTGGGTGAAGCCGCGATGGCCGAACATGCTGCCGTACCTGACGCCAAAGGCGAATCCGATGGCATCGATATCCGGCAACATCGCGCAGCCGGCAGTCAAGAACCAAAAACGCAGCGGCGGCGCCTTCGACTTCGGCGCATAAGAACGGCCCACCAGCGACGCAAAGACGGCGTGAGAAAAAATCGTAGGCATGCGTTGTCTAATTCACAGTTGGCTTGAAAGCCACCGCTTCGACCCAGGCAGCAACAAAAAGCGCTCCGGGAAACTCTGCGAACCGCAGCCACGCGTCGCGCATCGCCTGGATGTCTTCATCGTTGGCCCAGCCCCGGCTGGTAAACGCATCTGCCCAACCTTCACCAAGCAGACCGATAAAAATCTGCGCCGCGCCTTGCAAAACTTTTGGATCGGAGAGCGTTTCGAAGCTGGCTGTCATCGCCAGCTCGTTGAAGCCGGCCTGAAGCAGCAACGCCCCAATCGTGCGGCCCACTTCTCCGCTGTGCCCATACTCGCTGCGCAGTCGCCGGTAGAGCTCGTCATAATTCGCCATCGCCGGCTCGAGTGGGTAAACGATGTCGCCGCCGTGATCGAATTCTTTGACACCGATAACCCCACCGGGTTTGAGAACGCGATAAGCTTCGCGCAAGCCGCGCGCAGGTTCACGCAGGTTGCCCAGCACCGCCGACATGAAAACCGCGTCGAACGAAGCATCCGGGAATGGCAGCGCGTAAATGTCAGCAACTTCGAACCGCGCATTGGTCACGTTGTCAGCGATCGCATTTTCGGTCGCCAGCGCCATTTGCGATGCTTCGATGTCCGTGCCAACAGCCGACCCGGGTGCGACCAACTCCGCAAACCCGAGCGTGATCGTTCCGGGACCACAACCGCAATCAAGCAGCTTCATGCCGCGCTCGAGATGAGGAAGAAAAAAGCCCGCATGACTTTGCGCCGTGCGCCGTCCCATCAAAGCTACGGCGGCCGGGCCATAGCCCATCGTGTAATTTTCGCGCGGGTTCGTCATATCTATCGGGGCAGTAGCCCGACCGTCAGGGAGGACTCAATAGACTCAAACTGCCGCCCTCCCTGACGTTCGGGCTTCTGCAATTGCAGATTGGGCACAGAAAAGAACAAGAAACTTATTGCGGCGCCGTCACCGCGCTGGCGACAAACGAGTCATAAGCTTTTCGCGCCAGGTCGGCGATAAGTTTTTCCTGCGCCTCGGCGGTCAATTTAGAGTTGTGAATCAGCACGGCTATCGCCAGGTGCCCTTTGCCGTCTGGCAGCGTAATTAGTCCCACGTCGTTGGTCGAATCAGCGCCGCTGCCCGTTTTCTCGGCTACCGGCGTGTCGGTCGGCAGGCCCGCGCGCAGGCGCCGCTCGCCTCCAGTGCGCGCGCGCTCCATGAATCCCAACAGCAGCGACAGCTGGGACGGCTGCAACAGCTCGCCCTTCTGAAGCCTGCTGAGCAATCGCGCGAGATTCGCGGTTGTCGCCAGATTCGGTTTGTCTTGATTAGTTGCATACTCGCGGACAGTTGAAATGATATCAATGTTCCGGAACCCCAGCGCGCGCATTCGCTCAGTAACCACGGCCGGACCGCCGACGAGTTGCAGCAGTTTATCGCTCGAGGTGTTATCGCTACGAACAATCGAAAACTCCAGCAGCTCGGCGACAGTTTTGTCCGCAGGCTTTCGCCAAAGATCTGCGTTGAACTGTGAACCGGGCGCCACGTCTGCCGGCGTCACGTGTATTTTCTGATCGAGCGAAATCTTTTTCTCTTCAACTCTTTTCAGCACTTCGATTGCCAGTGGCAGCTTGAAGACGCTGTAGAGCGGCAACTTCTTCTCGCCCTCAAATTCCACCGTTCGGCCCGACTCAACGTGAATCACGGTCACGCCTATCTCACCGTCGGCCTCGTTGCACAGAACGGCTATTTGTTTGGTCAGCTCCGCATCGGCGGCGCCGGATTCAACTGCTGGAATCGCCGGCTCCGTTGTGCGCACGTCCTTGCCCGGAGTGCAGGCCGAATAAATCGCCAAAGCCAAACTGACGATGCACATTTTCAGCAACACGTTTTTCATCATGAGTACCGGAGCGACATCAGAACCGGGAGCGGTAGCGACCGGCCGAAAGTTCAACTCGAAATTGAGTAGATTATGACAATGCTCAGTGCGTCACTTCCGACAGTCGCCTCTGTGGCCGGTCGCTACCGCTCTCGGTTCTGATTTGACTCGAGCTCGGCGATAGCTTCGCGCAGCGCCGCTCGGGCTTCGGGGAAGCTGAGTAACTCCAGCGCGGTATCGTGATTTTCCCAGCGCACCGTTCGCTTTTCTTTCGTGGCCGTCGATCCGCTTTCGCGCACCAGGAAATATTGAATCGCGACATCTTTCCCGCGTCGTTCATAGTGCTGCACTGACAACGGTACCACCTTAGCGCCTGACACACCGGCTTCCTCGGCGAGTTCTCTTAGTGCTGCGACCTCCGGAGTTTCGCCGCTGTCGATATGCCCTTTCGGCAGCACCCAATTCAGCCCGTCCGAAGAGGAGACGACGAGGTAATACCTTTCCCCGTCGCGCTCGCGAAAGACAACAGTGCCGGCGTGGCTTAGTGACTGTGACATGTTCTACGGTTCTACCACGGAAAACTGTTGAGTCTAACTTCGCCGTCAGGCCAAACCTGATCGCCGAGCGGCAGCACCATCACTTCCAATGGCGAGACTTTTTCGCCAGTAGGTTGTTGGATCAAGACTGGATGACCGACGAGTTGCCATCCGAGTGATTCATAAAATGGCACGCGGCGACGTAGACAAAACAACAGGCCGGCCTCGACTGGCGCGGCCTTGAAGTAGTTTGCGGCGTGACGCATGAGCTCGCTCGCGTAGCCTCGTTTCTGCCACGCCGGCGGCGTTACGACAGCACCAACCCCTCTGACCTTAACGCCTCGCTCGGCAACGCTGACTTCATGCTGCAAAACACCCACATGACTGACAGCTTCTCCGTCGAGGTATATCACAAAGTGAACATCCTTCGGCCGCCAGCGGAGATTGAGATCGTTCGCCTCGAAGATGTCTTCGCCCCAGCCGAAAAGTTTTTCCTTTTCAGCGTCCGTTAGCGCGTCGCTTTGTACGATTTCTCTGGTCAAGGATTGCGATGTTGGAGCGCACTCGCTGCTAGTTTCAATTGGCGGGCGTAGTGTTGGCTGCGCCGAAGCGGTTAGCGTTTCGCGCGCGTGCTTTCAAAACTTCAACCTCACGATCGCGCGGCGGCGCGTTGGTCACCAGAGACTCCAGGAGCTCGTGGGCAGCTTGCGCCACCTGGTCAACCGCGCGGTTGAAAGCGAGCTCGTTTGCCTTCGACGGCTTGGTGAAGCCGCTGAGCTTCCGGACGAACTGAAGCGAAGAAGCGCGTATCTCTTCCTCCGTCGCAGGCGGTTTGAAGTTGTGCAGCGTCTTGATGTTTCGACACATGGTGTTGCTCCTACTCGGTATTCAACAACAATATACCGTTGCCAAATTGCCAAACCAAATGGGCGAAAACAATCGAGTCAGCCTGCGGAGCAGGCGACAGCATAGAGCCTGGGGTTTCGCTGCGCTTCACCCCAGGCTTTACGCCTTCACCTGCCCCGCAGGTTAATAAATGCAAGCAATAGAACGACTGCCCTTTGACTGCGAGGACCGTTTCGGCTATTTTATGCATCTATGCACAAGTTATGCAGATTTGTTGCATAGCAATTAGGATTATGCAGCGAGACTTACGACAAAAGAAGCTGTTATCACTGATTAACGCCAAGCCTTTCGCCACGCAGGCGCAGCTGCGCGAATCGCTGGAACGTGCCGGGCTGCCGACCACGCAATCAAGCCTGTCGCGAGACCTGGAAGCGCTGGGTGTGGTTAAGCACCACGGTCACTACGCGATTCCCAAAGTGAACGGCGCGGCGGCGCGAGGTCTGTTGAGTCTTGATTTGTCAGGCGACAACCTGGTCGTCGCGCGAACCGAACCTGGCCTCGCGTCGGCGGTTGCGGTTGAGATCGACGATGCAAACCTTGCGGAAATTGTCGGGACGCTCGCGGGCGAAAACACGATCTTTATCGCTGTGCGTGATCAAAAGGATCAGCGGCCGGCGATGAAGAAAATTTGGCAGTTGTTTGGATAAGGGTCGGTGATCAGTAGTCAGTGGTCAGTGGTCGGTCACTTAATTAGGAGACAAGGTGTCAGAAACAAAAATCAAAAAAATAGTTCTGGCCTATTCCGGCGGGCTCGACACGTCCGTCATGCTGCGCTGGCTCAAGGAGCGGTACGCCTGCGAAGTGATCTGTTACTGCGCGGACGTCGGTCAGGGCGAAGAACTCAGCGGCCTGGAAGCGAAGGCGCTCGCAACCGGCGGCTCAAAACTTTTTGTTGAGGACCTGCGCGAGGAGTTTGTCCGGGAATATGTTTGGACGGCGGTCAAAGCAAATGCGGTGTACGAGGGTGTGTATCTGCTCGGCACTTCCCTGGCCCGTCCGGTCATCGCCAAGCGGCAAATCGAAATTGCGCGCCGCGAGGGCGCCGACGCGGTGGCCCATGGCGCGACCGGAAAAGGTAACGACCAGGTAAGGTTTGAGCTGACCTATTACGCGTTGCAGCCGGACATCAAGGTGATTGCGCCGTGGCGCGAATGGGAATTCAGCGGGCGCAGCGATTTGATCGCTTACTCCAAAGCCCATGATATTCCGATTACCGCAACGGCGGAGAAGCCTTATTCAACTGATCGCAACCTGATGCACGTTTCTTACGAAGGCGGAATTCTGGAGGACCCCTGGGCCGCGCCGCCCGAGGACATTTTTCAACTCACGCGTTCACCTGAGAACGCGAAGAGCGCCGCGGAGTTTGTCGAAATATCTTTTGAGCACGGCGAACCCGTCGCTATCAACGGCGAGAAACTCGAGCCGGTAAAGTTGTTGGAAAACCTGAACCAGCTGGCGGGCGAGCATGGAATTGGTCGAGTTGATCTGGTTGAAAATCGCTTCGTCGGCATGAAGTCCCGCGGCGTCTATGAAACGCCAGGGGTAACTGTTTTGCAGGCGGCGCATCGCGCGCTGGAATCGATTACGCTTGACCGCGAAGTGATGCATTTGCGTGATTCCCTGAGTGTGAAGTTTGCCGAAAGCGTCTATTACGGGTTCTGGTTCGCGCCGGAATTTGAGCTGATGCGCAAGCTAATCGATGAAACCCAGGTCAATGTAAGTGGCGACGTTCGTTTGAGACTCTATCGCGGGAACACGATTGTGGTTGGCCGGCGCTCGCCGCATTCGTTGTACGACGAAAAGGTCGCGACTTTCGAAGCAGATACGGTTTACAACCAACGCGATGCCGAGGGGTTCATCAAGCTTAACGCGCTGCGGCTGAGACTGAGAGGTGGTCAGGTTGTTTAGAGGCGGGCACCGCCCGCCGTCTCAAGCGACGACAATTGAACCGGCGGGCGGTGCCCGCGTTCTAAACAATCTTTGAGGAGGTAACGATGGAAACAACCAGGATTATTGACGCTGACAAAATCGGTTCGGCTACGTCTCCGCTAAATCTCGGCAGGACGATCGCAACCGTTCCCTCCTCAAGCGCGCCGCGCGCCGGTGACGTTGTCGTAGTGCGCGCGCTTACCGATAGCGCGACCTACAACATGCTCGAGTTGCCGACTGGACGGCTCGCCAAGATCAATCCGGGTGACGTGCTCATCGGCGTGCTGGGCCGGCGCCGGGCGTTGAAGGGCTTTGTCGGCGACGTGCCGGCGACGGTCGAAGCGGGCGACAAACTTCACCTGCTCAACATGGGCGGCGTGATCGGAAAATGTACCGGGCACCACTCGAGTCTAAGCGACGCGATCGAGATCGCGGTTATTGGTTTGGCCTGCGATCAGGAAGGTCGCGTGCTGAATATCGCAGACGCCGCGCTGCCGCCAAGAACGAGCCTGGGCCAGACGGCGCCCCTCGTGATCATTTCCGGAACTTGCATGAACAGCGGCAAGACTTACGCCGCCACCGAACTGATCAAACAAGCGACGCGTGCCGGTCTGCGCGTGGCAGCGGCCAAACTGTCAGGCATCGCCTGCCTGCGCGACACGCTCAACATGGCCGACCATGGCGCGATCGCGATCGCCAGCTTTCTGGATTGTGGTCTGCCCTCGACGGTGGGCGCCACGAATCTGGCTGATGTTGCCAAAACAATTATTGGCCGGCTGAACGAGAGCTCGCCCGACTTGATCGTGATCGAGCTTGGCGACGGTTTGCTGGGCGGATATTCGGTGGAATCTGTGTTTGCCGATCTTGAACTGCGCGAGGCCACGGCGGGGCTGATCTTTTGCGCGTCAGATTACGTCGGCGCCTGGGGTGGAATTGAATTGCTGCGCCGGCGCGGCATCGAGATCGACGTGATTGCCGGATCGGTTACCGATTCGCAAATGGGCCAGGATTTTGTTGAGCAGGAATTTGGCGTGCCGGCCGCCAACGCGCGGCGAAACGGCGAGCGGTTGTTTGAACTACTCAAGGAAAAAGTTTCGAGTTTCGAGTTTCGAGTTTCGAATTCGCGGCCGGTGGGCAGCACACTCGAGGGCGAAAACCAAGCGGAAGGGTTGTTGGTATCGTGAACTCGGAACTCGAAACTCGAAACCCGAAACTCCGTGTCGGTATTTATGGCGGCTCAGGCTACGGCGGCTCGGAACTGCTGCGCATTCTGTTGCTGCATCCGAACGTCGAAATTGTTTTCGTCACCGCCAACGAGCAAGCGGGTAAGCCGGTCGGCGAGGTCCATCGCAATCTCTTCGGCTTGACTGACCTGTCCTTCTCGACGGCTGGCGACGATCCAACCGCCCTGGCCGAAGTGGATTGTGTCTTCCTGGCGCTGCCGCATGGACAGGCAATGGACGTCGTGCCGCGTCTGCCGAAAACCCTGAAAGCGATTGATTTGTCCGGCGACTTTCGACTTGCCGACCGGGAAAGCTTCGAGCAGCACTACGGCCGGGCGCATTCAGCGATGGAGTCACAAAGTGAATTTGTTTATGGCCTGACTGAAACCAATCGCGACGCGATTAAAACGGCGCGCTTGATTGCAAATCCCGGCTGCTTCGCGACCGCAACTCTTCTCGGCCTCGCGCCGCTCGTCGCAAACGGACAAATCAACGGACGCGTGATCGTCGATGCGAAAACCGGATCGTCCGGTTCGGGAGCGAAGGCTGCGGCCAACACGCATCACCCGCAGCGAATGAATTCCTTCTACGCCTACAAACCTTTCACGCACCAACATGTGCCGGAGATTGAACAGGAACTCAGGAGCATCGGCGACTGGCAGAGCGAATTAGTCTTCATGACGCATTCCCTGCCGGTGTCGCGCGGCATCTTCTCTTCGATCTACGTCGAGACGACGGAAGAGACGACTGAAGCACAACTGCGATCGTTGTTCGCGGATTTTTACCGCGACTCGTTTTTCGTACGGCTGGTGAAAGGTTCGCCTGATATCAATTGGGTGAAGACGACGAATTTCTGCGACCTCGGTTTTGCGGTGCGCGGCCGCCAGGTAGTCGTCTTTTCGGCGCTCGACAATTTAGTAAAGGGAGCGGCCGGGCAGGCAGTGCAGAACATGAACCTGATGTTCGGCCTGGATGAGAAGACAGGATTGATGTTGATGGGAACGAATCCATGATTCAACCGCCAAGACGCCAAGAGCGCCAAGGAGGGATTGAACGGGTGAAAGTTAGTAAACAACAACAAGAGGGGCCAAGCCACGAAGTCTACTTGTCTCTTTTGTTCGAGCCTTTCTTGGCGCTCTTGGCGTCTTGGCGGTTGATGCATGCATATGAAACCTGAAGCAACCATCAATGATGTTGCGTCGCTTGAAGAGCGCTATCAACTCGCGACGTACAAGAAGATGCCGATCGTCGCCGCGCGCGGCGAAGGTGTTTGGATCTACACCAACGACGGCGAACGGTATCTGGACCTTTACGGCGGACACGCGGTCGCGGGCACCGGCCATTCGCACTCGCACGTCGTGGCAGCAATCAAAGCGCAAGCCGAGCAGCTGTTGTTCTATTCCAACCTTGTCTATTCGGAGCCACGCGCGCGCGCGGCTGAGAAGCTTGTCTCAATTGCGCCGCCCGGACTGACCAAAGCTTTCTTCTGCAACTCGGGCACGGAGGCAAACGAGAATGCGATGCGTATGGCCCGCATGGCGACCGGCCGCGAGAACGTCATCACCTTCTCTGGCGGTTTTCATGGGCGAACGGCTGACTCCATCAGCGCCACCTTTCTCGGCAAGTATCGCGAGATTGGCAAACCAAATGTGCCCGGACACTTCGCGGCCGAGTTTGGAAACATTGAGTCGGTGCGCGCGCTCGCGGATGAAAGCGTGGCCGCGATCATGCTCGAACCAATTCAGTCGATGGCCGGCGTTCGTACTGCGACCCCTGACTTCTTTCGCGCGCTTCGCGAACTCTGCGACGAACGCGGCATAGTTTTGATTTATGACGAGGTCCAAACCGGCGTGGGCCGCACTGGCAGTTGGTTTTTTGCCGGCAGCGAAGCGGGAGCCCTCGTCGTGCCTGACGTGATCACGCTTGCCAAGGCGCTTGGCAGCGGCATTCCAGTTGGCGCTTGTTTAGTAACTGAGAAGATCAGCGCGCGCATTAAGGAAAACGATCTGGGGACGACTTTCGGCGGCGGGATGATGGCGATGGCCGCGGTCACGGCGACGCTCGAAGCCATCGAAAACGACGCGATGCTGGCGAACGTGAGAGCTACGGAAAGCTATCTGCGCGAGCGATTGACGGAGGTGCCGCAGATTCAGCGGGTACGCGGCCTCGGCTTCCTGCTCGGCCTGGAGTTTAACGAGCCGGCCGGCGCGATTCACAAGGCGCTGCTTGAGCGCCGCATCATTACGGGCACGTCGAGCGATGCGAATGTGTTGCGGCTGTTGCCACCGTTGTGTCTGGCCCATTCTGAGGTCGACATTTTCATTGATGCTTTGAGGGCGGCGCAGCGCGTTCCGAACGATTCGGTGAATTAACGCGACAGGCCGCGCCTGACAAAAAGGGCTGACCGGTCAGCGCCCTCCAAAAAAAGAGGTTAATTTGGATTACAGTTGGTTTGATCTGCTGGGCAACATCGGCGTGCTGCTGATGGTAATCGCCTACCTGTTGTTGCAGCTCGAGAAATTATCCAGCTCGGCCACCAGTTATTTGTTATTGAACACGGTCGGCGCGGTTTTCGTGATCATCTCGCTGACATTTCGTTTTAACCTCTCGGCATTTTTGATGGAGGCGTTCTGGCTGCTAATAAGCCTGTATGGTCTGATGAAGCCGCTCTTCTCCAGACGAGCGGTTTGATTTTAGCTTGTGGGTTTAGAGGCGGGCCCCGCCCGCCGTCTCAACTTAAGATAAACGCGCTTCCTTTGACGTTGAAACGGCGGGCGGTGCCCGCCTCTAAACGTCAGCCGTACTGACCTCATAACCAGTCAGGCACGGACATCTCGACGGCCCTGAGCTATGAGAAATTTTCTAACAACTGCAGACTACTCGCGCGAAGAGTTGAATCAGCTGATCGAGTCAGCTTTGCGCTTCAAGCACGGGCAGGATTCGTCAAAGCCGCTGGCTGGCAAATCGGTTGCGCTTGTCTTCTACAATCCCAGCCTGCGCACGCGCGCGTCGATGCAGGTTGGCATTTACGAACTGGGCGGCAATGCAGTCGTGCTTGAGCCCGGCGGTACCAGTTGGACGCTCGAACATCGCGACGGCGTGAGGATGGACGGCGACAAGACGGAGCATGTGGCTGAATTTGTTCGCGTCCTCGAGCGCTACTGCTCGGCGATCGGCGTGCGCACTTTCGCCGCCTTGAAAGATTGGGAAGAAGAACGAGTCGATCCGGTGATCCAGGCGTTCGCTAAATATTCCGCCGCGCCGATCATCAATCTCGAGTCTGCGATGCATCATCCGTGTCAGGCCATGGCCGACATGATGACGATTCGTGAAAAATTCGGTGACGAACCGAAGCGCGTGCTGCTCACCTGGGCTTGGCATCCCAAGCCGCTGCCGATGGCCGTCCCCAATAGCTTTGCGCTCGCGGCCGCGCAGCTGGGCCATGAACTGGTGATTGCGCACCCGCGCGG